>Ga0209096_1000147_pt1 | contig 104007 bp, 98 predicted proteins | sample AD_UKC034_MetaG_FD_184407 | JGI IMG/M metagenome (GOLD analysis project Ga0209096, IMG submission 184407) | Active sludge microbial communities of municipal wastewater-treating anaerobic digesters from USA - AD_UKC034_MetaG (SPAdes) (version 2) | ecosystem: Engineered > Bioreactor > Anaerobic >... | reverse complement strand
GGCAAGCACCTCGAGCACGCGCATGCGACCCACCGAGACCATCATCTGGAAGGCGCGCGAGTAGAGGAAGTCGCCCACCAGCACGCTGGCCGCGTTGCCGAACAAGGCGTTGGCGGTCGCGCGGCCGCGGCGCAGCGAGGACTCGTCGACGACGTCGTCGTGCAGCAGCGTGGCGGTGTGGATGACCTCGACGGTGGCCGCGAGCTCGAAGCGCTCGGGCCCGTGAAAGCCCAGCGCCCGGGCAAAGAGGAGCACCAGGCGCGGCCGGATGCGCTTGCCGCCGGCGCTGACGATGTAGGTCGAAATCCGGTCGATCAGCGCCACCTGCGACGACAGCCGCTCGTGGATGACGGCATCGACCTGACGCATCTCGGAGGCCATCGGATCGGCCGAAGGCGCCGGTACGGCTTCGCGGGGGGAGGGCAAGGCGGACACGGAAGTGAGCCGTTGATTATAGGAAGCGCGTGGGGCCGCACGCAGGGGGGGCTCTGGACGCCGGTGAAGCGAGCGGAGCCTGCGGTGCAGACGGGTTCCGCCTGCGGCCTGCAGCCTTGGGAGGGCAAGAGGCCGCGCGATGGATGCTCCGTGCTAGAATAGTCGGCTTTTCGCGCGCGGGTGGGCTCTTGAGCCCGGGCGTGCAGGCGGGGCGCCTTTCCCGGCGCCCAGAGAGAGTGGAAGTGGAAAGGGCACACATGTACGCGGTCATAAGAACCGGTGGCAAGCAATACAAGGTTGCGGCCGGCGAGAAGATCAAGGTAGAACAGATTGCTGCGGACGTGGGCCAGGAGATCGTGATCGACCAGGTGCTCGCCGTCGGCAACGGCGCCGAGCTCCAGGTGGGCACGCCCTGGGTCGCGGGCGCCAAGGTCACAGCCACCGTGCTCGCGCACGGCAAGCACGACAAGGTGCGCATCTTCAAGATGCGCCGCCGCAAGCACTACCAGCGCCACGGCGGGCACCGCCAGACCTATACCGAGCTGCAGATCGCCTCGGTCAACGCCTGAAGGAGCATTGAACCATGGCACAGAAAAAAGGCGGCGGTTCCACGCGGAACGGCCGTGATTCGCAACCCAAGATGCTGGGCGTGAAGGTGTTCGGCGGCCAGGTCGTCTCGGCCGGCTCGATCATCGTGCGCCAGCGCGGCACCAAGTTCCACGCCGGGACCAACGTCGGCATGGGTCGCGACCACACGCTGTTCGCGCTCGTCGACGGCACCGTGTCCTTCGAGGTCAAGGGCCCGCTCAACCAGCAGACGGTGTTCGTGGCGGCGCACTGACGGCCCAGCGCGCGCAGCCGACACGAAGCCCCGGCGGGCCGGGGCTTCGTCGTTTGGAGCGATCGCCGAAAGAGGAAGGCATGAAGTTCATCGATGAAGCGACGATCGACGTCGCCGCCGGCGACGGCGGCAGCGGCTGCGTGAGCTTTCGCCGCGAGAAGTTCATCCCCTTCGGGGGGCCCAACGGCGGCGACGGCGGCCGTGGCGGCAGCGTCTACGCGCTCGCCGACCGCAACCTCAACACGCTCATCGACTACCGCTACGCGCGCCGCCACGAAGCGAGGAACGGCGAGGCCGGGCGCGGCTCGGACCAGTTCGGTGCCGCCGGTGCGGACGTCGTGCTGCGCATGCCGGTGGGCACGATCGTGCGCGACGCCGAGAGCGGGGCGCTCATTGCCGAACTGCTCGAGCACGGCCAGAAGGTGCTGCTGGCCAAGGGCGGCGACGGCGGCTTCGGCAACCTGCATTTCAAGAGCAGCACCAACCGCGCGCCGCGGCAGAAGACGCCGGGATGGCCCGGCGAGAAGAGGAAGCTCGCACTGGAGCTGCGCGTGCTCGCCGACGTCGGCCTGCTGGGCATGCCCAACGCCGGCAAGTCGACGCTGATCGCCGCCGTCTCCAACGCGCGGCCGAAGGTCGCCGACTACCCGTTCACGACGCTGCACCCGCACCTGGGCGTGGTACGCGTCGGGCCCGAGCAGAGCTTCGTCGTCGCCGACGTTCCCGGCCTGATCGAAGGCGCATCGGAGGGTGCGGGGCTGGGTCACCAGTTCCTGCGCCACCTGCAGCGCACGCGGCTGCTGCTGCACGTCGTCGACCTCGTTCCCTTCGACGAAGGCGTCGACCCGGTGGCGCAGGCTCGGGCCATCGTCGCCGAGCTGAAGAAGCACGACCCGGCGCTGCACGCCAAACCGCGCTGGCTGGTGCTCAACAAGCTGGACCTGCTGCCGCCCGAGGAACGCGGCGCACGCGTGAAGGACTTCGTACGCCGGCTGCGCTGGAAGGGGCCGGTGTTCGAGATCTCGGCGCTGGCGCGCGAGGGCCTGCAGCACCTGGTCGAGGAGATCCAGCAGCACCTGTCGGCGCAGCAGCCTGCCGCCCGCTTGACCGACCCGCGCTTCGACCGCCCCGCAGAGTTGACCGATCATGACTAGCCGCGTGCTCGAGAAGGCCCACCGCATCGTCGTCAAGGTGGGTTCCAGCCTGGTGACCGACGAGGGCCGCGGCATCGACGCCGAGGCGATCGGCAACTGGGCACGTCAGCTCGCGACGCTGGCGCGCCAGGGCCGCGAGGTGGTGATGGTGTCGAGCGGCGCCATCGCCGAGGGCATGAAGCGCCTGGGCTGGAAGAGCCGCCCGCGGCAGATCCACGAACTGCAGGCCGCCGCCGCAGTGGGACAGATGGGGCTGGCGCAGATCTACGAGACGCAGCTGCGTGAGCACGGCATGGGCAGCGCGCAGGTGCTGCTCACGCACGCCGACCTGGCCGACCGCGAGCGCTACCTCAACGCGCGCTCGACGCTGCTCACGTTGCTGTCGCTGTCGGTGATCCCGGTCATCAACGAGAACGACACCGTCGTCACCGACGAGATCAAGTTCGGCGACAACGACACCCTGGGCGCGCTGGTGGCCAACCTGATCGAGGCCGACGCGCTCGTCATCCTCACCGACCAGCGCGGCCTCTACTCGGCCGATCCGCGCAAGGACCCGCATGCGCGCCTCATCGACGAGGCGCGCGCCGGCGATGCGCAGCTCGAGCGCATGGCCGGCGGCGTCGGTTCGTCGATCGGACGCGGCGGCATGATCACCAAGATCCTCGCGGCCAAGCGCGCTGCCCGCAGCGGCGCGAGCACGGTGATCGCCTGGGGCCGCGAGCCCGACGTCCTGCTGCGCCTGGCCGCAGGCGAGGCGATCGGCACCGCGCTCCTCGCCGGCACGGCCAAGCGCACGGCGCGCAAGCAGTGGATGGCCGACCATCTGCAGTTGCGAGGCGCGGTCCGCATCGACGACGGCGCCGCGGCCAAGCTGCGGGAGCACGGCAAGAGCCTGCTGCCCATCGGCGTCACCGAGGTGCAAGGCGACTTCGTGCGCGGTGACGTGATTGCGGTGCGCGACGCCGCCGGGGAGGAAATCGCGCGCGGCCTGGCCAACTACTCCGCGGCCGAAGCGCGGCTCATCGCGCGGCACGCGTCGTCGCGGATCGAGTCACTGCTGGGCTATGCCCACGAGCCGGAGATGATCCACCGCGACAACCTGGTGCTCGGCTGACGCGTGCGCGTCAGGTTCCGGTCTTGGGCTCCTCGCTGTCGGAGGGCAGGAATTCCGGCGTTCCGCGGCGCGAAGGCGGGCTCTCGTGGCGGTGCTGGCGCATGCCGGCGCGCAGATAGCGGTTGTGGTGCTGCGGGCGCGGCAGGAAGCGCGCGAGCTCGGTGAGCGCCATCTCGTAGACGCCGCGCTTGAACTCGATCACCACGTCCAGCGGCACCCAGTACTCGTTCCAGCGCCAGGCGTCGAACTCGGGGTGGTCGGTGGCGCGCAGGTTCATGTCGCTGTCGCGGCCCAGCATGCGCAGCAGGAACCAGATCTGCTTCTGGCCGCGGTAGTGGCCGCGCGCCTCGCGGCGGATGAAGTGGTCCGGCACTTCGTAGCGCAGCCAGTCGCGCGTACGCCCGATGATCTGCACGTGCTCCGGGCGCAACCCCACCTCCTCGTGCAACTCGCGGAACATGGCCTGCTCTGGCGACTCTCCGTGCTTGATGCCGCCTTGCGGAAACTGCCAGGAGTGGGTGCGCAACCGTTTGCCCCAGAAGACCTGGTTGCGCGCATTGAGCAGGACAATGCCGACGTTGGGCCTGAAGCCGTCCCGGTCGAGCATAATCTAACCCCAGATTTTCGTGATTGAAGTCATTATTGCACCGGCGCACGGCGGTCCGCGATTCCCGCAAACCCGCATCGGCTGCAGGCCGCGGCCCAGGCCCCGGCTGCGTGGGCGACACCGGGGCACATCCATCCGCCATGAAAGCCTCGCAGACCTTCGTTTCCACCCTCAAGGAAGCCCCCGCCGACGCGGAGATCGTCAGCCACAAGCTGATGATGCGCGCCGGTCTCGTCAAGCGCCTCTCGGCCGGCATCTACAGCTACATGCCGCTGGGCCTGCGCGTGATCCGCAAGATCGAGGCCATCATCCGTGAGGAGATGAATCGCGCCGGTGCCGTCGAGCTGCTGATGCCGGTCGTGCAGCCGGCCGAGCTGTGGCAGGAGACCGGGCGTTTCCAGGCCTACGGCCCGGAGCTCCTGCGCGTGAAGGATCGCCACCAGCGCGACTTCGTGATCCAGCCCACGAGCGAAGAGGTCATCACCGACATCGCGCGCCAGGAACTGCGCAGCTACCGCCAGCTGCCGCGCAACTTCTATCACATCCAGACCAAGTTCCGCGACGAGCGCCGGCCGCGCTTCGGCGTCATGCGCGGGCGCGAGTTCACGATGAAGGACGCCTACTCCTTCGACCGCGACAAGGACTCGGCGCTGCGCAGCTACCAGGGCATGTTCGAGGCCTACAAGCGCATCTTCGACCGCTTCGGCCTGCAGTACCGCGCCGTCGCGGCGGACACCGGCGCCATCGGCGGCGACGCCTCGCACGAGTTCCAGGTCATCGCCGACACCGGTGAGGACGCGATCGCCTACTGCCCCGAGAGCGACTACGCGGCCAACGTCGAACTCGCCGAGGCGCTGCCGCTGCTGTCCGAGCGTGCCGCGCCCGCCGAGGACCGCATCAAGACGCCGACACCGGGCAAGGCCACCTGTGAGGACGTGGCGGCGCTGCTCAGCCTGCCGCTGGCGCGAACCGTGAAGTCGCTGGTGCTGGCGACCGACGCCAGGGACGAGGCGGGCACGGTGACGAAGACGACGCTGTGGCTGCTGCTGGTGCGCGGCGACCATGCGCTCAACGAAGTCAAGGCGAGCAAGCTGCCGGGCCTGAACCAGGGCTTTCGCTTCGCCAGCGCGGCGGAGATCGAGGCGCACTTCGGCTGCAAGCCCGGCTACCTCGGCCCGGTGGCGACGAAAATGCCGGTGAAGGTCGTTGCCGATCGCACGGTGGCGAACATGGCCGACTTCATCTGCGGCGCCAACGAGGCGGACTTCCACTACACCGGGGTCAATTGGGGCCGCGATCTGCCCGAGCCCGACCTGGTGGCCGACATCCGCAACGTCGTCGCCGGTGACCGTTCGCCCGACGGACGGGGCACGCTCGCCATCCAGCGCGGCATCGAGGTGGGCCACGTGTTCTACCTCGGCACGAAGAAGTACAGCGAGCCCATGGGTGCGACGTTCCTCGACGAGAACGGCAAACCGCAGTTCTTCGAGATGGGCTGCTACGGGATCGGCGTGACGCGCCTGCCCGCGGCGGCGATCGAGCAGAACCACGACGAGCGCGGCATCATCTGGCCGCCGGCGATCGCGCCCTTCGCGGTCGTCGTCTGCCCCATCGGCTACGACCGCAGCACCGAGGTGCGCGCCGCGGCGGACGCCCTGCACGCGCAGTTGCAGGCCGCCGGAATCGACGTCGTGCTGGACGACCGCGGCGAGCGTCCGGGGGCGATGTTCGCCGACTGGGAGCTGATCGGCGTGCCGCTGCGCGTGGTCATCTCCGAGCGCGGCCTGAAGGCCGGCACCGTCGAGGTGCAGGGCCGGCGTGAGGCCGCCGCCACCGTGGTGGCCTCTGAACAGACGCTGACGGCGATCCGGGAGCGGCTGGCGGCGTGACGGGGGTGTTGGGGGTGGCGGGGGTGTGATGGCGACGGCCGGCGCCCTGCGCCGCCGGGCTCTGGTGCTCGGTGCTCCGGCGCTTGCGTTCGCGGCTGCGCCGGCCGCGCGCGCCGGCACGCAGCTCGAGGAGCCGCTGGCCGACGCCGTGCGTTCGGCACTGTCGGCCGCGGTTGCCGAACTCGCGCCACCCAGGCCGCGCTTCGAGCACATCGACGAACGCGTGGCCTACCTGCGCTGGCTGGGCGAGGCCAGCCAGCGCCTGCGCCCCCGCAAGGCCGAGCGCCAGACCCGGCTCGAGTTCCTCGAGACGGTCTGGTACGAAAGCCGGCGCGCGGGGCTCGAGACCTCGCTCGTGCTCGGGCTGATCCAGGTCGAGAGCGGCTTTCGCAAGTACGCCATCAGCCGCGCCGGCGCCCGCGGCTACATGCAGGTCATGCCCTTCTGGGCGCGAACGATCGGCGACGGCGACGCCTCGCGGCTCTTTCACCTGCAGACGAACCTGCGCTTCGGCTGCGTCATCCTGCGCCACTACCTCGGCATCGAGCGCGGCGACCTCTTCCTCGCGCTCGGCCGCTACAACGGCAGCCGCGGCCGCTCCGAGTACCCGAACATGGTGTTCGGCGCACGGCGGCAGTGGGACATCCGCGTCTGAGCACCTCCCGCGGGCCGGCCTGCGCCGGGCGCGTTGCGTTCAGCGCCGGCCGAGAATCTGCTGCAGCTCGCCGGACTGGTACATCTCGGTCATGATGTCCGCGCCGCCGACGAACTCGCCGCCGACATAGAGCTGCGGGATCGTCGGCCACTGCGAGTAGTCCTTGATGCCCTGGCGGATCTCCTCGTCCTCGAGGACGTTGCAGGTCTTGAACTCGCCGACGCCACAGGCCTGCAGCACCTGGACCGCGCGGCCGGAGAAGCCGCACATCGGGAACTGGGCCGTGCCCTTCATGAAGAGCATCACGTGGTTGCCCTTGACCAGGTCGTCGATGCGCTGGCGAACGTCGCTCATGGCGAAGCCTCTCGAAATGAAGAATGCGTAGGGGAGGAAACGAAGCCGCGGTTATACGGCAAAGGCAATACCGCCTTCGGCCGGCAGGCCTCGCGGTCCCGGGTGCACGGCGGGCGATCAGTAGCGGTACTGCACGCCCAGTTGCAGCCGCGGCTGCAGCCGCGCGTCGCGCCCTGCGGCATCGGCCGCCTGCGGACCCAGCCGCAAGCCCTCGAGTTCCCAGGGCGCACCGCGCCCGGCGTGTGTGAGCCCGAGGTCGGCGCTGAAGCTCAGGCCGGTCCCGGGAACCCAGCCGCTCCAACCCAAGCCCAGGTAGGCCGAGGTGGACAGCGAGCGATCGAGCAAGACCCCCTCGCGCAGGCCCAGCAGCAGCCCGCTGGTGGCGCGGAACCGCCCCTGGGCGAAAGGCAGCTGCAGGCCGAAGTTGCCGAGATCGACATCACCCAGCAGCGCGGCGCGGCGCGCCGGTGCCAACAGCTTGCCCTCGAACAGGGACCAGCGCGTCGCGGGCGCATCCAGCCACTGCAGGCGCGCCTGCCAGCGCGGCCAGGCGGCGTCGTCGTCGGCGCGCACGCTCAGCCCTTGCCCGGCCTGCGCCGACACGAGCAGGCCCGGCACGAGCCCGAGGGCCCAAGCCACACCCAAGGCCAGGGTCGTGAGTCGTGGAGCGCCGGGCCGGCACCCAGGGCGTCGAGTTGCAGCCATGTCGCGGATCCTCGAGGACGGCCCCGCATGATGCGCCCAATCCGCGCGCCCCGCTTCGGGACGAGGCCCCGGGGCGTGATTTCCTCGGGGAATCGGGGTTCGGGCGGGTTCGGGCGGATTCACTCGCCGGCGAGCGCGCCGCCACTGCAGCGTGGGCGCTCGCCGAGGTCGGCACGCGTGCCCAGGTCTTGCAGCCCGCCGGCGGCAACGAGCGCGCGCACCGCGGCGCCCTGCTCGGCACCGTGCTCGACGAGCAAGCGCCCGCCGGGCGCGAGGTGCGCGGCCGCCTCCGCGGCGATGCGGCGCAAGGCGTCCAAGCCGTCGGCGCCGGAGACGAGCGCGTGCTGCGGCTCGTGCCGCAGCGCGGGCAGGTGAAGGTCACCCGCGGCGATGTAGGGCGGATTGGAGACGATGAGTTCGAAGCGCCGCCCGGCCAGCGGCTGCCACCAGCTGCCCTGCAGGGCTTCGAGCGCGGCGCCGTGGCGGCGCGCGTTGGCCTGCGCGAGCGCCAGTGCGGCGGGGTCGATGTCGGTGGCGGTGACGCGCGCGTCGGGCCGGGCGTGCGCGATGGCGATGGCGATGGCGCCGCTGCCGGTCCCGAGATCGAGCACGCGCGGGCGGTCGAGCCCGGCCAGGCATTCGAGCGCCCAGTCGACCAGCGTTTCGGTGTCCGGCCGCGGCACCAGCACCGCCGGGCTGACCGCCAGGGACAGGCCTCGGAACTCGCGTTCGCCGCTCAGGTAGGCCAGCGGCACGCCGGCCAGGCGCTGCGCGAGGTCGGCGCGAAAGAGCGCTTCGGTCGCCGCCGACAGCTCGGCTTCGTCGTGGGCGATCAGCCAGCTGCGCGGCCTGTCCAGGCGCAGCGCCAGCAGCAACTGCGCGTCCAGCCGCGCCAGACCGTGCGCGTGTGCGAGCGCCAGCGCCTCGGCCACGCGCATCAGGCCACGCCCGTTTCGAACTGGGCAAGCTGCTGTAGGGCGCGTTCGGCCTGCAGCGCGGCGACCAGTTCGTCGAGGTCGCCGTCCATCACCATGCCCAGCTTGTAGAGCGTGAGGTTGATGCGGTGGTCGGTGACGCGGCCCTGCGGGAAGTTGTAGGTGCGGATGCGGTCGGAGCGGTCGCCGCTGCCGATGAGCGCCTTGCGCGTCGCGGCTTCCTGCGCCTGGCGCTGGCCTTGCTCGCGCTCGCGCAGGCGCGCCACGAGCACGGCCATCGCCTTGGCCTTGTTGCGGTGCTGACTGCGGTCGTCCTGGCACTCGGCGACGATGCCGCTGGGCAGGTGCGTGATGCGGATCGCGCTGTCCGTGCGGTTCACGTGCTGGCCGCCGGCGCCGCTGGCGCGGTAGGTGTCGATGCGCAGCTCCGCCGGGTTGAGCTGCAGTTCCTCCTCCTCGTCCGGCTCGGGCAGCACGGCGACGGTGCAGGCGCTGGTGTGGATGCGGCCCTGCGACTCGGTGGCCGGCACGCGCTGCACCCGGTGGCCGCCGGACTCGAAGCGCAGCCGGCCGTAGGCGGCGTCGCCCTCGATGCGCAGCACCAGTTCCTTGTAGCCGCCGAGCTCGGCGGCGCTCTCGCTCAGGATCTCGGTGCGAAAGCCGCGACGCTCGCAGTAGCGCTGGTACATGCGCGCGAGGTCGCCGGCGAAGAGCGCCGACTCGTCGCCGCCGGTGCCGGCGCGGATCTCGAGGAAGGCGTTGCGCGCGTCGTCCGGGTCCCTGGGCAGGAGCGCCTGCTGCAGTTCCCCGTCCAGGCGCTGCAACTCGTCCTCGGCGCCCTCGATCTCCTCCTGCGCCATTGCCTTCATCTCCGCGTCTGCGGTGGCGTCGGCGAGGATCTCGCGCGCCGCAGCGAGGTCGCCGCTGCGCGCCTGGCGGCGCCGGTAGAGGGCCACGACCTCGGCGGCTTCGGCCTGCTCGCGCGCGAGGCTGCGGTAGCGGCGCCCGTCGGCGGCCACCTGCGGATCGGCGAGCAGCGCGTCGAGCTCCGACAGGCGCATCGCCAGGCGTTCGATTCGGTCTTGCAGCGAGGGCGTCATGGCATGGGCACGGCGGACCGGCAGCGGCGCGGCCGCTGCGGCAGGGCACGCCGCAAGGCTACTGCTCCTGCCTGCCGGGGCCGCGACTGCTGCCGCGCAGGAACAGGCGCGAGATCGTCTGCGCGAGCTCGTCGCGCCTGACGCCGTCGGCAGCGTGCAGTTCGGCCAGCGTGCCGTGGAGCATCTTCCTGGCCAGGCTGCGCGCCATGGCGTCGAGCACCACCTCGGCCGGCGTTCCGCGCGCCAGCTGGCGCCGCGCGCGCGCGACGACGACCTCGCTCCAGTCCTCGGCCTGTTGGCCCAGCGCCTGGATCAGCGGCACCGTGGCGCGCTGGTCGAGCCAGTGCGCGAAGCTCTGCACGCCGGCGTCGATGATCGCCTCGGCCTGCTGCACCGCCGCCTGACGCTTCTCGCCCGCGCTCTGCACCAGATCCGAGAGGTCGTCGACAGTGTAGAGATAGACGTCGGACAAGGACGCCACCTCGGGCTCGACGTCACGCGGCACGGCGAGGTCGACCATGAAGATCGGGCGGTGCCGGCGCTGGCGCAGCGCGCGTTCGACGGCGCCCAGGCCGATGATGGGCAGGGAGCTCGCGGTGCACGAGATCACCGCGTCGAATTCGTGCAGGCGCGCCGGCAGTTCCGACAGGCGCATCGCCTGCGCGCCGAAGCGCGCCGCCAGTCGTTCGCCGCGCTCGAGGGTGCGGTTGGCCACCGCCATGCTCTTGGGCGTGCGCGCCGCGAAGTGGGTGGCGACGAGCTCGATCATCTCGCCGGCGCCGATGAAGAGCACGTTGACTTCGTCCAGGCGCTCGAACAGCTCGCCGGCCAGGCGCACCGCCGCGGCGGCCATGCTGATCGAGTGCGCGCCGATCTCGGTCGCCGTGCGCACCTCCTTGGCCACCGAGAAGGAGCGCTGGAAGAGCTGGTGCAGCGTCGTCCCCAGCGTTCCCGCCGCGTCGGCGTGGCGCACCGCCTGCTTCAGCTGCCCGAGGATCTGCGGCTCGCCCAGCACCATCGAATCCAGCCCCGAGGCGACGCGAAAGGCGTGGCGTGCGGCCGCCTGGTCTTCGAGCACATAGGCGTGACTGCGCAGTCGGTCAGCGCTGACGCCGCCCTGGTCGGCCAGCCAACCCATCACCGGCGTCACCAGCTCGCCGGGCGCGGCCTGCCCCGCGGCCAGGTAGAGCTCGGTGCGGTTGCAGGTGGAGACGAGCGCGGCCTCCGGTGCCGCACGCGCCAGTTGCGCGCGCAGCCCCTGCAGGGCCGTGGCCGTGGACTCGGGCGCGAACGCGACACGGCCGCGCAGATCCAGGGGCGCGGTCTGGTGGTTCAGGCCGAGGGCAAAGACTGACACGCGGCGGATTGTAGGATCCGGGACTTGCGAAGCGTACGCCCGGGGAAACTCGGCCACCTGTTTCGCAGCGCCGTTGGATTGACGGACATCAAGCAACCACAACCACGCCGGGCGGCAAATGGGCGCGCTGGACCTCCTCTGGCATTGGCTCGGCCTGTTCGCACTGGCGATCGACTTCGGCGTGCTTGCGGCCGTCGGCGCCAAGCTGCTCTGGCGCCGACGTTACGCCGCGCAGACCTGGCCGCGCCTGTTGCTGGCTGCCTGCGGCAGCGCAGCGGCGGTGATGCTGGCCGGGCTCCTCGTCTTCGAACGCGACGGCCGCATGGCGACCTACCTCTCGATGGCGCTCGGTGTGGCGCTGACGCTGGCCTGGCTCGGCCGGCACGGGAGCCGCTGAGCGCCTTCGCGCCTTCGCGCTCAGGCCGGTGCGTCGGCGAGCACGGCGCTGCCGCGCAGCGAGTGCGGCAGCGCCGCCGTGATGCGCAGGTCCAGCATCTGCCCGATCAGTCGGCGCGCGTGCGGCCCGCCGTCGAAGTTGACGATGCGGTTGCACGCCGTGCGGCCCATGAGCTCGGCCGGATTCTTGCGCGACGGCCCCTCCACGAGCACGCGCTGCACCGTACCCACGCGGCTGGCGCTGATGCGCTCGACGTTGCGCTCGATCGCCGCCTGCAAGTCGTGCAGCCGGCGCAACCGGGTCTCGTGCGGCGTGGCGTCGTGCAGGTTGGCCGCCGGCGTTCCGGGGCGGGGGCTGTAGATGAAGCTGAAGGACGTGTCGAAGCCGATCTCGTCGATCAGCGCCATCGTGCGCGCGAAGTCGTCCTCGGTCTCGCCGGGGAAGCCGACGATGAAGTCGCTGGACAGACTCAGGCCCGGCCGCACCGCGCGCAGCTTGCGGATCGTGCTCTTGTATTCGAGCACGGTGTAGCCCCGCTTCATCGCGCCGAGGATGCGGTCGCTGCCGTGCTGCACCGGCAGGTGCAGGTGATCGACGAGCTTGGGGATGCGCGCGTAGGCCTCGATGAGCCGCGCGGTGAACTCCTTCGGGTGGCTGGTGGTGTAGCGCAGGCGCTCGAGGCCGGGGATCTCGGCGACGTACTCGAGCAGCAGCGCGAAATCGGCCAGTTCCGCGGTGTCGCCCATGCTGCCCCGGTAGGCGTTGACGTTCTGTCCGAGCAGCGTCACTTCCTTCACGCCCTGGTCGGCCAGGCCGGCGACCTCGGTGAGCACGTCTTCGAAGGGGCGACTGACCTCCTCGCCGCGCGTGTAGGGCACGACGCAGTAGCTGCAGTACTTGCTGCAGCCTTCCATGATCGAGACGAAGGCCGTGGCGCCCTCGACGCGCGCCGGCGGCAGGTGGTCGAACTTCTCGATCTCCGGGAAGCTCACGTCGACCTGCGCACGCCCCTCGCGGCGACGCGCCTGCAGCATCTGCGGCAGGCGGTGCAACGTCTGCGGGCCGAAGACGAGGTCGACGAAGGGCGCACGCGCGATGATCGCCTGCCCCTCCTGGCTCGCGACGCAGCCGCCGACACCGATCAGCACGCCCTTGCTCTTCAGGTGCCTGACGCGGCCGAGGTCGCTGAAGACCTTCTCCTGCGCCTTCTCGCGTACCGAACAGGTGTTGAAGAGCACGAGGTCGGCGTGCTCAGGGTCGTCGGTGGTCTCGTAGCCTTCGGCCTGGCGCAGCACGTCGACCATCTTCTCCGAGTCGTACTCGTTCATCTGGCACCCGAAGGTGCGCACGAAGACCTTGGGCGCGCCGCTCATGGCCGGCTCCAGGTCTGCGCGATCGGATCGAACTGCCAGCTCGACGCCTCCTCGCGCGTCTTCGGCCAGGGCTGGTTGGCGATCTCGCTGGGCCGCAGGATCCAGACGTCGAGCAGCTGGCCGCCGGCGTCCAGCGTGTAATGAACGAGCAGCCTGCGCCCGGCGAGCTGGCCCGTCACCTCGAAGCGGTTTTCCTCGTTGCGGATGCGCGCCCCGGGCGCCAGCCGCGCCGGCTTGCCGTCGATCAGCACGTCGGGCGGTGCGACGCCGGCAAGTTCACCGCGCAGTGCCGTCGGCGGGAAGAGGCGCGGAACCTGGGCGGCGGCGGCGCCCACCCCCAGCAGCATGGCCAGACTCATTGCAGCACAGCGAATCATGGTGTGGATCCAGGGGCTGTGGGGAAGAAACTTCAGGACTCGAACCCCGGACCTGCGGACGCCGATTCCACCAGCGGGGGCATTCTACGGGACATTCCTGAGCCGCAAGGAAAGCCGTAGGGCGCGGCGCGCCGCCTCGGCGGGTACCGCGCTTCGGCAACCGCCGGGCATCTGACAGAATGATCTCGAGTTCCGATGCCCACCGCTGACGCAGGCCTGGGGCCCCGCCGCATCAAGCCTGCCCACGCCCCGCCCCACGAGACGGATGCTCGCCACCACGATCCAGAGCCACGACATCTATCCCCACATCCGGGTCGTGATGGGCATGGTCATCGGCCTGGGCGTGACGCGCCTGCTGTCGGGCCTGGCGCGGCTGGTGCAGCACCCGGGCCAGCACCGCATGGACGGGGTTCACCTGGCCTGGGTCGCCTCCACCCTGCTGGCGCTGGTGCATTTCTGGTGGTGGCAGTTCGGGCTGTACCAGATCGAGGCCTGGACCTTCGGCACCTACCTGTTCGTGATCGGCTACGCCATCGCCCTGTTTCTGCTTGCGGCGCTGCTGTTTCCGGACAGCATGGCGGGCTACGAAGGCTACGTCGACTACTTTCTGGCCCGTCGCGCCTGGTTCTTCGGCGTGCTGGCCGCCACCTACATGCTCGACATCGTCGACACCCTGCTCAAGGGCGAGGCGCATTTCGCCCGCTTTGCGCGCGAATACCTGATCCGCACGCCCATCCTGCTGGTCTTGTGCATCGTGGCGGCGCGTACGGACAGCCGGCGCTTTCACGTCGGCTTCGTCGCCGCCGTACTGATCTACCAGTTTTCCTGGATCTTCCGGCTGTTCGACACGCTGCAATAGGCGCTTCCTGCGCCGACCGGCCCCTGCATCCGCGCACCCTCGCCATGCCGCCCACCAAACGCTCCCCGTGGCCCAGCCTGCACGCGCTGCCGGCCATCCTGTGCTGGTCGCTGCTGGTCACGCCGGGATGGGCTGCTGACCAGCCCAGCGCGCCCGCCATGCCCCTGGTGGTCGGCATTTTCGAGTCACCGCCTTTCGTGATGAACGCGCGCGATCGGCCCACGGGCGTGGCGATCGAGTTGTGGGAGGAGATCGCGGCGCGCGAGCAGAGGGCCTACCGCTACCGGCCGTATCCGAGCATGCGCGCCCTGCTCGACGCCGTTCAGGCAGGGCAGGTGGATCTGGCCGTCGGCAGCCTGACCATCAACGAGCAGCGCGCGCGCCGCATGGATTTTTCGCAGCCCTGGTTCGAGGGTGGCATGCGCCTGCTGGTCAGGCGCCAGCACCAGTCCAGCGTCCGCGCCCTGCTCGACGGTCTGCGCAACGCAGGCTATCTGTCGGCCTACGGCTGGATCGGGCTGGCCATTCTGCTGGTCACGGTGCTGCTGACGCTGTTCGACCGGCACTTCGACCCGCAGTTTCCACGCCGCTGGCGCGACGGGCTGGCCGAGAGCTTCTACGCCGCAGTCAAGATCGCCACCGCCGGCCAGGTCCCCGGCCGGGTCAACCGCCTGGGCTGGCTGGGGCGCCTCTGGCAGGGTCTATGGCTGCTGCCCGCCATCGTCATCGTCGCCTTCGTCACCTCGTCGATCACCAGCGTGCTGACGATGCAGTCGCTGCAGCAGCAGATCGACAGCCTGCGGGACGTGCGCGACCAACCCGTGGGCGTGCTCGCCGGCACCGTCGAAGAGGACCACGGCCGCGCGCTTGGCCTCACGCTGCAGAGCTACGACGACATCGAGCAGGCCAGCGCCGCGCTGGTGGCGGGCCAGGTACGGGCCGTCATGGCCGATGCGCCGATGCTGGAGTACTACGCCCATACGCATCCGGACGTTCCGGTGAAGGTGGTCGGACGGCTGTTCAACCGCGACCGCTACGGCTTTGCTCTGCCGTTGGGCAGCCCGCTGGCGCGTCCGGTCACGCTGGACGTCCTGAGGGCGGTGGAGTCGGGTCGGGTCGAGCAGCTGCGGCTGAGCTACTTCGGCGACCGCCCTTGAGGGTCGCGCCGGGCCGCAATCGGCGCGCGGCCGATTCCTCCATGGCGTTGGGCTACACCTTCATGCACCGCCATGGCAGTGATGACGACCTGGATCTCGACTTTGCCTCGTACCACCCCGATCCTCTCGTCAGCTAGCCATCCTCGTCAGGGCCGGGGGGCCTCCTTTGGCAGCCGGGCCAGTTCCGGCAGGCGGTCGAACCAGGGTGCGGCCTGCTCGAGTTGCGCCGCGAGCTGCAGCAGCGTCGTCTCGTCGCCGATGCGCGCGGTGAAGTGCACGCCCATCGGCAGGCCGTCGGCGCCGGTGCAAAGCGGCACGCTCATCGCCGGCGTTCCGGTGAGGTTGGCCAGCTGCGTGAACGGCACCGGCGCCATGTTGTCGGTGGCGATCGCATCGACCAGCCGCGCCACGACGCGCGTGCGCGCGATCAGGCGCAGCATGCCGCTGCCGACGAGCAGTTCGAGCGCCAGCGTCAATCCCCTCGAAAGCTCTCCATGTCCGTGCGGCGGCGCGGTGGCGGCCATGGTTGGCGTGAGAAAGAGGTCGTAGCGCTCGAAGAATGCCCCAAGTGCGCGCGCGAACTCGTTCCAACGCAGCAGCGAAGCGCACAGCGTCGCGGCCGAGACGCCATGCCCGAGCACCGCGAGTGCCCGGGTCAGCAGCTCGAACTCGCGCGCGCCGGCGCCAAGCCGCCGCGCAGCCTCGACGTCGGCAGCCGTCTGTCCCAGATACATCGTCAGGTACGCGCGCGCCAGGGCGTGCCCGTCGATCGTCGGCTGCGCCGATTCGACCTCATGACCGAGGCTGCGCAGCAGCCCGGCGGTCCGCTCGACCGCGGAGACCGCATCGGGCGAAACCGCGGTCCCGATCGGCGATGCGGTCGCAAAGCCGATGCGCAGCCGCCGCAAGGGCTTGCCGATCGCCTGCACGAAGGGGGAATCCGGCATGCCCAGCGCGAAGGGATCGCCGGGTTCGCGACCGCAGAGCAGATCCAGCGCGAGCGCGGTGTCGCGCACGCTGCGTGAGAGCACCCCGTGGGTGCAGGCGCCGAACCAGACCTCGCCGAATGCAGGTGCGTCCGAGATCCGCCCCCGCGACGGCTTCAGCGCGAACAGGCCGCAGCATGCAGCCGGGATGCGCAGCGATCCGCCACCATCGGTTCCGGCCGCCATCGGCAGCACGCCGGCCGCCACCACCGCGGCGCTGCCGCCGCTGGATCCACCGGCATTGCGCGAGAGGTCCCAGGGATTGCTGACCGGCCCGAGGAACGCGCTGTCGCTCACGCCCTTGAGCCCGAATTCGGGCAGGTTGGTCTTGCCGAAGACGACCAGCCCGGCATCGAGGAAACGGCGCGTCGTCGCCGAGTGCCGCGCCGGCACGTTGTCGCGCAGCGCGCGGCTGCCATGCGTCGTGGCGACGCCCGCGTAGTCGTGCAGGCTGTCCTTGAGCAGGAAGGGCACCCCGGCCAGTGGCCCCTGGAGCCCGGATTCGATCTGCTGCCGCGCCTGCTCGTCCATCACACGCACCAGTGCATTGATGCGCGGCTGCACGGCCTGCGCCTGCGCCAGGGCCAGATCGAGCAATTCGCTCGCACCGACTTCGCCGGCACGCACGAGCGCGGCCAGCGCGGTGGCGTCGTGACGCAGGTATTCGTCGTGGCGCATCGTGATCGGTCGGCGCAGAGGGCTGGCGGCCATCCGAACCCGACGCGGGCCCACCGCTTCGCGCGGGGTCGGCCTGGGTCTCGTCCGGATGCCGCGCGGTGGAGAATACCGACGGAATCGGCTGCAGGGTCGATACGGCAACGACGGAGCAGCGATGCGTTCAGGCTTCAAGGCGATCATCTTCGACTACGAAGGCACGCTGGTCGATTTCCAGTGGAAGCTGGCGCCGGCCGAGGACGAGCTACGGCAGGCCTGCGCCGCGCTCGGCTGCCCGACGCAGGGCAGCTACGCCGAGCTATGGAACGCGGCCGTGGCCGCGTCCCGGCCCGCGGGCAGGCTGGAGGACGTGCAGCGCACCCTGCAGCCGATCTACGACCGCTTCGACGCCGATGCCGCCACACGCTGGGCACCTCGCGCGGGTGCCGAGGCCCTGCTCGCCGAACTGGCCGCGCGCAACATCGCGACCGCACTGGTCAGCAACTGCGGTCGCAGCGCGGTGACGGCCGTGCTCTCGCGCTTCGGGCTGGACGCCCACCTGCAGCCGGTGATCTGCCGCGGCGACGTGCACTTCATGAAGCCGCATCCGGAGGGCACGAAGCGCGCCCTCGACGCACTCGGCATCGCGCCGCACGAAGCGCTGTTCGTCGGCGACAGCCGCACCGACGTGCACACTGCGCGCGCCGCGGGCGTGCCGGTGGCCGTCATCCGCGGCGGCGAGTGCGACGAGGCCGCCTTCGTCGATCTGCCGCCCGACTACTGGGTCCACGCGTTGGGTGATCTGCTCGCACTCGTCCCTTAGGATCTCCTCGCAGCGCTGGCGCAGCGCGGGAAAGAACACGAGAAATCGGCGCCAAGCCGTTGATTCATCAAGCGATAATCCAGATCGTCCGGTACCTCCGGCGCATTCGACCCGGCCACGCCGAAGGATATGGCCTTGCGGATGCGCCGGCCTGCCCACCAGGCCGGTCCGCGGTTTTGTAAGCGCTTGTGCAATGGGCACGAGTCGTGCTTATGCAGCGTTTACAGCCCCCGGTGGATCGGCGATCATCTTCCATTGCACCACGCCGCACGAAGCACGCAGATGGCCGCGGATCCGACGACCGAGACCCCAGCGAACGCCCTCTCGGGCGTTGCCCGCGTACTCGTCAACGCCGGACGCATCAGCACCAAATCGGCCGAGGATCTGCTGAAGTCGGCGCGTGATCGCCGCACGAGCTTCTCCTCCGCGGCAGTGGCCGCCGGCGCGGTCTCGGCGGCGGACCTGGCCCACACCTTGTCTCAGGCGCTGGCGCTGCCGCTGCTGGACCTGAATGCGATCGACCTGCAGAAGGTTCCGAAGAACATCCTCGACGCCAAGACAGCGACGCAATACCAGTTGCTGGTGCTCGGCAAGCGCGGCAGCCGCCTCATCGTGGCGACCGCCGACCCGACGCACCAGGAAGCCGCGGAGCGCGTCAAGTTCGCCACCCAGCTCAGCCCGGAATGGGTGATCGTCGAGCAGGACAAGCTGGCCAAGCTGATCGAGGCGCAGGGCGTGAGTGCGGCCGAGCAGCTCGAGGCGATCGCCAGCAGCGAGTTCGATTTCGACGTCACGGAGGACGAAGGGCCGCAGTCGGAGTCGCAGGACATCGCCAGCGAGGTCGAGGACGCGCCGGTGGTGCGCTTCCTGCAGAAGATGCTGATCGACGCCATCAACATGCGCGCCTCGGACCTGCACTTCGAGCCCTACGAGTACACCTACCGCGTGCGCTTTCGCGTCGACGGCGAGCTGCGCGAGATCACGCAGCCGCCCATCGCCATCAAGGAGAAGCTGGCGTCGCGCATCAAGGTCATCTCGCGCATGGACATCGCCGAGAAGCGCGTGCCGCAGGACGGGCGCATGAAGCTGAAGTTCGGCTCCAAGGCGATCGACTTCCGCGTCAGCACGCTGCCCACGCTCTTCGGCGAGAAGGTCGTGATCCGCATCCTCGACCCCTCCAGCGCCAAGCTCGGCATCGATGCCCTGGGCTACGAGAAGGCCGAGAAGGAACGCCTGCTGCACGCCATCCACCGGCCCTACGGCATGATCCTCGTCACCGGGCCCACCGGCAGCGGCAAGACGGTCTCGCTCTACACCTGCCTGAACCTCCTCAACCAGCCCGGCGTGAACATCTCGACGGTCGAGGATCCGGCCGAAATCAACCTGCCGGGAATCAACCAGGTGAACGTCAACGACAAGGCCGGACTGACCTTCGCCGCGGCGCTGAAGTCCTTCCTGCGCCAGGACCCGGACATCATCATGGTCGGCGAGATCCGTGACCTGGAGACCGCCGACATCGCCATCAAGGCCGCGCAGACCGGGCACATGGTGATGTCGACGCTGCACACCAACGACGCACCGACGACGCTCACGCGGCTGCTGAACATGGGCGTGCCCCCGTTCAACATCGCCTCCAGCGTGCTGCTGATCACCGCGCAGCGGCTGGCGCGGCGCCTGTGCGAGAACTGCAAGACGACCGCCGAGTACCCGCGCGAAGCACTGCTCAAGGCCGGCTTCGCGGAGACCGATATCGACGGCAGCTGGAAGCCGTACCGCGCCGTCGGCTGCTCGGCCTGCACCAACGGTTACAAGGGGCGCGTCGGGCTCTATCAGGTGATGCCGATGAGCGAGGCGATCCAGCGCATCATCCTCGCCGAGGGGACGGCGCTCGACATCGCCTCGCAGGCGCAGAAGGACGGCGTGCGCGACCTGCGGCAGTCCGGTCTCGTCAAGGTGCGCGCCGGCGTGACGACGCTCGAGGAAGTCATCACCGTGACCAACGAATAGGGGCCGGAGATCCCATGGCAACTGCAGCAGTGGCGAAGAACGCGAAGGATTTCGTCTTCGAGTGGGAGGGCAAGGACCGCAACGGCAAGGTCGTGCGCGGCGAACTGCGCGCCGGCGGCGAGGCGCAGGTCAACGCCAGCCTGCGCCGCCAGGGCATCCTCCTCACCAAGGTAAAGAAGCGCCGCACCACCGGCGGGCGTGCGATCAAGCAGAAGGACATCGCCATCTTCACGCGCCAGCTGGCGACGATGATGAAGGCCGGCGTGCCGCTGCTGCAGGCCTTCGACATCGTCGGCCGCGGCAGCACCAACCCGCGCCTGACCAAGCTGCTCAACGACATCCGCTCGGATGTGGAGACCGGCACCAGCCTCTCGGCGGCATTCCGCAAGCACCCGCTGCAATTCGACAGCCTCTACTGCAACCTGGTCGAGGCCGGCGAGGCCGGCGGCATCCTGGAGGCGCTGCTGGACCGCCTGGCGATCTACCAGGAGAAGACGCTCGCCATCAAGGCCAAGATCAAGTCGGCGCTGATGTACCCGGTCGCCGTGCTGGTGGTGGCCTTCGTCGTCGTCACCGTCATCATGATCTTCGTCATTCCGGCCTTCAAGGAGGTCTTCACCTCCTTCGGCGGCGAGCTGCCGGCGCCGACGCAGTTCGTGATCGCGATGTCCGAGTTCTTCGTCGCCTACTGGTGGGCGATCTTCGGCTTCCTCTTCGGCGGCCTGTACTTCTTCTTCGAATCCTGGAAGCGCTCGGAGAAGATGCAGATCGCGATGGACCGGCTGCTGCTGAAGGTGCCGGTGTTCGGCGACCTCATCAACAAGTCGGTGATCGCGCGCTGGACGCGCACGCTCTCGACCATGTTCGCAGCCGGCGTGCCGCTGGTGGAAGCGCTGGATTCGGTCGGCGGCGCCGCGGGCAACGCGGTCTACCAGATCGCGACCGAGAAGATCCAGAAGGACGTCGCCACCGGCACCGCGCTCACCACCGCGATGACCTCCACCGGCGTGTTCCCGGTGATGGTGCTGCAGATGGCGTCGATCGGCGAGGAGTCGGGCTCGCTGGACCACATGCTGGCCAAGGCGGCCGAGTTCTACGAGGACGAGGTCGACGAGATGGTGAAGGGCCTCTCCAGCCTGATGGAGCCCTTCATCATCGTCATCCTGGGCGTGGTGATCGGCGGCATCGTAGTTTCGATGTACCTGCCGATCTTCAAGCTCGGCGCGGTGGTCTGAACCGGACCGCCCGTGATCGACCCGGCGCTCACCGAACTGCTCCTCTCGCCCTGGGCCCTCGGCATCCTGGGCCTGCTCGTCGGCAGTTTCCTCAACGTCGTCATCCACCGCCTGCCGCTCATGCTCGAGCGGCAGTGGTGGTCCGACGTCGTCGCCCAGTTGCGCGACCGCGACTCCTTTCGCCGCACCTTCGCAGCCGAAGCACCGCCAGGGCTCGACCAGGCCGCCGGCGCCTTGCGGCGCACGCTGGCGGCACTCGGCCCGCTGTCGCTGACACGGCCGGGATCGCGCTGCCCCTCGTGCAGCCACCGCATCCGTTGGCACGAGAACATCCCGCTGCTGTCCTGGTTGCGCCTGCGCGGGCGCTGCTCGGCCTGCGGTGTCCGCATCGCGATGCGCTACCCGCTGGTGGAACTCGCCACCGGACTGCTCTTCGCTGCCGTCGCCTGGCGCAGCGGCGGCGAGCCGGTGGCGCTGCTGTACTGCGTTCTCGTCGCCGGCCTGATCGCGCTGGCGATGATCGACTGGGACACCACCGTGCTGCCCGACGCCATCACGCTGCCGCTGCTGTGGACCGGCCTGGTCGCCGCGGTGCTGGGCTGGCTACCCACGGTGACGCCCTCGGCCGCGCTCTGGGGCGCCGTCGCCGGCTATCTCTCGCTGTGGTCGGTCTACTGGCTCTTCAAGCTCACCACCGGCAAGGAAGGGATGGGTTTCGGCGACTTCAAGCTGCTCGCGGCCCTGGGTGCCTGGCTGGGGTGGCAGGCCATCCTGCCGATCGTTCTCATGGCCTCGGTCATCGGCGCCGTCGTCGGGCTGCTGATGAAGATGCTCGGCACCCTGCGTGAAGGCCGCTTCGTCCCCTTCGGGCCCTTTCTGGCCGGCGGCGGGCTGGCGGTGCTGCTGCTCGGCCTGCCCACCGTGCTGGGCTGGATCGGCTGGTCCTGAACCCGACCTGCGCGTCGACCGCCCCAGTGCGATGAATCCCGGGCGCGTGCGCAGCATCGGTCTGACCGGTGGCATCGGCAGCGGCAAGAGCACGGTTGCGGCGCTGCTCGTCAGGCACGGTGCGGCGCTCGTCGACACCGACGCCATCGCACGCGCGCTGACCCTGCCCGGCGGCGCCGCGATCGCCGCCATCGCCGACACCTTCGGTGCGGCGATGATCGGCGCCGACGGTGCGCTGGACCGCGAGCGCATGCGCCAGCAGGTGTTTGCCGACCCTGCGGCCAAGGCGCGGCTGGAGGCCATCCTGCACCCGCTGATCGCCGCGCAGGCCGAGCGCGAAGCGGAAGCTGCGGGCGCTCGCATCGTCGTCTTCGACGTGCCGCTGCTGGCCGAATCGACACGCTGGCGCGCGCGCGTCGACCGCATCCTCGTCGTCGACTGCGAGGAGGACACGCAACGCCGCCGCGTGATGCAGCGCTCGGGCTGGAGCGACGCGGCGGTGCGCGCGGTGATCGCGCAGCAGGCCGGACGTGCCGCGCGCCGCGCGATCGCCGACGCCGTGATCTACAACGACGGCTTGTCGCCTCCCGAACTGGCGCACGAGGTGCGCGCGCTGTGGGAGCGCTGGGCGTGCTAGCGGCGCGGGGTCCATCGCCGGCACAGGCTGCGCGCCGCGCGGCGAACGAGGAAGGCGCCGACGCTGTGGAACAATGCCGCGCAGCTTGCCGCGCGCGCCCGTGATCCTCTACGAATACCCGTTCCACGAAGGCATCCGCACGATGCTGCGGCTCGAGCACTTGTTCGACCGCCTGGCGCAGCTCATGCCGCGCGACGCGCCGGTGGACCATCATTTCGCCTTGGCGACGATCTTCGAGATCATGGACGTCGCCGCGCGCGCCGACCTCAAGGCCGACTTGCTGAAGGAACTGGAGCGCCACCGCGGTCAGCTGGTGGGCTATCGCGGCAACCCGGCGATCTCGGAAGCCATGCTCGACGAGGTCGTCGGCCGCGTCGAACGCGCCCACGACGGCCTCAACCGCGTGCAAGGCAAGGCCGGCCAGGCGCTGGCGGGCAACGAGTGGCTGATGAGCATCCGCAGCCGCATCAACATCCCCGGCGGCACCTGCGGCTTCGACCTCCCCTCCTACTACGCCTGGCAACAGCGCGCGCCCGAGCAACGCCGCGCCGACCTCGCCGGCTGGACCTCGACGCTGATGCCGCTGGCCTCGGCGCTCTACACGCTGCTGAGCCTGCTGCGCGAGAGCGGGACGCCGCAACGCATGATGGCCGCTGCCGGCCAGTACCAGCAAACGCTGCCGCAGAACAAGACCTATCAGCTGCTGCGCCTGCGCATGGACGGGGAGGACGGCCTCGTTCCGGAGATCAGCGGCCACCGGCTGCTCGTCTCGGTGCGCATGATGCGCGCCGACGCCGAAGGACGATTGCGCCCGGCCGCGGTCGACGTACCATTCGAACTCACTCTGTGCAACTGAGCGCTTCCTGGGTCCGGCCTCGAAGCGTCCGCATGCGCGCCGCACCGTGGCCCTGAAGCCGATCGTCGTCCCCTGCCCGAGTTGCCGCCAGCCCAGCCGCTTCGGCGCCGACAACCCCTGGCGCCCCTTTTGCAGCGAGCGCTGCCGCAGCCTGGACCTCGGCGCCTGGGCCAGCGAGGCCTATCGCGTGCCGGCCCAGTCACCGCCCGACGGCCCGGTCGCCGACGACGCGGCGTCGGGGCCTCCCCACTGAGCCACCCTCGGTGCTCAGCCGACGATCGTTCCGCTCACCTCGCCGAACCCGATGCGCACCGCACCGGGCTGACGGCAGTAGGCGCGCAGGGTCAGCGTGTCGCCATCCTGAAGAAAGCTGCGCGACTCGCCGCCCGGCAGCGCGATCGGGGTGCGCCCGTTGGCGGAGAGCTCCATCAGCGAGCCGCGTCCGTCGTCGTCCGCGCCCGAGAGGGTGCCGCTGCCCAGCAGGTCGCCGGGCTGCAGGTTGCAGCCGTTGCTGGCATGGTGCGTCAGCATCTGCGCCCAGGTCCAGTAGGCGTCGCTCATGTTCGATCGCGACAAGCGCAGCGCCGGCTGCCCGGCAGCGCGCATCGCCGCACTCTGCAGCCAGGCCTCGAGCACGATGTCGATCGCACCGGCCTGCCGGTTGAACGCGCCATCCAGGTAGGGCAGCGGCTGCGGGTCGCCCTCGGGTCGTGTGAAGGGACGGCGGAAGGGCGCGAGCGCCTCCATCGTCACGATCCACGGCGAGATCGAACTGGCGAAGTTCTTCGCCAGGAAGGGGCCCAGCGGCTGGTACTCCCAGGCCTGGAGGTCGCGCGCCGACCAGTCGTTGAGCAGCACGAGGCCGAAGAGCGCTTCTTCCGCCGCATCCATCGCCACCGGCTCGCCCAGCGCATTGGCGCGACCGACGAAGGCACCGACCTCGAGCTCGTAGTCGAGCTTGGCCGAGGGGCCGAAGGCCGGCGCCTGCGCGCCCGGCGCCAACGTCTGCCCCCGCGGGCGCTTCACCACGCCCGAAAGGCCGATGCTCGAACTGCGGCCGTGGTAGCCGATGGGCACCCACTTGTAGTTGGGCAGCAGCGGGTTGTCGGGGCGGAAGAGCTTGCCGATGGTAGTGGCGTGGTGGATGCCGCTGTAGAAGTCGGTGTAGTCGCCGATGCGGCAGGGCAGCGCCATCTCGCAGGCCGCTTGCGGCAACAGGCACAGCTCGAGGAAGGGCGCCTGCACGCTGTCTTCGGCAAACGCCGTCGACAGCGCCGCGCGCATGCGACTCCAGGCCGCGCTGCCGAGCGCCATGAACGCGTTCAGGTCCCCTGCGGCCAGCGGCGCGAGCAGGGGTTGCAGGTCATCGGCCCAGGGCGCCTGTTCACTGGCCAGGCGCAGGTCCAGGACCTGGTCGCCGATGGCCACGCCGATGCGCCAGGGCTCGTCGCTGCCGGCGCGGCGAAAGCGTCCGTAGGGCAGGTTCTGGATGGGGAAGTCGCTTGTGCCGTCGTTGGCGCTTCCCACCCAGCTGCGCAGCGCCGGATCGTGGGTGGCATTGGTGAGCGTTCTCATCGTGATCGTCTCCCGCACCTCGCGGTTCAGGGCCGGAAGCGGTCGGCCAGGGGGGCCCAGCAGGCCGCGTAGTCGGCATCGAGCGCGCCACCCGCGAGCGCGAACTCGGTGCAGCGAAAAGGCCAGCGGCTCTCGAACATGAAGGCCAGCGTGTCGTCCAGCTTGTGCGGCACGAGCGCTGCGCTCGATGCCTTCTCGAAGGCTTCCGCGTCGGGACCGTGCGGCACCATGGCGTTGTGCAGGCTCATGCCGCCGGGCTTGAAGCCCTCGGGCTTGGCGTCGTACTGGCCGTGCACCAGCCCCATGAACTCGCTCATCACGTTGCGGTGGTACCAGGGCGGACGGAAGGTGTCCTCGGCCACCATCCAGCGCGGCGGAAAGATGACGAAGTCGCAGTTGGCCACGCCCGGCGTGTCGCTGGGGCTCGTGAGCACGGTGAAGATCGACGGGTCCGGATGGTCGATGCTGATCGATCCGATCGTCATGAAGTGCGCAGTGTCGTACTTCATAGGCACCAGGTTGCCATGCCAGGCGACGACGTTGAAGGGGCTGGCGGCCACGCGCGTGCGCCAGAAGGCGCCGCCGGACTTGCGCACGATCTCCATCGGCTGCGGGTCGGCGTCGAAGGCCGCCACCGGCGCCAGGAAGTCGCGCGCGTTGGCCAGGCCGTTGCTGCCGATGGGGCCGAGCTCGGGCAGGCGGAAGTGCGCGCCATAGTTCTCGCAGACGTAGGCGCGCGTGGGGCCCTCGAGCAGCACCTGGAAGACCAGGCCGCGCGGCAGCAGCGCGATCTCGCCCGGGCGCACGGCGAGCACGCCCAGTTCGGTCTTGATCGTCAGCGCACCCTGTTGCGGCACGATCAGCATCTCGCCGTCGGCGTTGACGAAGGCGCGCTCCATGCTCTTGTTGGCCAGCAGCAGCTGCGCGCCGATGCCGCTCTGCGCCTGCTCGTCGCCGTTGACGGCGATGGTGTGCATGCCGTCGACGAAATCCAGCGCGCGGTCGCTCGGCACGGGGCTCGCGCGCCAGCGCAGCGGATCCGGCGGCGTCGGCACGCCCATCGCCGCGCCCGTCTTCCAGGTCGGGTGCACGAGGGGTTCGTGGGCGATGCCGGCGACGACCACGCCGGGCTGGCGGCGGTACATCCAGGTACGGCGGTTGGCCGCGCGCGGCGCGGTGAAGGCCGTTCCCGAGAGCAGTTCGGCGTAGAGGCCCTTGGCGACCTTCTGCGGGCTGTTGCGGCCGATCGGCAGCGTGCCGGGAACGGCTTCGCTGGCGAACTCGTTGCCGAAGCCGCCCTGGTAGCGCAGTTCGCTCACCGGGGTGCTCCTTCCGTCGTCCGCTCGAGGTTGCCGCGCGCGGCGGCGAGCGCCTCCTGCAGCACGTCGTAGCGGCCGATCTGGTTGGCGAGGATCAGCACCAGGCGCGCGTTCAGTTCATGGCTTTGTTCGGTGGTCAGGCCCTGGTGGGCCGTCAGCAGCGCCTCGTAGAAGTCGTCCGGGCGTTCGATGCAGGGTTCGGTATTGAGCATGCTCAGGCCTTGGCAAGGGCGTGGTCGAGGGCGGCGCGCACGGCCGCGGCGGTGGGCGCGCGCCAGCGCGCGGCGATGTGATGGTCGGGACGGATCAGGTAGGCGGTGCCGGGCGCGGCGTCGTAGCGCTGCGCGGCCAGGCCTTGCGCGTCGTGCAAGGCGTTGCCGTCGAACGCCAGCACCTGCACGCCGAGCTCCGCCGCCCACGCCGGTGCCGCGCCGAAGACCAGCAGCGTGAAGTCCGGCCCCAGTTCGCGCAGCAGCCAGGTCGCCCGGCCCTCCCGCGACAGGGGCGCATCGGCCGCGACCGCGCCTGGGCGCAGCAGCGTCGTGAAGCCGTCGACGTCCGCGGTGTTCAGCACCGAGCCGTCGAGCGTGGCCGGCACCGAAAGCCGACCGCTGTTGACGATGCTGCGCGCGAACGCGTACTCGCGCGCAAGGCCCAGCACCGCATCGCGGAAGATGCGGCTGACCTCACTCTTGGGCGTGATGAAGTCGGTGGCGCGCGTGCTGTTGAGGATGTTCTCGTCGGCGGCGTACTCGCGTTCACCCGCGTAGCTGTCGAGCAGCGCATCGGGCGCGCGGCCGCGAAGCACGGCGTCGATCTTCCAGGCCAGGTTCTCGGCGTCCTGCACGCCGGAGTTGGCGCCGCGCGCGCCGAAGGGCGAAACGCCGTGCGCCGAGTCGCCGGCGAAGAGGACGCGGCCATGGCGGAAGCGATCCATGCGCAGGCAGGCGAAGGTGTAGATGCTCGCCCACGCGAGCGTGAAGGGAACGTCGCGCTCGAAGCCCTGGCGCAGCAGCGCCTGCACGCGCGGGAGGATGCGCTCGGGCTTGCGCTCCTCGTCCGGATCGGCGTCCCAGCCGAGCTGGAAGTCGATGCGCCAGACGTGGTCGGCCTGCTTGTGCAGCAGCACCGACTGGCCGCGGTGGAACGGCGGGTCGAACCAGTACCAGCGTTCGGTGGCGTCGTTCGGGAACAGCGGCTCGGCAAGCTGCAGGTCGGCGATGAGGAAGCGGTCGCGGAAGATGCGGCCCTTGCTTTCCTGCCCGAGCAGGCCGCGCAGCGGCGAGCGCGAGCCGTCGCAGGCCGCGACGTAGGAGGCGCTGATCTCGTACGGCCCATCGGGGGTGTCGACGGTGAGGGTGACGCGGTCGCCGTCCTGCGTCAGCGCCGTGACCTTGTTCTTCCAGCGGATCTCGAGGTTCGGCAACTCCGCCGCGCGCTCGGCGAGATAGCCCTCGGCGTAGTACTGCTGCAGGTTGATGAAGGCCGGCCGCTCGTGGCCGGGCTCGGGCAGCAGGTCGAAGCGGTAGACCTCCTGGTCGCGGAAGAAGACGCGGCCGACATTCCACGACACGCCCTTGTCGACCATGCGCTGGCCGACGCCGACGCGGTCCCAGATCTCGAGCGTGCGCTTGGCGAAGCAGATCGCGCGCGAGCCGGTGGAGAGCCTGTGGTCGTCGTCGAGCAGCAGCACGCGCTGCCCGCGCTGCGCGAGATCGATCGCCAGCGTCAGCCCGACCGGCCCGGCGCCGACGACGACGACCGGGTGGTGCGCCGGCTGCGCGCGCGACTGGTCCGGGCTCTTGTGGTAGTCGAACTCGAGCTTCTGGTAGTCGATGTCCCGGTTGGCGGTCTCGCTCATGGCCGGCTCACCCTTCGAGGGCCTTCCACATCTCGACGTCGCGCTCGGCGGTCCAGATGCGCGGGTCGGCATATTGCGTCGCCTCGTCGTAGGCGCGCGTGACGTCGAAGGGCATGCAGTGGTCGAAGATCACCCAGTGGCCGTACTTCGGGCGCACCGTGTCGACGGTTTCGCGGTAGACGGTCTTCAGGTCCTTGCCGGCGGCAGCACCCGCCTTCACGGCGCCGAAGACGTCGGCGATGAAGGCACGCGTTCCGCCAAGGCCGGCGGCAACCTCGGCCTCGGTCTGCAGCGCCGCGCCACGGCCCGGGACGAGCTTGGCAGGCTTCAGCGCGGCGATGTTGTCGAGCGTCTGCGGCCAGTCGCCGAAGTAGGCGTCGCCGGCGTAGGGCGTGGCGCCGTACTCGACGAGGTCGCCGCTGAAGAGGATGCGCTCCTGGGGCAGCCAGACGACGGTGTCGCCCTTGGTGTGGCCGCGGCCGAGCTGCAGGATCTGCACCTCGAGCGCGCCCAGCCACAGCGTCATCTTGCCGGTGAAGGTGAGCGTCGGCCAGGTCAACCCCGCCGGCACGCTCTCGACGTTGCGGAAGAGCCGCGGGAAGCGACCGATCTCGCTGGCCTTGTCCTGCTCGCCGCGCTCCCGGATCATCGAGAGCGTGTCTTCGCTGGCGATGACGTGGTCGGCACCGTAGGCCGAGGCGCCGAGCACGCGCACCGCGTGGTAGTGGCTGAGGACGACGTAGCGGATCGGCTTGTCGGTGACTTCGCGGATGCGGCGGATCACGTCCTGCGCCATCACCGGCGTGGCCTGGGTGTCGATCACCATCACGGCGTCGTCGCCGACGACGATGCCGGTGTTGGGGTCGCCTTCGGCCGTGTAGGCATAGGCATGTTCGGAGAGCCGGGTGAAGCTGACCTTCTTCTCTTCGAGGTCGGCCTGGCTGGCAAAGGCTTTGGTCGGGGTGTTCACGGTGAGGGCCTCGGGGTCGGGGTGGTGGCGTTCGGCAATCGCAACGTTCGCGACGTTCGCCGATTTTTGACGAGAAGTTGATTCTAGTCAGAATGTTTGTTAATGTCTAACTGATTCGACTAAGTAGAATTACGCATGTTGATCCCTTCCTCCCGCGGCGAGGTCGAAGACGCACGCCAGCAGCGCGGCATCCAGAGCATCGAAGTCGGCGGCCGGCTGCTGCTGGCGCTGGCCGCCGCGGGCCGGCCGATGGCACTCAAGGAACTCGCGCAGGCCGCGGGGATGACACCGCCCAAGGCGCACCCCTACCTGGTGAGCTTCGGCAAGCTCGGCCTCATCGCACAGGAGGGCGGCAGCGGTCGCTATGCCCTGGGGCCGCTGGCGATGCAGATCGGCCTCATCAGCCTGCAGCAGTACGAACCGCTTCGCCTGGCGACGGCGCGGCTGCCCGAACTCGCGCGCCAGTTCGGGCACCTGGTGGCGATCGCCGTCTGGGGCAATCACGGCCCGACGATCGTGCGCACCGAGGCGCCGCCGGTGCCGCTCTACGTCGACATGCGCCACGGCAGCGTGATGAGCTTGCGCGGCACGGCCACCGGGCGCCTGTTCGCCGCCTTCCTGCCGCCGCCGCGCGTGCAGGAGGCGCTGGCCGCCGAGCCGGCGGACGCAGCCGCGGACGACGCGTTCCGGCGCGAGGTCGAGGCCACGCGACGCAGCGGCCTGGCGCACGCGGTCGACTCCGTGCTGGCAGGCGTCGGTGCGCTCGCCGCGCCGGTGTTCGACGCCGAAGGCGCGCTGGTCCTCGGGCTGACGGTGATCGGCCCCGGTGCGACACTGGACACGCGCGCGGACGGTGCGGCCGCACGGCGCCTGCAGCAGGTGGCCGCCGAGCTGACCGCCCAGCTCGGCGGGCGTCCGGCCGCAAGGGAGCGCGCGCCTTGAAACGCCGGCGCGGCGGCGGCATCTACCCGGGCGGCCGGCATGCTGCGGGCGGGGCTCGGCATGCGCCGGGTGCATACTGAGTCGAGGGGAAGCGATCGCCGTGGAGTTCAAGGACTACTATCAGATACTGGGCGTACCGCGCGAGGCCAAGCCCGAGCAGATCAAGAAGGCCTACCGCAGCCTGGCGCGCAAGTACCACCCGGACGTGAGCAAGGAGCCCGACGCCGCGGCGCGCATGAGCGAGGTCAACGAGGCGCACGCCGTGCTCTCCGACCCGGAGAAGCGTGCCGCCTACGACGCCATCGGTCAGGGCCGGCGCCAGGGCGAGTCCTTCACGCCGCCGCCGGGCTGGGACGCGGGCTTCGAATTCAGCGGCCGCGGCTTCGACGAAGGCGGCCAGGACTTCAGCGAATTCTTCTCCGAGCTCTTCGGCCGGGCCACGCGCGGCGCGCGGGCGCGCGGGCGCGGCGCGGCGCGCGAACACGGCGCGCTGCGCGGCGAGGACCACCACGCACGCGTGCTGCTCGAGCTGGAAGACGCCTGGCGCGGCGCCACGCGCCAGATCGACCTGCGCGTGCCGCAACTGCAGCCCGACGGCCGCGCGCGCCTGGTCGAGCGCACGCTGGAGGTCCGCATTCCCGCGGGCGTCAAGCCCGGGCAGATGATCCGTCTCGCCGGTCAGGGCGGCCCCGGTCTGGGCGGCGCGCCTGCAGGCGACCTCTTCCTCGAGGTGCAGTTGCGCCCGCATCCGCGCTGGCGTTTCGACGGCCGCACGCTCGTCGCCGAACTGCCGGTGGCGCCCTGGGAGGCGGCGCTGGGAGCCGTGCTGCCGCTTCAATTGCCCGACGGCAGCACGCTGAAGGTGCGCGTTCCCGCGGACGCCCAGGGCGGACGCATGCTGCGCGTACCCGGCAAGGGCTGGCCCGGCACGCCGCGCGGCGACCTCGAGCTGATCGTGCGCGTCGTGCTGCCCAGCGCCTGGGATCCGCGCGCGCGCTCTCTCTACGAGCGCATGGCGGCCGAATTGACCGATTTCGACGCGCGCCGCGTCGCCGCCGCCGAGAACGAGCGTGCCGCCGGCACGGAGGAAGACCGATGATCCGCCCCACCCCCACCACCCAGCACGTCGAGGCGATGCTCGACGACCTCTGGCTGGACATGGACGCGCTCTGCCGCGCCGCCGGCGTCGACGCCGGCTGGGTGCGTGCGCGCACCGCCGAAGGGCTGTTGCCGGCGCCGCCGCTGGGCGCCCGCGACGAATGCCGCTTCGACGCCACGCTGCTGCGCCGCGTACGCCGGATGTCCCGGCTCGAGCGCGACTTCGACGCCGTACCCGAACTCGCGGCACTCGTCGCCGACATGGAAACCGAGATCGAGCGCCTGCGCCGCCGCCTGGAAGCGCTCGCGGGCCTGGGCTGGGACGAGCCGCGATGAAGCCCGACCCGCGCACCGCCACCTGGAACGTCGGCTACTGGCTGCTGGCGATCTTCGCGCTCATCTGGATCCAGTCGGCCTGGCAGGCCGCGCGCACCGTCGAGCCCGTGCCCTACTCGCAGTTCGAGAAGGAACTGGCTGCCGGCCACGTGCAGGAGATCATCGTCGGCGAGACCACCGTCACCGGCAAGCTGAAGAGCCCCGACCCCGGCGGCAAGACGGTGATCGTCGCCAACCGCGTCGAACCGGCGCTGGCCGAGCGGCTATCGAAGTACGACGTGCCCTACACGCGCATCATCGAGAGCACCTTCCTGCGCGACATGCTTTCGTGGATCGCGCCGGCGGCGATCTTCTTCGCACTGTGGTTCTTCGTCATCCGTCGCGCGCTCGAGAAGCAGGGCGGCGGCCTGGGCGGCTTCATGAGCATCGGCAAGAGCCGCGCCAAGGTCTACGTCGAGAAGAACACCGGCGTCGACTTCGCCGACGTGGCCGGGGTCGACGAGGCCAAGGCCGAGCTCCAGGAGATGGTCTCCTTCCTCAAGGACCCGCAGGCCTACGGGCGGCTGGGCGCGCGCATGCCCCGCGGCGTGCTGCTCGTGGGTCCGCCGGGCACGGGCAAGACGCTGCTGGCCAAGGCGGTGGCCGGCGAGGCCGGCGTGCCCTTCTTCAGCATCAGCGGCAGCGAGTTCGTCGAGATGTTCGTCGGCGTCGGCGCCGCGCGCGTGCGCGACCTCTTCGAGCAGGCGCGCGCGAAGGCGCCGGCGATCATCTTCATCGACGAGATCGACGCCCTGGGCCGCGCGCGCGGCGCTGCCGGCCCCGTCGGCGGCCACGACGAGCGCGAACAGACGCTGCAGCAGCTCCTCGTCGAGCTCGACGGCTTCGACAGCTCCAGCGGCCTCGTGCTGCTGGCGGCGACGAACCGGCCGGAGATCCTGGACCCGGCGCTGCTGCGCGCCGGGCGCTTCGACCGTCAGGTGCTGGTCGACCGCCCCGACCGCACCGGACGCGTGCAGATCCTGCAGGTGCACGTGAAGAAGATCCGCCTGGCCGCGGGCACCGAACTCGAGCAGGTGGCGCAGCTCACCACCGGCTTCTCCGGCGCCGACCTCGCCAACCTGTGCAACGAGGCCGCGCTGGCCGCCACGCGGCGCGGCGCGCAGGAGGTGACGCTGGCCGACTTCACCGTCGCGGTCGAGCGCATCGTCGCCGGGCTCGAGCGCCGCAACCGCGTGCTCAATCCGCGCGAGCGCGAGGTCGTCGCCTTCCACGAGATGGGGCACGCGCTGGTGGCGCTGTCCCTGCCCGGCAGCGACGCGGTGCACAAGGTCTCGATCATCCCGCGCGGCATCGGCGCGCTGGGATACACCATCCAGCGCCCCACCGAGGACCGCTTCCTGATGACGCGCGAGGAGCTCGAGCACAAGATCATGGTGCTGCTGGGCGGGCGCGCGGCCGAGAAGCTCGTCTTCGGCCACCTCTCCACCGGCGCCGCGGACGACCTCGCCAAGGTCACCGACATCGCGCGCGACATGGTCACGCGCTACGGCATGGACGAGGCCATCGGCTATGTCTCGTGGGAGCCGCAGCGCCACGCGATGATGGACCTGCCCGGTTTCGAAAGCGGCGGCTGCCCGCGCAGTCCGCAGACGCAGCAGCACATCGACACCACCGTGCGCGGCATCGTGATGGACTGCTTCGCGCGCACGACGGCGCTGCTGCAGCGCAACCGCGCGGTGCTGGATCGCAGCGCGCGCGAGCTGCTCACGCGCGAGACGCTGGACGAGACCGCGCTGCGCGAGCTGACGGCGGACCTGCGGCAGGACCCGACGCCGGCGTCGAACCCGGCCTGAACGCGGCCCGGGCCGCCGCGGCGGCGCCTCGCGCTCACGCCCAGATCACCGCCCCCCGCGCGCCGAACCAGCGCGCGACCTCGCTGCCCACCGCCTTCTCGATGCGCGCACGGCGGATCTTCATCGTCGGCGTGAGCATGCCGTTCTCGATCGACCAGGCCTCGTGCGCGACGACGATCATGCGCAGCTGCTCGTAGTCGGCGAGCTCGTCGTTCACCGCCTTCAGCAGCACCGACAGTTCCGACTCGACATCGGCCCGCAGCGCGGGATCGGATTGCCGCGGGCGCAGGCCCTCGGCGAGCACGACGATCGCATAGGCCGAGACCTGGCCCACGCCCGAGACCATCGACATCTCGACCATCGGGTGTGCATTGAGCAGGTTCTCGATCGGCGCCGGCGCCACGTACTTGCCCTTGGCGGTCTTGAACAGCTCCTTGGCCCGGCCGGTGATCTTGAGCATGCCGTTGGGCTTGCGCTCGCCGAGGTCGCCGGTGCGGAAGAAGCCGTCTTCGGTGAACGACTCCTTGGTCAGTTCCGGCTGCTTGAAGTAGCCGCTGCAGGCCGCCGGGGACTTGATCAGCACCTCGCCGTCCTCGGAGAGCCGCACCTGCACGCCCACCATCGGCGGCCCGACGTAGCCCGGCTCGCTGAACTCGCCCCAGGAGGCGTGCGAATAGGAGTTGTCCTCGGTCATGCCGTAGCCCTCGTAGAGCTTGAGGCCGATGCTGCGGTACCAGCGGATGATCTCGGGCGTGAGCGGCGCCGAACCGCTGGCGGCGTAGATGACATGGTCCAGGCCCAGCCCCTTGCGCACCTTCCTGCCGACGATGCCGCCGATGATGGGCAGCGAAAGCAGGCGCTGCAGCTTCTTCGCCGGCATCTTGGCCAGCACGCCCTGCTGGAACTTGGTGTAGAGGCGCGGCACGCTGATGAAGAGCGTGGGCCGCGCGCGCTGCAGGTCCTGCACGAAGGTTTCGAGCGCCTCCGCGAAGAAGACGTGCAGGTCGCCCGAGACCATCGACGACATCTCGACGCAGCTGCGCTCGAAGGTATGCGCCAGCGGCAGGTAGGACAGCACGCGCCCCTCGGTGCCGGGGCCGATCTGCTTGCGTGTGAAGGCGGCGAAGCCGGTCGCCGCAGCGGTGACCGCGTCGAAGCTCTGCATCACGCCCTTGGGCGTGCCGGTGCTGCCCGAGGTGTAGATCAGCATCGCCAGCTCATCGCCGCTGCGCTCGGGCCTGCCCGAGACCGGCTGTGTGCGCGCGGCGATCGCGTCCCAGGTCTCGTATTCCTTCAGCGCGCTCTCGGGCGCCAGCGGGTAGGCGATGCAGGGCATGCCGTCCGGCACGCCGGGCTTCTGGTGCTCCCAGGTGTCGAGCTTGCCGACGAAGAGGAGGCTCGCCTCGCTGTGCTCGAGCACGTAGCGGATGGTCTCGGCGGTCTCGGCCGGGAAGATCGCCACCGTCGTGTAGCCGGCCATCCAGATGGCCAGGTCGGTCATGAAGAAGTGCGCGCAGTTCTTCGAGAGGATGGCCACGCGTGCGCCGCGCGGAAAGCCCCGGCTCTGCAGATGCGCGGCCATGCGGCGCGCCTGGTCCATCACCTGCGCCCAGGTGTAGTCGGTGACCTCCCCGCCGCCGATCGGCTGCGTCAGGTAGACCTGATTGGCACGCTGGGTTTCGTGTTCGTAGACGAGGTCGAGAATCAGTTTGCGGTTCGAGGCCTTGTCGCTCATGGTCGGTCCTTCAGCTCCTTGAGGTTCTGCGATGCGGGGATTCCGGGGCGCGGGCGCCGGTGGCGCGCACAGTATCGCCGCCCCGGGGGGTTTGTGAGCGGAAGAACCCTGCGCTGGAGGCATCTCCCTAGAATGACCGGTTTCCCAGACGAACCCGGTGGAGCCCCGCCATGCGCGAGCAACTGAACTTCTACATCGACGGCCAGTGGGTCGCCCCGGCCGCGCAGCGCACGCTGGACGTGATCAACCCCGCCACCGAGGACGCGATGGGCCGCATCGCGATCGGCGACGCCGCCGACGTCGACCGCGCGGCGCAGGCCGCGCGCCGCGCCTTCGCCTCCTACTCGCGCACGACGGTGGCCGAGCGCGTGGCGCTGCTGGAGGCGATCATCGCCGAGTACAAGCGCCGTCACGCCGACCTGGCTGCGGCGATCAGCGAGGAGATGGGCGCCCCGGCCGTGCTCTCGCAGAAGGCGCAGGCGCCGATCGGCATCGGCCACCTGCAGGCGGCGCTGACGGTCCTGCGCTCCTACGCCTTCGAGGAACTGCGCGGCACGACGATGCTGCAGAAGACGCCGATCGGCGTCTGCGGCCTCATCACGCCCTGGAACTGGCCGATGAACCAGATCGCCTGCAAGGTGGCACCGGCGCTGGCCACCGGCTGCACGATGATCCTCAAGCCCAGCGAGATCTCGCCCTTCTCGGCCCTCATCTTCGCCGAGATCCTGCACGCCGCGGGCGTGCCTGCGGGCGTCTTCAACCTCGTCAACGGCGACGGCCCGGGCGTGGGCGCGGCGATCTCGGCGCACCCGGAGGTCGACATGGTCTCGTTCACCGGCAGCACGCGCGCGGGCATCGAGGTCGCGCGCACGGCCGCCCCCACCGTCAAGCGCGTGCACCAGGAGCTCGGCGGCAAGAGCCCGAACATCATCCTGCCCGACGCCGACCTGCAACGCGCCGTCACCGGCGGCGTGCGCGCGGTCATGACCAACAGCGGCCAGAGCTGCAACGCGCCGACGCGCATGCTCGTGCCCCAGGCGCGCATGGACGAGGCACTGGCGATCGCCAAGACCGCCGCCGAAGCGACGACGGTGGGCGCACCGGACAGCGGCGCCGTCATCGGCCCCGTGGTCTCGGGCGCGCAGTGGGACAAGATCCAGACGCTGATCAAGCGCGGCATCGCCGAAGGCGCGACGCTGGTGGCGGGCGGCCCGGGGCGCCCCGAGGGGCTGGAGAAGGGCTGGTACGTGAGGCCCACCGTGTTCGGCGGCGTGAAGAACGACATGACGATCGCGCGCGAGGAGATCTTCGGTCCGGTGCTGGTCGTCATCGGCTACGACAGCGTGGACGAAGCCATCGCCATCGCCAACGACACGCCCTACGGGCTCTCGGCCTACGTCTCGGGTGGCGACCTCGACGAGGTGCGCCGCGTGGCCTCGCAGCTGCGTGCGGGCCAGGTCACGCTCAACGGCGGCCCGCCGGACCTGATGGCGCCCTTCGGCGGCTTCAAGCAAAGCGGCAACGGCCGCGAATGGGGCGAGCACGCCTTCGGCGAATTCCTCGAAGTGCGCGCCGTTCTCGGCTGGGCGCCACGGCAGTCCTGAGGCCAGCGGCGTCAGGGCGCCGGATGGATGTCCGGCGCGAGCGCCGCGTGCAACCGGCCGTCCTCCTCGGCCGCGAGGCGCGCACCGCCGAGCGCCGCCAGCGTGTCGGTGACAAGCAGCGTCGGGATCTCGGCCAGGTAGGCGGCGAATCGCCCCTTGGCTTCGAAGTGGGCGCGAAAGCCCGCGGCGACGACGCGTTCGGCAAAGCGCGGCACGACGCCACCGCCCACGAAGACACCGCCGCGCGCGCCCAGCGTCAGCGCAAGGTCGCCGGCGAAGCCGCCGAGGAAGGCGGCGAAGAGATCGAGCGTCTGTCCGGCGAGCGCGTCGCCGTGCCGAAGCGCGGCCGCGACGACCTCCGCCGGCGTCATCGCCGGCGGCGCGGGCCGCCCGAGCGCCGCCGCCAGCGCGGTCTGCAGCCGCGGCAGACCGGGCCCGGAGAGCACACGTTCGGCCGAAACGTGGGCGTACTCGCGTCGCAGGTGTGCGATCACTTCGGCCTGCAGTGAATCCGCCGCAGCCAGCGTCGCATGCCCGCCCTCGGCCGGCAGCGCCTGCCAGCCGCAGCCCGTGCGCAGCACCGCGCCCACGCCCAGGCCGGTCCCCGGGCCGAGCACCGCGAGCACGCTGCCGTGCGGCGCGTCGGCGAACGACCGCGGCAGCGGCCCGCCCAGCCGCTGCCACTGCGCCGGTGCAAGACCCGGCAGCGCCCGTGCCAGCGCTTCGAAGTCGTTGACGACGGCCAGCCGCGCGAGCCCCAGTTCGCGCCGCAGCGCATCGATCGAGAAGGTCCACGCGCTGTTGGTGAAGCGGACCTCGTCACCCGTCACCGGCGTGGCCACGGCGAAGGCCGCGCATGCCGGTGGCGACCCGCGCCGCCCATCCGGCTCGCGCAGCGCGTCCAGATAGGCGCGCACGGCTGCGGCCGGCCCGGGATGGGCGGCGACCGGCAGCGTGCGCACCTGCTCGACGGGCGCGCCCGCCTGGGCCACCCAGGCAAAGCGCGCGTTGGTGCCGCCGATGTCGGCCAGCAGCAGCGGGTAGGCGCCCGGCCCGGGCGCTGCAGTCGGCGCGCTCGACCGCATCGCGCTCATGGCGCGCGGTCCCGCGGCGCGGCGATCGTCCACGCCGGCAGGCTGTAGCCGCTGAGCAGCACCGCCACGCGCAGCGCCGCGGCCAGCGTCGCCGCGAGCAGCAGGCTGAGCTCTTCGGGCCAGCCCAGCGCCGTCATCCCCACCAGCACCCAGCCGCCGGCGAAGGCGCACAAGGCGTAGGGGCGGTGGTCGCTGAAGGCGCTCGGGATCTCGTTGCAGACGATGTCGCGCAGCACGCCGCCGCAGACCGCCGTCACCACCCCCATCAGTACGGCGATGATCGCCGGGAGTTGCAGCTGCAGCGCCAGCTGGGTGCCGCTGGCGGCGAACAGGCCCATGCCCAGCGCGTCCGGCCACTGCATCGCGCGCGCGGTGATCGGCAGGTCCTTCGCGCGCAGGAAAAGCATGGCCGCGATGCACAGGGCCAGCAGCGCCCATACCCAGTTGGCGTGCTGCACCCAGAAGAAGGGCCGGCGATCGAGCAGCACGTCGCGCAGCGTGCCGCCGCCGAAGGCGGTCAGCCCGGCGACGACGACGACGCCGACGGCATCCAGGCGCTTGCGTGCCGCCTCGATCAGGCCCGAAAGCGCGAAGGCAAGGATGCCGGCGGTCTCGATCGCCAGTTGCGCGAGCGAGAGCCCGAGATGCGTCACCGTCGACACGGCAGGCACGGCGAGGCTCAGGCCGGCGCGCGAAAGCCCACGGCGGCGTGCGTGCCGTCGCAGAAGGGTTTGTTCGCCGAGTGCCCGCAACGGCACAGCGTCGGACCGTTGCAGCAGGTGATGGGCTTGCCGCTGTCGCCGACGAGGCGCACCGGCCCCCACAGCGCCAGCGGGCCGTCGGCGATCGGCTGCACGCGTGTACGGCCGGGCGTCACCTCGACCTGCGGCTCGTCGATCGGCGGCACCTCGCCGCTGGCGCGAAAGCCGCTGCGCGCGTGGCTGTCGTCGCAGAAGGGCTTGTCGTCCGAGCGGCCGCAGCGACACAGGCGTGCGCCCGTGACCGGCGTGCCTGCGATCATCAGCGCGCCGCTGATCTCGAGCGGACCGTCGCTGCACACGCGCACCCGGCAGGGGGCCGCGGGCGGCAAGGGAGCCGCGGGCACGACCGAAGCGGAAACCGCCGGCAGCACGAGGCGCTTGCCGTCCCAGGGCGGGCACCAGTAATAGGCGCCGGTCTCGGCCTGGCTGTGCGCGAGCAAGGCGTCCTGCAGACCGTCGTCGAGGCCCATCATGCGCTCGAGCTGGCGCTGGATCGGGTCGAGCGAGGCCGCATAGGAGATGAACTGCAGGCCGTGGCGGCGCGCATCGCCCCAGGGCATGGAGCGGCGCAGCAGGAAGGCCGGCGGCTCGAAATCCTCCTGCGCGGTGCGCTTGACGTGCGCGCTCTCGGGCGCCTCGGGAATCTCCTCGTCGTCGGACGCGCGGCGGCCGAAGACCTCGTCGCGCGCCTGCGGCGGCTGCGCCGCGAAGCGGTCGCGCAGGTGCAGCCAGCGTTGCACGAGGACGAAGCTGCTGCCGTCGGCGGCCAGCGCCGTCGCCCAGGCTTCGTCGTCCTTGGGGTTCTCGATGCCGTCGAGGTAGCCCGTCAGGTCGTGCCCGCGGCGGTAGCGGAAAAGCGGCAGCGATTCCACCAGTTCGGCATGCGCGTCCAGCGCCTGCACGAGCGCGTCGGCGCTGTCGAAGGCCTGGCCCGGGTCGTGCGCGGGAACGAGCGCGAAGACGTCCAGCGGCGTGGCCGGCATCGTGTAGCGCCCGCGCTGCAGACGGGCGAAGGCGCGCAGGCCCGGCACCTGCGCGCCGACGGCGGCCGCCAGCGAAGCGCCGATGCCGATCACCGCGCCGGGCGCGTGCAGCGCCTGCAGCGTGCCCCACAGCGCCAGCGCGTCGCCCCGCAAACGCCACTGCAGGGAGACGGCCGCCGCCGGCTCGGCGCCGAGCGCGGGCTGCTTCAGAGGGAACGACGGATGCATCGGGCGATCTCCTGGGTCGGTGTCCTGCGGGGAACAGGTCCGATGATCGCGGATGCCGTGCCCCTGCGGACGGAATTGGCGGGTCATCGGCCTGCAGATCGGCGCCGCGCGCCCTCAGGTCGGCATCGCTTGCGGCCGATAGAGCGGGTGTCCACCGACACGAACCGGCCCTGCCCATGACGATGCCCCAGCCCGCGCGCGCGCCGCGCTCCGAGCGCGCCATCATCGCCCACCGCGGCGAATTCGTCGACGCGCTGCGCCTGCTGCGCAAGGGGCACGTCCTGGTCCGGGTGAGCGAAGCCGCGGGCGGCTGCGTGCTCGACGGCAGCCCGGTCTACCACTCCTATGACCCGCTGGCGCGCTACGGCCTGATCCACGAATTCGACAATCCGCACGGCTTCGCGCAGGCGCGCTACTACCGCTTGAGCGAACGCGGGCGCGAGTTCGCCGATCGCGCCTGCATGGCGTGGCGCCGCCGGCCGCTTTGGCAGCGCCTTGCGGTGCGGCTCGTCGGCTGACGCGCGCGCCGCGGCGCGCACTCGACGGCGCTCAGAAACTGGAATCCGGCCCCTGGAGGAAGACGCGCTCTTCCTCGGAGCTCACGCGCCCGAGCTGCAGGTTGCGGTGCGGAAAGCGCCCGAAGCGCTCGATGATCACCTGGTGCCTGGCCGCCCACTCGAGCGAGGTCGCCATCTGCGGATGCGCCGCGGCGAGTGCGCCGAAGAGGCGCATGGACTCGGCCTGCAGCGCGCGGTCCTCGGCGTGCTCGAAAGGCAGGTAGGCGAAGGCGCGCTGCCGTGGCGAAAGAGCGCGGTCGCCCCCATCGCGCACCAGCGCCCTTGCTGCCGCCAGCGCCAGCGCGTCGCCCGCGAAGGCGCGCGGCGTGTCGCGGAAGATGTTGCGCGTGAACTGGTCCAGCAGCACGATGAACGCGAGCGCCCCCTGCGGCGTCTCCTGCCACTCGGCGAGCCCGCCGGCCAGCGCCAGCTCCACCTGCGCGCCGAAGCGTCGGCGGATGGCGTCGTCGAAGGCGGGGTCCTTGCGGAACCACTCGGGCCGCGCCGCATCGTTGGCCCCGAACCAGAAGTCCAGCACCTCGCGGGCGGCGTCGGCAAGCCTTGGGGCGTTCATGGGCGCATCGTAACCGCGCAAATCCTCTCGGGCGCGACCGCCCGGGGACAGCGCGCCGCAGGATCCTCGGCCACGATGCCGCGGAACGGTGAATCCCTCGGCGGCATCGATCGCACACTGCAGGCCGTCGTTCCAGGAGCGCGTCCATGCCCGAGCGCGAACCGATCCTCACCCGGCTGACCACGGCAACGCCGCTGCGCGCGACGATCAGCGCCCTCACCCGCGCGCCGGAGCCCGAGTGCCTGCCCCCGCTGCTGGCGCTGGCCACGCTCGATCCCGCGCAGCAGGAAGCGACGCAGGCGCTGGCGCTGCGCCTGGCGCGCGGCGTGCGCGAGCGCAGCCGCGAAGGCGGGCGCGCCGGCCTCGTGCAGGCCTTGCTGCAGGAGTTCGCGCTCAGCTCGAGTGAGGGCGTGGCGCTGATGTGCCTGGCCGAGGCGCTGCTGCGCATCCCCGACCTGGCCACGCGCGACGCGCTCATCCGCGACAAGATCGGCGACGGCCAGGGCGTGGACTGGCAGCGCCACCTCGGACAAAGCCCCTCGATGTTCGTCAACGCCGCCGCCTGGGGCCTGCTCATCACCGGCAAGCTCGTCGCCACGCACAGCGACCAGGGCCTGGCGGCGACGCTGCGCCGCGCCGTGGCGCGCGGCGGCGAACCGCTCATCCGCCGCGGCGTCGACATGGCGATGCGCCTCATGGGCGAGCAATTCGTGACCGGGCAGACGATCGCCGAGGCGCTGGCCAACGCCACGCGGCGCGAGGCCATGGGCTTTCGCTACAGCTACGACATGCTGGGCGAGGCCGCGCTCACCGCTGCCGACGCCGAGCGCTACCGCAGCGCCTACGAGGCGGCGATCCACGCCATCGGCCGCGCCGCGGCCGGGCGCGGCCCGATCGAGGGGCCGGGCATCTCGATCAAGCTCTCCGCCCTGCACCCGCGCTATGCGCGCGCGCAGTTCGAACGCGTCATGGCCGAGCTCTACCCGACGCTGCACGCGCTGGCGCGGCTGGCCAAGGACTACGACATCGGCCTCAACATCGACGCCGAGGAGAGCGAGCGCCTCGAGCTCTCGCTGGACCTGCTCGAGCGCCTGTGCCTGGAGCCCGACCTCGCCGGCTGGGCGGGCCTGGGCTTCGTCATCCAGGCCTACCAGAAGCGCTGCCCGGCGGTCGTCGACTGGCTCATCGAGCTGGCGCGGCGGAGCGGCCGGCGGCTGATGGTGCGCCTGGTCAAGGGCGCCTACTGGGACAGCGAGATCAAGCGTGCGCAGGAAGGCGGGCTTGCCGACTACCCGGTCTACACGCGCAAGCCGCACACCGACGTCGCCTACCTGGCCTGCGCGCGCAAGCTGCTCGCCGCACCGGATGCCATCTTTGCGCAGTTCGCGACGCACAACGCGCACACGCTGGCGGCCATCCACACCCTGGCCGACGCGGGGCAGTGGCAGGCGCGGCAGTACGAGTTCCAGTGCCTGCACGGCATGGGCGAGCCGCTCTACGAGCAGATCGTCCCCGGCGCCCAGGGCGACGCGGCGTTGCCGGCGGCGGCGCGCCGCCCTTGCCGCGTCTACGCGCCGGTGGGCAGCCACGACACCCTGCTCGCCTACCTGGTGCGGCGGCTGCTCGAGAACGGCGCCAACACCTCCTTCGTCAACCGCATTGCCGACGAGGGCCTGAGTCTCGAGTCCCTGGTGCAAGACCCCGTGCGCACGGTGCGCGAGGCCGCGGCGCGTGAAGGCAGGACCGGCCTGCCGCACCCGGCGATCGCCCTGCCGCGCGCCCTGCACGGCACGCGGCGCGCGAATTCGGCCGGCATGGATCTGGCCGCCGCGGACGTGCTGCAGGCGCTGGCGGCGCGCTTTGCCGACGACGCCGCGCAGAGCTGGCGCTGTGCGCCCATGCTCGCCGTCGAGATGCAGGCGGACGCGCTGAACCCGTGGACGCCGGTCCTCAACCCGGCCGACGCGCGCGACCTCGTCGGCCAGGTGCGCGAGACCTCGGCCGCCGAGGTGCTGGCCGCGCTCGCCGCCGCCAGCGCGGCGGCCGCGGGCTGGGCCGCGACCCCGACGGCCGAGCGCGCGCGCATGCTGCAGCGCGCGGCCGACGGCCTCGAAGCGCGCATGCCCGCGCTGCTGCCGCTGATCGTGCGCGAGGCCGGCAAGACCTGCGCCAACGCCGTCGCCGAGCTGCGCGAGGCGGTCGACTTCCTGCGCTACTACGCCGCCGAGGTGCAGCGCGACTTCGACAACGCCACGCACCGGCCGCTCGGGCCGGTGGTCTGCATCAGCCCCTGGAACTTCCCGCTCGCGATCTTCACCGGTCAGGTGGCGGCGGCGCTGGCCGCCGGCAACGTGGTGCTCGCCAAGCCCGCCGAGCAGACGCCGCTCATCGCCGCGGTGGCGGTGCAGGCCTTGCACGAGGCCGGGGTGCCGCGCGGCGCCCTGCAGCTCCTGCCCGGGCGCGGCGAGACCGTGGGCGCGACGCTGGTGGCCGATGCGCGCGTGCAAGGCGTGCTCTTCACCGGCTCGACCGAAGTCGCGCGGCTGCTGCAGCGCAGCTTGTCCGCGCGCCTGAACGAGGACGGGCGCCCGGTGCCGCTCATCGCCGAGACCGGCGGCCAGAACGCGCTCATCGTCGACAGCTCGGCGCTGGCCGAGCAGGCGGTGGCCGATGCCCTCGCCTCGGCCTTCGACAGCGCCGGCCAGCGCTGCAGCGCGCTGCGCCTGCTGTGCGTGCAGGAGGACGTGGCACCGCGCCTGCTGCAGATGCTGCACGGCGCGGCAGCCGAGTTGCGCGTGGGCGATCCGCGGCAGCTTGCCACCGACCTCGGCCCGGTCATCGACGCCCAGGCGCGCGCGGGCATCGAGGCGCACGTGCAGGCCATGGCCGAGGCCGGCCGCCGCGTCTGGCGCGGCACGCTGCCTGCGGACGCGCAAGGCCACTTCGTCGCGCCGACGCTGATCGAGATCGAGCGCGTCCTCGAGCTGCAGCGCGAGGTCTTCGGCCCGGTGCTGCACCTGCTGCGCTACCGGCGCGAGGACTTGCCGCAGCTGCTGGAGGCGATCGCCGCCACCGGCTACGGGCTCACGCAGGGCGTGCACACGCGCATCGACGAGACGGTGGCGCAGGTGCTGGAGGCCAGCGTCGCTGGCAACGTCTACGTCAACCGCACCACGGTCGGCGCCGTCGTCGGCGTGCAGCCCTTCGGCGGCCAGGGCCTGTCGGGCACGGGCCCCAAGGCCGGCGGGCCGCTGTACCTGCTGCGCCTGCTGCGCCAGGCACCGCCGCAGGCCGCGCGGCTGGCGGTGGCGCGCAACGCCGTGGCCGTGACCACGACCGCGCTGCCGCTGCGCCGCCACGCCGCCGAGCACGAGCGCACGGCGCTGACGCTGCTGCGCGACTGGGCGCTGGCGCGCGGGCAGGCCGAGCTCGCCGCACGCTGCGACCAGGCCGCCGCCGAATCACCCGTAGGCCCCTGGCTGACGCTGCCCGGGCCGACCGGCGAGGCCAACCTCTATGCCGTGCAGCCGCGCCCCTTGGTGCTCGGCCTGGCCGCGGCCGGGGCCGAGGGCGACGGCGACCGCCTGCTGCAGCTCGCCGCCATCCTCGCCGTCGGCGCGCAGGCGCTGTGGCCCGCCGACGCGCAGGCGCTGGCCGATCGCCTGCCGCCGGCGCTGCGCGAGCACATCACCCTGGCGCAGGACTGGACACGCCCTGGCCTGCGCATCGACGCCGTGCTGCTGCACGGCCCGCGCGCGGCGCGGCTGCAGGTGCTGGCGCAACTGGCTTCGCGCCCTGGGCCCATCGTCGGCCTGAGCGCGTTCGACCCCGGCGACGCCGAGATCGAACTCGAGCGCCTCGTCGTCGAACGCTCGCTGTCGATCAACACCGCCGCCGCGGGCGGCAACGCGAGCCTGATGACGCTGGAGTGAGGCGCGCGGCGACCGCCTTCGCGCTTAGCCGAAACGCACGTATTCGAAGTCCACCGGCTGGCGGTTGATGCCGATCGCCGGCGGGGCGATCCAGTTGGCGAACTTGCCGGGCTCGACGACGCGGCCCATGAGGCTGGCGACGAAGGCGCGATCCTCGGCGGTGGGCAGCCACTGGGCGACGTTGGCATCCCATTCGGCATCGCTCACCGGGCGGCCGTCGGGCGAGATGCGCACGCCGGCGAGGGCGCCGATCTGGCGGTTGAAGGCCTTGTGCGGCACCTTCAGGCGGAAGGGGATTCCGGCCTTCTCGATCACCTTGTTCCAGCGGTTGACGCCGCTCACCGAATCCTTGATGTAGTCGTCACGCAGCACCTCGTTGAGCGCGTTGAGCATGGGCACCTCCTTCTCGACGAGCTTGCCGCCCTGCACCTCGAGCACCTTGTAGACGTCGCCCTTGAGCACGTGGTCGTCGTCGCGCTTGCCTTCGTCGAAGCGGCCCTTCAGGCCCGCGCTGTAGAAGGTGGCGGCGTTGCTGCTCTGGTCAGCACCGAAGAGGTCGATCGTCACCGAGAAGTGGAAGTTCAGGTAGCGCTGGATCGTCGGCAGGTCGATGACCCCGGCGGCGCGCAGCTTGGCCGGGTCGTCGGTCTTGAGTTCGTTCATGACCTGGCAGGTGCGCTGCACGATGCGGCTCACCCCGGACTCGCCGACGAACATGTGGTGCGCCTCTTCCGTGAGCATGAAGCGCGTGGTGCGGGCCAGCGGGTCGAAGCCGCTCTCGGCCAGGGCGCAGAGCTGGAACTTGCCGTCGCGGTCGGTGAAGTAGGTGAACATGAAGAAGGACAGCCAGTCGGGCGTCTTCTCGTTGAAGGCACCCAGGATGCGCGGGTTGTCCTGGTCGCCGCTGCGGCGCTCGAGCAGGGCCTCGCCTTCCTCGCGCCCGTCCCGGCCGAAGTACTTGTGCAGCAGGTAGACCATGGCCCACAGGTGCCGGCCTTCCTCGACGTTGACCTGGAAGAGGTTGCGCAGGTCGTAGAGGCTGGGCGCGGTATGGCCCAGGTGCTTCTGCTGCTCGACGCTGGCAGGCTCGGTGTCACCCTGCGTGACGATGATGCGGCGCAGGTTGGCGCGGTGTTCGCCGGGAACCTCCTGCCAGGCCGGCTCGCCCAGATGGTCGCCGAAGTGGATCTTGCGGTCCTGCTCGGCGGGGTTGAGGAAGATGCCCCAGCGGTAGTCGGGCATCTTCACGTAACCGAACTGCGCCCAGCCCTGCGGATCGACGCTGACGGCGGTGCGCAGGTAGACGTCGAAGTTCGTGCTGCCCTCGGGGCCGGTCTCGTTCCACCAGCTCAGGTAGTTGGGCTGCCACTGCTCGAGCGCACGCTGCAGCGTGCGGTCCTCGCTCAGGTTGACGTTGTTGGGGATCTTCTGGCTGTAGTCGATGCTGCTCATCGCGTGCTCCTTGTGCCTTGGGTGTGCGCTGCTGATGCTTGCGGTACGCGTCCGACTTCAGACGCGGTTCCAGTCGAAGGCGGCCTTCTCGCCCTTGCCGTAGACCTTGAGCGCGCCCTTCTCGCCGACCGCGTTGGGGCGCTGGAAGATCCAGTTCTGCCAAGCCGTCAGACGGCCGAAGATGCGCGTGAACATGTTTTCCTGCCCGTTGAAGCGCAGGTTGGCCTCCATGCCCGTGAGGGCATCGGGGCTCATGGCCACGCGCTCCTCGATTGCGATGCGCGTCTCGTCGGCCCAGTCGATGTCGTCGGGCGCGCTGGTCACGAGGCCGAGGGCGAGCGCGGCCCCGCCGTCCAGAGCCTGGCCGACCTTGGCGCGCACCGCTTCCAGTGCCGCCTGCTCCTCGTAGAAGCGGCGCGCCAGGCGCGACTGCCCGGTGGCCATCGGGTAGAGGCCGAAATTGGCCTCGCCCACCGTGATCGTCGGCGCCTTGGCGTCGCCGGGATGGGAGAGCATGTAGATGCGGTCGCAGGCCAGCGCCAGCTCGAGCAGGCTGCCCACGAAGCAGGAGCCGGGCTCGACGAGCGCGAAGAGGCTGCGGCTGGAGACGTCCAGGCGACTGAAGGTGCGGCGCAGCAGGCCCACGGTTTCGCGCACCAGCCAGTGATCGGCGTGGGCCTGCAGCAGCGCGTCCAGCGCCAGCACCGCGGCGGCGTCGCCTTCGGTCTTCACGAGCCACAGGCCGATGTCGAGTTCGTTCGTGCGCAGCTCGAGGATGGCGTCGTCGAGTTCGCGCGCCATCGCCAGCGCGTACCAGTCGGCACCCAGGGCCTCGATTTCCGCCGACGACTTCGGCTGCGTGCCGCCCGGGCCCTTCACGGTCAGCGTGGCGACGCGGCGCGCGCGGTCGATCTCGACCTGCACGTGGCGGTAGCGCAGCGCGTCGGCCTCGATCGTCTTCGTCAGCGGTGTCAGGGTCACGCCCTTGGCGCCAACGGGGCGGTCGCTGCCGGTGGCCAGTTCCTGCGCGCGCTGCTGCACGACCGCGGCGAACTGCGCCGGCCTCGCGATCTCGTCGACGAGACGCCAGTCCTTGGCCTTCTGGCCACGCACGCCTTCGTTGGTGGTGCAGAAGATGTCGGCCAGGTCGTGGCGCACGTGGCGCTTGTCGGTCACACGCGTGAGGCCGCCGGTGCCGGGCAGCACGCCCAGCAGCGGTACCTCGGGAAGGCTGACGGCGCTGTTGCGGTCGTCGACGAGGATGATCTCGTCACAGGCCAGCGCGAGTTCGTAGCCGCCACCGGCGCAGGAGCCGTTGACCGCGGCGACGAACTTCAGGCCCGAGTGCCTGGAGGCGTCCTCGATGCCGTTGCGCGTCTCGTTCGTGAACTTGCAGAAGTTGACCTTCCAGGCATGGCTCGAGACGCCGAGCATGAAGATGTTGGCGCCCGAGCAGAAGACCTTGTCCTTCAGGCTGGTGACGACGACGCTGCGCACCTCGGGGTGCTCGAAGCGGATGCGGTTGAGCGCGTCCGACAACTCGATGTCCACGCCCAGGTCGTAGCTGTTGAGCTTGAGCTTGTAGCCCTCGCGCAGGCCGGCGTCGGCGTCGACGTCCATCGCCAGGCGGGCGATGGCGCCGTCGAAGCTGAGCTTCCAGTGGTGGTAGCGCTCCGGATGGGTCTGGTAGTCGACGCGGGGGGCAGGTGTACTCATCAAGGTCTCCTGTCATGAAGCGGCCGTGAGCTCGGCTGCTCGGGTTGGATGGCTACGCGGTCTGATCCGCGAGTGACACGCATCATACTGCATATTTGCTTTGGGCACAAGGCATTTTCATGCATGTCTCGGCGATCGAGTTTTCTTCGACACTGAGACGGATTTATAGTCAACCGATCACCACGGCCGTCGTCTGCGCTGACAATGCGCAACATAGTGCATTCCAGCGCAATTCCACGTCCTGCACTCGGAGACTCCCCATGCCGTCCAGCCAAGTCCCGCCGCCGCCTGAACGCTTCAATTTCGCGCAGCACCTGCTGCAGCGCAATGCCGGGCGTGCAACCCGGCTCGCCTTCATCGACGACCACGGCAGCCTCTCCTATGGCGCGCTGGACGAACGCGTGCGCCGCCTGGCCGCCGGGCTGAAGAGCCTGGGCCTCAAGCGCGAGGAGCGCGTCCTGCTGCTGATGCAGGACAGCTGCGAATGGCCGGTGGCCTTCCTCGGCGCAATGTACGCGGGCATCGTGCCGGTCGCGGTGAACACGCTGCTCACCGCCGACGACTACGCCTACATGCTCGAACACAGCCGCGCGCAGGCGGTGCTGGTCTCGGGGGCACTGCAGCCGACGCTGGCCGCGGCGCTGGTGAAGAGCGACCACGAGGTCGGCAAGGTCATCGTCGCCCGTCCGGCAGCGCCGCTGCAGCCCAATGAAGTGGAGTTCGAGGCCTTTCTCGCCGAGCACGGTCCGGCATCCAGGCCGGCGGCGACCGCGCCCGACGACCCCGGCTTCTGGCTCTACTCGAGCGGATCCACCGGCCGTCCCAAGGGCGCGGTTCACACCCACGGCAACCCCTACTGGACGAGCGAGCTCTACGGCCTGGGCATCCTGCGCCTGACCGAGGCCGACGTCTGCTTCTCGGCGGCCAAGCTCTTCTTCGCCTACGGCCTGGGCAATGGGTTGACCTTCCCCATGAGTGCCGGCGCCTGCACCGTGCTGATGGCCGAGCGCCCCACGCCCGAGGCGACCTTCAAGCGCTGGCAGGGGCAGACCGCCGGCGGCAACTGCCCCAAGCCAACCGTCTTTTTCGGCGCGCCCACGGGCTTTGCCGGCATGCTCGCCTCGCCTGCCCTGCCCGCGCGCAGCGAGGTCGAGCTGCGACTCGTGTCCTCGGCCGGCGAGGCGCTGCCGGCCGAGCTCGGCGAGCGCTTCAAGGCGCACTTCGGCATCGACATCATCGACGGCATCGGCTCCACCGAGATGCTGCACATCTTCATCAGCAACCTGCCTGGGCGCGTGCGCTACGGCAGCACCGGCTGGGTGGTGCCCGGCTACGAGGTCGAGCTGCGCGGCGAGGACGGGCGGCCCGTGGCCGACGGCGAGATCGGCGACCTCTACATCCAGGGACCGAGCGCGGCCATCATGTACTGGGGCAACCGCAGCAAATCGCGCGAGACCTTCCAGGGCGGCTGGACGAAGAGCGGCGACAAGTACGTGAGGAACGCCGACGGCAGCTACACCTACGGCGGCCGCAGCGACGACATGCTCAAGGTCAGCGGCATCTACGTCAGCCCCTTCGAGGTCGAGGCCACGCTCGTGCAGCATCCGGCGGTGCTCGAGGCCGCGGTGATCGGCATCAGCGACGCCGACGGCCTGGTGAAGACCAAGGCCTTCGTCGTCCTCAAGGCCGGAGTTCACGCCAGCGAGGACGAACTCAAGGCCTTCGTCAAGGACAAGCTCGCGCCCTACAAGTACCCGCGCCTGATCGAGTTCGTCAGTGAGCTGCCGAAGACGGCGACCGGCAAGATCCAGCGCTTCAGGCTGCGCGAGCGCGAAGGCACGACCGGCTGAACCGCACGCGTGGGCACGCTGTTCGTCGACATCGGCTGGCGCGGACGCCGCGTCCGCATCGAGTACGCCTGGCTGCGGCGCGAGCGCGCGCAGCGCCCGCTCGTCGTCTTCCTGCACGAGGGCCTGGGTTCGGTGTCGATGTGGCGCGATTTCCCGGCGCGGCTTTGCCAGGCGCTCGACGTGCGCGGCCTCGTCTACTCGCGCCCGGGCTACGGGCGAAGCACGCCGCGCGCACCGGACGAGGCCTGGCAGCCCGACTTCATGCACCGGCAGGCGCACGAAGTCCTCCCCGCGCTGCTGCGCGCGCTCGAAGTCGATGCCGAACACGCGCCGCCCTGGCTCTTCGGCCACAGCGACGGCGGCTCGATCGCGCTGCTGTACGCGGCCCGCTTCCCGCATGCGCTCGCCGGCGCGGTCCTGCTGGCGCCGCACATCCTCGTCGAGGACATCTCGGTGGCGAGCATCGCCAAGGCGCGCGATGCCTACCGCGAGACCGACTTGCGCCAGCGCCTGGCGCGCCATCACGAGGACCCGGATTCGGCCTTCGGCGGCTGGAACGATGTCTGGCTGCTGCCGGCGTTCCGAAGCTGGTCGATCGAGGACGAGCTTGCCGCCATCCGCTGCCCGCTGCTGGCGATCCAGGGCGAGGACGACGAGTACGGCACGCTCGCCCAGGTGCGCGGCATCGAGCACCGCGTGCCCGGCACGCGGGTTCTCGTGCTGCCCGCCTGCGGCCACTCGCCGCACCGCGACCAGCCAGAAGCGGTGATCGACGCCACGCGCGCCTTCCTCTTCGACACCGGCGCAGGGGCGTCGTCGGCCACGCGTCGCTGAACGCCCGCGGCGGCCGGCCGGTCACTCGCCGGCCGCCCCGACCGCGGCTACAATCGCACCGTGGACCTCTTCCGACCGATCGCCCTGCAACAACCCGCCGCAACGCGGCGGGTTGGGCTCGCGGCTGTCGGCCGATCGCCCGCCGCCCAGTTCTCGGCCCGGCGATCCCCCTCCCCTCCCTGATTCGCGCACTCCTGATCGCCGGGCCCAGCAACAAGCGCTGCTGGCCGCGCTCTCGCGCGCCCCGATCCTGCGAAAGGAACGTCCATGAACGCCGACTCCACCGGTGACCGCACCCTCACCGAACTCGATCACGTCCGCCTGGCCGCCCTGCTGCGTCGCGACCAGCGTCCTGCCAGCGCGCCGCTCTCCGAACTGCTGGACAGCGCCGACCTCGTGCCCTCGCGCGAGGTCGACGCCGACATCGTCACCATGTACTCGCAGGTGGAGCTGCTCGACGCCGGCAGCGGCGAGCGCCGCAAGCTCGTCGTCTGCTATCCGGCCGATGCCAACGCCGAGACCGGATTCGTCTCGGCGCTCTCGCCCGTGGGTTCGGCGCTGCTGGGCTGCCGCGTCGGCGATACGGTGAGCTGGACCACGCCCGACGGGCGCGAGCACCGCGCCGGGATCGTCGCGCTGCACTTCCAGCCCGAGGCCAGCGGCGACTACGCCACCTGAGCGCGCGCGTCGTGGCGCGCCAGACGCGCCAGCAGATGCTCGACCTCGGCGCGCGCAGCCGCACTCATCGGCGTGGCCGGTACGCGCAGGGCGGGGCTGGCGAGCAGCCCGCGCCGATGCAGCAGGTACTTGCGCACCGACAGGCCCACACCGGGCTGCTGCTCGTAGCGCAGCAGCGGCAGATGGGCGTCGAAGAGGTCGTGCGCGTCCTCGCGCTGGCCTGCCCGCGACATGCGCACCACATCCACCAGCATGTCGGGGAAGGCGTAGCCGGTGTTGGCGCCGTCGGCGCCACGCTCCATCTCGTAGTCGAGGAAGAGCGCGTTGTTGCCGACGAGGATCGGCAGCGCGCGCATCGCGCCCTCGGCCACCCATGACTTCAGCGTGCTGATCTTCTCGAGCCCGGGCCAGTCTTCGTGCTTGAGCATGGCGCAGCTCGGCAGTTCGGTATGGATGCGGCGGATCACGTCCGGCGTCATCTGCACGGAAAAGGTCAGCGGGTAGTCCTGCAACACGAAGGGAACGTCCGCGCCGATGGCCTGCACCGCCTGCCGGTAGTAGCCGACGATCTGCTCGTCGGTGCGCAGCGTGTTCGGCGGCGCGATCATCACGCCCGCGGCGCCGCGATCCATCACCTCGCGCGTGAGCGCGCGCATCGCGGCAAAGCCCGGCGCCGAGACGCCGACGACGACCGGCAGCGACGCGGCGCGCCGGATCATGCGCGTGGCGACGTCCAGACTCTCGGCATGCTCGAGCTTGGACGCCTCGCCGAGCTGTCCGAGCACGGTGAGCCCGCTGGCACCGACCGCGAGGTAGAAGTCGACCAGGCGGTCGATCGAGCCGTGGTCGATGCGCCCGTCGGCGTGAAACGGCGTCGGTGCGATCGGATAGACGCCCTGGGCGTCGGAGGTGAGGCGCATGGCGGTCGCAGGGCAGCGTCGGAGCCCCGATTGTCGGCGCACGATCCGCAGCGCGCGCAAGCGGCGCGCCCCCCCGCCGGGGCGAAGCGCGGGATTCCTCGCGTGTTGCCCGCGGCGGCAATCCCGTATGGTGCGCCACATCAGCCGGCGCTCCAGCAGGAGGTTCGATGAAGCCCACGCACACCCGCAAGCCGACCCGGCCTCGACTGGCGGCATTCGCCGCGCTGGGCGCCTGTGCACTGCCGGCGCCCGCGCAGGACAGGCCCGTGGAGATGCGCTACGCGCACTGGCTGCCGCCGTCGCACGCCTTGACGCGCACCGGCTGGCAACCCTGGGCGAAGTCGATCGAGGAGGCCTCCAAAGGCAGCATCAAGATCGTCTACTACCCGGCCCAGCAGTTGGGCAAGGCCGACGACCACTACGACATGACGCGCGACGGCATTGCCGACGCCGGCTTCGTGAATCCGGGCTACCAGGCCGGCCGCTTCCCGATGTTCGCGGCTGGCGAATTGCCGTTCCTGAACGGCAAGCCGGGGCCGGCTTCGGCGGCGTTCGACGCCTGGTACCGCAGCTATGCCGTCACCGAGATGAAGGATGTGCACTTCTGCTTCGCGCACCTGCACGTGGGCACGCTGCACTCGCGCACGGCGATCAGCGAGCCGACCCAGCTCAAGGGCCTGAAGGTGCGCTCGGCCAACGGCACCGTGGCCGCCATGATGGTCGCACTCGGCGCCACCAACGTGCGCGTATCGGCTCCCGAAGCGCGCGATGCCCTGGAGAAGGGCGTCGCCGACGCGATCACCTTCCCCTGGCACTCGATCCTCGACTTCGCCATCGACAAGGTTGCCCGGTTCCACGCCGACATGCGCCTTTACAGCTCGAACTTCGCCTGGGTGATCAACAAGGACTGGTACGCCCGGCTCTCGCCGATGCAGAAGAAGGTGATCGACGACCATTGCAACAACGCCTGGGCCGCCCGCGTCGGCGCCGACTGGGGCGACTACGAGGACAGCGGCGAAGCCGTGCTCGCCAAGGCCGCCGGGCACACCATCGTTGCGGTCTCGCCGCAACAGATGAACCAATGGAGGCAAGCCGTACAGCCGGTGTACGACCAGTGGTTCAGCGCGGCGAAGAAGAGCGGCCACGACGGCCCGCAGGCTTTGGAGGCGCTGCGCAAGGAACTGAAGGCGCGGGGCGGCGACAACTGAGCGTCCCGGGTCTGCGCGGCACGGTCCAAACGCCGGTGCCCGCGATACATCGGGTACCGTACGGGACCCGATGGACTTTCGATGACGCCTTGAGCTCCTCCCCGCCGTCAGCAACGGGTGTTGCGGTGCGCTATCTTGCCGGCGTCGACGGCGGCGGCAGCGGCACGCGGCTGCGCCTGCATGCGGCACACGATCGGCGTGCGCTCGGCTACGCGAGCGCGGGACCATCCGGACTCTCCCAAGGCATCGAACAAGCCTGGCGGAACATCGGCACGGCCCTCGAAGCCGCTTTCGCCGCCGCCGGTCAGGCGCCGGCCCCAAGGCGCGAGATCGCGCTCGGCCTGGGCCTCGCGGGCGTCGAGGTGCCGCGCCAGCGCGAAGCCTTTCTTGCCGCCGACCCCGGTTTCGCGATCGCGATCGTCTTCAACGATGCGCAGACGGCGCTGCACGGCGCCTTCGGCGGCGGGCCGGGAATCGTCGTCACCGCCGGCACCGGCAGCATCGGCCTGGCGCAAGGCGACGACGGCGTGCAGCACCGCACCGGAGGTTGGGGCTTTCCGGCCGGCGACGAAGGCAGCGGTGCCTGGCTCGGACTGCGCGCGATGCGTGCCGCGCAGCGGGCCTTGGATGGCCGCGGCGCCGCCGGACCACTGGCGCAGGCCGTCTTTCGCGTGCTGGGCGCCGAGCCCGGTGCGCTGCTGCAGTGGTGCGGCTCCGCGCGCCAGCATCAGTACGCCAGCCTGGCGCCGTGCGTCTTCGACGCCGCGCTCGAAGGCGACGCCCAGGCGCAGACCCTGCTCGACGCCGCCGCCGCCGAGCTCGAGCGCCACGTGCACGCCCTGAGCGCGCGCCTGAAGAACGCCGGCGAACTGCCGATCGCGCTCGTCGGCAGCGTCGGCGAACGCCTGCAGGCGCGCTGGCCCGATACCCTGCGCCGCCGCTGCGTGCCGCCGCGGGGCGACAGCGCCGAAGGTGCCCTGGCGCTGCTGTGCCAGGCCCTGGCCCAGGCGGGGGCCGAGTGCCGATGACAGGCCGTTGCACCGCGCACGGCGCCATGACGCGACACGAGATCGATGGCCATCTGCTGACGCCGGCGGGCTTCCTGCGCGGTCGGCTGCGCGCAACCGACGGCCGCATCGACACCATCGACGGCGAGCCCGTGACCGAGGCCGAGGTGCGTGCCGACGCGACGCGGCCGATCGTGCTGCCGGGTTTCGTCGACCTGCACGTGCACGGCGGCGGCGGCGCCGACACCATGGATGCCGGCGCCGCCGCGACGCAGCTCGCGCGCACGCACGCGCGCCACGGCACGACGGCGCTGCTGGCGACCACGATGACGGCGCCGCTGGCCGACATCGAGGCCGCGTTGCACGCCCTGCGCCCGCACTGCGAGCGGCGCCCGGCCGGCGGCGCGCGCGTGCTCGGCGTGCACCTCGAAGGCCCCTACATCAGCGCGCGGCACCTGGGCGCGCAACCCGACTTCGTGCGCGCGCCGACGCTGGCCGAGATCCTGGCGCTGCACGCGATCGCACCGATCCGCGTGCTCACGCTCGCGCCCGAGGCGGATGGCGCGCTGGCACTCATCCCCGCGCTCGTCGACGCCGGCGTGCGCGTGCAAATCGGCCACAGCGCTGCCGACTACGAACAGGCGCGGCAGGCGCTGGCCTGCGGCGCCAGCGGCTTCACCCATCTCTTCAACGCGATGGGCGCGCTGCACCATCGCGCTCCGGGAGTCGTCGGCGCGGCGCTGGCACATGGCGAGCGCGCCGAGATCATCCCCGACCTGCTGCACGTGCATCCGGCGGCGATCCGCGCCGCACTGCGCGCACTGCCCGGCCTCTACTGCGTCACCGACGCCACCGCGGCCACCGGCATGCCCGACGGCGACTATCGGCTCGGGCGGCAGGCGGTGCGCAAGTGCCGGGATGCGGTGCGCCTGGCCGACGGCACGCTCGCGGGCAGCACGCTGACGATGGATCAGGCGCTGCGCAACCTCGTGCTGCATCTGGGGCTGTCGCTCGCCGAGGCCTCGGCGCGCGTCTCGACGCTGGCGGCGCGCTACCTCGGCGAGCACGACCGCGGTGCGCTCGAGGTCGGCGCGCACGCCGACCTCGTCGTGCTCGATGCGAGCTCGCTGCAACTGCAGCAGGTGATCGTCGAGGGGGAGGCGCTGTGACGTGCAGGGTCCCTCCCCGGGCGCAGCGACGCGATCGGCATCGCGCGCATCACCCGGCGACGGGAACCGGCTGCGCATGACGACCGAACCCGTCGAGCCCGGCCGCCTCGTGATGGTCGACATCGAGGGCACGCGCCTCGATGCCGCCACCGCCGCCTTCCTGCGCCGCGAGCACATCCGTGCGGTCTGCCTGTTTCGCAGGAACCTCGGCAGCGAGGCCGAGATCCGCCGCCTCACCACCGGGCTGCGCGAAGTCATGGGCGCAGGCGCGCTGATCGCGATGGACCAGGAGGGCGGCTCGGTGGCACGCGCCCTGTGCCTGCCGGCGGCCCCGGGGGCGATGGCGCTGGGGGCGGTCGGAGACGAGCGACTCGCGGAACGAGTCGGCGCGGCGGTCGCACGCGGACTGCGCCACCTGGGCGTGAACTGGAATTTCGCGCCGGTGGTCGATGTCAACAACAATCCCGCCAACCCCGTCATCGCCGAGCGCAGCTTCGGCAGCGACCCGCAGGCGGTGACGCGCCTTGCCGGCGCCTGGATGCGCGGCGCCGCGAGTGCGGGCGTGGCCTGCTGCATCAAGCACTTTCCCGGTCATGGCGATACGCATGTCGACTCGCACCATGCGCTGCCGCACGTCGACAAGTCGCTGGCGGCGCTGCGCGCGCTCGAACTCGTTCCCTTCGCCGCGCTCGCGTCGACCGCGCCCGCGGTGATGACGGCGCACATCGTCTATCCGCAGATCGACCGCGAGCACCCCGCCACCCTGAGCCCGGTGCTGCTGCAGGGCGTGCTGCGCGACGAACTCGGCTACGACGGCGTCGTCATCACCGACGCGCTGATGATGAAGGCCGTGCACGACCGCTGGGGACCGGCGCGCGCGGCCGTGATGGCGCTGGCCGCGGGCGCCGACATGGCGTTGGCGCAGGGCAGCCGCGACGAGCAGCGCGCGCTGCTGGCGGCGATCGCCGCGGCGCAGCGCGACGGTGAGCTCGCGCCCGCGCGGCTGGCGCGTTCGGCGGCGCGCCTGGATGCGCTGGCCGCACGCCATCCGGGCCTGCCGCTCGAACTCGACGCCGCCCAGCGTGCCGCGGACGAGGCGCTGATGGACCGCGCACACGCACGCGCCCTCACGGCCATCGGCACGCCCGCGCCGCCTCCACGCGACGCCCGGCTGCGCGTCATCACGCAGGGCCGCGTCCCGGGCAACGGGGTGAGCGAAGCCGGCGTCGACGCTGCGGCCGTGCGTGCGCTCTTTGCCGGCTTTACGGACCTGTGCTTCGTCGAGCTTGCGGATCTCGCCGCGATCACGCCCGGGGAACTCGCCACCGACGATCGCCGCGTCGTGCTCGTCGGCAACACGCGTGCGCGCTACGTGCATGGTGGACGACTCGCGGCCGACCTGCACCTGCCGCTGTGGAACCCCTTCCAGGTGCTGGACGTCGCCGCCCCGGCCGTCGTCACCTGGGGTTTCGCGCCGCCGGCGCTGCAGGCGCTGCGCGCCTGGCTCGAGGGTCGCGGCAGCGCGCCCGGACGCGCGCCGGTCGCGCTGAGCGCCGCTGGCCGCGCGTGACGCTGCCTCAGGATCCGCGTGGCGGCCGCTCGTCGGGCCGCCGCGCCACGATCGCCTGCGCCGCGTCGCCGCGCTCGATGAACTGGGTCGCGGGGTAGATATCCTCCAGCGGCTGGGTGTCGGCAAAGCCGCCGTGGCCGGACGCGGCGGCCTCTTCGGCCTTGGCGTCGCCGAGTGCGAGCAAGGCCTGCAGCGCCTGCAACCGCGCCTGGTGCGCCTCTTCGGGCGTTCGCGGCGGGGCGGGCGCGCCGCTCGCCGGCGCGGCACGCGCAGCGGCCTCGGCCGCCATATTGGACTTGGCCGCCGCCAGGCTGCGCGCCACCGCCGCGCGCCGCTGCCGCACGCGCTCGCGCGACGACAAGCGCAGCGCGACCGCGGCGGCCAGTCCGGCGATCGCGACGACGATGGCAACCACCAGCAAAAGCACCTGCAGCGCGATACCCATCGTGCATTCTCTCCCGATGCGCAAGATAGCGGCTCACCGCCGCCATGTCCATCGCACGAGCGGGCGCCCTTTTCCCGGGGCGACGACGGCCGCTCACCGAAGGCGGCAGCTTGCGCCGCACCGGCGTGCCGGCAGCTTCCGCGTCTTCGGCGCCGTGCGCGCCGCGGACCGGAACCACGCGCTGGGAAACGAGCTAGCTGCGCTCGAACATCAGCCGCAGCGCGAGGCGCCGCTGCGGCGCGGCGAGGGTGCCGAGTTCCTCGAGCAGCGCACGCCCGCGCGCGCAACTGGGCTCGCCCGACGCGGGCGCGGTCAGCGGGCGCCAGATCCCGGCGAGGTATTCCGGCGCGCGCTGACCGAGGGTGCGACGGATGACCTCGAACTCGATCGCCTTGGGCCGGCGCAGCGCCTCGTTGCGCGGCGCCTCGAGCAGCGCGCCGTGCAGCCACTCGGCTTCGCGCCATGCCAGTTCCCGCGGCAGGTTCCGGTAGGCCGCCGGATCGCCCAGCAGCAGGGCACGGCAGCTCGCATCGTCGTCGGCCAGCGCCTTCATCTGCGCCAGCAACACCTCGACATACAGCCAGCGCGTCTCGGCGCTGGCTCGCGCGAGCAGCGGCGGCAGCAAGGCCAGGACGACTTGCTGGCCCGCCTCCTGCACCGCCTCGGCACCGCGCACGCTGGCCGCCGCCATCTGCTCGGCAGCGAGCGCCTGCATGCCCGGGAAGCGCCGCTCGAGCGCCTGCCAGAGCCGGCTCGCGCTCAGGGACTCGGCGTAGTCGGCCACCACGGCGCCCTGTGGATCGGGCAGTTCCACGTCGAGCGGACGCTCGGGTACGCTGACCAGTCCCGACGCCGCCAGTTCGTCGGGCTCCAGAACCCAGGCATGCGTCGGCGGCGTGGCCAGCGTCTTGCGTGCCAGGTGCGGCGACAGGCCCAGAGCCGCCAGACGCTGCGCCAGCGAACGGTTGAGCAAGCCCTGGTACGGCGGGTTGAAGGCGCCTGCCGAAAGACGCTGCAGCGCCAGCCGCGCGCCGGGCAGGAGCTGACGGCGCGCGCCGCCGACGAAGGCGAACACGCAGGCACCGCTGCACTCGCCACTCACCCTCACCGCCAGGTCGCGCTCGCGCAGCATGGTGGCGATGCGCTCGGCCTCCGGCAGACGGCCGCCGGCAACGTCGAACACCGCCCAGCGCACCTGGGGCGAGGCCTGCAGTGCCGCCTGCGCGCGCGCCGCACTGCCCAGGCCGAGCGCCCCCTTCACGTACAACCGTCGCCCATCGGCGGAGACGTTCACGCTCGCCGCGCCGAGCGGATCGTGGCCGAACAGCAAGGACAGTTGCTCGGGCAGGCGCGGGACGACGTTGAGCGCGAACAGGCTCAGGCCGGTCGCCGCGATCAGGACCGCCAGCGCACGCGCGCCCCAGATCCGCCAGGCCGGCGCGGGGCTGCGCTGCCGATCGCGCAAGGGTCGCGCTGCCGCGCGCCAGCAGCCGACGGCACCCCAGACGAGCACGGCGAGCAGCAAGACCCAGCCCGGCAGCAGTGGCAATGCCGCGAAGCGCAGCGCCGGCAGGCTCAGCGGCGTCAGCGCCTGCACCGCGCCCAGCAGCAGCAGCAGCGGCAGGGGCAGTGCCAGCGCGTACAGCCACAGGCTTTCAGCCAAGGGCAACTCGCCGAGCCAGTGGCGCAGGGGCACGCTGCGCGCATCGTCGGGATCGCGCTCGACGACCTTCGTGCCCGAAAGGCGGCCGTGCCAGGTCTGCGTGCGCGCGCCGCCGTCGCGCCACAGCGGCAGGTAGAGCAGGCTGCACAAGGTCAGCCAGGCCGCGAGCCAGCGCAGCAGCGACTGGCGCAGCAGCAGGCGCGGCGCACCCCGATCGTCGACGAGCTGCTGGCCGAGAAGCCGCTGGCCCAGGGTGCCGCCCAGGCCAAGCCAGCAGGGCACGGCGAGCAGGGAGAGCAGCAGCACGCCGATCGACCCTGCCGGGGTCGGCGCCCATCGGCCCGGGACGCTGGTCCACCACAGCCAGGGCAGCGCGACGCCCAACAGCCAGGCGGCGTCGATCAGCAGCGCCAGCACGCGCGGCAGCGGCGCGATCGCCCCCTGCGTCTCGCTCCTCATCGTGACAGCGCCTGCTCGAGCACGCGCTCGCGCTGCGCCGCGCTCTCGTCCGGGCCGGCCAGTCGCCGCAGCGGCGACTGTGCGCTCGCCGCAGCCGCCGACGGCACGGCCGCCGCGGGCGCAGCCGGCAGCACGCTCAGCGTGCCGCCGCCGACCGCTTCGGCGCGCGTTCCGGGCGGGCAGGCGTCATCGGTGTACGTGATGCCGCTCGCGCCGCGGCATTTGCGCAGCACATGCGCATCCGTGGCGCTGCCCTCCGCGGGCCGCAGCGCCGGCAAGACGCGCTGCAGCAGCGGCGAGTCGCGCAACAGCCAGGCGCCGGCGCCGAGAAGAAGCAGCGCGAGCAGGACGAACGTGAGGGCGCGCATGCTCATGGCGGGGCAGGAATCGGAGGAGGTCGGGCACACGCCCGCGAACGGCGACGAAGACCCAGTCTAGCGGCGCCTTGGGCCTGCGAGCGCAGCCGACCGCGGTCCGACCATGGCGGATCGCACGCACGTCCCGGGGTTCAGCCGCGCCAGACGTTGCGCGCGCCGGTCTCGCGCACGAAGAGCGTGCAGAGGGCCCCGAACGCCGCGCAGCCGGCCATCAGCAGCAGACCGCTGCGGAAGTCCGCGGCGGAGTAGAGCCGCACGCCCCCGTCCATCCCGCCCTGCCAGCTCCGGTCCATCACCCAGCCGACGAGCGGCTGCAGGATGGAGGGCCCGAGAAAGACGCCGACGTTGACGACGCTCGTCGCCATGCCCGAGAGTGCCGGCGGATTGACCTCCTTGGCGCAGGCCCAGGACAGAGACAGGCTGGCCGTGGCCACGCCCATCGCCAGGCACAAGGCAAAGGTCGCCGCAGGCGGCAAGGCCCCGTTGGCGAGCCAGATCCACCAGCCGAGCGCGTGCAGGGTCGCGCCGCCGATCATCAGCGGGCGCCGCCGCCGCAGGCGGTCGGAGAGCGGGCCGATGACCAGGCAGCCGAGCGCGAAGCCGCCGAAGTACACCGTCAGGTGATGCGAAGCCGCGGCGCGCGTCATGCCATGCACCTGCATGAAATAGGGCATCGCCCACAAACCGGCGAAGGCGAAGAAGCTGCCGGCGATGCCGACGTTGACGAAGAAGCCCGGCCAGGTCGCGCGGTTGCGCAACACCGTGCGCAAGCCGCCGATCCAGGCGCCGCGATCGCGCGCAGCCGGCGCCGCGGACCGCACGGCCCGCAGCTGACGCGCCTGCCCCGGCCGGTCCTGGACGAGGAACCACGACAGCGCGCCGATCAGCAGCGACATGATGCCGATGACGACGAACACCGCGCGCCAGCCGATGCCCTGCGCCGCCCAGGCCAGCGGGGTGCCGGCGGTCATGGTGCCGACGTTGCCGAGGAACATCAGCCCGCCCACGAGCGACGCGAATCGGTTCTCCTCGTACCACACGGCGATCAGCTTGAGCATCGCAATGAACGCCACCGAGACGCCCAGGCCGACGAGGGTGCGCCCCGCCAGCGCCCAGCCGAAACCCGGCGCCAGACCGAAGAGCAGCGAGCCCGCGCCGGCGACGAGACCGCCCAGGGTCAGGATGCGCCTCGGCCCGAGGGTGTCGGCGAGCACACCGACGGGGATTTGCAGCAGCGTGTAGACGTAGAAGTAAGTCGCCGCCAGCACACCGAGCGAGGCCGCGCTGGCATCGAACGCCGCGGCCAGATCGCCGGCGATCGCCGCCGGAGCGACGCGGTGGAACATCGACATCAGGTACGAGGCCAGCGCCAGCAGCATCACCCCGCCGCGCAGGCGCGATGCCGTCGGTGCGGCGGCAAGGCTCGATTGCGATGACATGTCCTCGAACTCCCTTCGCTACGCCGTTGCGGCCGCGCGCCGCCAGGGGGCGGGAGCCGGTCGGCGACGCCTGGCCCAATAATCCGCTCCGACTTCCAGGAGATCAGACCGCATGAGCGATTCGTCCAGTCCGCCGATCCGCCTCGGCATCGTCGGATACGGCAACCTCGGCCGCGGCGTCGAACTCGCCGTGGCCCGCAACCCGGACCTGCGCACGGTCGGCATCTACACGCGGCGCGATCCGGCGCAGGTGCGGCCGCAGTTCGACGGCACGCCGGTGCACGACATGCAGGCGCTGGCCGCTCACGTCGGGCGGGTCGACGTGCTCGTGCTCTGCGGCGGTTCCAAGTCCGACCTGCCGCGGCAGTCGCCGGAACTCGCCGCGCGCTTCAACATCGTCGACAGCTTCGACACCCACGCGCGCATCCCCGAGCATTTCGCCGCCGTCGACGCCGCCGCGCGCGCAGGCGCCACCACGGCGCTGATCTCCGCCGGCTGGGACCCCGGCCTGTTCTCGGTGAACCGCGTGATGAGCGAGGCCATGCTCGCCGACGGCGCCACCTGGACCTTCTGGGGCAAGGGCGTCAGCCAGGGTCACTCCGACGCGCTGCGCCGCGTTCCCGGCGTCGCCGCGGCCGTGCAGTACACGATCCCGCTCGAGGCCGCGGTCGAGCATGCGCGCAGCGGCGCCCGCACGCCGCTGGCCACGCGCGAGAAGCATCGCCGCGAATGCTTCGTCGTTCTCGCCGCGGACGCCGACGGCGCGGCCGTGCGCGAGGCGATCGTCACCATGCCCGACTACTTCGCCGACTACGACACGACGGTGCACTTCGTCGACGCCCGGACGCTGGCGCGCGAGCATTCCGGCATGCCGCACGGCGGCTTCGTCATCCGCAGCGGCATCACTTCGAAGGACGCGCCGCAGGTGATCGAATACCGCCTGCAACTCGCGAGCAACCCCGAGTTCACCGCCAGCGTCCTCGTCGCCTACGCGCGCGCGGTGCATCGGCTGCACGGCATGGGGCAGCACGGCGCCAAGACCGTCTTCGACGTGCCGCCCGGCCTGCTCTCACGCCAGAGCGCCGAGGAACTGCGCCGGCTGCACCTGTAGCCGCAACGGCCGCGCGACCGCGCTGCCTGCGCTTGCGCGGTCGGCGTCAATCGGGCATCGAGAGTTGCTTCACCAGCGCGCGTCCGTCGGGCTTGTCCTGGTAGCGGATGAAGCCCAGCAACGGGATGTCGGCGATGTAATCCTTGAGCGTGCCCACGGTCTCGGAGATGCACATCATGTCGCGCTCCATCTCGTTGGCCACCCAGCCCGCGATCGGCAGCCCGCGCGCCCTGACGGCCTCGACCGTCAGCAGCGTGTGGCTGAGGCAGCCCTGGCGCAAGCCGACGACGATGATCACCGGCAGCGCCAGCAACTTGGCCATGTCGGCGCCGGTCTGGGTGTCGTTGAGCGGCGCGCAGAAGCCGCCGATGCCCTCGACGATGACCAGATCGGCCTTGCCGCGCACCTCGTCGAAGCAGTACTTGATGTGGCCGAGGTCGATCGTCTGCTCCACCCCCTTGGCGGCGATGTTGGGGGCGACCGGTTCGTCGAACTTGTACGGATTGATGTAGTGCCGAGGCGCCTCGACGTTGCTGGCGGCGATCAGGCGCTCGATGTCGTTGCCGCTGCCGGCGACCACCGGCTTCATGCCCAGGACCTTCATGTCCCACGACTGCGCCGCGGTGTACAGGAAGCCGGTGGCGACCAGCGACTTGCCGACCTCGAGGTCGGTCCCGGTCAGGAAGTAGGCTTGCCTCATCTCGGTTTCTCCTTGGTTGCATTCGTTCGACGCACGGGCGCATTCTCTGGCGCCGCCCGTGCGATGAGCAAGCATGCCCATGCCCGCCTCCACCCAGTGTCGCGGATGCTAGAATGTCCAGCTTGATCCTGATCGAACCGCGGCCTGCATCTGCTCCCGTCGCTCGGGCCATACACCGAAATCGTCGGTCGATCTCCCCTCCTGGCCAGGCTCCCCTGGCCGCCCGGCAGACAGCCCCACGCGATCCGGTCGACTCCCGCGTGCGGCGAGCGCGTCTGCCGGCAGCGCTTGCCGCGCGGCGTTCATCCGCCGCATGCGGGCTTGCGTGCACGCACGACGAGGCCGTGCACCGGCGCCCGAGCCTCACCGACCCACCCGAATCCGGAGCGAATGCCATGGCCAAAGAAGAACTCATCGAGATGCGCGGCGTCGTCAACGAAGTGCTGCCCGACTCGCGCTTTCGCGTCACGCTGGACAACGGCCACGAGCTCGTCGCCTACGCCGGCGGCAAGATGCGCAAGAACCACATCCGCGTGCTCGCCGGCGACAACGTCTCGCTCGAGCTCTCGCCCTACGACCTGAGCAAGGGCCGCATCACCTTCCGCCACCTCGAGCGGCGCGGCCCGAGCACGTAATCCCCGGGCCCTCGCCGCTGAGCGCGCAGCCGCCGCCACGCACGCCGCATCCGGCCTCATTCGAGGCCGCCCACCCGCACCGGCAGGCGCCGGAGCCATTCCTCATCGCATCCTGCAAGGAAAAGACGACATGACGACCTAGACCGGAACCGTGAAATGGTTCAACGAGAGCAAGGGCTTCGGCTTCATTGCACCCGACAACGGCGGCAAGGACCTCTTCGCGCACTTCAAGGAGATCCAGGGCACGGGCTTCAAGACCCTGACCGAGAACCAGCGCGTCGAGTTCGAAGTGGTGCAAGGCCAGAAGGGCCCGCAGGCCTCGCGCATCCGGCCGCTCTGAGTCGCCGCGGGGCTGGCGCCCCCGCACTCACTCCACGGTGACCGACTTCGCCAGGTTCCTGGGCTTGTCCACATCGGTCCCGCGCGCGCAGGCCGTGTGGTAGGCCAGCAGCTGCAGCGGCACGACGTGCAGGATGGGGCTGAGCGCCCCGTAGTGCTCGGGCATGCGGATCACGTGCACGCCCGGGCCGCTGTCGATTCGCGTGTCGGCGTCGGCAAAGACGTAGAGCTGCCCGCCGCGCGCGCGCACCTCCTGCATGTTGCTCTTGAGCTTCTCCAGCAGCGCATCGTGCGGCGCCACGGTGACCACCGGCATCTGCTCGGTGACCAGCGCCAGCGGGCCGTGCTTGAGCTCGCCGGCCGGGTAGGCCTCGGCGTGGATGTAGCTGATCTCCTTGAGCTTGAGCGCGCCTTCGAGCGCGATCGGATAGTGCAGGCCCCGGCCGAGGAAGAGCGCGTGCTCGCGCCTGGCGAACTCCTCGCTCCAGGCGATGACCTGCGGCTCGAGCGCCAGCACCGCCTGCACCGCCAGCGGCAGGTGGCGCAGCGCCTTGAGCTGAGCGGCCTCCTGCGCCTCGGTGAGGCGCCCGCGCACCAGCGCCAGCGCCAGCGTCAGCAGGTACAGGCCGACGAGCTGCGTCGTGAAGGCCTTGGTGCTGGCCACACCGATCTCGACTCCGGCGCGCGTGATGTAGGCCAGGCGGCACTCGCGCACCATCGCCGAGGTGGCGACGTTGCAGATGGTGAGCGTGTGCGCCATGCCCTGCGCGCGCGCGTGCTTGAGCGCGGCCAGCGTATCCGCGGTCTCGCCGCTCTGGCTGATCGTCACCACCAGCGTGCGCGGATCGGGCACGCTGTCGCGGTAGCGGTACTCGCTCGCGATCTCCACCGTGGTCGGGATGCCGGCGATGCCCTCCAGCCAGTAGCGCGCCGTGCTGCCGCTGTAGTAACTGGTGCCGCAAGCGAGGATGAGCACGCGGTCGACCGACTTGAAGACCTCGTGCGCGCCCTCGCCGAAGAGCTGCGGGCCGATGGCCGAGATGCCCTCCAGCGTGTCGGCGATGGCGCGCGGCTGCTCGAAGATCTCCTTCTGCATGTAGTGCCGGTAGGGCCCGAGCTCGGCAGCACCGCTGTGTGCCTGAACGACGCGCACCGGGCGCTCGACGGCACCGTAGCGCCCACCGCCGTCGGCAGCACTGATGACGCAGCGCCCCAGCTGCAGGTCGACGACGTCGCCCTCCTCGAGATAGACGATGCGGTCGGTGACACCGGCCAGCGCCATGGCGTCGCTGGCGAGGAAATGCTCGCCGGCGCGCTCGCCGACACCGATGCCCAGCACCAGCGGCGAGCCCTGACGCGCGCCGACGATGCGCGCGGGCTCCTCGCGGCAGAAGACGGCGATGGCGTAGGCGCCGCGCAGCCGCGGCAGCGCATGCTGCACGGCCTGCAGCAGATCGCCGTCGTAGAGGTGGTCGACGAGGTGGGCGATGACCTCGGTGTCGGTCTGGCTGGCGAAGACGTAGCCGTGCCCTTGCAGCTCGGCGCGCAGCTCGTCGTGGTTCTCGATGATGCCGTTGTGCACGAGGCCGATGCGCGGATCGTCGGCGCCGCCGTGCGCGGCGTCGAGCGTGCCGAAGCCGGTGTGCGCGGCATCGATTCCCGGGCCGGCGGAAAAATGCGGGTGCGCGTTGTGGACCGCGGGTGCGCCGTGTGTCGCCCAGCGCGTGTGCGCGATGCCCGTGCCCGCGGCGATGCCCTCGGCGCGCACGCCGGCCTCGAGTTCGGCCACGCGCGCGGTGCTGCGCGCCCGCCGCAATTCGCCGCCCTGGTGCACGGCGACGCCGCAGGAGTCGTAGCCGCGGTACTCGAGGCGCTTCAGCCCCTCGATCAGCACCGGGACGATGTTGCGCGAGCTGACGGCGCCGACGATTCCACACATGGGCAGGGATCCTTCGCGTTGAGGCAACGCGGATGCTAGGCGGCATTGCACCGCTCTCCGGCACTGCGCCGACGAACGGGCGTGAACGAAGACGCACTGTGCCGGCGCCGGTCGATCCGCTCGGCCGCACCTGGCCGCACGCGGCCGCACGCGGCCGCACCCATCCCGGGTGCCTGGCGCGTCAGCGCCGCCGCGGCATCAGCACCGCCGCGATCGCCGCCACCAGCAGCGCGACGGCGACGAAGTCCTGCCAGTGCAGGCGCTCGCCCAGGGCCCAGGCGCCGCTGAAGACGCCGAGCACCGGGATCATCATCACGCTGATCGTGCTCGCCAGCGGCGGCAGGCTGCGCGCGAGCACGATCCAGATCAGCTGCGCGACGGCGAACACGGCGAAGGCGTTGAAGGCGATCGCGGCCTGCACCGTCGGCGAAGGCCATTGCCACTGCGCGCGCTCGAAGGACCAGGCCGCAAGCGCCACGGCTGCACCGGTGATCGTCGTCATCCAGAAGGCGACGGTGAGTGTCGCCACCGGCAGCGTGCTGCGGCGCAGCCGGTGCGTGCCGTAGGCCCAGACGCAGGCCGAGGCGACGATGGCCAGCGCCGCCCAGGGCGCGCCGGCGAGGCGTCCGAACTCGTGCGCCAGCAGCAGCAGCACCCCCAGCGCGCAGGCCGCGACGCCGGCCCATTGGCGCGGCCGGAGACGGTCGCCGAACACCGCTGCGCCCCACAGCGCCGAGAACACCGGCATGGTGTAACCGAGTATGGCGGCGCGCCCCGAGCTCAGCGACTGCAGCGCGACGATCATTACCAGGTGCCAGACCAGCATGTTGCTCGTCGTCAGGCGCAGCAGCTCCCCCCAGTGCGCGCGCGGAACCCCCAGCGGCACGCGCATCGCGCGCAGACCCAGCCACAGGACCGGCAGCGCGAGGCCGATCGAGAGCGCACGGAAGGTCAGCGGCGGATAGCGCGCCGGGGCTTGCGGCCAGCCGCTGATGCCCAGCTTCATGATCGGCCAGTTCAGGCCCCAGATCAGCGTCAGCACCGCAAGCAGCGCGAACTGCCGCCGCGTGAAGTTCATCGCCCTGCCGACCCGAGGTAGCGCTTGCGCCAGAAGAACGCGAGGCCGGCGAGGAAGACCGCGACCATCAGCGCCACGGCGACCCAGATCCCCAGCGAGGAGTGGATCAGCGGCAGCGCGTCGAAGTTCATGCCGAAGAAGCCGGTGATGAGGTTCAGCGGCAGGAACACGGCGGTCAGCACGGTGAGCGTGCGCATGATGTCGTTGGTGCGCTGCCCGAGGGCCGAGAAGTGCATCTGCACCGCGTTCTCGACCGAGCGCTCGAGGCGCTGCACGTGGGCCAGCACGCGCTCGACGTGCTCGAGCACGTCGCGCGTGCGCACGCGCAGCAGTTCGCGCTCGCGCTGCTCGGCCGCGTCGGCCGAGGCCGGCCACTCGGTCAGGGCGTCGAGCCACTCCTGCACCGCGGCCTGCTGGTCCTCGCACAAATCCTCGACCGCGTGCAGCGTGTTGCGCACCTGCAGCAGGCGCGACCAATCGTGAAAGCGCCGCCGCGGATCGAGCAGTTCATCCTGCAGTGCGCCAAGTTGGCGCGAGAGCAGCCGGCGCAGGTCGAGGTAGCCGTCGATGACGTGGTTGACCATGCGCAGCATCAGGTCCGATGGCGAGGTCGGGCGCCGCGCGCTGCCGCGCAGGTCCGGTCCCTCGGGCTGGCTCGAGAGGCGCTGCACGAAGTGCGCATGCACCGCCGCGTCGCCGGCATGCACGGTGAGAAGCACGCGGTCGAAGACGGCCATGCCCAGCGCTTGCGTCTCGAGCGCCAGCGGCGCGGCGTCGTCGCGGGCTGCGGCCGGGGCCAGGCGGCGGACGATCATCAGCTCGTACGCCGAGGTGTCGTCGAAGTGGCTGGGCAGCTGCGCGTTGACGAGATCCGAGAGGTGCAGGTCGACCAGCGTCGCACCGGTCCAGCGCAGCAGCGCGGCCTGCACGCCGGCGTGATCGTGCAGCAGCGTCTCGCGCTCGATGCTGGCCCACAGGAAGCCGCCGGGCGGCAGCGCCTCGGGCACGCCGCGCAATTCGGCGAAGCCTTCGGGCGCGACGTGATAGCAGCGCATCGGCGCGGCCGCAGCTCACCCCCGCTGCAGCCGGGACGCCGCGTCGAGCGCGAAGTAGCTCAGCACGCCGTCGGCACCGGCGCGGCGAAAGGCCAGCAGCGATTCCATCATCGCCGCCTCGCGGTCCAGCCAGCCGTTGTTCGCCGCGGCCTGCAGCATCGCGTACTCGCCGCTGACCTGGTAGGCAAAGGTCGGCACGCGGAATTCGTCCTTCACGCGGCGCACGATGTCGAGGTAGGGCATGCCGGGCTTGACCATCACCATGTCGGCCCCTTCGGCAAGGTCGAGCGCCACCTCGCGAAGCGCCTCGTCGCTGTTGCCGGGGTCCATCTGGTAGACCTTCTTGTCACCCTTGCCGAGGTTGCCGGCCGAACCCACCGCCTCGCGGAAGGGGCCGTAGAAGGCGCTGGCGTACTTGGCGCTGTAGGCCATGATACGCGTGTGGATGAAGCGCCGCTCCTCCAGCACGCGGCGGATGGCGCCGATGCGGCCGTCCATCATGTCGCTCGGCGCCACGATGTCGACGCCGGCCTCGGTCTGCACCAGCGCCTGCTGCTGCAGCACCGCCACGGTCTCGTCGTTGAGGATGTAGCCGGCGTCGTCGATGAGGCCGTCCTGGCCGTGCGTGGTGTAGGGGTCGAGCGCGACGTCGGTGAGCAGCCCCAGTTCCGGGAAGCGCGCCTTCAGCGCGCGCACGGCGCGCGGCACCAGGCCTTCGGGGTTCACCGCCTCGCGGCCGTCGGGCGTCTTCGCGTCCTTGTCGATCACCGGGAACAGCGCCATCACCGGGATGCCCAGACGCGCGCAGTCCTCGGCGACCGCGAAGAGCAGGTCGACGCTGCGGCGCTGCACGCCGGGCATGCTGGCCACGTCCTGCTGCCGACGCTCGCCGTCGAGCAGGAAGACCGGCAGGATGAGGTCGTCGGCGGCCAGCGCCGCCTCACGCACGAGCGCACGCGTGAAGGCGTCGCGGCGCAGCCGGCGCGGCCGGTTGGCCGGATAGGGCGCAAAGGGATGCATCTCCGTTACCGCTCTGATACAGTCGCCGCCGGATGATAGTCGCGAGGCTGGCATCCCCTGCTTTTCCTCCCTGAGCAGGTGCCTTGGCGTGATGACAGCGGCAAGGCTTGCCGGCCCCGGCTGAAGCCGGGGCCACTTTTTTGGGCGCACGCACGGCGCGGTGTGTCGCTGGGGCGCGACCCATAATGCGCCGATGGGCAGCACCTACCTCTGGCTGAAGGCGTTTCACATCGTCTTCATCGCCGCCTGGTTCGCAGGGCTCTTCTACCTGCCGCGCATCTTCGTCAACCTGGCGATGGTCGCCCCGGACAGCCACGCCGAGCGCGAGCGCCTGCTGCTGATGGCGCGCAAGCTCTACCGCTTCTCCAACCTGCTGATGCTGCTGGCGCTGGCGCTGGGCCTGGTGCTGTGGCTGGGATATGGCGTGGGGCTGGGTGCGGGCAACGGCTGGATGCACGCCAAGCTGCTTCTGGTGCTGGCGACCATCGGCTACCAGCACATGTGCCTTCGGCTCATGCGCGACTTCGAGCGCATGGCCAACCATCGCAGCCACCGCTGGTACCGTGTCTTCAACGAGATCACGGTGCTGCTGTTCGCGGCCATCGTGGTGCTCGTGGTGGTGAAGCCCTTCTGAGGTCGGCGCATCCGCGCCGCGCACCATGACCGCGCGTCATCGCAGCCTGGCCACGCCGCTGGCGCTGGCGATGCTGGCGCTCGTCGTCTACGCCAGCCTCTACCCCTTCACGGGCTGGCGCTGGCCGGCGGGGAACACGCCGTGGGCGCTGCTCGCCCTGCCCTGGCCGCCATGGCTGACGCCGCTGGACGAGGCGCTGAACTTCGCCGGCTACCTGCCGCTGGGCCTGCTGCTGGCGGTGGCGGCGCTGCACAGCGGCTGGCGCATGCACCGCAGCCTGCTGCTCGCGCTGCTGCTGCCGGCGCTGCTGTCGTATGCGAACGAGGTGGTGCAGCACTTCCTGCCCGGGCGTCATCCGTCGCTCAAGGACTGGGCGATGAACACGCTCGGCGCCGCCGCCGGCGCCTTGCTGGCCGCGGCGCTGCACGCCGGCGGCGTGCTGCGGCGCCTGCAGTCGCTGCGCCAGCGCTGGTTCCTGCGCGGCGGTTCGGGCGCACTCGCGTTGCTGGCGCTGTGGCCGCTGGCGCTGCTGTTCCCGACACCCGTGCCCTGGGGGCTGGGGCAGATCGGGGGCCGCCTGCGCGAGCTGGCGCTGGCGGCGTTCGAGGACGTGCCCTGGGCCGACGGCGTGACGGCACTGCTCGCGGCGCCGGCGCAGGCGCTGCCGCCACTGTCGCCGCTGGCCGAACGGCTGGCGTCGATGCTGGGACTTCTGGCCCCGGTGCTGCTGGCCTATTCGGTGGTGCGCCCCGGACCGCGCCGGCTGGTGTTGGCACTCGGCGCGCTGGCGATCGGCTTCTCCGCAATGGCCTTGTCGACGCTGCTCAACTTCGGGCCCATCCACATGCTGGCCTGGTTGACGCCCGCGGCCAAGGTGGGCGCCATCGCCGCCGCCGTCGTCGCCGTGCCCACGGCGCTGCTGCCGCGGCGACTCGTGATGGCGCTGGCGCTGATCGTGCTCGCAGTGCTGGTGGCACTGGTGCAGCAGGCGCCGACCGACCCCTACTACGCGCTCACGCTGCAGGCCTGGGAACTCGGGCGCTGGGTGCATTTCCATGGCCTGGCGCAGTGGCTGGCCTGGCTATGGCCCTTCTTCGCTGTGGGCTGGCTGCTCGCGCGGCTGTCTGCGCGCGACGGCCTTTCCTAGAATCGAGACATGAGCTACTACAAGCACCATGTGTTCTTCTGCCTCAACGCGCGCGAGAACGGCGAGAACTGCTGCGCGCAGCACGGCGCGCAGGCCGCTTTCGAGCATTGCGCCAAGAGCGTGAAGAGCGCCGGCCTGATGGGGCCGGGCGGCATACGCATCAACAAGGCCGGCTGCCTGAACCGCTGCGCGGGCGCGCCGGTGATCGTCGTCTACCCCGACGAGACCTGGTACACCTACGTCGACGAGAGCGACATCGACGAGATCGTCGAATCGCACCTGAAGAACGGCAAGGTGGTCGAGCGCTTGCTGTTGCCGCCGGACGTCGGCCGCTGGTGAGCGACGGCCCAGGGGCGGCACGGATGAACGCGCACACGCGGCGCAGCACGATCGCCGGCCCGGCGGGCGCGATCGAGTGCGCCCTGGACGAACCGGGCGACGGCGTCGTGCGCGGCGTGGCCGTGCTGTGCCATCCGCATCCGCAGCACGGCGGCGCGCTCGAGAACAAGGTCGTGCAAACGCTGGCGCGCGCCTTCGTGCAACTGGGCTGGCGCGCGGTGCGCTTCAACTTCCGCGGTGTCGGCGGCTCGCAGGGCGAGTGGGACGAAGGCCGCGGCGAGGTCGACGACGCGCTGGCGGTGATCGCCGCGCACCGCGACCCGGCGTTGCCGCTGGCGATCGGCGGCTTTTCCTTCGGCGGCTACGTCGCCACGCAGGCGCAGGCGCGCCTGCCCGAGGGCGCGAAAGCCGCGCGCCTTGTGCTGATCGCGCCGGCGGCGCGGAACTTCCCGCTGGCGGCGGTACCTCAGGACACGATCGTCATCCACGGCGAGGCCGACGACGTCGTCCCGCTCGCGGCCGTGCTCGACTGGGCGCGCCCGCAGGTCTTGCCGGTCGTCGTCGTGCCCGCGACCGGGCACTTCTTCCACGGGCAGTTGCCGCTGCTCAGGCAACTCGTCGTCGGCGCCTGGCACTGACGGCAGACCACCGCAGCGGCTTCGGCGCCACCCCCGCTTCCTCGCTCCCCTGCTTCCGATGCGCTTCCTCATCCTGCTGGCCACGCTGACCGGCCTGGCCCTCCCTGTTCGTGCCCAGGCTCCGCAGCCGCCCGAGGTGGCGGCGCGCCAGTACATCCTCGTCGACCTGGCAAGCCAGCGCGTGCTCGCCGAGCGCGACGCCGACGCGCAAGCCGACCCGGCCTCCCTGACCAAGCTGATGACGGCGTATCTGGCCTTCAACGCCATCCGCGACGGCCAGCTCACGCTGCAGCAGGAGGTGCCGGTGTCGATGCGCGCCTGGGCCGAGCGCAAGGGCGGCGGCTCGCTGATGTTCATCGACACCACGATGCACCCCAAGGTCGAGGAACTGCTCAAGGGGGTGATCGTGCAAAGCGGCAACGACGCCTCGGTGGCGCTGGCCGAGGCCGTGGGCGGCACGCTCGAACGCTTCGTCGACATGATGAACCGCCAGGCCCAGGCCTGGGGCCTGAGGAACACGCAGTTCCGCAACGTCACCGGCCTCACCGAGCCCGGCCACCACAGCAGCGCGCGCGACGTGGCGACGATGGCGGCCAAGATCATCACCGAGCACCCGCGGTTCTACGCGCTCTACTCGACGCGCCAGTACACCTACAACCGCATCAAGCAGGACAACCGCAACCTGCTGCTGGGCCGCGACCCGAGCGTGGACGGCATGAAGACCGGCTACACCGAGGCTGCCGGCTATTGCCTCGTGGCCAGCGCCGAACGCGACATGCCCTCGGGCAAGCGCCGGCTGCTGAGCGTGGTGATGGGAACGGCCTCGCGCGAGGCGCGCGCCGCCGAGAGCCAGAAGCTGCTGAACTGGGGCTATTCCGCCTGGGACGCACTGCGTCTTTACGACGCCGGCGCCGCCGTGGCGACGGTGCCCGTGTGGAAGGGCGCGGCCAAGGAGGTGCGCCTGGGCACGCCCGAGGCCATCGTCGTCACCGTGCCTCGGGGCGAGGGCGGCAAGCTGCAGACGACGATCGAGCGCACCGATCCGCTGGTGGCGCCCCTCGTCGCCGGCCAGCGCGTGGGCACACTGAAGGTGAATACGTCCAGCGGCGCGCCCGTGGCCGAGATCCCGCTCACCGTGCTCGAGCCCGTGTCGCTGGCGGGCGTCTTCGGCCGCGCCTGGGACGCGGTGCGGCTCTGGATCAAGTAGCCGCGCGCCGGGGACGCGAGCGCCCGACCGTCGCCCGCGCGGCACCGGACCGTGGACCGCGTGCCAGAATGACCGCCCCGCTTCGAAGCACCGCGAAGGAGCCTGCGCATGAGCGACAACCTCTGCTTCCTCAACGGCGAATTCCTGCCGCTGTCACAGGCCAGGATCAGCGTGCTCGACCGCGGCTTCATCTTCGGCGACGGCATCTACGAGGTGACGCCCGTCTACGGCCGGCGCCTGTTCCGCTTCGACGAGCACATGGCGCGCATGCAGCGCGGGCTGGACAAGGTCCGCATCCCCAACCCGGCCACGCGCGAGCGCTGGCTGCAGTGCTGCCGGCGCCTGGTGGCCGCGCTGGCCGAGGCCACCGGCGCGGAGGACCAGGTCGTCTACCTCCAGGTCACGCGCGGCGTGGCGCCGCGCGACCACGTGATGCCCAAGGACATCGTGCCGACCGTCTTCATGATGAGCAACCCGATGAAGCCGGTTCCCGCCGAGATGCGCCACCAGGGCGCGGCCTGCGTCACCGCGATCGACTTCCGCTGGGCGCGCGGCGACATCAAGAGCACGAGTCTGCTGGGCGCGGTGCTGGCGCGGCAGATTTCGGCCGATGCCGGCGCCACCGAAACCATCCTGCTGCGCGAGGGCATGCTGACCGAGGCCTCGGCGAGCAACGTCTGGATCGTCAAGGACGGCGCGCTGCTCGGGCCGCCGAAGAGCGAGCACGTGCTGGAGGGCATCCGCGTGGAGCTGCTGCGCGAACTGTGCGAGGAGGTGGGCATCGCCTACAACCTGCGCCCGATCACCGAGGCCGACCTGCGCAGCGCCGACGAGGTGCTGCTCTCGAGTGCGACCAAGGAGGTGCTGGCGGTGACCAGGATCGACGGCGAGGCCGTCGGCCATGGCGCGATGCGCGGCAAGCCCGGGCCGGTGTACGCCAGGCTGTACGAGGCCTACCAGCAGGCCAAGCTGACGATGTGCATCTGAGCATGCGCGACATCCCGCCGGAAGAAAGCCTGATCGAGTACCCCAGCGCCTTCCCGATCAAGGTGATGGGGGCGCAGGTGGAGGGCTTCGTCGATGCCGTCGTCGCCGTCGTGCGCGCCTTCGATCCCGGCTTCGACCCCGCCACCATCGAGCACCGACCGAGCCGCGCCGGCAACTACCTCGGCCTCACCGTCACCATCACCGCCACCAGCCGCGAGCAGCTCGACGAGCTCTACCGCACGCTCTCCACGCACCCGATGGTGAAGGTGGTGCTGTAGGCGAAGGGGCCGGGGCCGACGGCCGGCAGCGATGCGCCGCCCGTCATCGGCCGTAGGGATCGGCAAAGCCCAGCGCCTGCAGGATCTCGCGCTCGCGCGCTTCCATGCGCCGCGCTTGCGCCGCGCGCCGGTGGTCCATGCCCTGCGCATGCAGGACGCCGTGCACGAGGAGGTGTGCATAGTGCGCGTCGAGCGTCTTCCCCTGCTGCTTCGCCTCGCGCTCGACGACCGGGGCGCAAAGCACGATGTCGGCCACCACCACGGGCGCGCGCTCGTAGTCGAAGGTGAGCACGTTGGTGGCGTGGTCCTGGCCGCGCCAGTCGCGGTTGAGCGTGCGCCCCTCGGCCTCGTCCACGATGCGCACCGCGATCCGCGCGGGCGCGGACAGGGCCGCGCGCATCCAGCGCCCGACGCGGTGCCGCGGCAGCCGTGCACGGTGCCTGGCGTCGGCGAAGCTCAGCGAGAGCTGCAGCGCGGGCTTCACCGGCCACCTTCGGTCGGCGTACTCGGCGCACTCGGCGCGGAAGGCACGTCGGCGGCGTCACCCGCGGCATCGGCCGCCTGCGCCGTTTGCTGCGGACCGGGGCCGCGCTGCTCGCGGCGGCGCGCGCTGTCGTAGGCGCGCACGATGCGTGCCACCAGCGGATGGCGCACGACGTCGGCGGCGCTGAAGTGCGTGAAGGCGATGCCTTGCACCCGTGCCAGCACGCGCGCGGCGTCGACGAGGCCGCTTTCGGTGCCGCGCGGCAGGTCGACCTGGCTCGTGTCGCCGGTGACCACGCAGCTGCTGCCGTAGCCCATGCGCGTGAGGAACATCTGCATCTGCTCGCGCGTGGTGTTCTGCGCCTCGTCGAGGATGACGAAGGCGTGGTTGAGCGTGCGCCCGCGCATGAAGGCCAGCGGCGCGATCTCGATCTGCCCCTTCTCGAAGGCGCGCCCGACCCGCTCGAATCCCATCAGGTCGTAGAGCGCGTCGTAGAGCGGGCGCAGGTAGGGGTCGACCTTCTGCGCCAGGTCGCCCGGAAGAAAGCCCAGGCGTTCGCCGGCCTCGACCGCCGGGCGAGTGAGCACGATGCGCTGCACCGCCTGGCGCTCGAGCGCGTCGACGGCGCAGGCCACGGCGAGATAGGTCTTGCCCGTGCCCGCCGGCCCGATGCCGAAGCTCACGTCGTGCGTCAGCATCCGGCGCAGGTAGCCGCCCTGGTTGGGCGTGCGTCCGGTGACCTCGCCGTGACGCATGCGCAGCACGATCGGCGCATCCGCGTCGGGCAGGACGGCCAGGGCCCGGGGCTCGCCCTGCAGCAGCTGCTCGAGCCGGGGCGCGTCGATCGGCCGCTGCGCCTGCGCATGCAAGGCGTCGAGCACGCGCACGGCGCGCTCGACGGCCGCCTTCGTCGGCGCCTCGACGCGGAACTGGTGCTGTCGACGCGTGAGCGTCACGCCGAGCGCCTGCTCGATGCGCCGCAGGTTGGCGTCCAGCGGGCCGCAAAGGTGCGCCAGGCGCTCGTTGTCGGCATCCGCGAGGGTGTGGCGGCGAATCACGTCGGGGCTGGCCTCTTGCACGGGAACGGGGCAAGTGTGCATTGTCGCAGCGCCCGCACCCCTCCCGCAGGCGGCAGCGGTGCCTGCGGGGAGGCCCCGGGGCGACAATCCGGCGCCGCCATGACGCCCCTCCCTCAGCCCCCTTCCCCCGCCGCAACGGACGGCAGTCCCCCGCTACGGCCGTTGCCGCCGCGACGCGTCTGCATGTGGCTGCTCCGGGGGCTTTTCCTGTTGCTGGCGTTGGCGCCACCATTTGCGCCGCCGGCCCTGGCCCAACCCCTCATCACCCTCGTCGGCGAAGGGCTGCGCGCCGAGGGCGACGGGCCGCACTTTCCGCAGGACTCCAGGGCCCAACGCGTCACGCTGCCCGACGACTGGGCGCGTTCGCGGCCGGCGGCCGGATCCCCGGTCTGGTATCGCGTCGCCTTCACGTTGCCGGCGGCACCGCAGGCCTTGTCGGCGGTGCAGATCGCGCGCGCCTGCGCGAGCTTCGAACTTCGGCTCAACGGCCACTTGCTGCACCGCAGCGGACGCATGACCGAGCCCTACACGCTCGATTGCGATCGCCCGCATCTCGTGAGCTTGCCGCCGGCGCTGCTGCGCACGGGGGAGAACGTCCTCGACCTGCGCCTCGTGGGCTATCCGCTGGCCGCGGTGGCCGCGCGCAGTCGCGCCGCCGCACTCTCGCCGCTGGCCATCGGCCCGCTGGAACCGCTGCAGGCGCGCCAGCGCCTGCAGGCGACCCTGCAGATGCGCCTGCCGCAGGCCCTGGGGGCGACGCTGCTGCTGACCGGCGGCTTCATGTTCGTGCTCGGCTTCCTCAATCGCCGCGAGAGCCACCTGGCCTACTTCGGCGCGCTCTCGGTGGGCTGGGCGCTGCTGGACGCGCAGCTCTGGGTGCAGCAATGGCCGCTGCCGCATGCGGCAGTGGAGCTGATGCTGGCCGCGCTGCTGCCGCTGCTGGCGTGGGCGGCGGTGCAGTTCCTGCTGCGCTACGCGCACTGGCGCCATCGCGCCATCGACCTCGCGCTGCCGCTGCAGGCGCTGCTCATGCCCTCGACGCTGCTGGCGGCAGGGCCGCAACGGCTGCATGGGCCGGTGCTGGCGTGGTCGGCGCTGCTCGCGCTCGAGGTCGCCGCGGCGGCGCTCTTCTACCTGCAACGGCAATGGCGCGAGCGCTCGCCCTCGTTCTGGCTCATGGGGGCGCTGCTGCTGGTGGTGGCCATCTGCGGCGGCGTCGATCTGGCGGCGCAGTTCACGCACCTGCCGGAGCTTGCGCAGGCGCTGTCGCGCCTGGCGCTGCCGCTGATGCTGGTGCTCGTCGGGCTGCGCCTGGTGCAGCAGCATTCGCTGGCGCGCCAGCAGGCCGAGGTCAGCCGCACCCTGCTCGAGCAGCGCGTGCGCGAGGCCGCCGCCGAGATCGAGCGCAACTTCCGCCAGCTTGCCGAGTTGAAGGTGGAGCAGGTCACCGAGCGCGAGCGCAAGCGCATCGCGGCCGACCTGCACGACGACCTGGGCGCCAAGCTGCTGACGATCGTGCACACCAGCGAGAGCGACCGCATCAGCACGCTGGCGCGCGAGGCGTTGGAGGAGATGCGGCTCTCGGTGCGCGGCCTCACCGGCCGCGCCGTGCGCCTGGCCGACGCGCTCGGCGACTGGCGCGCCGAAGTGGTGTCACGGCTGGCGCAGGCGGGCATCGAGACCGACTGGTCGGCGCCCGAGGACCTGCCGCAGACGCTGTCGGCGCGCGCCTACGTGCAGACGACGCGCATCCTGCGCGAGGCCACGAGCAACATCATCAAGCACAGCGGTGCGAGCTTGTGCGCGGTGCACTGCCAGGTGCGCGACGGCGACTTCCAGCTCGTCGTGCGCGACAACGGCGAGGGCATCTCGAGCGAGCCCGACGGCCGGCTGGACCGCGGCCACGGCATGGCGACGATGAAGCAGCGCGCCAAGCAGTTGCAGGGGCAGTGCCTGATCGAGTCGGGTCCCGGCTTCGGAACCGTGATCCGCCTCACGCTTCCGCTCGAGCGCGCCCTCGAGCTGCCCTGACCGCGGCCGATATGCCGATAGCATGAACTGCTGCGGCAACGCCTGAGCCATGAAGAACATCCTTTTGCTCGAGGATCTGCCCGAGATCCGCGCCTGGCTGCGCAAGCTCGTGCTGCAGGTCTTCCCGACGGCACAGATCGCCGAGGGGGCGCGCGTGGCCGACGCGCTGGCGCTGGTCACGGCGGTGAAATTCGATCTTGCGCTGGTCGACCTCGGCCTGCCCGACGGCTCGGGAGTCGACGTGGTGACCAAGCTGCGCGACGTGCAGCCCGAATGCCAGTCGGTGGTGGTGACCATCCACGACGACGACGAGCACCTCTTCCCCGCGCTGCAGGCCGGCGCCTTCGGCTACATCCTCAAGGAGCAGCCGCGCGAGCTCATCACCGAGCAGTTGCAGCGCATCAGCCAGGGCGAGCCGCCGCTGTCGCCGAGCATCGCGCGGCGCGTGATGGCGCACTTCGCCAGCACCGCCAAGCCGCGCGCCGACGCCACCCTCATCAACGTCTCGCTCACCGAGCGCGAATCCGAGGTGCTGCTGCGCGTGGCCAAGGGTTACACGCTGCCCGAGATCGGCGTGCAGCTGGGCCTCTCGCGCCACACCATCGCGGACTACGTGAAGCAGATCTACCGCAAGCTCAACGTCAGCTCGCGCGCCGAGGCCGCGCTCGAGGCGCAGCGCCTGGGTCTGTTCGGGCGCTGATCAGACGCGCTCGAGCACCATCGCGATACCCTGGCCGACGCCGATGCACATGGTGCACAGGGCGTAGCGGCCACCGCCCTGGTGGAGCTGGTTGACCGCGGTGGCGACGAGGCGTGCGCCGCTGGCGCCCAGCGGGTGGCCCAGCGCGATCGCGCCGCCGTTGGGGTTGACGCGCGCGTCGTCGTCGGCCAGGCCGAGTTCGCGCAGCACCGCCAGGCCCTGCGCGGCGAAGGCTTCGTTGAGCTCGATGACGTCCATCTGCGCCAGCGTCAGGCCGCAGCCCGCGAGCAGCTTGCGCGTGGCCGGCACCGGGCCGATGCCCATGACGCGTGGCGCCACGCCCGCCGTGGCCATGCCGACGATGCGCGCGCGCGGCGTCAGGCCGTGGCGCGTGGCCGCGGCCTCGCTGGCCAGCAGCAGCGCGCAGGCGCCGTCGTTGACGCCGCTGGCGTTGCCCGCGGTCACGGTGCCCTCCGGGCGCACGATGGGCTTGAGCTTGGCCAGCGCTTCCAGGCTTGTGGCGCGCGGGTGCTCGTCCTGGCGCACGACCAGCGGCTCGCCCTTCTTCTGCGCGATCGTCACCGGACAGATCTCGGCGTCGAAGAAGCCGCGCTGCTGCGCCGCCAGCGTCTTCTGCTGGCTCGCCAGCGCCATGCGGTCCTGCGCCTCGCGCTCGATGCGGTACTCGGTGGCGACGTTCTCGGCCGTCTCCGGCATCGAGTCGATGCCGTAGCGCTCCTTCATCAGCTTGTTGACGAAGCGCCAGCCGATGGTCGAGTCGTAGACGGCGTTGCTGCGCGCGAAGGCGCTGTCGGCCTTGGGCATCACGAAAGGCGCGCGGCTCATGCTCTCCACGCCGCCGGCCAGGCCCAGCTGCGCCTCTCCGGCGACGATCGCGCGCGCCAGCGTGCCCACGGCGTCCATTCCCGAGCCGCAGAGGCGGTTGACGGTGGCACCGGGCACCTCCACCGGCAGGCCGGCGAGCAGCGCGGCCATGCGCGCGACGTTGCGGTTGTCCTCGCCGGCCTGGTTGGCGCAGCCGAGGATGACCTCGTCCAGCGCCGCCCAATCGACGCCGGGGTTGCGCGCCATCAGCGCCTTGATCGGGATCGCGGCCAGATCGTCGGCACGCACCGACGCAAGGGCACCGCCGTAGCGGCCGATGGGCGTGCGCTGGGCGTCACAGATGAAAGCCTGGGTGCGGTGGTCGCTCATGACGGGGAACCTCGTGGACGTGGCCCGCGCATTCTGCGTCAGCGCGCTCGGCGGTCATCTGCGGCGTGACAAAGGTCGCGCAGGCTCGGTTGCGGCGGATCGCGATTCAAGTCGCGCGCCGCTGCTGCCGAAAGCGCCTGCATCGACCCTGCGGCGCTCCGACCGCGGCGGCCGGTCCTCCTGCAGCACCCACGTCATGCCCCGCACCATTGCCGTCGAAGACCTGAAGGTCGGGATGTTCATCCGGCTCGACCTGGGCTGGCTGAAGCACCCTTTCCCGCTCTCGCGCTTTCGCATCGCCAGCGTCGAGCAGATCGCGATCATCCGCGGACTGGGCCTGCGCGAGCTGAGCTGGTATCCCGAGAAGAGCGCGCTGGCCGATCCGCAGCCGGATGCGACGGCGTCGGCGCAAGCGGCAGCCGACGGCGAAACCGCTGCGGGCACCGGCGGCGCGGATACATCCCTGCAAGCGCAGGGACGCAACCCGGCCGACGCCGCAGCCTCGCGGCGTGCGCGCCTGACGCAGGAGCGCGCGGCGCTGCAGCACAGCCAGGCGCTCTACGACGAGGCGGCGAAGGTGCTGCAGGAAACCAGTGCACTCGTGACGCGCGAACCCAGGACGGCGGCGCAGCAGGCGCAGGCGCTCGCCGGCGCCATGCTCGAGAAGATGCTCGTGCAGGGGGATCTCTGCGTGCGCCTGCTCTCGGCGGCGACGAGCGACCGCGTCGCCGCGCATGCCCTCAACGTCACCGTGATCGCGCTCCTGATGGGGCGCGCGCTCGGCCTGACGCAGAACGAACTGCTCGACCTCGGCACCGGTGCCCTGTTGCACGACGTCGGCAAGCTCGACCTGCCCGCGCGCGTGCACTTCCCGGAAGACAGCTTCGGCAGCGTCGAGCTCAAGGCCTACCGCGACCACGTCGCGCTCGGCATCGCGCGCGGGCGGCAGATGGAGCTGGCACCGGGTGCGCTGGCGGTACTGGCGCAACACCACGAGATGGCCGACGGCAGCGGCTTCCCCGAGCGTCTGGCGCTGGACGCGATCACGCCCGCGGCGCGCCTGGTGGCCCTGGTCAACCGCTACGACAACCTCTGCAACCCGGGGCCGCGCGGCGTGCCGCTGACGCCGCACGAGGCGATCTCGGTGCTCTTCGCGCAGAACCGGGGCCGCTTCGACATGCCGATCCTGAACGGCTTCATCCGCATGATGGGGATCTACCCTCCGGGCTCGGTCGTGCAGCTCACCGACGACCGCTACGCCCTCGTCATGCAGGTCAACGCCAGCCGCCCGCTGAAGCCGCGCGTGCTCGTGCACGACGTCGGCGTGCCGCGCGACGAAGCGCTGCTGCTCGACCTCGAGCACGAAGCCGATCTCGGCATTCGACGCAGCCTGGCGCCGGCCAAGCTGCCGGCCGCGGCCGCGAGCTATCTCGCACCGCACGCGCGCGTGGGCTACTACTTCGACGTCGCCGCGCAAACCCCAGCGACCCGGGAGCCCGAGCTGGCCGAAGCGCCATGATCCGCCGCATCCGGTCCGCCCGCGCCGCGAGAAGGGACGCACGGTGAGCGTGAGCCGGCCGCGGACGCTCTCGGTCGTGGCGCGCGCGGCCACGCCCGGCCGGGGCGGGAAAGCGCTGCTGGAGGCGATGCCGCTGCCGGCCTGGCTGGTAGAGGGCGGCAGCGGCAGTGTCGTTGCCGTCAACGCCGCGGCCTGCGAGCTGTTCGGCCGCAGCGCCGAAGAGCTCCGCGGCACCGCCGCGGCGGCGATGCTGGCCACGCCCGAAGACCTCGTCTACTGGGAGACGCTGGACGCCGCGGCGCCGACCGGCCTGCACTCGCACACGCTGCTGTGCGCCGCGCACGACCGCCGGCTGCACGTCGAGCGCTGGATCCGCCCGCTGCCGGACGGCATGCTGCTCGTGACGCTGCGCGACCGCAGTGCGGAACAGCAGGCGAGCGACGAACTGGAGAGCACGCTCGCCGAGCTGCGCGCGACGCTGGAAGCCACCGCCGACGGCATCCTCGTCACCGATCTCGCCGGACGCATCCGCAGCTTCAACCAGCGCTTCGCGCAGCTCTGGGGCATACCCGAATCCCTGCTCGAAGCCGCCGACGGCGCCAAGGTCTACGACTGGATGCGTCGCAGCGTGGCCGACCCCGAGAGCTACCAGCAGCGGCTGGCGGTGATCGAGGACGCCGTGCTGCTGGCCTGCACGGACCGCCTCGAACTGCTCGCCGGCGCCGTGCTCGAACGCGTCAGCCGGCCGCTGTGGCAGCGCGGACGCCCGGCCGGGCGCGTCTACAGCTTCCGCGACCTGACGCACCAGATCGCGGCCGACCGTCGCATCGACGAGCTCACGCACACCGATGCCTTGACCGGGCTGCCGAACCGCCGTCACCTCGCCGAGCGCGTGCTCGAAGCCGGCACGCACTCGCGACGCACCGGGAGCAGCTTCGCGCTGCTTCTGGTCGACCTCGATCGCTTCCGGCAGATCAACGACAGCCTCGGTCACGGCGCCGGCGACCAGGTGCTGCGCGACGTCGCGCGCCGGCTGCAGGAGTGCCTGCGCAGCGGCGACGACGTGGCGCGCATGGGCGGCGACCAGTTCGCGATGCTGGCCCAGGGCGTCGACGAGGACGCCGCCGAGACGCTGGCGCGCCGCGTGCTCAATGCCGTGGGGCAGGTCGGCGGCGGCGACGAGATGCCGTTCACGCTGACCTGCAGCATCGGCGTGGCGCTGTGCCCGCAGCATGGGCGCAGCATCGACGACCTGGTGCGCCATGCCGAAGGGGCGATGCGCGCGGTCAAGGGCGCCGGGCGCGCGAACTACCGCCTGCATCAGGCGCGCGTGCAGGGCGATGTGCGCCGCGCCATGCGCCTGGACCATGCGATGCGCCAGGCGCTCGTCAGCGGCCGGCTGCGCCTGAACTACCAGCCGCAGGTGGTTCTGGAGAGCGGCGCCGTGGTCGGCGCCGAAGCGCTGATCCGCTGGCGCGACCCCGAGCTCGGCGAGGTCTCGCCGGCCGAGTTCATCCCCGTCGCCGAGGACACCGGCTTCATCGTCGCCATCGGCGACTGGGTGCTGTCGCAGGCGCTGCGCCAGGCGGCGCTGTGGCACGAGCGCGGCACACCGCTGCCGGTGGCGGTCAATGTCTCGGCACTGCAGTTCCGCCAGACCCACTTCGTCGACCGCGTGGCCAGCATGCTGGCGGTCAGCGGCCTGCCGCCGCACCTCCTCGAACTCGAGCTCACCGAGTCGATCCTCGTGCGCGACGCCGACGAGGCCTTGTCGCGCCTGCAGGCCTTGTCGCGCCTGGGCGTGCAGCTGTCGATCGACGACTTCGGGACCGGCTACTCGAACCTGGCCTACCTGAAGCGCTTCCCGATCGACAAGCTGAAGATCGACCGCAGCTTCGTCAACGGACTGCCGGGCGACGAGAGCGACGTCGGCATCGTGCGCGCGATCCTGCAGATGGCGCGCGCCCTGGGCATGCAGGTCATCGCCGAAGGGGTGGAGACCGAGCCGCAACGCGCCTTCCTGCTCGCCGAAGGCTGCGCGCTGTTCCAGGGCCACCTGTTCTCGCCCGCGATCGACGCGCTCAGCTTCGAGCACCGCCTGCTGCGAGCGACGACACCCACGCCGCCCACGCTCCCGACTGCCTCGACGCCCTGAGGCGCTGCGGCCGCGGCGACGGCGGCGACGCACAATCGGGGCACCGGCGCCCGATGGCGGCGCTGCCCCCGAGGCGATCGCGGATGATCTACAAGTTCAGGAGCAAGGCCGGCGCGGACCTCATCATGCTGGGCGCCAACGGCGACGAAATGCTGCGTCTGCTCGGGCGCGAGCCCACGGCCAGGGGCATCATCGAACCCGCCGACATGCCCGCGGCACGACAGGCGCTCGAGGCGGCGCTGGCGGCGGCGGATGCGGCCGCGGCCCAAGCGCGCGCCCAGGGCGGCGGCGCAGGGTCGCGCGAAGATCGAAACGATGCCGAGCGCGACGAATGCGAACGCCGCGCCGTCGGTCTGCGCCAGCGGTTGTGGCCGATGCTGCAATTGCTCGAACGCGCCTCGGCGCAGCGCGAACCCATCGTCTGGGGCGTTTGAGCGGCGTGAGCGATCCGGACGGCGCGGCGTCGACCCGCGTGATCGCCGTGCGCCACGGCGAGACCGCGTGGAACGCCCAGACGCGCATCCAGGGGCACACCGACATCGCGCTCAACGCGCGCGGCCGCTGGCAGGCCGAGCGGCTGGCGGTGGCGCTGGCCCACGAGACCGTGCACGCGATCTACAGCAGCGACCTGCAGCGCGCCCACGACACGGCGCTGCCCTTCGCACGCTCGGCGGGCCTCACGGTGCAGATCGCGCCGGGGCTGCGCGAGCGCGGCTTCGGCGCCTTCGAGGGCCTGAGCTTCGCCGAGATCGAAAGTCGCTGGCCCGAAGACGCGCGGCGCTGGCGTCGGCGCGAGCCGCAGTTCGCGCCCGCCGGCGGCGAGGCATTGGCCGACTTCCACGCCCGCTGCGTAGGCGCGTGCGCCGCGCTGGCCGAACGCCACCGCGGCCAGACCATCCTGCTGCTGTCGCACGGCGGCGTGCTCGACTGCCTGTACCGCGCCGCGACGCGCGCCGCCGCCGACGCGCCGCGAAGCTGGCCGATCGGCAACGCCACCGTCAACCGTCTGCTTCACAGCGAGACCGGTTTCACGCTGGTGGGCTGGGCCGACACCGGCCACCTGGACGAGGAGCCCGACGACGGCCGGCGTCTTGGCGAGGCCGGCATCGCGTAGCGATGCGGCGGAGAGCCCTTGACCGGCGGCCTACTTCCAGCACGAGGCCAGCGCGGCCGTGCCGCTGCGGCCACGCACGTTGGCCTGGTCGATGCTGAGCGTGCCGCAGCCGGTGTCGCGCGTGGCCTGCACGCCTTGCGGCGTGGCGTTGATGGTGAAGGTCCGCTCCTGCGGCTGGCCGCTGGCAAAGGCCAGCGTGTAGACGCCGCTGAGCTCGCCCCGGCATGCCGTGGCCGGCAGCACGGTGGGGCTGGCGGCGTTCACGTCGTAGCGCACGTTGCCCGCATAGACGCGTTCCATGAACTGCGCCATCTCCAGCAGGCAGCCGGCCGCCGCGGCGCGACGCGTGCGCACCACGTGCTGCAGGTAGCTCGGGTAGGCCACCGAGGCCAGGATGGCGATGATGGCCACCGTGATCATCATCTCGATCAAGGTGAAGCCCCGGCGGCTTCGACGGGCGCGGTACGCGTTCATTGGCCGATCACCTCGCGCCACGTGATGCGGCCGGTGCGGATGTTGTTCTGGACGCCGGGCGTGCGCAGGCCACCGTCGGTGCCGCCGCTGGTGCCGCTGACGACCAGGCGGCCGCCGATCAGCACACCGTCGCTGGTGAGGTTGTTGCCCGGGTTGATCGAACCCACCACCGCCGTGCCCAGCAGGTCGGACGCGTTGAAGCTGAGGTCGTTGTTGACGTCGAAGTAGGTGGACGACAGGCTGCCCCCGGTGAAGGGGTCGATGGCGTTGATGTTGCCTTCGCCGCCGGGCGTGCAGGGGTCGCTGCTGGGGATGATGCTGGTGGCCACGAGCACGTCGCCGAAGTACTTGTGCTCGCCGATGAAGCGCTCGCCCTCGGCGCCGCTGGCCGGTGAGGTCATGTCGATCACCCAGCCGCGCTTGCCCGTCATGTCGCCCGCGGTGGCGGTGGAGAAGGCGCGCACGCGGGTGCCCGACACAGTGCCTTCGGCGACGATGCTGCGCACCTTCAGGTCGCTGCGCACGACCGCCGTGGTGTTGTCATCGATGATGCCGTACCAGCTCTGCTCGCTCAGGTCGGTGACGTCGCTGGTGGTGATGTAGCGGCCGCTGCCGAAGAAGACGTAGCGCTTGCCGAAGTTGGGGTCGCCCCGGCGCAGGTTGATGGCCACGCCGGGCATGCCGGTGATGGGCTGGCGGTTGCTCGATGCGTCCCTGGCCACGAACATCGGCGCCGGCGCGCCGCCGGAGTAGTAGGCCGAGTCCCACGACGCGGCGGTTCCCGAAGACAGGTCGAACTTCCACAGGTTGCCCAGCAGGTCGCCGGCGTACAGCAGGTCCAGCGTGCCGTTGCCGTCGTTGTCCCAGCCGCGCGGCGAGGCCATGCCGTTGGTGGCCGCCGCGCTGCCGGCCTGGGTGTCGATCTTGCGGATCAGCGAGCCGTCGAGGATGTTGATGACGAACAGCACCGCGCGCTCATTGCTGCTGTTGTAGCCGTTGCCGACGATGACCGCGGTCTGCCCGGTGTTGAGCCTGGCGATGATGGGGCGGCTCATCGTCAGGCCGAGGTCGGGGTCGGTGAACTCCCACATCACCTTGCCGGCGTCGAAGGCCGCGGGGTTGGTCACGTCCAGCGCATACAGCGCCTTGCCGCCGCGGCCCAGCGAGCCCACCAGGATGTTGCGTCCCGCGGTTTCGGTGGTGGTGGACACCGCGATGTCGCCGTCCACGTAGTAGTTGTGGCTGTAGTTGGCGGCCGTGAGCTTGTGGAGGTTGGGCACGACGGCGTTGGGCACGAAGGCGAACAGCTCGGCCCCGGTGGTGGCGTTGAACGCGTGCAGCATGCCGTCGTTGGCGCCGACGAACAGCGTATCCGTGCCCTTCACGTAATAGGGCGAGGAGCTGATGATGTCGCCCAGCAGCTTGTTGCGCCGGCGCAAGGGGTTGCCCTCCAGGCTGCGGTCGCCGCGCAGCCAGTCGATGCGCGCCTGCGCGCAGGCCGCGCCGATCAGCGTGGCGCTGCAGTTGGTGGCGGCCAACGCGGCCTGCTGCGCGCTGCTCAGGTCGGTCAGCGTCCTGAACTCGACGCCGCCGCTGCCGGGCTTGAGCGTGTAGACCTTGCGGCTGCCCCAGGCGGCGAACTGTCCGGGGGTGTCGGTGCTCCACAGCGGCGTGACGGTGCCGTCGACCTCGGGCCGCACGCCGACGAGTTCGCCCGACCAGTCGGTGCTGTCGAAGCGGCCCTGGTAGACGCGGCTGCCGGTGTTGATGGCGGTCGAGTTCTGCGACACCGAGCCGAAGGCCGACGACTTCCTGAACACGTCGTTGAAGATGCTGTCGAACGCGGCCTGCAGGCTGGCGGCGTCGTCGGCCAGGTAGGCCGCCGTGGTGCCGCCGGCGCTGGCGATCTGGTCCAGCGTGGCGGGGTTGGTGCCGTAAGGCAATGCGAAGCCGATGATGTAGGTCTCGACGCCGTCGGCCTTGAGCTGCGCCGCAGCGGCGGCGGCATCGGCCAGCGCCTGCGCCGGGTTGGCCACGGCCGCGCCGGTCTTGCTGGTCGACGGCAGGCCGTCCGTCAGCAGCACGACGAAGTTCTTGCCGCACGACGTGGGCAGCGGGTAGCAGCCCGCCGTGTAGCCCTCGGCGGCGTTGTTCCAGGTGCCCTTGTAGTAGTCGCGCGCGGTCAGCAGCGTGCCCTCGATCGGCGTCAAGCCCGCGTTCCTGATGCCCGCGGCGGTGCAGGGTGCGGGATTGCCGGGCACGTTGCAGGCCAGCTTGGCCTTGATGGCGGCGGCCTGGGTGGTGGTCAGGTCGCCCAGCCGCACGTGCAGGTAGCCGCGGCCGGGCGAGTCGTTGCGGAACCAGGTGGGCCCGACGTAGTTCCAGGTGAGGAAGCGGCCGAAGTCGAGGATGCCCTGCGCGTAGTCGCTGTCGGTGGGCGAGAGCACGCCGTTGTAGAAGTTGCTGGTCCAGCCCAGGGCGGCTTCGGTGCCGGCGGTGGGCAGCGTGTCGGAGATGCCGGCCTTGTTGCGGAAGCAGCGGTAGCTGTCCCAGGGGCCGGTGGGCGAGCCACCGCTGTTGAAGTCGTTGCTGGCGTCGGCGGTGCCGGAGTAGCAGTACGCGTTGCCCTGGTTGCTGCCGGCATAGAACGGCAGCGCCACGTTGTAGTGGATGTGGTTGCCCGGCGAGGTCGGGTTCGGCGAACGGAAACGCTTCGTCGTGCTGGCGCGCGGCCCGCTGAACGCCGGGTCGTAGTTCGCCGGGTTGAAGCTCACGTCATACGGCGAGTTGTGCAGCGAGTACGAAGCCGGTGTGTTCTGCCGATAGGCCATCAGGCCCAGGTTGACGCGGCCGATGTAGTTGTCGGCGATGTTGCGGATCACGCCGCGCGCGATCTCGCTCTTGCTGGCGGCGTTGTTGCTGCCCACGGCCGAGCCGTTGGGCGCTTCGTCCATGCTGTTGGAGTTGTCCAGCGTGATCAGCACGTTGGCCTTGCCCACCACCAGGAACAGCGGGTTGTTGCCGATGGTGAGCGCGCCGTGCACGGGCAGGGCCGCGGCAAGGGCCAGCGCGGCGGCAAGCGCGGGGCGCAGGATCGGAAGGCGAAGGCGCAACATGGCGGAGTCTCCGGCGGGTGGGGTCAGGGAGCAGAGAACTGGCTTTGCACCAGCACCGAGGCGCGGCCATCGGCAACGCTGCGGGCGCTGACGAGGAAGCGCGGCGTCATGCAGTTGGGCAGGCGCGGAATCGCGTACTGGCAGCCGGGGATGTTCGGTCCCTCGCCCTGGTCTTCGATGATGACCTCCGGCGTCGGCGCATCGGCCGGCACGGGAGCGGTGGCGGCCTGCCAGCCGGTGAAGCTGTCGTCGATCCAGCGCGGCGTGTCGGTCAGCAGCGGCTGGGCGCACAGGCCGGTCCCGTCGCAGGTGCCCACGGGAGGGAAGCTGGCCGTGCTGAGACCTGCGGCGCGCGTCTCGGCCTCGCGCAGCGCCGCCTCGGCAGCCTGGAAGGCCAGGTTGCGGTCGTGCGCGCTGCCGCTCATGCGGCTCTGCAGCACCACGCCGCGCATGCTGGCCAGCGCCACCAGCGTGGCCACGATCAGCAGGACCAGGCTGACGATGAGCGAGATGCCCTGTTGGCGATGCCGTGGGCTGCGGTTGCGGCTGGTCATGACTGCTGGTTGCGGAGGTTGACGGTGAACGACACCGGCCGCTGCAGGCGAGCCGTGGGGCTGGTGGTGGCCGCTCCGGTGTCCGGGCCTTCGAAGACAAGGTCGAAGCGCACCGCGGTGACCAGGCTCCAGTTGGTGACCGCGGCGGCGGCCACGTAGTCGGCGTTGCCGACCTGCAGATAGCTCAGTTGCATGTCGCGCATGCCGTCGGCGACTTCCTCGGCGCCGTCGCGCGTCACCCGGTACAGCGAACGCCCGCCGGTGGCGCTGCGGCCGTTGTTGCCGATGTACCAGCCGGCGGCGACGAAGCGCCCGACCAGCGAGCCCGCGACGAACTCGTAGCTCGCGCCGGCAGCGCAGTTCAGCGGCACGCCCAGGCCCGCCGTGCAGTTGCCCGGCGAACCCGCTGAGGCCGTGTGCGTGAAGGTGCCGGCGGCGGCATTGGCCGTGGCGGCCTGGACGATCGCGCCCTGGCCGTAGTTGCACAGCATCAGCAGGTCTCCCGCGGCGATGCCGTTGTTGGTGCGGTTGGTGGCGACGGTGGCCGTTGCCGTCGTGTGAGACGCCACCGCCAGGCCGTCGACGGGTTGGCCGTAGCGCACCGTCAGCGCCTGCGTGCCGGCCACGCGCTCGCCCACCGCGGTGCCGAAGGGCGCGCCGCCGAAGGCCGTGCCGCCGTCGAAGCCGCGAACCGGCTCGTCCCAGATCGCCCACCACGTCGGCGTGACGCCCTGGGCGTTGTTCAGCACGTTGGTGACGACGAGCCGGGCGTCACACGGCGTGCCGCCGGCTTCGCGCACTTCGCGCGCCATCAAGTCGTAGCTGGTGCGCACCGATTCCTGGATGCGAGACAGGTTTTCGGTGCTGACGCTGGCCTGACGCGTGGCGGTGAACAGCATCGTGGCGCCGCCCACCACCACCAGGCCCAGTGCCAGCGACACCATCATCTCCACCAGGCCGAAGCCGCGCTGCGCCTGCATCGCCGCGGTCCTCTTCACAGCTGCGCCCTCAGCGCCAGCGTCTGCGCGCTGTCACCGTCGGTGGCTCGGGAATCGTCCCAGCGGACCTGTACCGTGCAGTCGCGCGCGGCGGTGCATGCGATCTGGCCGCAGGCACTGGAATTGATCTGGCGCTGCAGGTTGACGATCCAGCGCCCGACGTCGCTCGAGGCCAGGCTGGCATTGGTCGGCGCGCTGCACACCCAGCCGCCGCTGTTGTATGCACCGGTGATGACGCCGGCGAGGTTGGCGCGCATGGCGTCGAAGATGTCCTGCGTGAGGATGGTGGTCTGTGTGCGCTCGTAGGCGCCCTGGTTGTTGCGCAGCGCGCTGGCCTGCAGTGCCGCGGCACCCAGCAGGCCGATGCCGGCCACCACCACCGACACCAGCACCTCGATGAGGCCGACGCCGCGCTGCTTGCGCCGCGCGCCCCCGCGGCCGTGTACTTGCTTCATGGGCCGGGCCCTCAGGTATCGGAAGGGATGCTGCAGAGGCCGCCGCCGCTTGCGCGTGCCAGCGCGGTGCGGCTGCCGAAGGCAAGGCTGACCAGGCGCACGTTCTGCGCCGGTTGCGTGGTGGGTATGCACACCGACAAGGTGCCCGCGAGCAAGGTGCCGGTGGCTGTTCTCGCGGTGCCGTCGCCTCGGAAGGTGAAGCGCTGGGCGCCGCTGCTGACGGCATTGCTGGACAGCAGTTGCAGCGGGCTGTCGATGGTGCCCGCCTTGATCACCGGCTCGGCGCTGTCGCGCGCGCCGTTGCCGTTGGCGTCCATGAAGACGATCCAGCCGCCCCAATCGCCGGCCGCGGTGTCGCAACTGCTGCCGTCGTCGCTGCGGCACAGCACGACGCGGCGGTTGAAGCGGATGGCCTCGCTGCGCGCGAGCTGCAATGCCGCGGTCACCTCGCCGGCGGCGCTGCTGAGCTTGTTGCCGTTGATCGCCTCGACGAACGACGGACTGCCCAGCGCGATCAGCACCGCGGCGACCGACAGCCCGACCATCAGCTCGATCAGCGTGACCCCGCGGCTCGACTTTCGATTCATGGGCGTACGCCCCCCGTGTCTCTACTGACCAGGGGTTTCGGCCGCCGCCTGCTGCCACTTGACACCGAATAGATGATCAAACGTAAACGATGTCACGAACGGCTGCCGAGCAGGGCAGGCGACCTGCGCCGCTTCGAGGCCAACTGCGCGCCGCGCGCTGCGCGCTGCTCGGCGTCGCGCGCACGCAATGGCCCTCGCTGTCAGAACAAGTCGCCGTCGCGTTCGGGCGGCAGCAGGCCCAGATGGCGCCAGGCCGCCTGCGTGGCCACGCGCCCGCGCGGCGTGCGCTGCAGGTAGCCCTGCTGGATGAGGAAGGGCTCGATCACGTCCTCGATCGTTCCCGCCTCCTCGCCGATCGCCGCGGCGACGTTCTCCAGTCCCACCGGCCCGCCGTCGAAGCGCTGGATCACCGCCTCCAGCAGCTTGCGGTCCATCAGGTCGAAGCCTTGCGGGTCGACGTCGAGCATCGCCAGCGCACGGTCGGCGGTGGGCGCGTCGATGGCGCCGCTGCCCTTGACCTGCGCGTAGTCGCGCACGCGACGCAGCAGCCGGTTGGCGATGCGCGGCGTGCCGCGGCTGCGGCGCGCGATCTCGAGCGCGCCGGCGGGGTCGATCGGCACCTCGAGCAGCGCCGCCGAGCGCGCGACGATGCGCGTCAGTTCCTCCGCGCTGTAGAACTCCAGCCGCGCGACGATGCCGAAGCGGTCGCGCAGCGGGTTCGTCAGCATGCCCGCGCGCGTGGTCGCTCCCACCAGGGTGAACGGCTGCAGCTCGAGCTTGATCGAGCGCGCAGCCGGTCCCTCGCCGATCATGATGTCGATCTGGTAGTCCTCGAGCGCCGGGTAGAGGATCTCCTCGACCACCGGCGAGAGGCGGTGGATCTCGTCGATGAAGAGGACGTCGTTCTTCTCGAGGTTGGTGAGCAGCGCGGCCAGGTCCTTGGGCTTCTCCAGCACCGGTCCGCTGGTCTGGCGCAGCTTGACGCCGAGCTCGGCGGCGATGATGTGCGAGAGCGTCGTCTTGCCCAGGCCCGGCGGACCGAAGAGCAGCACATGGTCCAGCGCCTCGCCGCGGTGGCGTGCCGCGCCGATGAAGATCCCGAGCTGTTCGCGCGCCTTCGCCTGGCCGACGTAGTCCTGCAGCGCCTTGGGCCGCAGCGCGCGCTCGATCGCCTCCTCGCCCGGCGACGCCGGTGCTGCACTGACGACGCGGCGCGCGCGCGGCACCTCGGGCTGCAGATCGTCCGTCTGGATGGCCATACAGTGATTATCGGGTGCCTGCCGGTCGAAGGCCCGGCTCGCGTCTGCGCTGGGCAGCACCGGCAGGGCCCGATAGACTCGCGCCCGTGATCGCCTCGCGCCCGCTTCGCCACCCCGGCCGCCCTGCCGCGCCGGCGCTGCACGCGCTGCGGCAGGCGCGCCCACCCTGGCTGCTGGCGCTGGCCGCAGCGCTCGTGCTCGCGCTTGCGCCTACGCTCTCGCGGGCACTCGCCGCCACGGCGCAAGCCGCGGCCTGGTCACAGGTCTGCACGCCTCGCGGCCTTCAGGGCGAACCCGTGGACGGAGCCCCCTTGCCGGCGGCCCACGCCGATGCCTGCGTCCTCTGCGCACTGGCCGCGGCCGCCGCGCCGCCACCGGCCGACGCCGCCGTGCACCCCTGGCCTGTGGCGGGCTCACGGATCGTGTCGCATGCGGCGCCGCCACCGCCCCCGCGCCCGGGCTGGCGCGGCGCCGCGCCGCGCGGCCCGCCGGCACGGGGCTGATCCCCCCCGCGCCCTCTCTCGCCTTCGCTGCGTGCCGTGCCGCGCGCCGGCCGGCTCGCCCATTCGTTCGCACGCGCGTTCCCGGGCCCGCTCCCGCGCCCGCTCCCGAACGCAGCTCACTACAGGAAACCGATTCATGAATCCGATTCGTCCATTGCGCCTTCTGGCCCTGGCCCTGCTGTCCGCGAGCGCTCTTGCAGCGTTCGCGCAAACGACCGTCGACAGCGCCTGGGTGCGCGCCACCGTGCCTCAGCAAAAGGCCACCGGCCTGTTCGCACACATCACCTCCACACAAGGCGGCCGGCTCGTCGCCGTGAGCTCGCCGCTGGCGGGCATCGCCGAGATTCACGAAATGGCGATGGAAGGCCAGGTGATGCGCATGCGCGCACTGCCCGCGGGCCTGGAGCTGCCGGCCGGAAAGACCGTGAAGCTCGAGCCCGGCGGCTACCACATCATGCTGATGGAGTTGAAGCAGCAGGTGAAGGATGGCCAGACCGTACCGGTGACGCTGGTCGTCGAAGGCAGCGACGGCAGGAAGGAGACGCTCGAGGTCGTGGCCCCGGTGCGGCCGCTGAATGCCGCCGCGCCGATGGGCGCACACAAGCACTGAGCGGCCGAAGGGGCTGAGGGGACCGCGGTGCCTGCTATGCCACACTCGGTCTCACCCCCACGACGCCCGAAGGCCATGTCCGAGCTCGATGTCCAGGTGCGCGACGGTGTCGCCACCCTCACCCTCGACCACCCTGCCTCGCGCAACGCGCTCTCGCTGTCGATGAAGGCGGCGCTCGCGGCTGCGGCCGCCGACGTTGCTGCCGACGCCGACGTGCGCGCGCTGGTGATCACGGGTGCCGGTGGCGCCTTCTGCGCCGGCGGCGATCTGCGCGGCATGGAGGAGCACCGCCCCGTGGCCACGGTGCAGAGCTGGCGCGAGCGCATGCGCGCGCTGCATCCGCTCATCCGCACGCTGGTGACGCTGGACAAGCCGCTCATCGCCGCCGTCGACGGCGCCGCCTACGGCGCCGGCTTCAGCCTCGCGCTGACAGCCGACTTCGTGCTCGCGAGCCCGCAGGCGCGCTTCTGCATGAGCTTCATGCGCATGGGCCTGGTGCCGGACTTCGCCGCCATGTACACGCTGCCGCGCGTGGTCGGCGTGCAGCGCGCCAGGGAACTGATGCTCTCGGCACGCGAGCTCGGCGCGCAGGAGGCGCAGCAACTGGGAATCGTCCTCGAAATCGTGCCCGCGCCTGCCCTGCTGGCGCGCGCGCACGAGATCGCCGCCGGCTTCGTCGGCGCATCGCCGCTGGCGGTCTCGCACATCAAGGCCGGCCTCGGCATGAGCCTGGCGACCGACCTCGACCGCGCCCTTGCCGATGAGGCCGACCACCAGGCGCTTTGCTTCGAGACCGAATCGCATCGCGATGCGGTGCGGCGCTTCCTCGCCAAGGAACCCGCGGCGTTTCGCTGGCCGCCGCCGCGCAGCACCGGCGCTTGATCGTCGTGCGCCGCGTCGCTCGCGTCAGCGCGTCAGCGCCTTCAACGCCAGCTTGATGCCTTCGGCCACGCCGACGCCGCGGGGCAGCGCCTTCAGCGCGCTGGCGGCCTCCTTTTCGTTGTAGCCCAGCGCCAGCAGCGCCTGCACGATGTCGCCGCCGTCATCACCGGCGGCGGCGGTGCCGCCTGGCGGCGCCGGATCGGCACCGAGCTTGCCCTTGAGCTCCAGCAGCAGGCGCTCGGCGGTCTTCTTGCCGATGCCCGGCACCTTCACGAGACGCGCCCCCTGCTGCGCCGCGACCGCGTGCGCGAGTTCGGCGACCGACAGTCCCGAGAGCACCGCCAGCGCGGTGCGCGGGCCCACGCCGCTGATCTTCACCAGCAGGCGGAAGGCATCGCGCTCGGCGGCGGTGAGGAAGCCGTACAGCAGTTGCGCATCCTCGCGCACGACGAAGTGCGTCAGCAGCACCACGCCTTGCCCGAGCTCGGGCAGGTTGAAGAAGGTGCTCATCGGCACGTCGAGCTCGTAGCCCACCCCGCCCACGTCCACCAGCACCTGCGGCGGTGCCTTGCCGACCAACTGACCGCTGAGTCGTCCGATCATGATGGCGCGGATTATTCGCCGGGCGCGACGTGCGCGCGCGAAACCCGTCCGGCCCGCGGTCCGATACCCGCGGCGGGCGAGTGCGAATGGGCCGCACCGGGGTCTGCGATCATGGGCACTCTGCATAATGCCGCGAACCACCGGAACACGAGGAGACGAAGCATGCGCACCCAGGTTGCGATCATCGGCGCCGGCCCTTCGGGCCTGATCCTCGGCGCCTTGCTGCACAAGGCGGGGATCGACAACGTCATCCTCGAGCAGCGCAGCGGCGACTACGTGCTCTCGCGCATCCGCGCCGGCGTGCTCGAGCAGGTCTGCGTCGACCTGCTCGACGAAGCGGGCGTGGGCGAGCGCATGCACAAGGAGGGCTTGCCGCACGACGGCTTCGACATGGTCTTTGCCGGCCAGCGCCGCCGCATCGACCTCTTCGCCCTCACCGGCAAGCGCGTCATGGTCTACGGCCAGACCGAGGTCACGCGCGACCTGATGGACCACCGCGCCGCGATCGGCCGCCCGACCGTCTACGAGGCCGAGAACGTGCGCATCCACGACTTCGACGGCGGCAAGCCCTGGGTCACCTACGTGCACCAGGGCAAGGAGGAGCGGCTGGACTGCGACTTCATCGCCGGCTGCGACGGCTTCCACGGCATCTGCCGCGCCAGCGTGCCCGGGCGCGCGATCACGAACCACGAGAAGGTCTACCCCTTCGGCTGGCTCGGCCTGCTCGCCGACGTGCCGCCGGTGCACCACGAACTGATCTACGGCCACACCGAGCGCGGCTTCATGCTCGCCAGCATGCGCAGCCACACGCGCGTGCGCTACTACATCCAGTGCGGCCTGCACGAGAAGGTCGAGGACTGGTCGGACGAGGCCTTCTACGACGAGTTCCGCCGTCGCCTGCCGGCCGAGGACGCGGCGCGGCTCATCGCCGGGCCGTCGATCGAGAAGAGCATCGCGCCGTTGCGCAGCTTCGTCGCCGAGCCGCTGCGCTTCGGCCGCCTGTTCCTCGCCGGTGACGCCGGGCACATCGTTCCGCCCACCGGCGCCAAGGGCCTGAACCTGGCGGCCAGCGACGTCGCGCTGCTCGCGCGCGGCCTCGTCGAGCACTACGCCGAGCGCAGCAGCGCGGGCCTGGACGACTATTCGCGCCGTGCGCTCTCGCGCATCTGGAAGGCCGAGCGCTTCTCGTGGTGGTTCACGCAGCTCATGCACCTCTTCCCCGAGACCGGCAGCTTCGGCCTGAAGATGCAGATGGCCGAACTCGACTACCTTTTCAGCAGCGAGTCGGCGCAGCGCGTGGTGGCGGAAAACTACGTCGGCCTGCCGATCTGAGCCCAGGCACCCGGGCGCGGCCGCGGCAGGCGGCCCGCTGCGCTGCGGAAGCGACGATCGACGCGGCAGAATCGCCGCTGCATCCCGAATCCCTGGAGCCTTGAATGACCCGTCCTACATCGCGCAGCCGCCGTCGCCTCGGTCTGGCTGCCTGCGGCCTGCTGGCTGCTTCGATCGCCCCCGCAACCGTCCTCGCGCAAGGCGCCGCCTGGCCGACGAAGACCGTTCGCCTGCTGGTCGGCTTCCCAGCGGGATCGACCCCGGACATCTCGGCGCGCATCCTGGCCGAAGGCCTGGCCAAGCGCCTGGGGCAGTCGGTGGTCGTCGAGAACCGGCCCGGCGCCAGCGGCAACATCGCCGCCGACCAGGTCGCCAAGGCCGCCGACGACCACACGCTGGGCGTCGTCATCAACGGCAACCTGACCTCGGCCAAGCTGCTCAACCCCAAGCTGCCCTACGACCCGGCCAAGGACTTCAGCCTGCTCTCGCTGCTGACCACGGCGCCGCTGGTGCTCGTGGCGCCGCCCAACCTGCCATCGGGCGCGGCCTTCTTCCTCGCCGCACGCAAGGCCGGCGACCAGTGGAGCTACGGCTCGGTGGGCATCGGCTCCGTCGGTCACCTGGGAGTGGAGTACCTGAAGCTGCGCGCAGGCAACTTCGACGCCGTGCACGTGCCCTACAACGGCAATCCCGCCGTCATCACGGCGCTGATCCAGGGCCAGATCCAGATGGCGCTGGTACCGCCGGGCCTGGCACTGCCGCAAGTGAAGGCGGGCAAGCTGCAGGCGATCGGCCTCACGGCCGGGCGCAGCACGCTGGCGCCCGAGACGCCCTCGCTGCGCGACGCCGGCATCGACGACTTCGATCTCGAGGTCTGGACCGCCCTCGTCGGCCCGGCGCGGCTGAGCAAGGCCGCGCAGGAGCGCCTGGCGCAGGAGGTGCCCGCCTTGCTGCGCGACGGCGAGGCAAGGCAGAAGCTCTTCGCCGCCGGCTGGCAGGCGCAGGGCACGGCACCGGAAGCCTTGCGCACGCGCGTGCGCAGCGAGGCGGCGATCCTCGGCGGCATCATCCAGATGCGCGGCATCAAGAACCAGTGAACGGTGCGCCGCGGGTCCGCGAGCCGGCGCGCGACACCGAAGTCCTTGCCGAAGTCGATGTCTGCGTGCTCGGTGGCGGCCCGGCCGGAATGGCGGCCGCAGTGGCCGCCGCGCGCGGCGGTGCGCGCACGCTGCTCGTCGAGCGCTACGGCTTCCTCGGCGGCATGGGAACGGCCGGCGGCGTCACCAGCTTCGCCGGCCTCTACGGACGCCGGCAAGGCCGCATGCAGCAGATCGTGCGCGGTGCCGCCGACGAGGTCCTCGAACGCATCGCCCATCTGGGCGGGCTCAACGTGCCGCAGGACGGCCTGCAGGGCCGCATCCGCGTGCGCAGCTACGACACCTCGGCCTACAAGTGCGCGGCCGATGCGTGGCTGCGCTCGGCCGGCGTGCAAATCCTCTTTCACGCGCTCGCCGTCGGCTGCATCGACGACGCCGGGCACGACGCCAGGCGCCTCGAGGCCGTGCTCGTCGAGACGCGCTCGGGCCGGCGCGCGATCCGCGCGCGCGAGTTCATCGACGCCAGCGGCGACGCCGACCTGGCGCACTTCGCCGCCGCGCCCTACGAGCTCGGCGACGGCCGCGGCGGCGCGCTCTTCCCGAGCACGATGGCGCGCATCGGCAACGTCGATGCCGGGCGCGCGCTCGCCGCGGTGGGCGACTTCAAGGCCATCGACGCGCTCATGGAAGCGGCCGCGGAGCGCTATCGCTTCGCGCGCCGCGGCGCCATCCTGCGGCCGCAGCGCAACCCGCGCGAGTGGCGCGCCAACGTGACGCAGGTCGCCAACGCACAGGGCAAGGCGGTGGACGCCACCGACGCGCAGCAGCTCAGCGACGGCGAGATCGAAGGGCGACGCCAGCTCGTCGAATACCTGCGCTTCCTGCGCGCCGAGGTGCCCGGTTTCGAGGCCGCCGAGCTCGTCGAGATCGCGCCGCAGCTCGGCATCCGCGAATCGAGGCGCATCGTCGGCGAGCGCGTGCTCAGCGGCGAAGACGTTCTCGGCGGCGCGCGCTTTGCCGACGTCATCGGCCTCAACGGCTGGCCCGCCGAGCAGCACGTGGCCGGGCGCATCGAGTGGGCCTTCCCGCGCGACGCCGACAACGCCTACAACCACCTGCCCTTTGCGATGCTGCTGCCCCGCGGCGTGTCCAACCTCCTCGTTGCCGGACGCTGCGCGTCGATGGACCACGTCGGCCAGAGCGCCGCGCGCGCCAGCGGCGCCTGCTTCGCGATGGGCCAGGCCGCCGGCAGTGCTGCGGCCCTGCGCGTGGCGGGGCGCTTCTCGGTCGCGGAATTGCAGCGCGTGCTGCGCGGCGACGGAGCGGACCTCGACGACGCGCGCTGAACGCGGCATCGGAAGGCGCCTCATGCTGATCCGCGAACTCGGCCGCCTGCCCTACGCCGGCATCGAGCTGTCGATGCGCGAATTCACCGCCGCACGCAGCGCGGACACCGTCGACGAGCTCTGGCTCGTCGAGCACGAGCCGGTGTTCACCCTCGGGCTCGCCGGCCGGCGCGAGCATCTGCTCGCGCCGGGCGAGATCCCGGTCGTGCAGACGCAGCGCGGCGGGCAGGTGACCTACCACGGGCCGGGACAGGTCACGGCCTACCCGCTCGTGGACCTGACGCGCATCGGCATCTACGTGAAGGAATACGTGCACCGGCTGGAGGAGGCGATCCTGCGCACGCTCGGATCCTTCGGCGTCACCGGCCACCGCGTGCGCGGCGCGCCGGGGATTTACGTGCGCGTCGCCGACCCCTTCGATCATGCCGTGCTGCCGCCGGCGCAGCCGGGGCAGGATCCGTTCGCGGGACTGGCCAAGATCGCGGCGCTGGGAATCAAGGTCACGCGCGGCTGCGCCTACCACGGCCTGGCGCTGAACGTGGCCATGGACCTCGAGCCCTTCACGCGCATCGACCCCTGCGGCTACGCCGGGTTGCCGACCACGGACCTGCGCGCGCTGGGCGTCGCGGCGCAGTGGAACGACGCTGCCGCGCGCCTGGCGGCCGAACTGCAGCGGCTGCTGCAGCCGCGCTGAGACGGGACGGCGGCGCATCCGCCGCGCGCGCCCACCTCATGCCGCGGCGAGCCTGGCCTCCACCGCGCGCACGAAGAAGGCCGCGCCCAGCGGAAGAGCTTCGTCGTTGAAATCGTAGCCGGGGTTGTGCACCTCGCAGCCGCCTTCCCCGTCGCCGTTGCCGATGTTGATGTAGCAGCCCGGCACCTGCTCGAGCATGAAGGAGAAGTCCTCGCTCGCCATGATCAGCGGCGGATTGCGGTCGACGTTCGCCGCGCCGACGAGCGCGGTGCAGATGCCGGCCGCGAACTCGGCCTGTTCGGCGTCGTTGATGGTCGGCGCGAAGGGCACGCGGAAGTCCAGCGTGGCCGTGGCGCCGAAGGCGGCGGCCGTGCCCTCGGCGATGCGGCGCAGATGACCTTCGATCGCCTCCATCGTCTTGCGCGAAAACGCGCGCACGGTGCCGCCGAGCTCCGCCGTCTGCGGGATCACGTTGTAAGCGTCCCCGGCATGGATGCGCGTGGCCGAGACGACGGCGTTGTCCAGCGCCGAGAGGTTGCGCGCGACGATGCTCTGGACGGCGACCGCGGTCTGCGCAACCACGAGCGCTGCATCGACACTGCTCTCGGGCCGCGCGCCGTGCGCGCCGCGGCCGGTGACGCGGATGTCGAAGAAGCCGCCGCCGGCCATCATCGGCCCGCTCTTCACGGCAAAGCGTCCGAGGCCGAGCCTGGGCCGGTTGTGCATGCCGAAGATGCTGTCGCAGGGGAAGCGCTCGAAGAGCCCGTCCTCGACCATTGCCTTCGCGCCGCCCAGGCCCTCCTCCGCGGGCTGGAAGATGAAGTGCACCGTGCCGTCGAAGCGGCGCGTGCGCGCCAGCTGCACCGCCGCCCCGAGCAGCATGGCGGTGTGGCCGTCGTGGCCGCAGGCGTGCATCACGCCCGCGTTCGTCGAGCGGTGGGCGAAGGCGTTGCCTTCCTGGATCGGCAGCGCGTCCATGTCGGCACGCAGGCCGATGCTGCGTGTGCTGCTACCGGCCTTCAGCGTGCCCACGAGCCCGGTGCGCCCGACACCGCGCGTGACCGCGATGCCCGCGGCCTCCAGCAGCGCCGCCACGCGGCCGCCGGTGCGCGTCTCCTGGAAGCCGAGCTCCGGATGGGCGTGAAAGTCACGCCGCCAGCCGGTCATCTCGGCGTGCAGCGGCAACAGGGTTTCGCGGGTGGTGCGCATGGGCGGGCTCCGGTCAGCGGCTCACGCCGCGCATCGTAGCCCGCGCGATGGCGTTGGCGGGGAGCCGGTTGCCCGCCAAGCCGCTACTGCACCAGCGGCGTCGTGCTGCCCTCGAGGTCCACGCCTTGCAGCTCCGCTTCGGCAGCGAGCACCTGCAGGTACTGGCGCAGGGCGATGGTCCAGCTGTGCTGCTGCAGCGCGGTGCGCACGGCTTGGCGCACCTGCTCGTAGGCCAGGGGTTCGCCGCCTTCGCGCGCCAGCACTTCGACCACGTGCAGGCCGAAGCGGCTGTGCACCAGGCGCGGCAGCACGCCGACGTCGCTCTTGCCAAAGACCTCGCGCGCGAACTCGGGCGCGCAGTCGCGCGCCAGCAGCCAGCCCAGGGCGCCGCCCTCGGCGCCGCTCGGGCAGTTGGAGAGGGTGGCTGCGCGCTCGGCGAAGAGCGCGCCCTTGTCGTCGCAGCGCACTTCGAGCAGGGTCTGCTCGGCGCGCGAGCGCAAGGCCGTGAGGTCCACGCCCGGCGTCACGGCAAAGAGGATGTGGCGCAGCTGCACGCGCTCGTCGCGGCAGTAGCGCGCGGCGTGGGCGGCGTGGTGGCGGCGGCAGGCCTGGTCGTCGGGCTCGGGCACGCGCAGCTCGCGTTCCAGCAGCGCTTCGATGGCGTCGCTGGCAGCCTGGCTGGGTACGCCGTCCTCGGCGCTCGCGTCCGCCTCGCTGAGCAGGCCCGCGGCCTGTGCCGCCTGGCGCAGCAGCTCGGTGCAGGCGCGCTGGCGCAACTCGGCGGGCGCGAGCGTTTCGCCGCGGCGGTGCAGCGCCCGTCCATTGACGCGTGCCATCGCGTCGATCGTCTCGGTGTTCATCGCATCCGCTCCGGCAGGCCTCACAGCACGCGCTGCGGGGTGTTGTGATCGGTCGGCAGGTTCAGGCGCCGCGAGCGCACGAGCTGGTAGGGCCGCAGCACGTAGGTGATGGACGCCAGTCCGCTCCAGATGTGCACGAGGCGGCTGAAGGGGAAGAGCAGGAAGATCGTCATGCCCAGCACCATGTGCACCTTGTAGGGCCAGGCCAGCTCGATCAGGTTGGCCGCCAGCGGGCGGAAGGTGACGATGCGCTGCGCCCAGTCGGCGAGGATGAGCATGACGCTGCCGTCGGCATGCTGCAGCGAGAAGGGCAGCGTCACCAGGCCGAGACTGAGCTGCACCCACAGGATGACGAGGATGGCGATGTCGGTGCGGTGGCTGGTGAGGCGGATGCGCGGATCGAAGAGGCGCCGCCACAGCAGCATGCTCAGTCCGATGAAGCACAGGAAGCCGGCGATGCCGCCGGCCACCACGGCCAGCATCTGCTTCTGGGCCGGCGTCACGAAGGGCTCGTAGAGCGCATGCGGCGTCAGCATGCCCACCGAGTGACCGACGAAGAGGAAGAGGATGCCGCCGTGGAAGAGGTTGCTGCCCCAGCGCAGCGTGCCGCGGCGCAGCAGCTGCGAGGAATCGCTCTTCCACGTGTACTGGTCGCGGTCGAAGCGCGCCAGGCTGCCCATGAAGAACACGCCCAGGCAGATGTAGGGGTAGACCGTGAAGAAGAAGTCGTGCAGGTAGGCGCTGACGGGCGAGGTGTTCATTGGATGGCTCCGTGGGCGGCGGTGGAGGACGAGGCGGCTGGGCTGGCGTCGGCACGGCGGCGCGTGACGTGCACGCCCTTGCGCGGCCGGCTGCCTTGCGCGGCGGCGGCGGCGCTGCTGCAGCCGTCGAAGGCCGCAGGCTCTTCCCAGAGCTCGTCGATGGGGGCTTCGGCGGGCAGCTCGACGGCCTGCGCGGGCACGCCGGCCAGATCGAGCAGTGCGCCCATGACGCTGGCGTAGCGGCTGCCGCGCTGCTCGAGGGCGGCGAAGATGACGTTGACGAGGTGCGCGATCTCCCCGAGGAAGGAGGCGGCCTCGCGTGGCGGCTGCGTCGAGGCGAACTCGAGCGCCACCGGCAGGTGGTCGGGCATCTGCCCGGGGGCCAGATGGAGGCCGGCGCGCTCGTAGGTCTGCGCCAGGTCGATCAGCGCCGGCCCGCGCTCGCGCGAGTCGCCGTGCACGTGCTCGAAGAGGTGCAGCGCGGTGCGGCGGCCGCTGTCGAAGAGCTGCACGTAGTCGGCTTCGGCGTCCAGCGGGTCCTGCCTGGCGAGCTGGGCGAGCAGGGCTTCGATCTCGGCCAGGCGCGAGGCCGACAGCGCGCCTTCCTCGCGCAGCGTGGCGCGAAGGAGCGGCAGGTGCGCGCGCAGCACGGCGTCGGGGTAGGCGAGCAGGCGCGCCAGCACGCGCAGCGTGCGCGCCATCGGGCGCGGTGCGGTCCTGAAGAGGCCCATGTTCAGATCTCCGCCTTGATGGGGATGGTGCGCCGCTTCTCGCTGCCGAAGAGGCTGGTCTCGCCGATGCCCTCGCTGCAGCCGTTGCCGAAGCTGAAGCCGCAGCCGCCGCGCACGTTGAAGGCGTTCTCGGCGTACTCGCGGTGCGTGGTCGGGATGACGAAGCGGTCCTCGTAGTTGGCGATCGCCATGACGCGATACATGTCCTCGACCTCGTGCTCGCTCAGCCCGACCTGCTCGAGCACCTTGTCGTTGGCGACGCCGTCGACGTGCTTGCTGCGGTTGAAGGCGCGCATGGCGAGCATGCGCTCGAGCGCGCGCACCACCGGCTGCGTGTCGCCCGCGGTGAGCAGGTTGGCCAGGTAGCGCACCGGGATGCGCAGCGAGCCGACGTCCGGGATGTGCCCGTTGACGCCGACGTGGCCGGCCTGCGCGGCCGAGGTGATGGGCGACAGCGGCGGCACGTACCAGACCATGGGCAGGGTGCGGTACTCGGGGTGCAGCGGCAGCGCGACCTTCCACTCCATCGCCATCTTCCACACCGGGCTCTTGCGCGCGGCCTCCATCCAGGCGTCGGGGATGCCGTCCTTGCGCGCCTGCTCGATGACCTTGGGGTCGTTCGGGTCGAGGAAGAGGTCGAGCTGCGCCTGGTAGAGGTCCTTGTCGTGCTCGACGCTGGCGGCCTGCTGGATGCGGTCGGCGTCGTAGAGCAGCACGCCCAGGTAGCGGATGCGGCCGACGCAGGTCTCGCTGCACACGGTGGGCTGGCCGGCCTCGATGCGCGGGTAGCAGAAGATGCACTTCTCGGCCTTGCCGCTCTTCCAGTTGTAGTAGATCTTCTTGTAGGGGCAGCCCGAGACGCACATGC
>Ga0209096_1000144_pt1 | contig 104723 bp, 98 predicted proteins | sample AD_UKC034_MetaG_FD_184407 | JGI IMG/M metagenome (GOLD analysis project Ga0209096, IMG submission 184407) | Active sludge microbial communities of municipal wastewater-treating anaerobic digesters from USA - AD_UKC034_MetaG (SPAdes) (version 2) | ecosystem: Engineered > Bioreactor > Anaerobic >... | reverse complement strand
CCGCTTCACCCCCGAGGCACTGAAGGCGAACCTCGCCTTCGTCGAGATGCTGAAAAAGATGGCGGAAGCGAAGGGGGCGACCCCCGCGCAATTGGCTTTGGCCTGGCTTCTCGCCAAAAAGCCGTGGGTGGTGCCGATACCCGGCACGACGAAGCTCCACCGGCTGGAAGAGAACCTCGGCGCGGCGAAGATCGAGCTGAGCGCCTCCGACATGAAAGAGATAGAGACGGCCGCTTCGAAGATCGCGGTAACGGGAGAGAGATATCCCGAAAGACTCGAACAGATGACCGGAAAATGATGTCACCCTGAACTTGATTCAGGGTCTAATGAGATTCCGGATCAAGCCCGGAATGACGAAGGAGAGATAAAATGACAATGAAAGTTGACGGTTACGCGACGAAATCGGCGAAAGACAAGCTGGGGCCTCACAGCTTCGAGAGGCGCGACCAGCGCCCGAACGACGTCGTCATCGAGATCCTCTACTGCGGGGTTTGCCACTCGGACATCCACCAGGCCCGCAACGACTGGGGAGGCAGCATCTATCCGATGGTCCCCGGCCACGAGATCATCGGCAAGGTGGTGAGCGTCGGCAAGGATGTCAAGAGCTTCAAGCCGGGAGACAGCGTCGGGGTCGGCTGCATGGTCGATTCCTGCCGGAAATGCTCCGCCTGCGAGCAGGGGCTCGAGCAGTACTGCGAACACGGCGCGACCTTCACCTACAACGACACGGACCGCCACGACAAGATGCCCACCTACGGAGGTTATTCCGAGAAGATCGTCGTCTCCGACAAGTTCGTCGTCAAGATCCCGGATGGCCTCGACCTCAAAGGTGCGGCGCCTCTTCTGTGCGCCGGGATAACCACCTGGTCGCCGCTGCGCCACTGGAAGGTGGGCAAAGGAAGCAAGGTGGCCGTGATCGGCCTCGGGGGCCTCGGCCACATGGCGCTGAAGCTGGGCAAGGCGATGGGGGCCGAGATGTCGCTCTTCACGAGAACCCCCGGCAAGGAGAAGGACGCGCGACGGCTCGGAGCGGGAGAGGTCATCATCTCGACGGACGAGAAGCAGATGGCCGCAGTCAGCCGCAAGTTCGACCTCATCATCGACACCGTCCCCAACGCCCACGACCTGAACCCTTACATGCCCTCGCTCAAGATCGACGGCACCCTCGTCCTCGTCGGCTACCTCGGCCCGCTCGATCCGGTCCTCCACACCGTCCCGCTGATCCTCGGGCGCAAGGCTGTCGCCGGCTCCGTCATCGGAGGCATCCCCGAGACGCAGGAGATGCTCGATTTCTGCGGCGAGCACAACATCGTCTCGGACATCGAGGTGATTCAGATCCAGGATATAAACGAGGCTTACGAGCGGATGATCAAGAGCGACGTGAAATACAGGTTCGTGATAGACCTCGCTTCGCTGAAGGGGTGACAGGGGCTAAGTAGAAACTAAGTAAAAGCTTTCTTCATCGTCCTCTGGCTTTGCTGCGCCTTGATGTTCTGGTGGGCGGATAGGAGAGAGAAATAAACAAAAAACGGCGAAAGACCTTTCTTACGGTTCGCTGCCGTTAGCAGTGTTCCACGTTTTATTTCACTTGGAGAAGTTTTTTTGATCTCCGGTTTGTAATTTTTGGTACATTTCTTTTTGAATTTCTTCCAAAGTTTGAAGTTTCTTAAGTCTTCCCTTTATTGCCTCCTTGTTTTCTTTGTAATATCTGAAAGCTTTTTCTAGGTCAACGTCTCCATCCGCGTTAAATCCTATCATTTGCCGATAGTCCTCACTATCCAGTAACCGATAGAGGGTAAATCTGGCCTTAAACTTTACAAGAACAGGCGTGTCATATTTGCTTTTCCAAATCCAAGCCTTTCCTTCTTCTTGTTCCACAACTGGAGTGTTATCATTTGCCCGCAACAACAACAAAGGAATACTTTCAATATCTCGTCGATATAAAAACTCTTCAACAACAATGTCATAAAAATGATTTGTATTTTCTTCTGGTGGACCGATTAACTCTGCCGTTTCATATTCGTACTGAAGTAGCATTATCAAATCTGTATTTGATAAAGAAGCAAATACCCTTGGTTTGGAAGATTTGGGCTTTTTTTGGTTTGTTTCCTGGGCATCCAAAGAAAATGCTATAACCAGAAAAATTAAGCAGAAAAACATTCTTTTGGTCACCTGCATCTTCCCATCCCCTCGACGACGCTTCCTTGATCTTCTTTATTTAAGCAGTTCCTCAATCTGTCTCTTAAGCATGGGTACGTCCTTTTTTACCGATTCCCACACTATCTTGTAATTGACTCCAAAATACTCGTGAATGAGCTTGTCCCTTGTCCCTGCTATCTCTTTCCAGGGTATCTCCGGGTGCTCTTTCTTGAATTCCTCTGAGATGTTCTTGACAGCCTCTCCGATGATCTCGAGACTCCGAACGAACGCCCTTGTGGCCGTTTCGTCAGAGATAAACGCCTCAAAAGCCATCCCCTCGGATTTCTCAAGCAAATACTGGCATTCGTCCTTGATGTGGGAAAGATAGGGGGTATCCGTCCTCACAATATTTCCACCGGCTTTATCTGTGAAAGGATGTAGGGGCTTATCGCTTCTTCGGTCAAAAGGTCGACATCGACGGAAATCATCCTGCTGAGCTCGTCTTCGATCCGTACAATTTCGAACATGGTCGGCGTGTTCTTGAATTCAACAATAAGGTCGAGATCGCTATCCGGCCCTTGGGTGCCCTCGGTAAAAGAGCCGAAAGCTTTCAGCCCTGTGACGCCCAGGCTGGTTTCCAGGTAATCTTTTTTTTCGCTCAAGATCTTGATAATTTCTTCAAGGCTTCTCATTTTCCTGCTCCGCGGTTAAATTCTATTATCGTAGTCCCGGCAAGTCAATCCTAACACAGGCTAAACCTGCCCCTACCCCTCCACCACCCTGTAAGCCTTCTTCGTTCCGGCCGGCGCGTCGCCGAGCACCTCGAACTTGAGGCCGGGCGCGCCCTTGCACTCCTCGAACACGGCTTCGGTGACGAGGATATCCCACGCTTTGGCGATGTCCTCGCCGAGCTTGCTGGCGGCGTTGACCTCCGAGCTGAAGACATCCGCATCACCTACGCGAAGCATTCTTCCGTAACCGAGGCCGATGCAGAGAAGGATCTTCTCCTCGTCGGGCTTCGTCTCGTTGTATCTTTTCAGCACATCATGCATGCTCAGGGAGCACTGGATAGCCTTCCTGGTCTTGCGGAAGATGACGAGGAAACTGTCGCCTTCTATTTTAAGGAGGATGCCGTCGTGCTCGCCTATGATCGGGATCAGGAGCCGTTCGGCCTCCACGATCGTCTGGAGGAAATGGATGATGCCGAATTTCTCCACTCCGCGCGAGAAGCCCGCGAGATCGGTGAACATCACGCACCACTCCTCGCCGAAGAGGTCCCATATCCTTCCGTCGATCTTTTCCTTGTCCGCCCCCGGCTTCAGCCTCTCCTCGATCAGCCTCGTCAGCCTGTCCTCTGAAGCGCCCGCCGCGATGGTTCTTCTATATGCCATGGTTTCTGCCCCTTCCTATCACTGCCCGATCATTTCTTTATAGAGCCATTCCGCCCCGTAAACCTTTCTGATGATCTCGAGGATCGCCCTTATGTCGACGGCGACGCACCTTGCCTGGAATTCGTCGTAGACATAGGCGTTGGGATGGCTCTCGGCATTCCCGTCGAAGACAAGGCCGACGAGCTTGCCCTCCGTGTCCACGACCGGGCTTCCCGAGTTGCCCCCGGTGATGTCGGCCGTGCATACGAAGTTGTAGGGGGTCTTGAGGTCGAGCTGCTTCTCTTTTGCCTTGATGGCCTCAGGGATGTAGAAATCGCCTCTCTCGCCGAAGCTGTATCCCCTGTCGAAAAGGCCGTAGAGCGTGGTGAAGGGCGGGACCAGTGTCGAGTTCCTGGGGAAACCGGCTATCTTCCCGAAAGAGAGCCTGAGTGTTCCCGTGGCGTCTGGGTAGGTGTCCGTTCCGTAAATGGCGAAGCCGGCCCTGGCGATCTTTGTCAGCGCCGCCTCCTGGACGGCGGAAACGTTGTCGCGGTAGGCCGCCTCGGTCTCCCTGAGGAACGGATCTATTCTACGGGCCAGAACCAGAAGAGGGTCTTTGCTCTTAAGGATGGCCTTCCCCTTCTTCTCCATCAGCTTTCTCCTGAAAGAAGCATCGTCGAGTTTTGTGCCTGTAAGAACCTCCCAGACAAGCGCCTCCGGACGCATGCCTTGGAAAACGCTTTTTACATAGGGGTCGTCCTGCCCCAGGGCGTCGTATTTGCCTCCAAGGATGAAAGTCAGCATCACCTCTTCGAGATCTTTGTAGACCGGCGAAGGCGTCACTATACCCCTGACGACGTCCTCAATTTCAGCATCATGGAACCCGTCAAGCCTCCCGGCGTCGGGCTTCCCCGCCTCGGCCGCGTAGCGAACCATGGTGACCGCCGTGGCGAGCAGGTTCCTCGTTCCCACGTCAAGCTTGTGACGGACATCGTTAATGTGGTCGTTCTCCCACTTGAGCGAATCCTCTATCTCCTTCCACGCGGCCCCGAACTCCTGCTTCAGTTTCGGGTCTCTGTCTACCGCCGCGCGCAGCGCGTCCTCCCGCTCCTTCTTCCTGGACATCATGGCAGGGTCTTTCAGGCCGGCGAACTCGCCCTCGGTGGATTTTATGTAGTTCTCGAGAAAGTAGACCACTGTCCTGCCCCGCCTCTCATGTTCAACGCCCCTGTGGCCGTAACTTTTAATTTTCGACTCGAACTCGCGCATCTTTTTCAAGGTGAAGGGCGTGGTGACGTCGCGAAGGTGCTCCAGCATCGCGTAAGTCATCAGCCTGTCGGTCTCGCGTGGACAGCCGGAAGCAAAGACAAGGTCGCCGTCCTTGGTCCCCTTCGGGTTCACTTCGAGGAAATGTTCCACCCTCGCCGGCTTCCCGTTCTCGTAGGCGCGCAGGAGTGCCACATCGAGGTCGTAGCGGGGATATGTGAAGTTGTCGTCGTCCCCGCCGAAGAAAGCGGCCTGCAGTTCGGGTATGAATACGAGGCGGATGTCCGAATATTCCCTGTACTTGTAGAACGCGTAGCGAGCCCCGCCGTAGAGCGCGACCACCTGGCCCTTTTTCCCGCTCCTGGTCTTGTAGTCGCTCTCCATCTTGGCTATCGCGGCTTCCTTCTGCGCCCTCGCTTCTGCGGGAGCCGATCCGGGCTTCACCGAGCCCTCAACAGCCGCGGTAGCGTCCTCGATCGATTCCAGAACTTGCATCGTCATCCCGGGGATCGGGATCTCCTGCTCGGGGCTCCCCGCCACGAAACCGTCCCTGACGATGTTCCGCTCGGGGGTGGAAAGCCTCTGCGCCGAGCCGAGCGCGCAGTGGTGATTCGTCAGGATGAGGCCGTCCTTCGAAACGAAGCTGGCGCTCGCGTTCATGTCCAGGGAGCTTAGCCGCAGATGGTCCAGCCACGCCTGCGACGGGACGAAACCGTAATTCTTCTCCAGCTGTTCGAGCGGCGCGTGGTCGTAAGTCCACATCCCTTCGTCTGCGATAATGCCGAAGCAGATAAGGCAGGCCGCAATTGAGAGCGAAATCGTTTTTCCCTTCATGGCATCTCCCCCGGGATTATCCCCGTAAATTTTTCCAGAATATATCTATTTCTTTTCTTCTTTCTTCCAGCCGTCCTCGAGCGTCTTCATGAACGCCACGATGTCCTCCGTCTCCTCGTTCATCAGTTTCAGGTCGCCCATTTCATCCTTGTTGACGTTCTGCGCATATTCCGGCGGCGGCCAGGGGCCGCTGTCCCTGGTGTTGTAAAAGGCGACAACCGTGAAAAGCTCCTTGAAAACCCCGTTATGCATGTATGGTCCCGTCAAGGTTACATTGCGAAGGGTCGGGACGCGGAATTTCCCGTTTTCAGCGGGATCTTTAACCGTATCTCCCAATCCGAGATCGACAAAGCCCTTCCCTTGCGGGTTGATGTCCGCGGGCATGAGATAAAAGGGATTTTCCGGATTTTTAGGGACCCCAAGGTTGTCGTAGCTCCAGTCCGTGAAAAGAGGATGCGTACCGTCTTCCCCTTTCCTTGAAGGGTGGCAGGCGGCGCAATTCCCTTTCTTCTCATCCTCGAAAAGCGCCAGACCGCGAGACTCCTGCTCGGTCAGCGACGTTTCGCCTCTGAGGTAGGCGTCGTATTTGGAAGAGAATGGGTTGAACTGGTCCGTCCTTTGAAACGCCTCCAGCGCCGCGCCGAAACTTTCTAACGCCCGATCCGTGTCATCCAGGGCTTCCGGCCCGAACACATCCTTGAACCTGCCGGCGTAACTCAGCTTTCGCAGTTTTGACAGGAACTCTGCCCTGTCCCTGTTTGCCATCTCGAAAGATGTGAGCGGAGGCAGAACTGCCTGTTCTGCAAGAGTATTTACCCTTCCGTCCCAGAACATACCACCGATCCATATATTCTCCGAGGGGTCTTTGTGAAGCTTGGGAATGAATGCCGCGTAAGATACCACAAGATCGTTTCTTTTTCCGTAAAACCCCGGGATCGCTCCTTTGGATACGGGCAAGCTCTTGTCCGGGTTGGCGAACGCCGCCTTCGGATCATGGCAGGTGGCGCATGATTGCCCCGGGGGAGAGGACAAGCTTTCATCAAAAAATAGAAGACGACCGAGTTCTTCCTTTGCGTTCAGGTCGGACGAGGTTTCGCTGTGAGCGGCTTCGGCGGGAGGCGATCCCGGTTCCGCGCAATTCAACCCCATAAGAACCAAGATCCCGAGAAACGACGCGAACGGGATCATGAAGTATCCCGGCCGTTTTTTCTTCAAGGTCCACCTCCGTGTAAAAATCATTTTAAGGCTTTTCAGAGGTCTCAGGCAAAAGCCCTCCCTGACGGATCAGGAGTGACATCAACCGTGGGGAGGACTTGCCCGGGATCGCTTTCATCGTTCATTGGACGATCTTTACCGTCCCTTCCTCCAGGTCGTAGCGGGCGCCCTCTATGACAAGTTCGCCCTTCTCGACAAGATCCTTCAGGATCGGAGGGGAGGTTTTCAGGCGGTCAACGATAAGACCTACATTCGCGACCACGATGTTTTCGACCCTGTCCCCCGCCATGCCGCCCGCCTTTTGGACCGCTGGGCCGACGGCTCTGAGAAGAGAACCGATCTGCCCCTCGGCGTGTCCGCCTTTCACGGCCGCTTCGACCGCACCGCATCTCTGGTGGCCGAGGACCATCAGGTATCTCACATTCAGATGGTCCACCGCGTATTCGATGCTGCCAAGCGCCTCGTCGCTGAGTATGTTGCCCGCGAGCCTGACCACGAAGAGATCGCCAAGCCCCTGGTCGAAGAGCAGTTCGGGGGGGACCCTGGAATCCGAACAGCCGACCACCACTGCGAAAGGATGCTGGCCTTTCGCTATTTCCGCGCGCCGCTCCGGCGAATTTCCGGGATGGGTCATTTTTCCTGTTGAGAATCTGACATTGCCTTCCATCAATCTTTTTCGGGCTTCCTGCGGGCTCGTGCCGCGTCCATTCTGTGCACTCGGATTCATTTCCCGGTCCTCCTTTATCGGTCGGTTACTTATATTTCAAAACGCGGGTTATGCGGTCCCCGGGGACGTTCGTCCGCGGCACCTTTATATCGAACCAGGACCTAACATCCTCTTCGAGGCCGATCCCGTGCATGAAATTGTAGAGTGCCTTGTTGAGGCCCCTGGCGAGGGTTTCGTGATCGACGCCCGAACGATCGGTGAATCCGACGTCGTTCATCGCGAAGGAGACCGCCGGCATTTTTTCGAGAGTAATCCCGAAGTCCTTGGGCGCTCTGCCGACCGGCGAGTGGGCGGTGCAGGCGAAGCGGTGGAAGAACCCCGACTGGATGCAGCCTGCCTCGAAGAGCTGGCGGACGTTCTCCAGGGCGTCGACCGTTTCCTGAACGGTCTGAGTGGGGAAGCCGTACATCAGGTAGGCGTGGACCATTATTCCCGCTTCCGAGAACGCTTTCGTAACCCTCGCCGCCTGCTCGACCGTCACGCCTTTCTCCATCAGCTTCAAAAGGCGGTCCGATGCCGTCTCGAGGCCTCCGGTGACGGCTACGCATCCGCTTTCAGCGAGCAACCGGCAAAGGGCTGAGGTAAAAGCCTTTTCGAAGCGGACATTGACCCACCAGGTGACGATCAGTCCCCGCTTGGTGATCTCTTCCGCGAGAGCTTTCAGAAGCTTCGGAGGGGCAGCCTCATCGACGAAGTGAAAGCCTCTCTGTCCCGTCTCCGCGATGATCTGCTCCATCTGATCGACAAGCGCGGAGATGTCTGCAGGTTCGTAACGCCTGATGTAGTCAAGGGTCACGTCGCAGAAGGCGCACCTGTGCCAGTAGCATCCCCTCGCCACGGTCAGCTTGTTCCAGCGGCCGTCGGACCAGAGGCGGTGCATCGGGTTGAGCATGTCGAGGACCGAGATATAATCGCCGATCGGTAATCCTTCGTAGGTGGGCCTTCCTGTTTCAACGAATGGTATGTCGGGTTCCCCTGCGTCCGCGTGCTTGACCCTGCCGTCCGCTCCCCTGAAGAAGGTCCTGCTTAGCTTTTCAACGGGCCTTTTTCCCTCAAGGTGCTCCACGATCGAAAGAAGCGGCCTCTCTCCCGTATCGAGGCAGACGAAATCGAAGAACTCGAAAACGCGGGAGTCATTGAGACTCCTTAGCTCCGTGTTGACGAACCCTCCTCCGAGGACCGTCCTTATCTTCTTGTCGAAGGTTTTAACCGTCTTGGCGATCCGGAACGCGCCGTAGACCGAGCCGGGGAACGGGGCGGAGATCAACACCAGAGACGGACGGTATTTTTCGAGCGTTTCCATTGCAAGTCCGTCGAGCATATCGTCCAGCAGGGTCGGGGGTGCCGACAGAGACTCGTCAAGGGGATCGAAGGTTGGTTGGCTAAGGGCGAGAGATTCGGCATACCTTACAAGCTCGAAGCGCGGATCTATGGTCTCTTTCATCACGTCGGCGATGTCGTTGAGGAAGAGCGTCGCCAGGTGCTTCGCCCTGTCCTGGACGCCGAGAGACCCGAAAGCCCAGGAGAGGGGGTCGCCTCCTTCGTCGTCTATGAATTCTTCGAGTTTGGAGAACCTGGGCCCCTCGGGAATAAAGTCCCTTACGCATATCCTGTGGGCGAGGGTCGGGTCTTTCCCCTGGAGGAAGGCGATGACGGGATCGATCGTCGACATGAAGCGGTTGAATCGGGAACAGAAAAATCGTGTGGAAGCGCCCTGTCTGCCGGGCGGTATCTTTTCCGCCGCCTTTTTGATCGCTTTAAGCCCCGATGATGAGAACAGGCGGAGAGCCAGGGCGATGTTGAGATCCTCCTGGACTGCTTCTATCCCCCGAAACCGAAGGAAGCCTGTGAGATAGGCTGTCGCGGGATAGGGCGAATTGAGCTGGGCCATCGGCGGGATTATCGAAAGGACCCTGAACCCCGCTTTTTTCATGGTTCAGAGGCCCTGAACGCCATTTCACAGAACTCTTTTCCGGACCTCAACCTGTGGACTCTCCTTCCGAGAGGCTCCAGCCCCCGGGCGACGACCATGGCTGAGAAATCGTCGGGGACGACCAGCTTCATAATGGAAGATAGTTTTTCGAGATTTTTGAACGGCGAGGGCGAGATCTCGGGGATATCCTTGCAGGGAAGCTGAAGAACGACAACGAGGACACCTTCGGGCTTCAGCCATCGGGCGACCTTCTCTATCACCGCCTCCGTGTCCACATATTCGAAGATGAGCGCGGCGAACACGAGATCGATCCCGGAGAGCTCCGGATCGTCCCGGTCAAGGTCGCAGGCGATCGCCTCTATCTTTGAAATGTTAAGTGAAAATCTAGTCTTCAGGATATCGAGGAAATCCGGGTTTATGTCGAGCGCGTAAAGCTTGTCTATCTTGTCGAAATCGACCGCCTCGATCCCGTTGCCCGTGGCGCTCCCGAGGAGCGCTATCTTCTTCGCAGCGGATCGGATCAGCGCTTCGCCGAAGATACGCCCCAGGGGTGCGGACTGATCCACCTCCGGAAGTGCCATGTGCCCCTCGTAATCTTCCGCCTTTATCTCAAGCCATGGATTGGCGGTGTTTTCGCTCATTTTGCCGGTCTTTTTCGATGATCACGCCCGCGAGCCCCGACCACGGTGGATCAGCCCCCGCCGACGAAGTGGACTATCTCTATCTTGTCGCCGTCATCAAGCGGAGTTTCGCCGTAAAGGGGTTTCCTGACGATCTCGCCGTTCCTCTCGAAGGCTATCCTGGCGGGGTCGAGGGCAAGCTCTTTGACGAGCTCTGAAACGGTTAGGGCCGCCGTCTGACGAGCCTTTCCGTTTATAAGAATGGATTTCATTTCCTCGTGACCAGGACCTTAGTCTCGAAGGAGTCCTTGTCGTGGGCGACCGTCAGGACTATGGCGGCGTTCCCTGATACGGGCGGTATGACGAAGGAGGCGGTGCAGAGGCCTTCGTGGTTGGTTTCCCCCTTGTAAAGCTGCTTGTTGACTCCCTCCGCGGTTACGAGCTTCGCCAGGACCGAGGCCTTGTCCACGGCGACCTCGCTTATGTCGTAAAGTACCTTGAGCCTGAAAGTGCCGTGCGCGCCCGAAACCATCGGGGTCTGTTCGAGGATGTTCACCTTCATTTTCTCGCCCTCGGCCTCGTTGGTGAGGTAATCGAGGATAACTTCGTCAAGGCTCTTCGAGGAAACGAGCCCTTCGCCGAAGGGTTTCGCGGGCTCGGGAGCGTACTTCCCAAGCTTCACGTCGACGACCACCTTCCTGTGCTGTTTCTCCAGAATGGCCGCGATATCGGATTCCTGGCAGCCTTTTTCCTTCAATTCCTTGTAGGATGTCTTGAAGGAGGAGAGTATCTCCCCCCCGACGTAGATGAGCGTCTCGATAACCGGGTTGGCGTCGCCCCGGTCCTCCGTCTGAACGTGATACACCTTGCCCTTGAAGGGGACGTCCTGGTTGTATCCGGTGATCATGCCAACAAAGCCTCCCAAAAGAAAAACATAGGCTGAAGTTCAAAAAGTTTCAAGTTCCCAGCCCGCCCGTCCGGGAAAGGCCGGCGCCTCTCCCGTGACTTATGATTGTAAATTGAAAAATGTAAATTGTAAATCTCCGCCGCGCGGGAGCGAAGGTCCGCCTCATCGTCCGTCCTACGCCCGCTCGAGCTTCATCGTGAAGTGGCGCAGGAAGGGAGCCTCGTAGGTTATCCTGTAGCCTCCGTATTTCTCCCTGTTCTTCACGATCTCGCCCGCGACATCCGCGACATACCTCATGTGGCTCTCGGTGTAGACCCTTCTCGGTATGGCGAGCCTCACAAGTTCCATCGGAGAGGGGACGAAATTGCCCGCGGCATCGGTCTTTCCGAACATCAGCGAGCCGATCTCGACTCCCCTTATCCCGCCTTCGAGGTAGAGGGCGGCGCAGAGGCTCTGGGCGGCGAACTCCTCCCTCTTGATGTGCGGAAACGCTTCCAGCGCGTTCAGGTAGATGGCGTGGCCCCCCGGCGGTTCGAGGAACGGGACACCCCTTTCTCTAAGCATTTCGCCGAGGAAGGCAACCTGTCCGATCCTCGAAGCGAGATAGGCTTCGTCCATCACCTCTTCGAAACCCACCGCAAGGGCTTCGAGGTCCCTTCCGGTGAGCCCCCCGTATGTCAGGAAGCCTTCCCGGAGGATCAGGGCGTTCGAGAAGCTCTCGTAAAGCTTCCTGTCCCTGACAGCGAGGAATCCTCCGATGTTGGAAAGGCCGTCCTTCTTGGCGCTCATCGTGGCTCCGTCGGCGCACGAGAAGGTCTCCTTCGCGATCTTCTCTATCGTCCAGGAACTGTACTTTTCCTCCCTCTGTTTGATGAAGTAGGAATTCTCGGCGAAGCGGCAGGCGTCCAGGAAGAAGGGCACCCCGTGCTTCCTGCAGATCGCGCTCGCCTGTTTTATGTTCTCCAGCGAGACCGGCTGCCCCCCGCCGGTGTTGTTGGTTATCGTACACATGCAGACCGGAACCTTGTCCCGGTCCTTTTTCAGCAGGTCCTCGAGCCTCCCGAGGTCGATGTTCCCCTTGAACGGGTGGGTCGAATGGGGATCCTTCCCCTCAGGGATGACAAGGTCCAGCGCCTCGGCTCCGTAGAACTCGCAGTTGGCCCTGGTCGTGTCGAAGTGGTTGTTGCTCGGGACGATGCGGCCGGGCTTCGAGAGCTCCGAGAAGAGGATGTTCTCCGCGGCCCTGCCCTGGTGGGTCGGCAGGATGAATTCCATCCCGGTGAAGCTCTGGACGGCGTCCCTGAAATGGAACCACGAGCGGGCGTTCGCGTAAGACTCGTCTCCCCTCATGAGCGCGGACCACTGCCTGTCGCTCATCGCCCCCGTGCCGGAATCTGTGAGGAGATCTATGAATACGGCTTCAGCGGGCACCAGGAAAAGGTTGTAGCCTGCTTCTTTGAGAAGCTTTTCCCGCTCCGGGGCGCTTACCAGCTTTATCGACTCCACCATTTTGATTCTGTAGGGTTCCGGAAGCATCTTCATCGTCTGCCCTCCGCAGGATCTTCTGCAGGAACTTCCCAGTGTATGACTTCTCGCACGCCGCGACCTCCTCGGGCGTACCCGAAGCAACTATTGTACCACCATCTTCGCCTCCTTCGGGACCGAGGTCGATTATGTGGTCGGCGCATTTCACGACGTCGAGGTTGTGTTCGATCACGATCACCGTGCTGCCGTGGTCAACAAGCCTGTTCAGGACCTTGATGAGGTGGCGGATGTCCTCGAAGTGCAGCCCCGTCGTGGGCTCGTCAAGGACGTAAAGCGTGTTGCCGCGAGGGCTACGGGACAGCTCCTTCGCCAGCTTTATCCTCTGCGCCTCTCCGCCGGAAAGCGTCGTCGCCCTCTGGCCGAGCCTGATGTAGCCCAGGCCGACCTCGTTCAGCAGCTTCAGCTTCCTGTGGATGATCGGAATCGCCTCGAAGAAGGTAAGCGCCTCCTCTACCGTCATCTCGAGCACTTCCGCTATGGTCTTTCCCTTGAAGCGTATCTCGAGCGTATCCCTGTTGTAGCGATCGCCCCGGCATGTCTCGCATGTCACGTAGACATCGGGAAGGAAATGCATTTCTATCCTGATGACCCCGTCGCCCTCGCAAGCTTCGCACCTTCCGCCCTTCACGTTGAAGGAGAACCTTCCGGGCGTGTAGCCTCTCGCCCTCGCTTCGGGGACCTCGGCGAAGATCTGCCTGATGTGGGTGAAAAGCCCCGTGTAAGTGGAAGGGTTGCTCCTAGGCGTCCTGCCTATCGGCGACTGGTCTATCTCGATGATCTTGTCGATCACCTGCCAGTTGACAATGTCCCTGTGTTTCCCGGGCCTCTCGACGGCGTGGTAGACCCTTCTTGCCAGGCCCTTGTATAGGATGTCGTGGACCAGCGTCGATTTGCCCGAACCAGACACGCCCGTCACGACCGTAAGGGTTCCGACGGGAACCTCGACGTCTATCTTCTTCAGGTTGTGTTCCTCCGCTCCGACGATCTTGAAGAAACCCTTCGGCTGCCTGCGCTTTGCTGGCGTGTTTATCTTCTTCCTTCCCGAGAGGTAATCCCCGGTGAGAGACCGGCTCGACGCGCAGATCTCCTCCACCGTGCCCTGGGCGACGACCTCCCCTCCGTGTACCCCGGCCCCCGGCCCCAGGTCCACTATATGGTCGGCATTGCGCATCGTTGCTTCATCGTGCTCCACGACGACGATCGTGTTCCCCAGGTCGCGCATCGAGACCAGTGTGTCGAGAAGGCGCTTGTTGTCCCTCGGATGGAGCCCGATGGACGGCTCGTCGAGGACATAGAGCACTCCCGTGAGCTGGCTTCCCACCTGCGTGGCGAGCCTTATCCTCTGGCTTTCGCCCCCCGAAAGGGTCGTGGCGGACCGGGACAGCGTCAGGTAACCCAGGCCGACATTCTGCAGGAACTTCAGGCGGGAGCGGGTCTCCTTGAGTATCTGCCTAGCTACTTCCTCCTGCTGCCTGGTGAGAGTCAGGCCCTCGTTCGCGGCAAGCGCCGCGTCCACCGAAAGATCCGTGAATTGGGCTATGCTCATCCCCGCTATCTTCACGGAAAGAGCTTCCTTTTTCAGGCGGAGCCCCTGGCAGGCCGGGCAGGGGAAACTGGACATGTAGCCCTCGATCTCCTGCCTGACATAATCCGACTTGGTCTCCCTGTATCTTCTCCAAAGGTTGGGGATGACGCCTTCGAAAACATGATTGAAGTTGTACTTCGCGTCCTCCTTCTCGATGTTGATGTTCACCTTCCTGCCGTTGGTCCCGTTCAGGACTATGTTGCGGGCCTCCTCGGACAGTTTGTGAAAGGGGGTCTTCATCGAGAATCCGTATTCCTTGGCCACTCCTTCAAGCAGTTCCTTGTACCAGGAGCTGTATTCGCTCTCCCACGGCGCGACGGCGCCTTCGGTAAGCGATAGCGTCGGCTTGGGGATTATCTTCGACGGGTCTATCTCCAGCTTGATGCCTAGGCCCGTGCATTCAGGGCACGCGCCGTGCGGGGAGTTGAAGGAAAAGAGTCTCGGCTCCATCTCCGGTATCGTCGTTCCGCATTTCGAACAGGAGAGCTTTTCGGAGAACAGGTGGTCCTTCTCGTCTCCCAGGGTGTGGATGACGACCAGTCCCTCCCCCCTTTTTAGCGCAAGCTCCACAGATTCTGTGAGCCTGCCCTCCATGCCGGACTTCATGACGAGCCTGTCGATCACCACATCTATCGTGTGGGCCTTGTAGCGGGCCAGATCTTTCACGCCGTCCCTCAGTTCCTGAACGGTCCCGTCCACCCTCGCCCTGACGAAGCCTTCCCTCTGGAGCTCCTCGAAAAGCTTCCTGTACTCGCCTTTCCTGCCCCTGACGACCGGGGCCATGACAAGGATCTTCTCCCCCTCGGGGAATTTCAGGATCTTGTCCACGATCTCCTGCGGAGTCTCGCTCCTGATGGGTTTTCCGCAGTCGGGGCAGTAAGGCGTGCCTATCCTGGCGTACAGGAGCCTCGCGTAATCGTATATCTCTGTGACCGTCCCTACGGTTGACCTGGGGTTGTGGGCAGACGATCTCTGTTCTATCGATATTGCGGGAGAAAGCCCCTCGATCGTCTCCACGTCGGGCTTCTGCATCAGGTCGAGGAACTGCCTCGCGTAAGCCGAGAGCGATTCGACATACCTCCGCTGGCCTTCTGCGTAGAGCGTGTCGAAGGCGAGGGAAGACTTTCCCGACCCCGAAAGCCCCGTGATCACGATAAGCTTGTTTTTCGGAAGGATCAGATCAATGTTCTTCAGGTTGTGTTCTTTGGCGCCTTTGATTACGATCTTGTCCACGCTCTCTCCGAACCTTAACTTCTATCACATTTCGTTCTTTTTGAAAAGAGGCCGGGGACATAAAAAACCGAAGGGGGAGCCGAACGCTCCCCCTTCTTAACATGCTCGATGGAAAGGAGTTGTCAGTTTTTCCGGATCTCGATCGAGCCGTTGACAGTCTCGATGCTGAGCTTGTCCCCTCCCGACCCGATGTCGCCCGATTTCTCCCTCCTGCTGCCCGTGACCTCGGGAAAATCGCTCTCTATCGAACCGTTCACGGTCTCGGTGGTCACCGAGAAACTGCTTCCGGCGGGCAGCTTGACGACGATGGAACCGTTAACCACCTCAAGCGTCCCGTTCTTCGGCTTGTCGGAACGGAGCACCGCGTTTATCTGGCCGTTGACGCTTTCAACGTTGACCAAGTTGTCCGAATCGAAATCGATCGAACCGTTTACGGTGGAGATGGTCACGAGGGAAGAGCCCTTGATGGTAACGGAACCGTTGACGGTCTCGGCTTCCACGTCGGCGCCCTTTACGGACACCTGGACGTCGCCGTTGACCGAGCTGAGCGAGAGTTTGGAAGAAGCCGGAGCCCAGACCCTGAAGGCGACCTCAACGCTGGCGTTCGTTCCCCAAAGCCAGGAGAAGAACGATCCGCTCTGGGGATGCCTGACCGTCACGCTCACGTTGCCGCCCTCCGCCAGGAATTCGACCTTCGTGTCCTGGAGGGCTTTCCTGGTGTTCTCGTCTGAAGATCCCTTCGCCGTCTTTACGGCTTCTATCTTTACGCTGTCCTTTTCCCACTGCTCGACGATGATCCTGCCGTTGACGTTCTCTATGGTGAGCTTTCCGCTCTTCGGGAAAGGAAATTCTTTGTTGACAGTCTCGCTCAGGGTCGCCCCGAAGGTGAAAACCGCGACCAGAAGCCCCGCGAAAAATATTGTTAGATGTTTTCTGTTCATCGTAGCCTCCTTTATTCCAGACAACGGGTTATACGGGAACCAAGGCAAAAGGTTTTGCGGGAACAGCTTTAAATGAAAAAGCCCCGGCGGACTGGGGCTTTTTCTTCTTCCGGCGGGATCCCCGGCTTAGAGCCTATCCGTAAATAGGGCATAGTCGCGCGCGTGGCGCCGGGCCAGCAGGACAAGGCGACCGACCGAAGTAAGGCTGGTCTGCCTTTCAAGGGAGGTCAACACAGTCATGCGAAGCCCGCCGCCCGCGCCCTTCGGGACGGGGCTGTCGGAGCGTCTGGCTTTGTCAGCTCGCTCATCCGATGCGCCAGACATCGGCCTTCGTTCGCTTCCGCGCCATCCATCTCCTACAACTACCGTCGCGGCCATGTCTTATTTCCGGATAGGCTCTTACTCTTCTTCCGGTTCCTGGTCCTGGACCAGTTTTGCGACGCCGACTACCTCGTCGCCTTCTTCGAGTGAAATGACTTTGAGCCCCTGGGTCCTGCGGCCTATCTTGGAGATGCCGTCTACTTTGGTCCTTATGAGCTGGCCCTTCGCCGTCACAACCATTATCTGGTCCTTGTCCACGACCCTGAGGCCTCCGACCATCTCGCCGTTCTTTTTCGTAACCTGTATGTTGATTATGCCGAAGCCGCCCCTGCCCTGGATCCTGTAAAACTCGAGGGGGGTGCGCTTTCCGTAGCCGTTCTTTGTCACTGTCAGGATCGCTCCTTCGACGGACAGGGCTTTCGCCGCGCCTTCTTCGTCGGTGGTGTCCACGATCGAGCCGGTAAGGACTTCTAGGGCTTCTACCTGGTCGCCCTTCTTTAGCTTCATCCCGATGACGCCCTGGCTCACCCTGCCCGTGGCGCGGACGTCCTCCTCGTGGAAGATGATGGATTGCCCGGCTCTCGTGGCGAGGAAGATGTGGCTCTTGCCGTCGGAGATCGCGGCGCCGATCAGTTCGTCGCCGTCCTTGAAGGTGATCGCGAACTTGCCGTTGGCGCGGATCTGGCTGTATTCGGTCATCTCGGTCTTCTTGACAATCCCCTTCCGCGTCGCGAGGACCAGGAAATGCTCGTTGTCGAAAACGCCCCTCGCGGGGATGAGGCTGACTATCTTCTCGCCCTCCTCGAGGTTCAGCAGGTTGACCAGAGCCCTTCCCTTGGTGGCAGGCTGAGCTTCCGGGATCTCGTAGACCTTCAGGCTGTAGACTTTGCCCTTGTTGCTGAAGAACATTATGCTGTCGCGGTTCATGGCCACGAAGAACTGTTCGACGAAATCGTCCTCCCTCGTCGACATCCCGCTCCTGCCCTTGCCTCCCCTGTGCTGGCTGCGGTACTCGGTCGCCCTCGTGCGCTTGATGTAACCGCCGTGGGTCCCGGTTATCACCATCTCCTCGTCGGCGATAAGCTCCTCCATGGTGACGTCGTCCACCTGGTCGAGGATCTCAGTGCGCCTGGGTTCGCCGTAGGCTTCTTTTATCTTCCTGGTCTCCTCGACGAGTATCGAGAGCAGTCTTTTCTCCGAGGCGAGGATGTCCTCTAGGTCCTTTATCTTGAGGAGTATCTCGCGGTACTCGGCGACGATCTTGTCCCTTTCGAGTCCCGTAAGCCTCTGGAGCCTCATGTCGAGGATGGCTTTCGCCTGGACCTCGCTGAAACTGAACTTTTCCATCAGACCTTTTTTCGCGGCTTCGGGGTTCTCGGCGCTCCTGATAAGTTCGATCACCGCGTCCAGGTTGTCCAGCGCCCTGGTCAATCCTTCCAGGATGTGGGCGCGTTCCTTGCATTTCGCCAGGTCGTACTTCGTACGCCGAGTGACGACTTCCCTGCGGTGTCCGATGAAGGCCTGAAGGATCCCTTTCAGGGTGAAGGTTTTCGGCTGGTTGCCCTCGACGGCGAGAAGCTGGACTCCGAAGGTGGTCTCCATCTCCGTGAACTTGTAGAGCTGCTTCAGGATGATGTCGCTGATCTCTCCGCGGCCAAGCTCCAGGACGACCCTTATGCCTTCGCGGTTCGATTCGTCCCTTATGTCGGTTATGCCCGTCAGCTTCTTTTCCCTTACAAGCCCGGCGATCTTCTCTATGAGGTTCGCCTTGTTGACCTGGTAGGGGATCTCCGTGATAACGATCGCCTCCTTGTCCTTCCTGAGCTCTTCGACGTGCGCCCTCGCCCTGACCCGCACCAGGCCCCTGCCGGTCTCGTAGGCCTGCCTGACGCCCTCCCTTCCGAGGATTATCCCCGCGGTGGGAAAATCGGGCCCCCTGACGATCCGCATCAGGTCGAGATTGCTGGTCTCGGGGTCCTTGATCAGTGCTATCACGCCGTCGGCTACTTCCGCAAGGTTGTGGGGGGGGATGTTTGTCGCCATGCCCACGGCGATCCCCGCGCTTCCGTTCACCAGCAGGTTGGGGACCATCGTCGGAAGGACGACCGGTTCCTTCTCCTCTCCGTCGTAGTTCGGAACGAAATCGACGGTCTCCTTGTCGATGTCCGCCACGAGCTCGTGCGCTATCTTCGCCATGCGCACTTCCGTGTAACGCATCGCGGCCGGGGCGTCGCCGTCTATGGAGCCGAAGTTGCCCTGGCCATCCACGAGAGGGTGCCGCATGGAGAAATCCTGCGCCATCCTCGCTATGGTGTCGTAGATCGCCGAGTCGCCGTGCGGGTGGAACTTCCCCATCACTTCGCCGACGATCCTGGCCGACTTCTTGTACGGCTTGCCGGAGTGGTTCCCCGCCATGTACTGTGTGTAGACGATCCTCCTGTGGACGGGTTTCATGCCGTCCCTGACGTCGGGGAGCGCCCTGCCGATGATTACGCTCATGGCGTAATCGAGGTAGCTCTTTTTCAGCTCCTCTTCCATGTTGATGATTATCGGTTTGTCGAAAAGCTCGCCTTCTTTAGTCATCATCATCCTCAGATGTCAAGGTTCGTGACGTTGAGCGCGTTGTCCTCGATGAACTTCCGCCTCGGTTCTACGGCGTCGCCCATCAGGATCGAAAAGAGCGTCTCCGCCTCCACGGCGTCGTCCACGTGGACCTTCAAGAGGCGCCTGTTCGCCGGGTCCATCGTCGTCTGCCACAACTGCTCCGGGTTCATCTCTCCGAGGCCCTTGTACCTCTGAACGTGGTACTTGGCCTTTATCGAATCCAGCATGGTGGCCAGAAGCTCGCGCCGCGAGCCTATCTCGGTCTCCTCTCCGTCCTCCCTGACCAGGAAAGGCGGGTAGCGGAAATCCTCGAGCTCGAAGTAGAGCTTCTCGAGCGCCTGGTAATCCGCGGCGTGGTGAAGGTTGTGGTGTATGTGGAGCCTCACGCGGGTCTCCGTGTTGTCCACGAACAGCTCGTAAAGGCCGTGCTCTTCGTCCTTGTGCGGCTGGGAGACCTCGAATCCCATCTCCCTGATCTTTCCGGCAAGCTTTTCGACCATGTCGAAATTCTCGAAGTAGACCCTCTTGAACCTTTCCTCGAAAAAGAGCGCGAGCATGGGTTCCCCAAGGCCCCTTTTCTCGAAGCGTCCGAGGTATTTCTTATATTTCTGCAAGCCTTCTAGCGCCTTGCCGAGGGCTGGCCCCTCAAGGGTCTTCTTCCTTTTCGGTATCACGAGGTTGCAGGTCTGGATAGCCTTCTCGACGAAGAACTTCGTCAGCTCCTCTTCGCTCTGGATGTAATGCTCCTCCTTCCCCTTGCTGACCCGGTAGAGGGGCGGCTGGGCTATGAAGAGGTGTCCGTTCTCTATGAGCGCGGGGAAATGCCTGTAGAAGAGGGTCAGGAGCAGAGTCCTGATGTGGCTGCCGTCAACGTCCGCGTCGGTCATGATGACCGTCTTGTGGTACCTGAGCTTGGAAAGGTCGAAGTCCTCCTGGCCGATGCCGGCACCGAGGGCGGTTATGATCGTCTTTATCTCGTTGTTCGCGAGCATCTTGTCGAGGCGGGCCTTCTCCACGTTCAGGATCTTTCCCCGAAGCGGAAGTATCGCCTGCGTCTTCCTGTCCCGCCCCTGTTTGGCGGAGCCTCCTGCGCTGTCGCCTTCCACCAGGAATATTTCGCAGAGGCTGGCGTCCCGCTCCTGGCAGTCGGCCAGCTTTCCCGGAAGGAGGTCGTTGTCAAGGGCGCTCTTCCGGCGGGTGATCTCCCTGGCTTTCCTCGCAGCTTCCCTGGCCCTCGCCGCTTCGACGACCTTGCCGATGACCGATCTTGCGACGCCCGGGTTCTCCTCGAAATACCTCGAGAAGAAGTCGTTGAGGACGCCTTCTACGAGGCCCTTCACCTCTGAGTTGCCCAGCTTGGCCTTTGTCTGGCCCTCGAACTGCGGGTTGGGGATCTTGACGGAGATGACGCAGGTGAGGCCTTCCCTCACGTCGTCCCCCGAAAGCGATATCTTGGCGTTCTTGAGGATCCCGCTCGACGCCGCGTAGTTGTTGACGCACCTTGTCAGCGCGGAGCGGAAGCCGGCGAGATGTGTGCCTCCCTCGGCCGTGTGGATGGAGTTCACGAACGAGTAGATGTTCTCGTTGTAGCCGCTGTTCCACTGGACAGCGCAGTCGATCACCAGCTTGTCCCTGTTGTCCCTGCAGACTATCACCTTCGGATGAAGGGTGCTCTTGCCGCGGTTGAGGTATTCCACGAAGGCTTCCGTCCCTCCTTCGTAATGGAATTCCGCGGACTTGTCTTCCCGTTCGTCGGTCAACTTTATTTTCAGGCCGCCGTTGAGAAAAGCAAGTTCCCTTAGCCTGGCGACAAGGATGTCGAAGGAAAAGACTGTCTCCTCGAACACCTCCGTGTCCGGCTTGAAGGTTATCTTGGTCCCGTGTTTCGTCGGGGGGTTGGGCGTGCCCGTCTTTACCAGAGGGCCTTTGGGCGCGCCCTTCGAATAGCTCTGCATGTAGACCCCGCCGTCCCTCCAGATCTCAAGTTCCAGTCTTTCCGACAGAGCGTTGACGACGGACACGCCGACCCCGTGCAGGCCTCCCGACACCTTGTACGAGTTATTGTCGAACTTCCCCCCCGCATGGAGTATTGTCAGGACGACCTCTGCCGCCGGTTTGCCTTCTTCCGGGTGCATGTCAACCGGAATGCCCCTTCCGTTGTCTTCCACGGTCACCGAATCGTCCGTGTGCACCGTCACCCTGATCTCGTCGCAGAAGCCCGCAAGTGCCTCGTCTACGGAGTTATCGACGACCTCCCATACGAGGTGGTGGAGTCCGGTGGCCCCGGTGCTCCCTATGTACATCGCGGGTCTTTTTCTTACCGCTTCCAGCCCTTCCAGGACCTTGATCGCGGAGGCGTCGTAGCGCGCCTCGCCAGAATGTTTTGCCATCAAATCGAGACCTTCCTTTTCTTCCGGTTATTACTGTTTGCGGCGCCCCGCCGCCCTATATCAGTCGACCCTCAGCGGCATCAGGACGTTCATGCATTCCCCTTCCGCCTTGTCCCTTACGGGTTCGATCAGGCACTGGCAGTCGAAGTCCTTAAGTTTTAGGAGTACTTTATCGTCTTCCACGGCGTTCAGAAAATCGATAAGGTACTGGCCGTTGAAGGCGATTTTCACGTCGTCACCTTCGTAGGCTTCGCTGTTGAACTTCTCAATACCCGTGTCTCCCTTGTCGTTCCTCGTGTCCATCTGTATCGTGCCGTCTTTCCTGAACTCGAAATTGACGGCCCTGGTCTTGATGTCGGAGAAGAAGAGTATCCTTCTCAATTTTTCCATCAGGTCCGTCCTCTTTATGGTCACCACCTTGTTGCTGTCTTTGGGAATTACCTTTTCGTAAGCGGGGAAGTTCGCGTCCATGAGCCTGCTGTAGAGAACCCTGTTGCCCGACTCGAAAAAGATGTGATTGTCCTTTATCAATATCCTTATATCCTCACTGCCGTCTATTTTTTGAGCTTCCTGCAGGGTCTTCTTCGGAACCAGGACCCTCAGCGGATTCTCGACGCCTATTTCCATGTTCCGTTTCGTGAAGGTAAGGCGGTGGGCATCCGTAGATACCATGGCCAGAGACTTCTGGTCGATTATCATGAGCGCCCCCCTTATCGAGAACCTCGACTCATCGGACCCTGCCGATGTCAGTACCTCGGAAAGGATCTTCCTGAATGACGAGACGGGCAGAGTGAAGCTTCCCTCCCCGGAGGCTTCAAGCAGCCTCGGATAATCCTCTTCGGGAAGGGTGCTGAAAAAATATTCCGGCTTTTCACCGACGGGTTGAACGAACAATTTCCTGTCATCGGTGGTTTTCAAAAGAAGCTCTTTCGCCCCCGAAAAACCCCTTACGAGCTGGGCGAAGCTCTTGGCATCCACCGTTATGCCGCCGGGCTCGGAAACGACAGCCGGGACGCGGCTTCTGAAAGTGACTTCGAGATCGGTAGCGTCTATCTCGAGATACCCGTCCTGAGCTTTCATAAGAAGGTGGGCTAGGATCGGAATGGTCCCTTTCGTCTCGACGATCGAAACCGCGTGGTTAAGTTCGCTTACGATGCTCCTGGTCTCTACTTTCAGTTCCATCTCTCATTCTCCCTTTAGAAGGACTTAATAAGCAGAAGTAGGCATTGATGAAATGATAAAAAAAATCCTATCCTCATGTAACGGTTCGACTTGTCCGGAAAATTCTTTGTGGAAAAAACACGCATTACACTGCGGATCGATTTGTGCAAATCATGCCGGTGATGATTTCCACATTTTTTCAACAGAGCTTTTTCCACAATAAGCGGCCTCCCTCAACGAAGAGAACGGATAAAGCCTTGGATATGTTGTTGAAAAGCTTTATCCTCCGACATTCTTTCCTCGATCTTCCTCACGGAGTGAAGAACTGTCGAGTGGTGCTTGCCTCCGAACTTCCTCCCGATCTCGGGAAGCGATATTCCCATAACCTCCTTGCAGAGGAACATGGCGATCTGTCTCGGCAGGACGATCTCGGCCTTGTTCGACTTGGCCTTGATGTCGTTCACCTTTAGTTTGTATGACGCCGCAACTAGCTTCTGGATCGCTTCCACCGTGAGGAACCTGTTGGTTGCCTCGAACTGGTTCTGCAGGGCTTCATGGGCAAGTTCGTTGTTTATCGGCCGTCCTTTGAAATTTGAAAAAGCGATGAGTTTCGTGAGGCATCCTTCAAGCTCCCGGATGTTCGAGGCGACCCTGCTGGCTATGTAGGAAGCCACACCGTCCGGGATGGATACGCCCCGCGCTTCGGCTTTTTTATGAAGGATGGCTATCTTGGTCTCGAGGTCGGGAGGTTGTATCTCGGCGATCAATCCCCAGGCGAAGCGGGTTTTCAGCCTGTCAGCGATGCCCTGAAGCTCGGACGGGTTGCAGTCGCTGGAGATAACGATCTGCTTCTGATCCTCGTGAAGGGCGTTGAAGGTATGGAAAAGCTCTTCCTGGGTAGCCGTCTTGTCCTTGAAGAACTGGACGTCGTCGAGTATGAGGACGTCGATCTTGCGGTATTTTTCGCGGAATTCCGGCTGCCTCTTGTTGCCTATCGAGGAGATCATCTCGTTCATGAACCGTTCCGCGGAAAGGTAGATGGTGCGGATTTTTTTTGAACGCTTGAAAAACTCGTGCGCCACGGACTGGAGAAGGTGCGTTTTGCCCAAACCCACACCACCGTGAATGTATAGGGGGTTATATTGCTTGGCGGGGGAGTCCTGGGATACAGCCAAACACGCGGCGTAGGCGAACTCGTTCGTATGCGCCGGGACGAAGTTGTCGAAGGTGTAGTTGGGGTTCAGAGATATCGCCGAAGATTCAACGGACACTGCGGGAACGGGTTTCTCGACCTTCTGCTGCTGAAGGAACAATTCCTCGGAAGGGTCCTGGGGGGAACCCTCGACGAAAGATATGGAGAGCCCCTTCATCTGCAGTTCTTTTATAATGTCCTCGAACAGGTCCTTGAATTCGTTCTCCACGAACTCCCTGGCGAGGGGGTTGGGGGTCGAGACGAGCACCACGTCGTTCTCGATCCTTATGAAGTTCAGAGGCTTCAGCCAGGTGTCGAACTGCGCGGGGGAAATCTTTTTCCGGGCAATATCAAGGATTTTCTTCCAGATCTCTCGCGCCATTTTTCCTCATGATTTCCACAGCTTGTGGAAATATAAATCAAGGCATGATTCTAGCATAAAACAACCAAAAATAAAAGGATTATTTTATACAAACCCCACAACCTAAAATATTGATAACAAAGAGCTTGTCAGGGCACCTTCTTATTTTAGAAGTTTCTTGAGCCCCTTCTTCAGAAGTTTCTTGGGGTCGACCTTCTCATCCTTCTGCTCCTGCTGCTTCTCTTCCTGCTGTTCCTGCCCGGCCGCCTCGTCCTTGCCTTGTTGTCCGCCCTGGTCCTTCATCGCGTCTTTCATCATGGAGAAAACCCCGGCGGATTCTTTCGTATAGCCGGCGGGAAGGACGAAGTTCGTCGGGGAGATCGCCGTCAGCTGGACATTCCTGGTCGTCATCGTGGTCTTTCCTGAATACTTGCCGTCCGTCCAGTTCTCGGTGATGACCTGGACCGGGAACCCCAGGAACCCCACCTTGGCCTCGATCTGCTTGTCGAAAACCGGGTCGCCGATCCCGAGCCCCTGGCCGTGCCAGTTGTGGTCTCCGAACAGCGCCAGGACGTCGTAGGCGGTAGTCGTGTAATAGTCGGTTTGCTGTTCGTTGTGGGTCTTCTGCTTCATTCCCATGAAGGAGCTTTGGGTGTCGTATGTTATCTTTATCCGCTTGCCGGCGCACGGAAGCGCGTTGACCACCTTGGGCGCCAGGGGCGAAACGGTGACCGATTCGTTCGAGTAGGTGATCTTCATCATCTTCTGCATGTCCCGCGCGAACTGGCCCATCTCGTCGATGTTGAACTCCCAGTAAGCCTTCCTTTCGGGGAAGACGAAATAGGCGACCTTGGTGTTGGCGTCGCCGAGCATGTACGTTCCCTTCTTGAACATCATGAAATCAGTAGTGTATGTCATCCTGTACTTGCCGCCCTGGGCCATCGCCTCGAACTCGCAGTGATCGGTCGGGCCCATGCCCATGCTTTTCATCTGGGCCTCGTCTTCTTTGGAGATCGTCTGTTCGGGGTTCTCCATTTTGATGTCGCCTTCGTAGCGGATCCCCTGCGCGAAAAGCGTCGCCGAAAATGCCCACAAAAAAACGGAAAGAAAAAAGAACCTTTTCACTAAGCACCTCCATTCAAATGGAGAACTATACTCGCAAAACCCTTTGCGGTCAATGCCATCGGGCTCACCGGAGGATCCCTTTTCTTAATTATCGCCGCGCGGAAACGCGTGTCTCTAAGCCTGATCCGGCAGGGCAGATGTCCGGCATCGCAAATACTTGACATTTCACTTTAAGAATTGTATCTTAAATAGGTGTGGAGATTGAGTGAAGTTATTGCCTGTCGTTTTCGGCGGAATCTCCTATTCGAAACCGCTCCCCCGCGGAACGGTAAGGGAGGATCGAAATGAGGGACAAGAACTTTTTTGGCATTAGGGGCACCGCTAAGCCGTTTCTCTTCCTTTTCGGAACGCTCCTGCTTATCCTGATCGCGGCGCCGGCCTTCGCGCAGATGACCGTCACGGCGACCGCTACGCCCACTTCCGGTCCTGCTCCTCTTCTCGTCACTTTCGGCTCTACGGTAACCGGCGGCACGGCGACCTATAATTACCTGTGGAATTTCGGAGACACCGCGACAGACACGACCGCCGCGCCGACCCACACATACAACACCGCCGGAACTTACGCAGTAACGCTGACCGTTACGGACAGCACCGCCCCCACTCCTCTGACAGTTACCATCAACGTTGCGACCATTAGGGTTTACCTTGAAGTAGTCGTTGATCTTTGTCCACAGGGAGATTGCGGCCATCAATGCGGGCCTCCGCCACTTAATGTTTGTTTTAATGCTTCTGCAGATGGTGGGGTAGCGCCTTATGCCTATACTTGGAATTTTGGCGATGGCGCTCCTGCATACAACATTCACGAGGCTTGTCCCTGCCATGGTTATGAAGCATGCGGGCTTTATACTGCCACTCTTACAGTCACAGATGCTGTTGGAAATAGCGGCACTGGAAGTATCCCAATATATGTTTTTGACTACTCTGTAACTCCATCTGCTGATGTCGTAATGGGTGTTTCAAACTTAAGGGTAAACTTTGACAGCCTAGTTACGTTCTGCGGACCATCGTTTCCTCTTGGATGTCCCAACTATAGTTGGGATTTTGGCGATGGCACTACGACTGGTGACGAATGCGGTGGAAAGTCGCCCCAGCATATCTACTCATCCGCAGGCACGTTTACCGTGACCGTGACTGTTACCATCGATTGCGGGACAGACACTTTCGAAAAGACAGGTACTATAGACATTACAGTCGTACCTGATCCTACCGTTGTCATAACAAGCCCCACGGATTACGGCGAATGGGTCGGCCCGACCGCCACCATCCAGAGCATGGTCTATACAAAATCCACCGTGACAAGGGTCGACTATTTCATTGACGGGTCCTATGTTGGCTCCTCGTCGGTGGCGCCATATAATGTCACTCTTGATCTTTGTGGTGCCAATGGGATTTACCAGATAACTGCGATCGCTTATACCACCAGTGGCACGTCCTCAACATCTGACGCCGTCAATGTCGTGGTCAACAATCCCACCCTCGATGGAACCAATTTTGTGCTGAAAAATCCCTACCGGGTAAAGTTCTATGGGACCGGTTTCAAGATGGGAGCGAAGCTTTACATCAACGGCTACCAGGCGCCCATCACGAAAGTTCTGAACTCCAGTACGATCATAGCGAAGGGAGGGCGCGCCCTGAAGAACCTCATGCCCGAGGGAGTCCCCGTTCTCATCACCGTGGAGAACCTGGACGGCGGCTGCACAAACACGATAACATTCCAGCGCTAGAAATTAACTGACGGGATCATACGGGAGGAAGGCTGCCGGCCTTCCTCCTTTTTTATTGGGAGGCGAACCTGTATTTCGGCAGAAGCTCGTGGAACCTGTCCGCAGAGGCCCTGAGTTCGGCTTCCGCTTCCCTGCGGCCTGAAAGGATCTGCAGGATCCGTTGCCAGACCAGGGAGGTCAGCTTGATCATTTCCGGGGTAGTCTTCCTGAGCTCGTTGGCTGCGTCCCAATACTTACGGTAGACGAGGGAGAGGTCTTCGACAACCACGGCCGATGATTCAAGTCTCCTGCTCTCTTTCAGGAAGTGGTTCTTTTTCTCGAGGATGGCGTTCGCCGCGCCAACGGTCTCGTTAAGTTTTATGAATGCTCCGAGGGCCAGGAGCTCCTTCGGGTCCTTCAGGTTCCTGAGCAGGATGTTCGCCGAGCGGACGGCGAAGGTCCTGAAATCTTCGGGGCCCCAATGCCACGCCCTGTATATCCGCATCGACTCGTAGAACCTTTTTCCGGAGCCGTCCGAATACTCGTTGAAACATTCCACGTGGGCAAGCACCGCCCAGTGTTCCTCCCTGCTGAATATCGCTTCGGGGATGCTTTCGAACGCCGAAAAGCCCTTGACGGATGGTCCCTCGAGCTTCGGGAAAGAGTACCAGGTGTTGAACTTCCATTCGAAGGTCCCTTCGGCGGGTGCGGTCTTGAACCCCTCGTCGAATATCTTCCATTTCCTCAGGATCTCTGGCTGGCCGATATTGAGGTTCGTCATCCCCTCTCCTTCATTTAAGCAGGAAAAGTCCCTGAAGTCGTTTTAACCCTGTTTCTGCTCCTTTTTCTTTTTCCTCTTCTCCGCCCACCCTTCGAGGTTTTCCTGGCGGACCCTCGAGATCGCGAGCGCTCCGGAGGGGACCTTCTTGGTCACTGTCGTCCCCGCGGCGACATAAGCGCCGCTTTCGACCTCCACCGGGGCGACCAGCTGCGTGTCGCTGCCGATGAATACGTTCTCGCCGATGACGGTGGGTAGCTTGTTCTCCCCGTCATAGTTGCAGGTGATGGTTCCCGCGCCGATGTTGGTGCCGGCTCCGACGGTCACGTCGCCGAGGTAGCTCAGGTGGTTCGCTTTCACGCCGTCCGAGAGGACAGCTTTCTTCGTCTCCACGAAGTTGCCGATCCGCGCCCTGTCCCCTATCACGGTGCCTTCGCGGGTGTGGGCGCAGGGACCTATCTTGCAGTCATTGCCCACCACAGTCATTTCGCAGAGGGTATTCTCCCTGACCACGGTCCCGTATCCTACGACGGTGTCTATGAGGGTCGAAAAGCTCATGACTTCGACCCCGCCCGACAGCCTCGTCCTCCCGCAGATCTTGACGAAGGGGTGAATGATCACCCCGGGGGCTATCTCCGCCTCGGGCTCCACCCAGACAGTGTCCGGCATCTTTATGATCACTCCTTCGGACAGGAGCCTGTTGAGAATGGAAACCCTCAACCGGTCCTCTGCTTTCGCAAGTTCAAGCTGGCTGTTTATGCCAAGGTACCTCTCGGGAACGCTTCCCTTGAAACACCCGACGGGCTTTCCTTCTGCGTAGATGAGAGAGAACAGGTCTGGCAGATAGTATTCGCCCTGCTGGTTTCCGGCGTCTATCCTGTCGAGATACGGAAAGACCTCCGGGATCTTCATGGCGTATATCCCCGAGTTGACCTCCCGGGTGGTTTTCTGCGCCGGCGTAGCGTCCTTCTCCTCCACCACCCTCTTGATCCCGCCTCCGGTGTCCCTGAGAACCCTCCCGTATCCGAAAGGGTCCTCCAGGCTTACCGAAACGAGAGAGGCAAGTTCGCCCGAGCCCGAGAACCCGCTCAAGAAAAGGCTCAACTCCTCGATAGGGACCATCGGGACGTCTCCAGAAACTATCAGGAGGTCGGCCTCGCCTTCTTCCAAAAGTTTTTTCCTCGCGGTCAGGAGAGCGTGAGCCGTGCCGAGCTGGGGTTCCTGGAAGATGGTCTCCGCCCCGAAACTCCGGGCGACCTTCGAGACCGCTTCGGCCTCGTGCCCCACGACGACGTAAACCTTGTCGGGGCCGAGAGCTGAAAGCGAACCTACAAGCCTCGTGAGCATCGGTTTTCCGAGCAGGGGATGAAGGACTTTCTGTACGGGGGACTTCATCCTGGTCCCTTTCCCCGCGGCCAGGACAAGAAGGATTCTTTTTCTCATATCTTCTCCACGGCGGTCTTCATGAGCTCCAGTATAGCCTGTCTTAGTTTTTTCGGGTCGTGCCTGGCGAACTCCCCGGCCGCCAGCAGGTCTTTCTTCACGATCGAAAGGTTCAGCGATACCAGCGCGTCCTCGTCTATCTCGACGAGCGGGCTGCCCGCTTCCTGATAATTCTTCTCCAAATCGCCGGAGAGCCTCTCCGTGTTGACGAGGATCGTATCGACGATCCCATCGGCGGAGTGTCCGAAGACCGCCTTTATGTGGTCCGACGCCCTGAACCCGTCAGTCTCGCCCGGTTGTGTCGCCAGGTTGAGGACGAACACCTTCCTCGCGCTCGATTCGAGGATCGCCTCCCTGATTTTCGGCACCAGCAGGTTGGGTATTATCGAAGTGAAGAGCGATCCGGGGCCGAGGAGTATGAGGTCCGCGCACTTCAGGGCTTCGATCGCACCTTCTGGAGGATCGGGGTTCGGAGGGTATATCGAGATGCTGGCGATCCGCCCCATCTTCCGCGGGATGGCTTCCTCTCCCATCACCATCTCGCCGTCGTCGAACTGCGCCACGAGTTCGACGTTCTCTTTCGCGGAAGGGTAGATCTGCCCCTTGATGGCGAGGATGTCGTGAAGCTTTTCTATGGCCGTGGAAAAATCGCCCGTCACGCCGGCGAGCGCCACGATGAAAAGGTTCCCGAAGGAGTGGCCGTCGAGCTCCCCCTGGGAGAACCTGTACTGGAAAAGCTTCGTAAGGATCTCCGGGGCGCCCGAGAGAGCGACCAGGCAGTTCCTGATGTCGCCGGGAGCGAGGGTCCCCAGGTCTCTTCTCAGTCTTCCGGAGGAACCTCCCGTGTCGGCCACGGTCACGATCGCCTTCAGCTCTTCGAAGCTGGGCTCTCCTTTTATGGGGCGGAGCGACTGCAGAAGGGCGGGCAGGCCGGTGCCCCCGCCTATCGCGACCACGCGCCCGAGGCTCAGGCCGGAGCGCGGGTGGAAGTCGAAGGGGCTCAAGCCCTGCTCCAGGCGACGGTTCCGGAACAGATCACCGTCCTAAGCGGATCCTCTCCGAACGGATAGAAGAGGTGCAGGGGGTCGGGGATGTCCCAGACCGTCAGGTCCGCATGCTTTCCGACCTCGACGGAGCCGCACTCTTTTTCCAGCCCGAGAGCGTAGGCCGCGTTGAGGGTGGCCGCCCAGATCGCCTCTTCGGGAAAAAGTCCCATGCCGAAGACCGCAAGCGTGAGCACCTCGAGCATGTTGAACGTGAAGGAGGATCCGGGGTTGAGGTCGCTCGCGACCGCTACCGTGCATCCCTTTTCGATGAATTTCCTGGCGGGTGCGAAGGGTTTCCTGAGGAAGAAAGCCGTTGCGGGAAGCAGAGTCGCGACCACGTTCCTCTCTGCCATCATCTCGATGCCCTCGTCCCCGGCCCTTAGAAGATGCTCGGCGGAGTGGCAGGAAAGCTCGGCCGCCAGAAGAGCCCCGCCGCAGTCCTCAATCTCGTCTGCGTGGATCTTCGTCTTCAGTCCGAGGTCTTTCCCCCGGGAAAGGATTTCTCTCGACTCATCGATAGTGAAAGCGCCTTTCTCGCAGAAAACGTCCACGAAGGCGGCCAGGCCGTCGCGGGCCGCCGCGGGAAGAATCTCCCCGGTGATCAGTTCAATGAATTTTTCTCTTTTCGACTTGAATTCCGGCGGGACGAAATGGGCGCTCATGCATGTGGGGACTACATTCTGGGGCCCTTCCTCGCCGAGAGCCCTGAGGACCCTCAGCTGTTTCAGTTCGTTGTCCATGTCGAGTCCGTAGCCGCTCTTGCCTTCGAAGGTCGTCACGCCGTGCCGGAGGACCCTTGCCGCGCTTTTCCTCGCGCTTTTCAGGAGGTCGTCTTCGGAGGTAACCCTGACGTTCCTCATGGTGCTGAGGATGCCTCCGCCCGCCTGCCCGATCTCCATGTAGGTTTTTCCCTCGAAACGCATGATGAGTTCATGGGACCGGTCGCCGATAAACGGAATGTGCGTGTGCGCGTCAACGAATCCCGGAAGGACGGTCTGGCTGGAAGCGTCTATCCGCTCTTTCGCCTGGGCGTCCGACACATCTTCCCATTTTCCGGCGAACGAGATCTTCCCGTCGTTTATACCCACCGCTCCTCCGGCTATAAGCGGGAGTTCCCGCATCTCGCCGCCGCGTCTCGGCGAGCCCGAGGAGCATGTCGCCAGGGCTCCTACCGGGCCGACAAGCAGATCGAATTTTTTCATTCAGAGGCCCCCCGGGTGAATGTCTGGATGTTCTCCTTTTCCCTGTTCTCCTCTATCGCAGAAAGAAGGTGGCTCAGCCTGTTGATGAGGTCCCTAAGCGAGGAGACAAGCGTCTCCCTCTCGATCTTGAGGTCCATGATCTGCCGCTCTACGAGGTGCGCGCGGACCATCGCCTCCCTGACGGACTGCTCGCCCTTGAGCTCCGCCTCTTTAACGATCGACTGGGCTTCCCTTGAAGCCTGGGCCCTGAGGTCGTCCGCGCTCTTCTGGGCTGTATAAAGGGCGTCCTTCAGAAGGTTTTCCCTTGACCGGAACTCATCGAGAGAAGCGTCCAGCCGCTCCACTTCCCTCGAGAGCCTGGCGTTCTCGAGCGCCAGCTCCTGGTAGGATTCTGCGATGGCGTTCAGAAAGAGCTTGACGTCGTCCTTGTCGTAACCCTTCAGCCTGGTCCTAAAGTTGTGCGACTGGATATCGATAGGGGAAAGCGTCTTTTTCCTTGTCATCTCGGCCTCCTGGGTCCAAAAATAAGAGTTCCTATCCTGACCATGTTCGATCCTTCTTCTATGGCGGCTTCGAAATCGCCAGACATACCCATGGAAAGATAAATGAACTTTTCAGGTTCGGGATGGTCTTTCCTTACCTCCTCGAACAATTTCCTCATTTTCCTGAAGTAAGGCCTGGCGCGCTCCGGGTCGTCGAAGAAAGGCGGCACGCACATGAGTCCCGTCAGGGTCAGGTGGTGGGACCTGTGGATCTCTTCGCAGAGCCTTGCCAGCGCACCGGGCGCCGTGCCGCCCTTATGTTCCTCCCCCATGTTGACCTCGACCATGCACTCCCTGAAAACGCCCAACTCTTCCGAGGCCTTTTGAAGCTTCGCGGCAATCTCGGGCGAGTCCACCGAATCGACCGAGTCGAAAAGCCGGGCCGCCTTTTTCGCTTTGTTGGACTGGAGCCTTCCGATGAAATGACGCCTGACGGAAGAGAGCGACGCAGGAGCCATCGCCGAGAAATGCCTTTCCCCTTCCTGTACCTTGTTCTCCCCTACAAACCTTATCCCGGCGGAGACGGCCGCGTCGATCTCGGAGGTTTCCCGCTCTTTTACGGCAGCCATCAGCCGGGTGGAGTTCTCCAGCGAGCCGCGCTTCCGTTCGGCGGTCCTGATCTTATCGGTTATCGCGGCTATCCTTCCGGCCAGGTCCATGTGCCTCCGCTCCCATATTTAAAGATAGGCGAAAGATGGATTGCTGTCAACATGTTTTGGCGTGGAATGTCAAGAAGAAGTTGAAATATTGAGAGGCTCCAGCTCTTTTAACCCCGTCCGACGAAACCTGTCATGGGGCGACCATCTGCGGATACTCAGCTGAAAGGTCTTCAAGTATCGCAAGATGGGGCGCGAGCGTCCGGGCTCTCTGGTAGGCGGCCTTCGCTCGCGGAAGGTCGTCGTTCTCCATGTGAACCCTGGCCATGACGGCATAAAGAAAAGCGTTCCTGGGCTGGTATCCGAGAGCCTTGCGGATGAAGAAGACCGATTCGTCGTATTTTCCGTTCTTCTCCAGGTCGAGTGCCTTCTGGTAGAGAAGAAGCGGGTCTTTGTCCGAGATCTCCTTCAGGCTTGTCCTGAACGCTTCTTCAGCCGCCTTCCGCCGCAGTCTCTGGGCGGCGAGGAGCCCGTTGTGAAGCGCGGGCTGGTAATGCTGGTTGGAGGCACGCATCTCCTGGTAGAGGCTCAGGGCGTCCTCGTATTTACCAGTCTTCATCAGAAGGACGCCGAGGTTGTTCCTGACCTCCTTGAGCTCCGGTTTCAGCTCGACAAGAAAACTCAGTATCCTGCGGGCTTCGTCGTACTCGCCTTTCAGAATCTTATCGACGGCGACGTTGTTGTAGAAAAGGCAGTAGGCGGAACGGTCGTCTATCTTTTCATAGATCCTGAAATTCTCCCGCTCGTTGTTGAAATCAACGACGGTGGTCTTCGGGCCGTCCTCGAAGCCCGTGGCGATGTGCGAGGAGACGACATAAGAGCCGTCCCGCTCCTCAAAATCCAGGGCTTCGCTGACATAGACGAAATAGGTCGGAACCTTCAGCTGGCGCGAAAGGGCGACGAAGAGGCCGGTGTGGCTGAGGCAGTTCCCGCGTTTCTTTTCGAAAGCTTCCTGGGCGGTCAAGGTGGCGCTCATGTCGTATTCGAAATTGAGGAACCCGTTGTCATGCAAATATTTGAGGACCTTCCTGAGCCTTACGTGAGGCATGTCCTCCGGCCTGATCAGCTTGTCCAGGTCGTTCTTTATCCTGTCGTCGAGCGCGAAGGGGTTCGGTAGGACCAGCCCGTTTTCTGAGGCCAGCCTGACCGACCTGTCGACCTCCGAAAAGGGGTCTTTCAGGTCAAGGTGCTGACAGGCGAAAATGAAAACTGTCAGGAAGAGGAAAAGTCTTTTCATATCGGTATCCTTTCACCATCCCTGTCACAAATCAATGGTACGCCAGTCCCTGGTCAAAAGTTACCACAAGAGAAGGACAAAAAATCCGTTGGCTTGGGGAACCCGCCTTTACATTCCGGGAAAAATATGCTATCTTGTTCGCTTTATGGAAGATAGGAGAAAAGTGTAAATGGAATCAACGGAAAGAAAAGCCATCATTCAGAACTACCAGAGACACCCGCAGGATTGTGGCTCGGCAGATGTTCAGGTAGCCCTTTTGACCAAGAGGGTGAACGACCTTACGGAGCACCTCAAGACACACCAGAAGGACTTCCACTGCAGGAGAGGATTGCTCATGCTTGTCGGACAGAGAAGGAGACTTCTCAACTACCTCAAGGAAAAAGACATCGCAAGGTACCGCGAACTCGTATCGAAGCTGGGCTTAAGGAAGTAGGCTACGCCTCTTTCTTCCGCACCGACAAATTGAATTAATCGAGGAAAAAATGATAGATGAGAAAAGTGTAACTCTGCAGATCGGAGGAAGAGACATTTCTTTCTCCACGAAAAAAGTGGCAAAACAGGCGGACGGCGCGTTCTGGGTCCGCTACGGCGATTCGGTCGTGCTAGTGACCGCCTGCATGGACAACAAGCGGCGGGAGGGGGTCGACTTTCTTCCCTTCACGGTTGACTACCGCGAATACACATTCGCCGGAGGGAAGATACCTGGAGGATTCTTCAAGAGGGAAGGCAGGCCTACCGACAGCGAGACCCTCGTCTGCAGGCTGATCGACAGGCCCATGAGGCCGCTCTTTCCAGAAGGCTTCAGGAACGAGACTCAGGTCATCGCGATGGTCCTCTCGACCGATTTCGAGAACTCTCCCGATGTAATGGCGATCAACGGCGCTTCCTTCGCCCTGTATTGCTCCCGAATACCCTTCAATACCCCCGTGGGGGCTGTCAGGGTCGGGATACACAACGGCGAATACGTGGTGAACCCATCGCTGGCGGTATTCGGAGATCTTACCCTTAACATAATAGTGGCCGGCACCAGGGACGCCATCTGCATGGTGGAATCGGGGGCGAAAGAGGTCTCCGAAGCCGCCATCGTGAAAGCCCTCGAGATCGCCCACGCGGAGATCAAGAAGCTTGTCCAGGCGCAGGAAGAGGTCTATGCCCAGCTGGGCGTGGTAAAGGAGCCTTTCGCGCCGATCGAGCACGACTCCGCCGAGTTCAAGGAGATCGAGGCTAAAGTCGCGGGGCCGATACGGCAGGCGATGGAGGTCAGGGGCAAGAAGGAAATGTACAAGGCCATCGACGAGGCCCTCGCCCTCGCGGTCGCGGGAATAGACGAGGCCGACGAGGATAGGATAGCCAGGGCCGAGGCGATAGCGGAAGACGTGCTCGTTAACGTCTTCAGGAAAATGGTCATCGAGGACGGCAGGCGCGCCGACGGAAGGCTCTTCGACGAGATCAGGCCCGTCTGGAGCGAGGTGGGCGTGCTTCCGAGGACCCACGGATCGGCATTGTTCCAGAGGGGAGAGACCATGGCCCTCGCCAACTGCACCCTCGGCACAACGGCAGACGTTCAGAGGCTCTCAGGCCTTCTCGAAGGGACGGAGAAACACTTCCTCCTGCATTACAACTTCCCGCCCTTCAGCGTAGGAGAAGTAAAGCCTATCAGGGGGCCGGGCAGAAGAGAGGTTGGCCACGGAGCGCTGGCTGAAAGGGCTCTGTCGGCCGTAGTGCCGGATGACAAGGATTTTCCGTATGTGATCAGGGTCGTCTCGGATATCATGGAATCCAACGGTTCTTCGTCGCAGGCGACGATATGCGGCGGGTCGCTCGCGCTGATGGACGCGGGAGTTCCCATCAAGGCTCCGGTGGCCGGTGTGGCCATGGGGCTGATCATGGAGAACGGTAAGTACTCGATCCTTTCCGACATAGCCGGACTCGAAGACCATTACGGCGACATGGATTTCAAGGTCGCCGGAACCCGGGAGGGCATCACCGCGCTCCAGATGGACATCAAGGTCTCGGGCATCTCTTTCGACATCATGAGAGAGGCTCTCGAACAGGCGAGAAAGGGGAGGCTGCACCTTCTCGACGAGATGGCGAAGACCCTGGAAGCGCCGAGGCCGGACATCAGCCCGCTGGCACCGAGGATCTTCACCATCGAGATACCGAGGGACAGGATCGGAGAACTGATCGGCCCCGGCGGAAAGAACGTCAGGATGATACAGGAAAAGACGGGCGTCGAGATCAACATCGAGGACGACGGAAGGGTCATGGTCGCCAGCAACGATGCGGCTGCCGCCGAAAGAGCCCTCGAGATGATCCGCGGCCAGATGGAAGTACCGGAGGTCGGCAAGGTCTATCACGGCATCGTCAAGAGGATCGAAGCGTACGGCGCCTTCATAGAGATACTTCCGGGCCAGGACGGGCTTCTCCACGTTTCCGAGATCGACTGGAAACGCGTAGAGAAGGTCGAGGATTACATGAAGATCGGCGACGCCGTCGACGTCCAGGTCCTGGAGTACGAGAACAACGGCAAGATGAGGCTTTCAAGGAAACCGCTGATACCGAAACCCGAAGGCTACGTCGAAAAACCCGAAAGGAAGTTCGACAAGGGCGACAGGCCGCGCAGGCCGTCATCCAGGGACGGGGGAGACCGCGGCTTCAAGCCGAGAAGGCCGAAACACGATTAACGGTTCGGACACTGCCGGGTTCGACGGTCCGATAACGGTCGTCGACACCGAAGAGGCTCTCGGTCGGGCTGTCCCCCGCCTGCTCGAAGAGCCGGTCGTCGGCTTCGACATCGAATCCAAACCCTGCTTCAAAAAAGGGGAGTTCAATTACCCCTCGCTCCTTCAGCTCGCCACCGCGCGGGAGGTGATTCTAGTCAAGCTTCTCGAAATAAAGGACCGGACCCCCCTGGTACCGTTCCTTGAATCTGAAAGAGTCGTCAAGGCGGGGGTGGGCATCAGGGACGACGCGAGAAAGCTTGCCACGCTTTTGGAGTTCTCCCCCGGAGCCTTCATGGAAATAGGGGTCCTAGCGCAGAAACTCGGCTACACGAAGACCGGCCTGGCATTCCTGACCCGGGAACTTTTCGGGCTGAAGCTATCCAAGAGGGCGAGACTGACGAACTGGGAACGAAAGGATCTGACACCGGCGCAGATAAGGTACGCGGCCGCGGATGCCCACATTTCCAGGGAGATCTACCTCAAACTGATGGGGCGCCTGACGGAATCGGATCTGATGGAGATCACCTTCTGTACGTTCCCATCAGTTCCGCTTCCGCAAGAATTCGGCCTTTCACGGCTTTGAGAAGCTCCTCCTTCGTCGCGTTCTCTTTCAGATCAAGGACCGAATCGAGAGCGTAAAGCCTGAAAAAATAACGGTGAGGCTTCCCGGGAGGAGGGCAGGGCCCGTTGTACCCGGTCTTTGGCCAGGAGTTCAACCCCTGAAGGGAGCCGTTCTCCAGCCTTGCTTTTTTCTGAACTCCCCTCGGCAGCGAGGTGCAGTCAACGGGGATGTTGTATATCACCCAGTGCACCCAGGTGCCCATCGGAGCGTCGGGGTCGTCGCAGATCAGCGCGAACGATTTCGTTCCCGTCGGGAAGCCTGTCCATTCCAGCTCCGGAGACAGGTCCACGCCTTCGCAGGAATAGACCTTCGGAATGGTTTCGCCGTTCATGAACCCGGCGCTCTTGAGGGTCATTTTCCCGGACCGGGAAAGAACCGCCAAAGTACACGCAAGAAAAGCGAGGAAAATCAGCGATCTCATCTTAACCTCCCCGAACTATTCGTTCTCCCGTTTCAGGCTCCGCGCGAGAAGCGCTTCAAGGGCTTTCCTAGGCGGGACGCTTTCGTAAATGATCCCGTGGACCGCCATCGAGATCGGCATCTCGATGCCCAGGGATTCTCTGAGCTTGTGAATGGAGAGCGTCGTCGGGACGCCTTCCGCCACCATCCTCATGGAGTCGAGGATGTCTTGCAGTTTTTCGCCTTTGCCCAGCCTGATCCCGAGGCTCCTGTTCCTTGATTCCGTGCCGTAACACGTGAGGACAAGGTCCCCAAGACCCGAGAGGCCGGCGAAGGTTTCCGGCTGGCACCCCATCGTGGCCCCGAGGCGGGAGATCTCTCTCACCCCCCTCGTAATTATCGCGGCGACCGCGTTGGGGCCGAACCCCAGGCCTGTAGCGAGTCCAGAAGCGATGGCGATGACGTTCTTTACCGCGCCTCCGAGCTCGACGCCTTTGCGGTCGGCGGAGTAGTAACCCCTGAGGTTATCGAAGGAAAAGAGCTCCTGTGCCTTCCTCGCGTTCTCGGCGCCGGGGGAGGCGAATACCACCGCGGTCGGGTCGCCGTTGACGAAGTCCCGGGCGAAGCTCGGGCCTGAAAGCGCGACAACGTCTCCCGCGCCGGTGAAAGATTCAATGATTTCCGATGGAAGAAGGAGAGTTCCGTTCTCGATCCCCTTCGAGGCCGAAACGACGATAGTGGTTTTTTCCAGGCGCGGCGCTATTTCCTTCCACAGGTCCCTGAGGTACTGGGTGGGAGTGATCGAAAGCCATAGGTCACCCTGGTACGGAAGTTCCGGTGGCCGGTGAAAAAGGTCCATGTTCTCGGGAAGTGCCACGCCGGGAAGGAAATCGGGGTTGCCGCGTGCCGACGCCATCGTCTCGTACTGGCCCTGATCGTACACCCAGAGGGCTACCCTGTCGGCTCTCCTCGCGAGATGGACCGCGAGGGCGGTCCCCCACGAGCCGCCGCCCCAGACCACGATCCTCTTGTCAGTCCTTCTTGTCATTTCCCCTCCAGAGCTTGTTCTCCCTGCCTTCGAAGAGGTTCCTGATGTTGGATCTGTGTCTCCAGATAAGCAGGAGAGAAAGAAGAGTTCCGAGAACGCATGTCGCCAGGTCGTAGGAGGCGTTCCAGAAATGGAAGGCCCAGAGCGATACGGTGAAAACTGCGGCGCCGGTCATGGACCCGACGGAAACATAACCTACCAGCAGAAGCTCCAATATGAAGAAAGCTATTGCGATAAGGGTGGGATAGGGCGCGATGACGACGAAAGCCCCGAATCCGGACGCGGCGCCCTTGCCTCCACGGAATCCTATGTAAACCGGGTAACAGTGCCCCACTATGGCGCATGCCCCGGCGGCCGCGGGCAGCCACGGGGAAACGCCGAAATGCCTGGCCGCCATCACAGGTATAACCGCCTTTGCCACGTCCAGGAGGAGGGTCAGGACGCCCACGGCCGCCCCCTGGGTCCTCAGAACGTTAGTGGCACCGATGTTTCCCGACCCCCTTTTCCTGATATCTTCCCCGGTCTTGAGCCGCGTGATGATGTAGCCGAATGGTATCGCGCCGACCAGATAGGAGAGGACGAGTATCAGTAACTCTTTCGGGTTCAAGGCCTTTCCTCCAAGGCGAAATGTTCAAGCGGAGTGTGCAATGCGCCTTCCTTTCTCAGTTCGGAGCGGAAAAGCGTAACCCCTTCGACCCGGAAACTGCCGACGGAGTAATCCCGGAGGCCCTCGAGAAGCGTTCTGACCCGGTCCTGCCTGGAGCCGGTCTTGTTCCTTCCCAGCGTCAGGTGGGGCTTGAAAGCCTTCCCGTCACCCCTGAAACCGGCCTCCTCCAGGTTTTTTTCTATTTTCGCCTGCAATTCTCTCAGTGCGTGCAGGTCGCCGCCGACTCCGCACCAGAAGACCCGGGGGCTGCCTGCCGGGCCGAATGATCCGGTATCTTTGATCTCAAGGGTGAAAGGCTTTGTCGAAGATGCGGCGAGCCCGAGCGCGTCGGAGATCTTCTCCAGGTCGCCCTCCGGAAGTTCTTCGAAGAAATGGAGAGTCAGGTGCATCTGTTCGGGGCGGACCCATGATATTCCGCCGCCCGCGGGAGCGAGTCTTCCCAGAAGGCTCGAAAGAACCTTCCTGATCTCTTCACCGGTTTCGATCGCGACAAAGGCCCGCATTGGTTTTCCCTAAAAGGGAATATACCACGAATCCGTTGAAAATAAAAGCTTTCCGGCGTAACGGCGCCCGGGTTTGTTGACTTTGCGGCCGCCATGAGAGATATTAATGATGATGGCAAGGAAAATCGTCGTTTTTGTTTTTGCCGCTTGTCTCGCCTTTTTGGCGACCTCGTCTCCGCTGTTGGGAGAAGAGAGAACCCATTTCCGGGTGGTCGCTTCGGAATACGAACCCTTCGTTTTCATGAAGGACGGGAAACTGACCGGCCTGGACATCGACATCCTCGACATGGCGCTCAAGGCCAAGGGCTACACTTACGAGATAAAACTTGTGCAGTTCTCGAAGTTGTTCGAGATTCTCGAAAAGGGTGAGGCCGACATCGCGATCGGAGCCCTGTACAGGACTCCTGAAAGAGACAAGAGATTCATTTCCACCGAACCATATTTAGACACCGGCCTCGTCATCATCTCGCCGCCTTCACGGCCCATCAACAATGAAAGGGAAATGAAGAAAAAGAAGGTGGGGGTCAAGAAAGGGGCAACTGGTGAAGCCTGCCTTAAGAGGCTCAACTCGAAGGGCTACGAAATAAGCGCTTTCGCGTTCGACTCCACCGAGGAAAGCTTCGAAGCCCTGAAAATAGGGGAGATAGACGCCCTGCTTGACGACTACATAGGCAGCCATTTCCTGATCCACGAGAAATATTTCGGCGACGCCTTAATATCAGAGGAATTTTTCGGGCCCCATTTCATAGAGGAGAACAGTCTCGTATTCTACTTCAGGCCCGCGCTAGAAGAGAAGGCCGGGGAATTTGACACGAGCCTCCGGGTGATGGACAAGGAGAAGATCCTCGAGGGAATAAGGAAAAGATGGTTACCCGGGATGATGACCGGCGGTGGCGGCCGTCTCATGAAGCTCATCATAATGCTTACAGGGCTCGTCCTCTTCCTCGGATTCCTCGCGCTCCTCAGGAGAGAGAACCTCAAGAGGAAGACGCTCATCCTCTCGGAAAAAAAATACAGGGAACTGCTCGAACATTCCCCCATGGCTGTCATGATGCACAAAGAGGGAAAGCTTCTGTTCGCTAACGCGACGGCGTACAGGATGTTCGGGTATGAGAAAGGCCAGGTACCGGAAGGCGCCTCCATCATGAACTTCATAGCCGAGGGGGAGAGAGCCAGGCTGAAGGACCTGATAAGACGAAGGCTTGACGGAAAAGAAGTGCCTGAAAACTACGAGACCTATGGCCTCAAATCCAACGGCACTGCGTTCCCCATAGACGTGTCGGTCGCCATGACGGACTATGCGGAAGAGAAAGCTCTCATTGTCGTTATGAAGGACATAAGCGAGCAGAAAAAGGTCAGTTCGGAGCTTAAGAAAAGCGAGGAAAGGTACAGGCATCTTTTCAACGAGATAGACCACGGCATTTTCATAAGTTCGAAGGAGGGAAAGCCTGTCGTCTCAAATCCGGCCCTGGTCAGGATGCTCGGGTACGACAGTTTCGAGGAGCTGCTGACGAGGGACATTGAAAAGAACGGCTACCAGGATCCCGCAGAAAGAAGACGGTTCCAGGAGCTGATGGAAAAGGACGGGAAGGTCAACAATTTCGAGACTGTCTGGCTGAAAAAGGACGGCACCCCCATAGACGTGGTCGAAAGTTCGAACGCCGTCAGGGACGAACACGGCCACATCGTCGGATATGAAGGCATCGTCAGGGACAGGACGGAGAAGAAAAAGGCGGAGGTGGCGCTCCGCGAATCAGAGAGGTACTACAGGAACCTGTTCGAGGGCGCGCACGACGCGATCATGGTCTTCGATCCGGAAGGCGAGATCGTTCTCGACGCCAATGACCAGTGTCTCAGGCTTTATGATCTCAGGCGGGATGAATTCGTCGGGCACTCCCTCGAGAAATTCTCCAAGAACGTCGCCTACGGCAAGACCAAGATCAAGGACGTCCTCAGAAAGGGGCAGCTAAAGAATTTCAACACGGTCCATCTGAAAAAGGACGGCTCCGAAATGATCCTTGAAATAAACGCTTCGGTCATCAACTACAGGGGCAGGCTGGCGATCCTGAGCCACGCAAGGGACATCACCGAAAAGAAAAAAGCCGAAGAGATAATGCTCGAAAAGAACCGTCAGCTGATGGCCCTCTTCCGGGCGATGGAGGCGATGGGCAGTTTCACCGACCTGAAGGCTTCCGCTTACGCGCTGTGCAAGGCTATAGTGGACTCCTTCTCCCTCAAGATGGCCTGGATCGGACTGGTGGTTCCCGAATCGACCCAGGTCAAGATACTCGCGTCCGCGGGACTCGACGACGGATACACCACCAGGGTGAACGTGAGGTGGGACGAGTCGGTGCGCGCAAGGGGGCCCACCGGCAGGGCGATCGTCACCAGGGCGCCCGTCATAATGGACGTGGACGACCCGGACTTCGAGCCATGGAGGGCGGAAGCGAAAAAGAGAGGGTTCAAGCTCTCCTGCGCGATACCCCTCATCCACGAGGACGCCGTCAGGGGAGCCCTTCATTTCTATTCGGACAGCCCCGACGGATTCTCTCCCGAGAGGATGGAGACTCTCGAAGCGCTTGCGAAACCGGCCACCATGACCGTCGTCACGGCCGGACTTTACGAGGAGGCGAACAGGACCATAGAAGAGCTTCTTCAGACCAACATCGAGAAGGAAAAGATAGCGGTCGAGCTCGAGAGAAGGCTATCTGATCTCGCAAAGAGTGAAAAGAAGTTCCGAAGCATAGTCGAACAGGCAAGAGCCATTCTGCTCGTCTTCGACAAAGATGGTATCGTCACATACTGGAACGAATACGCCGCCGCGTTCTTCGGCTTTCACGAAGACGAGATACTTGGGAAGAGCCTCTTTGATACGATCGTGCCTCCAACCGAATCAACGGGAAGAGACCTTGTCGCCCTTCTCCACGCTATAATCATGGAAACCAACAAGTTCGCCTCGAACATCAACGAGAACATGAAAAAGGACGGCACCAGGGTATGGATAGCCTGGACCAACAGGCCTGTCCTGGACAAGGACGGCAATGTCGTCGAAGTGCTCTCGGTAGGAACCGACATAACGCACCTTAAACATTATGAAACGGCGATTGTCATGTGGGAAAAGCTTTTCCGGGAGATCCTGTCGGGCGGGAACGGAGCTATCTACAGGCGCGACCTCAGCTTCAACCTGGAGGAAACAAGCGGAACCTCCGGGGCGGACGAAACAGAGGCAGGGAACTGGAAGAGGGTCAGGGAAGAGATGGAAAAGGAACCGGAGAGGTCCGAATTCCTGTCTTCGATAATTTCCTCCCAGAGGCCTTCCTATCGCAAAGTTACGGTCGCGTTAGGGAACGGGACGTCCTGGAACGTGATAGACGCGGCCCAGTGCATCAGGGACAACAGCGGAAACCTTAAACACATCAGCGGCTTCTGGCTCAAGGTCTCCTGACCCGCTATTTCTTCCTTTTCTTCACTATTCCGAGATCCAGCAATTTCTGTACCGCGAGAAGTACCTCAGGCTCGGGTATCGGGGAGACTTTGATTATTGAAGCGAGGTCCCAGCTGCCGTTCACCCTGGTCACTAGGTATCCCTCTTTGGGCGTCAGGTTCTGCTTGGCAAGCTCCGCGAGCGGGATGGCCAGCTCGAGGACCGTGTCTGCTGGAATTGTCTCTCTAAGGGTAGTTCTGGAGAACACCTCTTCCGCCTGTTTCAGCAGTTCGGCGGCTTTTATGTCCGAACTATCCTTTTTCAGGTAGAACTTCAGCAGGTTGATCGCCTCGTGCACTTTGTCCTGTTCCAGAAGTTTTCCCGCTTCTTCGACTATCTTGGAATGGACCGCTTTGTACCCCTTTTCTTCGGTCTTCTCTTTTTCCTTGGAAACAACGACAAGTCCTTTCTGATGAAGGAGAAAGGATTCGTGACAGATGTTGAATTCGGGGGAGTGCACTTCCAGGGCGATCTCCTCCAGGCTCTTGGCGCCGTCGACCTGCTCCAGGATCCTGACCGCCAGATTCGAAAGGTCTCCGGTGACATCAGAGAGCCTTCCTTTTCTGACCAGTATCATCCTGTTCGACGGAAAGACCTTCTTGATGCGCTCCCACTCGTCCTTCCTCCTTATACCTTCGAGTATAAGGTGCGTCACGTCGAGGGAAATGGGAACGAGCTCTTCAGCCATTTCGGGCAATTCTTCGAATGAGAACTCGCCCTCGTCCCACAAGAAAAGTTCGTAGAGGCACTCTTCAGCTTTCAGCTGGAGGGTTGAAACGAGGTCGGATTCCTCCAGAAGACCGCACATCAGAAGGACCTTGCCGATCTTGATACCCGTTTTGAGCTGGGTCTCCATGGCCATGTTCAGTTGTTTTTCGTTTATGAACCCCCTGCTTATGAGGAACTGCCCGAAGTATTCCCTTGGATCCGAGGAAGCCGTGGAAAGGATTCTTCCGTCCTTGAAATAAACCTTCTTGGTTATGCCTTTGGGCGAACGGAGGTGGAGTATCCCGGTCTTGACGCCGTTCGAAAGCCACTGCAGGACATCGGGCAGCAGCATGGTCCTCAGTTCGCCGCTTAACGCCATCGTTCCTCCGGCCTGTAATTATAAATCAGTTTTGATGAAGTGGGAAATTTCAGCGGGTAAGGAGGTCGTGGTATCTGCCCTTGGGTATCCCGCCCTCGCCGTAGGCCCTGGAGAAGGCTCCCGGCCCCATGTTGTAAGCGCTGATGGCTTTGGGCAGGGCCTTGTATTTCTTCTCGAGGTAATCCAGGTAAGCGGCCGAGAGGCGCAGGTTGAGGACGGGATCGAAAAGCATCTCCTCCGGGATCGGGGGCTGACCCAGCCTCCTGGATATGTGCCTCGCGGTCTCCGGCTGAATCTGGCAAAGCCCCCTCGCGCCGTCCCTTGAAACGGCCCTGATCCTGAAGTTGCTTTCGACTTCCATGAGCCTCAGGAAAAGGTCGGGTTTGAAGCCGTATTCAGATTCGATGTCGAGCAGGGTCTCGACCACGTCGGTCTTGTCCTTTTCGGACCATTCGGTCTTGTACTTTTCCAGAAGCCCGTTCAAATCCCTCGACGTCTCGATCCATCGAAAATCCGAAGCGAGGACGAACTGCTCCTTGACAGCGGCTTCTTTGGCGCCATCGTTCGCAGCGGCATGCCGAAGATCAGGGGTCGTCGCGGTCCGGCCGGTTGCCCGCTCCGCAGCCTTCACCACCTCGGGCTCCACCTGGCCGGCAGCCTTGAGAGCCATCACCAGGAAGATGGCGGGCAACGAGGCGGCTACGAAAATATTCAACATCTTTCGGATTCTTTTTCTTGGCATGGGGGCTATCCTATAACAAAACTTCTTTGTTGTCAAGTAATTACAAATTACCTTTTGAAATAATACCGAAAGCTCGTTCAGAAAAGCGCCATGCTGAAATTTTATAAAGTCTTCGACTCCACCGCAATTAGTTGGAGTGGTCGCAGAATCAAGCCCAATCTATACGCTTTTGGAATTCTGAAGATCTTCGAGAGCCAGCAGTTCGGAAAAAGATCCCACCTCCCTGTGGCCGTCGGAACTCATATTATCGCGGTTCATGAAAGTGAGGGCTTTGACCGGGTGACAGATCTTCAGGGTTTCTATCCCGGCGTCGCGCGCCGCGTCCAGTTCCCGGTTCGCCCCGTCGGCGATGAAAAGCGATTCTTCAGGGACCGCCAGGGTCCTTTCCAGGGCGATCTGATAGAAGCGGGGATCGGGTTTCCTGCAGCCGATCTCATAAGAGAAGACAAGATGGTCGAGCCGGTCCCTGAGGTGAAGGGTAGAGACGATGAAAGCGGTCGTGGCGGTCGCGTTGCTCAGCAGGGCGAGATTGAACCCGCGGTCCCTAAGGACCGTCAGAGTTTCGGTAGCTCCGTCATAAAAGGAAACGCATCTCTGGAGGACCTCGATATCATACATCGCGATCTTCGCCGAGAGCGACCGCTCTTCCTTGCCCAGGATCTTCAGAGCCTCGGTCGCCCTGGCGAAAGGGTCCTTCAGCTTTCCGACGAGAGCAGGTTCGCTGGTCGATCTCCAGGCCTCGATGAACTCGTCAGGGTCAAGCCCTGCGGCCTCCGCCGATTCCGCCTTGCCTTTATAATAGATCTCCTCGTCGACCACGACCAGGGTGTCGAACAGGTCGAAGAAGAGCCACCTGTACCGTCCCATCAATAGCTCCGCTTGAGGATGAACTCGGGCAACTTCGCGAGGAGTTGAAGGGTTTTTGAATCTTCAAAACATGAAAGGCTTTCGTCGGCCCGCAGCGCGAAATCGTGGGCGATGTTCAGCGCCCGGTCCACAAAACCACCGGTCGAAACTCTCTCTGCCAGTTCTTCCAGCGTGCGGGGATCGAACCTTCTCCCGGCCACTATGGCCTCGAGGAATTCCCGGTCCTCGGGTTTCCCGGTATCTCTAAGCAAAATAAGGGGAAGCGTGATTTTTCCCTCCTTCAGGTCCTGTCCGACCGGCTTGCCCAGTGTCTTTTCGTCCGACATGAAATCGAGACAGTCGTCCACGATCTGGAAAGCCATACCTATTGAAAGGCCGTAAGTCCTCATGGCTTCCACCACAGTCCTGTCCGCCGCCTTGAGGATCGGAGGTATCGTCACGCATGTGGAGAACAACCTCGCGGTTTTCAGCTCGATTATCTCCATGTACTCTTCTTCGGTGATCGTCAGGTCGTACAGCCGGTGGCTCTGGAGAAGTTCGCCTTCGATAAGGCTCTTGGCCGTCCCGGCGATCATCGGCTGTATCTCGTTCCACTCCATCGAGGTCGCCATCTGGACCGCGGAGATCAGGAGGTAGTCGCCCATCAGGACGGCCGACTCGCTTCCCCAGCGCGTATGGAGGCTCGCCTTTCCCCTGCGGAGGATCGCCTGATCGACGATGTCGTCGTGAACCAGCGTGGCGGTGTGAATGAACTCGAGGATGGCCGCGTAGGTGACATCCTTGCCGCCCCGGTAGCCCACGAGCTCGGAAGCGAGAAAGACCAGGGTGGGCCGGAGCCTCTTCCCCGCCGAAGCGGCCAGGTACTGTCCCATTTCAGCTATCGGGATGTACGGGGATCTCAGCCTCTTGGCTATTATCTTCTCGACCTCCTTGAGCCGCTCGCCCACGACTTGGTTGATCTCGTTCCTTATCGAAAGGACCTCCGCCTTGTCTTTTAGCACGTACAGGGTTCTCTTGCCTGCCAAATTGACTCCTTCAAACGCGTTCAGCGCCGAGGGCGTATTTTACAACGAAACGGACATTCTTGCACGGAGAACTTGAATTTTTTGAAAAGGTTTTGTAGAATAGCCATTCGTTTTTAGGAAGGAGATAATATGAGCATTGAAGAAAAAGTCAAACACATAATCGCGGATCAGTTGAGCGTGGAAGAAGCCCAGGTAAAGACCGAAGCTTCCTTTATCAACGACCTCGGCGCCGACTCCCTGGACACGGTCGAACTCATCATGGCGCTTGAAGAGGAGTTCGGCATCGAGATCTCGGACGAAGAGGCCGAGAAGATCCAGACGGTACAGGCCGCCATCGATTATATCAAGGCCCATACCGGAAAGAACTGAGCGGTACTGAATTGAAAAGAAGAGTAGTAGTGACGGGGGTCGGAGCGATCACCCCCGTGGGAAAGACAGCCCCCGAGACCTGGGAAAGCGTGAAGAACGGCGTCAACGGCGTTGGCGCCATAACGCTTTTCGACGCCTCCAACATGCCCGCCAAGATCGCCGCCGAGGTCAAAGGCTTCGACCCCCTGAACCACATGGACAAGAAAGAGGCAAGGAGGGTCGACAGGTTCATCCAGTTCGCCTTGGTCGCCTCGGAAGAAGCCATGAAAATGTCGGGACTGCAGATCACTCCCGAGAACGCCGAAAACATCGGTGTGGCGATTGGCTCTGGCATCGGCGGGCTGAACATGATCGAGGATGTCTTCAGGGTGCTCCTCGAAAAGGGCCCGTCCAGGGTGACGCCTTTCTTTATTCCCGGGATCATCATCAACATGGCCAGCGGTCTGGTTTCCATCAAATACGGCGCGAAGGGCCCAAACTTCTCCACGGTCACTGCATGCGCGACATCCGCCCATTCGATAGGCATGTCTTACAGGTCCATCCAGTACGGCGAAGCAGATGTCATGATCTCGGGAGGAGCCGAAGCGGCGATAACGCCCCTCTCAATCGCCGGATTCTCCTCGATGGGAGCCCTTTCCACCCGCAACGACGACCCGGCTACGGCTTCCAGGCCTTACGACCTGAACAGGGACGGCTTCGTCATGGGCGAAGGAGCGGGCGTCCTGATCCTCGAAGAACTCGAGCACGCGAGGAAAAGGGGGGCGAAGATCATCTGCGAGCTGACCGGGTTCGGCCAGTCCGGCGATGCCTACCACATAAGCGCCCCATCGGAAGACGGTGACGGTCCGATGAGAGTCATGAAGAACGTACTGAAGGACTCCGGCCTCAGGCCCGAGCAGATAGATTACATCAACGCCCACGGGACGGCCACTCCGCACGGGGACAAGGTCGAGACCCTCGCCGTCAAGAGGACCTTCGGCGAGAATCCTCCTGCCGTATCGTCCTCAAAGAGCGAGTTCGGCCATCTTCTAGGCGCGGCGGGCGCGGTGGAGTCGATAGTCTGCATTCACTCCCTTCTGGACAACACTCTGCCTCCCACCATCAACATTCAGACTCCCGACCCGAACTGCGACCTGGACTATGTACCCAAGATTTCGCGGCCTCACAGGATCAACCATGTCCTGACGAATTCCTTCGGGTTCGGGGGCACCAACGCTTGTCTTGTTTTCTCCCGTTTTGAAGAATAACCCATCCCGCAGAGGTAAAAAATGAAAATTTACGTCCTGATCAAGCATGTCCGTGATACCGAGACTAGGGTCAAGATCGGTCCCGACGGCGGTTCGCTCGAATTCCTCGGCGACAACTGGGTGATAAGCCCATACGACGAGTTCGCGGTCGAAGAAGGCCTCAAGCTGAAAGAGAAGTTCGGCGGCGAAGTGGTGGCGCTCACCATGGGCGGAGAAGATTCCACCAAGAGCCTGAGGCAGGCGATGGCGATGGGCGCGGACAGCGCGGTCCTCATAAGTGACCCGCTCTTCGGCGACCTCGACGCCCTTTCCACCGCCAAGGTGATCGCGAAGGCGCTCTCCTCGGAGCAGTTCGACCTGGTCCTCGCGGGAAAGCAGGGCGTGGGAGGAGACAGCCAGGCCGTCGGCTCAATGGTTGCCGCCATTCTCGGCATCCCCGTCGCCGCCGTCGTCACCTCGCTCGAGATCGAGAACAACTCGGCGAAGGCGAAGAGGGAGATCGAGGGCGGGCTTGAGCTCCTTTCCTTCCCTCTCCCGGCGCTCGTCACCTGCCAGAAGGGGCTCAACGAACCGAGATACCCGAGCCTCAAGGGGATCATGGCCGCCAAGAAGAAAGAGGTAAAGACCCTCACCGCGAAAGACCTCGGATTCGACGAGAACAGCGCGGGGCCGAAGGCAAACAAGGTAGTATCGAGGGGCTACGCCGCCCCTCCGCCAAGGCCCCAGGGACGAGTGATCGAAGGCGAACCCGCCGCCCAGGCCAAAGAACTGGTCAAGCTTCTCCACGAAGAAGCGAAGGTTTTCTAGGAGGCCGCCATGAACATTCTCGTCTATTTCGAAGTGCGCGACGGACAGATAAAGAAATCCTCCCTCGAGGCCGCCTCCGCGGCAAAGAAGCTCGCGGAGAAAACCGGCGGAGAGGTCACCGGGCTTTTCATAGGAAAGAATATTGCCGATGCCGCGAAAACCGCGGGCAGGGCGGGGGTCAGGAAGGCGGTGGCCGTGGATGGCGACGCCTTCGCGAAGATCTCGAACTCGTTGTACGCCAAGGCGGCGGCTGAAACGGCAAAGAACATGAAGGCCGACGCGGTCTTTTTCTCGGCGACCGCCATGGGGAAGGATATCGCCCCTCTCACGGCCGCCTACCTCGACGCCGGGCTCGTGTCCGACGCGGTCGCGGCGGAAGCCGACGGCGATACAGCCGTTTTCACCAGGCCGATCTTCTCCGGCAAGGCGATGCAGAAGGTGTCACCCGTCGCAGGCCATCCTTTCGTCGCGACTCTAAGGCCAAACGTTTTTCCGTTCGCGGAAGAATCCGCGGAAGCCGCAGTCGAATCTTCCGTTCCCGCCGTCGACGGGCTGAATAGCTCGGTCGTCGAAGGCATTGAAAAAGGCTCGGGAGAACTTCTCGACGTGGCGGAAGCGGACATAATCGTTTCCGGCGGGCGCGGCATGAAAGGCCCCGAGAACTTCCCGATGATCGCCGAACTGGCCAAGACGCTCGGCGGCGCCATGGGGGCTTCGAGGGCCGCCGTCGATGCCGGCTGGGTTCCTCATGCCCACCAGGTCGGGCAGACGGGAAAGGTCGTTTCGCCGTCGCTCTATGTCGCCTGCGGCATTTCGGGCGCCATCCAGCACCTTGCGGGGATGTCCTCCTCGAAGGTTATCGTGGCGATCAACAAGGACAAGGACGCGCCGATCTTCTCGGTCGCGACTTACGGCGTCCTCGGAGACCTCTTCGAAGTGGTCCCTCTTCTCACAAAGGAAATCAAAGCCCTCAAAGAACAGGGCTGAAGTGAGAACCACCGGGTCCCGAAAAACAACGGAAGTTCCCGTCGGCAACATCGGCATAGGCGGTAGGAACCCTGTCCGCGTGCAGTCGATGGCCGACACCGACACTTCGGATGTTAGCTCCACCGTCGAACAACTGCTCTCGCTCTGGCATGCCGGGTCGGAACTGCTCAGGATCACCGTCAACACCCCCGAAGCGGCTAAGGCCGTCCCGAAGATAAAGAGAGAGCTTCTTATAAAAGGCTGCGGCGCGCCTCTTATCGGTGATTTTCACTACAACGGCCACATTCTTCTCGAGAACAATCCCGAAGCCGCCGCGGCTCTCGACAAGTTCAGGATCAACCCGGGCAACACGGGCAAGGGGGACTCGCGAAGGGAGCATTTCTTCGAAATCTGCGCCATAGCGAAAAAGCTGAAGAAGGCCGTCCGGATCGGCGTCAATTCAGGCTCGGTAGATGAAGAGCTTCTCTCGAAGCTCGAAAGATCGAACGCGAAAAAAAAGAAAAAGACCCCCGAAGACAAGCTCCTTCTCGAAGCCATGATCGCCTCGGTTCTTTCATCGCTCGATATGGCTTTCGAAGCGGGGCTCAAAAAGAACCAGGTCGTCCTTTCCTGCAAGACCACCGAGCCGAACGACCTCATATACCTTTACAGGAGGCTCGCGGAAAGAACGGACCAGCCCTTCCATCTCGGACTGACGGAAGCGGGCGGAGGGATGAAGGGGATCGTCTGGTCTTCGGTCGCCGCGGGAGTCCTTCTCTCGGAAGGGATCGGCGAAACGGTGAGGGTCTCTCTCACACCCGCTCCCGGAGGGGACAGGCGGGACGAGGTTTACGCCGCGAAGGAGATCCTCGAATCCCTCGACATCAGGCATTTCTCGCCGAGGATAATCTCGTGCCCCGGATGCGGAAGGACCTCGGGCGACCTTTACAGGCAGCTCGCCTTCAGGATCGAAGCCTTCGTCAGGGAACGGGCGCCGGAATGGCAGAAGAAGAGGAAGGGCGTCGAGAACCTGAAGATCGCCGTCATGGGATGCATCGTGAACGGCCCCGGAGAATCGAAGGCGGCCGACATCGGCATCTCTCTTCCCGGCAGGAACGAGAACCCCTCGAGCATGATCTTCGAGAAGGGCAAAGAGGTCGCGGCGGTCAGGGGCGGCCTCGAAAGGCTCGCGGGAGAGATGTTCCGCAGGATCGAATCGTTCATCGATAAAAACTATGGGGTCAGGTCTTGAATTAAGAATTTTTAGTGGACAAAATTCCACTCATGCACCGCCCGGTCAACCCCTTATCTTAAAAATGGATCGCCGAAATCCCGATAGTCCCCGGCGTCGGGCTCAGTTCCCTACGGCCTTCCACCTCAGGTTCGTCAGGCGCAGGCGCTCCGCCTCTAGCCTTGCGAGCTCCGCCATCAGCAGGTACCCGATTCGCGGCTCCTTGTCCATCAATGAATAAAGAGCCAGGTTGCCCATCTCGATGATGTCCGCGTCCTGCTGAAGGATCACGTCCGCGCTCGCAGGAGACATGTCGAGGAACTCTATCTCGCCCACGATGAACTCTCCCGTCAGGATAGCGACCTCCTTGCCGTCGACGAGCACTTGGGCCTTTCCGTCAAGGACGACGATTATCTTCTTAGTGCTCTTGCCCTGCTCGATGATCTTCTCCCCCGCTTTCGCGCGGCGTATCGAGGCGACGGACTTCAGGGATTCCTTTTCCTCGCTCTTGAGGTCCTGGAACCATTTCACCTTGGCGATGGCGTCCGAGAGCGACATCGGCTTGTTCCCGGCCTTCGTCGGGATGTTGCCGGCAAGGCCCGCGAGCATAACGACCACGAGTATCAGAGCGAAGCTTTTTCCCAACCTTTCAGGCATCGGATCGTCTCCCTTCATAAAAGAACGGTTCAAAATAATACTATACCCCGATTCAGTCTCCGGATGAAAACCCCTCACGGACACTACCCTGCTTTTGGAAAGGAAAAACAACACGGCCGGATGATAAGAGGATCCCTTCCGGGTCGGTCCGCCTCCTGACTTTTTCAGTAAAATGGCGCGCGGATGTTATGCTAGTCTTTCATCATGCCCGCGGAACACTTTCGTGGGGGCAGGAGGGGTAGGCGGTATGGCTGATGCCATCTCGGGACTCAAGCGGCAATGGAGCCAGCCGGGCGGCTGGAAAGAGTTCATCGTCGTCAGTTTTCCGCTGATCCTCTCAGCGTCTTCGGCCTCCCTGCAGCATTTCATCGACAGGCTCTTCCTTTCGTGGTACGCGCCGGAGGCGATCGCCGCGGCGATGGCCGCGGGGGTGCTTCAGATAGCGCTGATGAGCGTCTTCGTGGGGACCGCCGGTTATGTCTCGACCTTCGTGGCGCAGTATTACGGGGCGAAACGCGAAGGATCGATAGGCCCTTCCGTATGGCAGGGACTTTACATCTCCCTCGCGGGTTCCCTGCTGATTCTGGCCACCGCGCCTTTCGCAAAAAGCTTTTTCGAGTGGATCGGCCATCCGGCACTGGTCTCGACGTACGAAACGGAATATTACACGACGATCTGCTGGGGAGCTTTCCCCGCCATCGCCGGAGCGGCGCTCGCGGGCTACTTCTCCGGGCAGGGCAGGACCTGGCCGATCCTCGCGGCGAACATCCTCGCGACCCTCGTCCATCTCTACCTCGACTACGGCCTGATCTTCGGGAGCATGGGTTTTCCGAGGTGGGGCGTCAAGGGCGCGGCAGTGGCTACAAACATTTCGCTTCTCGTCCCCTGCCTGTTCTACCTTCTGCTGATGGGAAGGCGCGAATACCGTGAACGGGCCCCGTTCTTCGGACGCTGGAAGCCGGACAAGGCTCTTTTTCTGAGACTCCTGCGGTTCGGGTTCCCGGCAGGCGCCCAGACCTTCATGGAGATCGCCGGCTACGCGATCTTCCTGCTCCTTGTCGGCAAACTGGGGGCGGAAGAACTTGCAGCCACGACCATCGCCTTCAATATCAACAACCTCGCTTTCATGCCGATGCTGGGCTTCGGGCTCGGAGTCTCGGTGCTTGTCGGGCAGGCTCTCGGCGAAAAAGACCCCGCCCGCGCGTCACGGGCCACCTGGTCGGGGCTCTATTTCACGCTGGCGTACGCTTCGGTATTCAGCCTGATGTACGTCCTTATGCCCGACCTCTTCATCATGCCCTTCACGGCGGGCGACCCGGAAGGGTTCATCGAGATCCGCTCCCACGCGGTGGTCCTTCTAAGGTTCATCGCCGCATACACCATTTTCGACACCCTGAACATCGTCTTCTCCGGAACCCTGAAGGGAGCCGGCGACACCCGGTTCATCATCAAAGTGATGGCCGCGATGACGGTGTTCGTCCTCGCGCTCCCCGTGGCCGCGGCGATCTCGTGGTTCGGCGCGGGGCTTTACGCCATCTGGACCATACTGACCGTCGAAGCGAGCCTGCTGGGTATCGTTTTCCTCCTGAGGTTTTCGAGAGGCAAATGGAAAGGTATGCGCGTCATAGAAGATATCTATTGATCAGCCGACGGGAATCAGCCTAATTCTGCCTTATTTGTCAAGTTCGGTGTCCGAAAATGGTGTTCTATTGTATGATGTAAGGGAGTCACGTGTTATTATTCGGGCCGGTCGAACAGATGAATGCGAAGAATGCACGCACGGCAGCCGGGGAAGCTATAAAGCTGGGAAGTCATGAAGGCAGCAAGATCAACAAGGAAATTCCACCCTCAACTTTAGCTTCTGCTTTTTATAACATTCAATGCAATTTTTGTCTGCCATCTTTTTTTCCTGTTGATCCCTGTTGATATTCTCAGATTTTTCAATTTTCGATCCACCCGGGTTTTTTCCGCCTTGACAAATTCCTTTCCGGGATACATAAGTATGGTCGCCCTGCGGAATTAAGGGATATGTTTTCAAGGTACCGCGTTCGAGTAGTGATCAAATTTCGTACCGAAGTATCCGCAGGGCATTTTCTTTGTCCCGGTGGAGTCCCGTGCTTCAGGAAATATTGACGATGCCTGATTGTTGCCTTATAGTGGAAGCGTTGCGAGAAAGAGAGGGCACGGTGATCAGGAAACTGCTCGTTTCGGCGCTTTTCGCGGTGTTGTCGTTGGCATGCCTGGCCGGACAGTGGGACGACCGTCTCCTGGAATCGGCGAAGAACGGGGACTCGGAGGGAGTCAAGACGGCCCTCGCCAACAAGGCCGGAGTGAATTCCAAGGACAAGTACAACAACACTCCTCTATTCTACGCTGCTGGCTCCGGCTCTCTCGAGATAGTCCAGCTTTTGTTGAAAAGAGGGGCCGGCGTCTCAACGGGCAACAAATTCGACGACACCCCCCTTCATTCGGCCGCCACTGCCGGTTCCGTCGAGATCGCCGACCTTCTGCTTAAGAACGGCGCCAAGCTGGACGCCAGGAATTACCTCGGGTTCACGCCTCTCGTTTACGCGATCCAGGAAGGCCGCCTCGAGTGCGTGAAATTCCTTTGCGGCAGGGGGGCGGACATCAACAACAGGGACAAGATAGGCATGACACCGATCATGCGGGTGGCAAACGAAAAAACGGAGCACATCGAGATAGCCCGGTTCCTTATAGAAAAGGGGGCTGACGTGAACGCCAAGTCCCAGGACGGAACGACGGCACTCCATTGCGCCGCAGTAAAGGGAAACGTGGACATCGCCGAACTGCTGGTCAAGAGCGGCGCGAAGATAAACGCGCAGAACTTCAACAACGCCACGCCTCTCGACCTCGCCATAAGGCAACGCAGGGTACTGATGAGAAAAGTGCTGACGAGGCTGGGAGGGAGACGGAACAACACGGACGAAAGCGCCAGAATGTGACGCCTGCCGTCGCGGCCTTGTCTTATTTCCGGATAGGCTCTTATTATTGCCCGAATAAAATCGCCCCAACTCACTGACATACGACAACGGAACGCTTGTTTCGGACACCGGATTTGCAATTGACTCGAAAAAAGAGAAACGGAAGGTTATGAAACCCTTTTCCCTGTTAAACTTCAGGCCTGAACTTTTTTCTGCGGCCATTATCGACCTTGAGGTCGAACATTTTTGTTCGTATTGAAAAGTAAAAAGCAAGGATTGAAAAAAACTTGTGACCCTTCTGCAGTTAAAGTGTTTTTAATCTTCAGTTTTCAATTCTTGATGCGCGTGACTCTTGCGAAACCACCTGAGATCGCTGAGCGGGCGGATTAAATGCCCGACGAGCCGTTCAAACCCAACGCCTGACTTTCTTCCTGTATTCTTCGTATTCCGCGCCGAACCTCTTGAGAAGGTATTTTTCCTCCTGCGGGATCACCATGAAATTCAGAACGAAGAAAAGGTAAAGGGTCCCGAAGATGAACCAGAAAGATCCCGAGAAACCCGCGAAGGCGAGCGACCAGAAAAGCAGGGCGATGTAGAGGGGGTTCCTTGAAAACCTGAAAAGGCCGCATGTGACGAGCTTGTCAGCTTCCGATCCCGGCTCGACCGGCGTTCCGCATTTTTTCATCGCCATGAAGGCCAGTCCGCCTATGATAGTGCCGATCGACAGGCAAGCTCCCGCGAACCAAAACCTATGATCCTGGACCTTCTCCGGAAAGGAGAGCGGATAAAGCCACTGCGCCCAGTAGCAAAGCCCCAACAGGATCACGAATGTCAGCCCGGGGTGGACTTTGGGAGAGTAGGCTTTCTGTTCCGACATGGTCCCCCCCTCCTACGGATGCGGATAAAGGACGTTGTGCTCGGGCGTTTGCGGAAGATACAAGACGCAGACGCGCTGGTCGGGACGCAGGGAGGGCGTGTTCAGGGTTGAAACCGAACCCTGCAGGGAGCCGTTCGACGACGGGAATTCATAGGTTATCGTCCACGGGTTGCGCCCGTTCACCTGCACCATCGTGTTCATCTCCACGCTGACGATCCTCCCCTCGGTTGAAAAACCGTTCCTCATGACTTCAAGGATCTTCTGAGTCTTTCCGTACCTCCAGGCTACAACCCCTACGCCTCCCCCGAACATTCCCAGGCCCAGGAGGAGGAAGGGGATTCCGACGAAGGCGGTTATCACAAGAACGGTAAGGACGATCCCCACGATCGTGAAAACTCCGCCGATAAAACCGATGATCGCCGCACCGATGAACCAGCCGTCGGTCATCATAAGTTTGAGGCCATAGCTGTTCGAAATCGTCCGCGGCGGCGGGGGCGGTGTCGGGACGCTTTCCTGCCGCTCATCCTCCTTTGGTTCGGGCGGAAGCGGCCCGCCGCATTTACGACAGCTCGGCAGGAATTCGAGATAGCTTGTTCCGCACCACGGGCATGTGATCATAATGCATCGACTCCTTACAAATTTATTATAACCCGAAAGAAAAGAACCGAATCGGCAAACTGGGAAAAAAAGTGTAATTCACAACTCAGGGATTGACCGCTATTTTGCTTTTTGTTTTGTTCTTTTTGAATTCTAATCTTAATGTTTGATTGAGCAGTAGTTGAACGTAGAATCCCTCATAACCGAGCCATAGAAGGTAGTTGAAATATTTATAAAGAGCGCCTTTTTCAAAAAAATCTTTAAAAAGATATCCGCCAAATAGCATAACCGCTATAACCGCAAACAGAAACATATGAACAACTACAAGAACGTACCACGCTAATTTCAACCTGCATACTAACCCTATCGAACAGATCGCGTGAAAAACAAGAAGAGTCAGGCCAATCATGCCAGCTATTTCATTTTTTGCAAACAATTCTCGTGATGCCAGTAGGTAATTGAAACTTACAACGATCGTTGTAAAAAGGAGTAGAAGCCCTAAAAGTCTGGTTAAAGGAGTGCGGTTCTTAAAGATTATTTTTAGTTTACTTTCCATTCTCTCTCCTCATCATTATTATATCTTCTCTTACTCCCTTACCGCAATTTTGCACAGCCACTCATTGAACAGCGAATGGCAAGACTAACCTCCTCCCGACACCATTTCGCGCTGTCTTCGACAAGCTCAGTGGCGGCCCCCTTTTTTTCGAAGGGGGCCGCAACTGAGCTTCCTTTTCCCAAAAGGTCTTTCCGGCCCCCGAGCCGGAATCTGCAGATGCTGAATCAAGTTCAGGATGACGGATTCGCTGCCAGTTTTGTGCCATAATACCATTTCTTTTCGGAGGCTCGTGTGTCTTTGAAGTTCCATGTTTTTCAAAAAAGCGGGAGGGCGCGGCTCGGGAAGCTGGAGCTGAAGCGTGGCTCGATCGACACGCCCAACTTCATGCCGGTCGGCTCCAAAGGCGCGGTGAAAGGGCTCAACACGCCTCTCCTCCGGGAAGCCGGCGCGCAGATAATACTGGCTAACACCCTTCATCTTTACTTGAGACCAGGCTCGCAGAGGATCGAGAAGCTCGGCGGCCTTCACAAGTTCATGGGATGGGAAGGTCCGATATTGACCGATTCGGGCGGATTCCAGGCTTTTTCACTCGCCCCCTTGAAGAAAATCACCGAAGAGGGGATCAAATTCAGCTCGCCGATCGACGGGGCGAAGGTCAACCTGACGCCGGAACTGGCGATACAGATCCAGGAGGAGCTTGGCGTTGATATCGCGATGGTCCTTGACCAGCTTGTCGCCGGCGACGCCCCCGAAAAGGACCACAAGCACGCGGTGGAGAGGACGACAAGGTGGGCCGAAAGATGCCTTAACTCGCAGAAAAGAAAGGGGATGAACCAATTCGCCATCGTCCAGGGCGGGATATTCGAGGAGCTTCGGGCGCTTTCCGCCTCTCAATTGAAGGCATTGGATTTCCCGGGTTACGCCGCGGGCGGCTTCTGCGTCGGCGAAAATAAAAAAGCCTTCAGAAAGATAGCATCTTACACCGCCGACCTTCTCCCGCACGAAAAACCGCGCTACCTGATGGGTGTCGGAAAACCACTTGATTTAGTAGAAGCGGTTTCCTGGGGATACGACTTGTTCGACTGCGTCCTTCCGACGAGAAACGCCCGGAACGGCCAACTCTTCACATCCAAGGGGAAGATAACGATCAAGAGGGCTGAGTTCATGGAAGACGAAACGCCGCTTGATCCCGAATGCCCCTGCCACACCTGCCGCAGCGTGCCTAAAGCCTATTTGAATCATCTGTTTAGAGTGAACGACCCGACCTATGTCCTCATGGCGACCATCCACAACATCACTTTTTACCTGGATCTGATGAAAAAGCTGAGGAGTGCGGTTGCCGAAGGCACTCTTGAAGACATCTATAACAAAATGAAAGAGTTTTATCCGGATTGACCGGAGCTTTCACTTTCCGTTTTTCGGCATAATTACTTTTTTCTGTTGCTATTTTGAAAGAAAAACCGGATCATTTTGTCCTTTAAATCAGCTTTCAGGCCTCTATGCACTCGAACCAATCCCTTCAAATGAGAGAACAAACTTTCCAGAGAATTAATGGTGTCGGGGATCTTAAGCTCAGGATACTTCTGGAAAGTAAAGAGAAAAGGCAGATTCAATTTGATGCTGTGGTAGGCGGAATATAGGTCCCGATGAGCATAGTGCCAGCGGCTCGTTGAAGGATCTGTCGAGTGCTCGCGCAGGTAATGGCTCCATTTCTTTTCCCACTTGCCCAAAGCCTTCATGAAGGACTTCTCGTCTGTCCTGCACAAGGTCTTCATTATGGCCTGGAGTTCTAATCCAGCCTGGTGGTGATGCTTTCTCGTAAGATATCGATTTACGATCGCTCTCTGATGGAAGAGGCACATCTGTACTGGAATATCGGCAAAGACCTTCCTTGTTCCGGGTTTGCCGTCGACCACTGCTGCGGCAAAGTGAAATCCCAAGCCTTCGAGATATTCCCTTGCAACCCTGTACACGCTTGCGTTCTCATGGATTATTTTATTCCAGTAAACAAACCTGCCTGAATTTTCATCGCGAACAGCAAGATAACCAGACGACCTTCCGAAGAACACACAATCCATCACTGCGACGATTCTTCCGGGAGCTACAGTTTCACTCGGGATCTCGTAGGCTCGAATCTCTTTGCGTATCCAGTTTAAAGAATGACCTCCCCCCCAAAAACTGTACCACTCTGAATGAGAGGATCCTGTAGAATTAGAAAGGAGGATCGGATCATGAAGAAGACACGGTACACGGAGGACCAAATAATAGGGATCCTTCGGGAAGTGGAAGGCGGCAAGGCAATAGCGGAGGTATGCCGTGAATACGGGGTATCAGAGGCGACGGTTCACCGGTGGCGGGAGAAGTATCACGGTATGGACAAGGAGCAGCTTCACCGGCTTAAAGAGCTTGAAGCTGAGAATGCCAGGCTAAGGGGCATCGTGGCGCAGCAAGCGATGGACAACGCGGCGCTGAAGGACCTTCTCGGAAAAAAATGGTAAGCCCTCCCATGAAGCGGGAGGGCGTGGAAGTGCTGATGAAAGAACACGACCAGTCACAGAGGCGTGCGTGCGACCTAGTTGGCATCGGTAGAAGCAGTTGCAGGTACCAGCCCAGGATGCGCGAAGGTGAACTTGTATTGCGCAAGCGGATTAGAGAACTTGCGGGTGGTCACAAGGAATACGGTTTTGGACAGATCTTTCAAGTGCTGGACAGGGAAGGCTGCAAAGCGAATCACAAGAGGCTTTACCGGCTATGGAAATCGGAAAGACTCCAACTGCCGCGCAAGAGCACGAAGAAGCGCTATAAGGGGCCGAAGGGAGAAGTTCTCCAAAAGGCCGAACATATCAATCATGTATGGAGCTACGACTTTGTGGAAGACAGGACGGTGAACAGCAGGAGGTTGAGATTGCTGACCGTCATGGATGAATACACGATGGAAAGCCTTGCGATCAGGGTGGGCCCGAGCATGTCTTCGGAACGGGTGATCTCGGTGCTTGAGTGGCTTGTGGCGACGCGCGGCGCTCCTGAGTACATGCGCAGCGACAACGGGCCGGAGTTCATAGCGAAATCCGTAAGATCATGGCTGGATAAACACGGCTGCGACACCATCTTCATTACGCCGGGAAGCCCGTGGGAAAACCCATACATCGAAAGCTTCAACGGGAAACTCAGAACCGAGTGCCTGAACAGGCATGTGTTCATGAATGGAAAGGAGGCGCAGGAGATCGTAGAAGCATGGAGACAAGAATACAACCAGTTTAGACCGAAGAAACGGTTTGGAGGATTGTCCCCGGCCATGTTCGCGGCCACAGCGGCAAGCTCGCCTCGGCCTACGGCCTCAGCTTCCTTGCCGCTCAAAAGGAAGGATGGTATCCTCTCATTGTAAGTGGTACAAAAAATGGGGAGGGGTCACGAACGGGGCGCGACGACTGCGCCGCAAGCGCGGCGTTCTTTAGCCCCCGCCCGAAGGCGGACGCGCCGGACGGCCATTGCCCGCGGAAGTTCCCGGAGCGAAGCGAAGGGCTTGTACATAAGATGCCTTATGTAAACCCGGAGGGCGAGCGGAGCGAGCCGGGCGGGGAATGTCCGATAAGCGGCCGCTTATCGGAGGCGATTGCAAAGGCCGTGACGGAGGGAGGCCGGGAGGGGCCCCCGGCAAGGCTTTTGCCCTGAAGCCCACAGCATGACCCGCGCAAGAGGCGAACAAAGCCGCTTACGCGGGCAAGAAGGCCAAACGGAAGGACGGCTTGGGGCGGGGGCAACTAAATAAAGAAAACGGGGCTGCGCCCGCAGTCAGCCAAGGACCGAAGGGCCGCGCACGAGGGGGCAGACCTACCTCCGGGATGGGTGGGAGGGGAAAATATCCTACAATTCCCCGAGCTAAGAAGAAAAGCGAATTAGTCGAACACAGCAAGAGTACTTCTTTCCAAGAGCATTAAGAAGTGTTGAATCAAGGGATCGAAGAAATTCCTTTGCTTCTTGGGGACAGCGTTTAAGATCTATGAAGAAAAGGAATCCGTCATATTCAATTTTGATGTAAGGCTCATCACCAACCACTGACCATCCTTTGCGAACGAGATCGTCCCGAATCACAATAAATGGTTGGCTTTGGATAATAGCTTCTAGGTTCGCAAGATCATTAGTAGAAGCTTTCCCGTGACCCCATGTTTTACCGTTAAGAGTTCGCATCACGATCTTGCCTTTGCGGTCAAATTGGAAATTGTATACTAGCGCCAACTCCCCTGACGTACAGTAAGACACTTTTAAATTGTCCACTGCTTTGTCGTTTGAAAATTCAGCCACAGAAGCTGACTGGCGTGTTGCCACACAAGCACTGCTCAGGATTACCAAGATAAAAAAAAGTAGCTTACAAACCTGCATTCGCACGGAGAATCTCCACAAAATATACCTTGTTAGGTTTTTTCGGGTCATAGAAGGGCACTTTAGCATATTGCCCACTCTTCGATGTATCAAAAATGAAATAATCTCTCCTTTGAAGCAGGCCTCTCTCTGCTCGTATCTTGTTTTCGAACTCAACCGCTGGCCCCTTCCATCCTTTGTCTTGATATGATGCACCGGTCGCTTTATCTACATCCCCCCACTGATTAACAGCATGCCAAGTCTCATGCACAAGAGAAGACCCAAGATTGATTGTAGAAGGATTAACTTTCCCATAATTGGCACCTTCAAATGTGCTGAAGTTGATGTGAACATTTGTAGTGCCTTGCTCCCAATGACTTTGGTCGGTAGTTGCATTCACATTGTACGTTGTCTCGGATGAAATGGCACTGTTTAAAAACTCAGTCGCCGTGGCAGAACTGTTTTCACCGATGCTGACAAGTTGGAGGTTACCTTCTTTGTCAACTTCATATTCGTTGCCTGTATATTCCTTTAGGCCCTCAATCAAAGCCCCTTGCTGTTCTCCAGTTAATTTCGCAAGACTTATGACTTCGCCAGTTGGATCAACATATGCGATAGGATTATTTTCAGTATAACTGTAGCGATTCCATGATTGCGGATCGTTGCATCTTGCACTTCTCATTGCCGGATCCGGCCTCATGAACCTTCCCATGCTAGAGGCATAGTATCTTGCGTGCATTAGATACTGTAGCGACTGATCGGGCTCTGACCACTGAAGCGCCCAGGGCGTAGACGGGCGGGGCGATGGAAGCAGCCCAAGGAGCATCGAAGGGGGCAGGGCTGTTTTGCCGGCAAGCATGTTTTTCTCCATGGAGATATTATATCACCGCTCATGTCAAGGTGGTAAGTAAAGAAGGCAACTAAAGGAAGAAGCGCTCCATGCCCACGGGGATCTCGGTTTCAGGCTCTTCGAGGGCTGCGCGGATGTCGAGGCGCTGCATCTCTTCTTTTAGGAGCTTGATCTCCACGTGTGCGTATATCTGCGTCGTGCCGATCCAGTTGTGGCCGAGCATTGCCTGCACGTGGCGGATTGACGCGCCGTTCTCAAGAAGGTGGGTTGCGAAGGCGTGGCGCAGAAGGTGCGGAGTAATAACAGGCTCGATCCCTGCATTTTTACAGCGTTCCTGGAAGACCGCGTTGAGGGTCTTCGGATTCAACCGGCGGCCGTGCTCGGTTATAAAGACCGCCTGGCTTTGCGGGTTCAGCTCCGGCCGCCCGCGCTGAAGGTAAAGCGCGAGAGAGCGCAACGCCCTTGCCCCCACGGGGACGAAGCGATCTTTGCCGCCCTTGCCCTGTATCACGCTGACAACACCGCCCGCCCTGTCAACGTGGCTGAGGTCCAGCGCGCAAAGCTCCGATCTCCGTAGCCCCGAGCTGTAGAGGATCTCGAAGATCGCCTTGTCCCTGAGGCCAAGCGGGCTTTCATCGGGAGAGGAGAGAAGAAGCGCGATATGCTCCCTCGGCGGGGTCTTGCGGAAGCTCTTTCTCAGCCTTCCCGGCTCAAGGTTCAGAGCGTCGCTTCTTACAAGGCCGCCCTCTTTTGCGGCGAAGCTTAAAAAGCCCCTTATGACGATCTTCTCGTGCTGGAGGGTATATTGGCTCAGCGGGGTCTTCTTGCGAAGGCGGGACGGTCGTCGCGCTTCATCGCCCAGGAAGCCTTCGATGATCTCAAGCGTGATCGCCGATAGTTCGGTGATCCCTTTTCGGTATAGCCAGGCTGTGAAGAGCCTTAAAAGGCAGGCGTAAACAGAGCGGGTGCATGGGGCAAGCCCGCGAGCTGCGATATGCTCCAAGTAAGCTTCAACCCAATCATCAAGCGTTTTCACGGGGATGGCACGCCCTGTGCACCTTCTTTAAATCGGTGATGTCAACGTGGGTGTATATCTCCGTCGTTGATAAAGAGCTGTGGCCGAGAAGCACCTGTATAACCCTTATGTCCGCGCCCGCCTGCAAGAGGTGCGTCGCGCAGGTGTGCCTGAGCGCGTGGGGAGTGATCGTCGCCGGCAAGCCCGCCTTTACAGCATACTTACGGACGAGGTCTATGAGATTCAAGCCCGTTATCTTCCTTCCGTTCTTTGTGAGGAAGAGAAGGCCGCGTTCATAGCCGCTAATAAGAGCGGGCCTTGCATTCTCAAGATAAAGCGATAGCCAGTTCATTGCGATCCTGCCTATCGGGACGACGCGGTCTTTCATTCCCTTTCCCGTTACGCATACCTGGCCCGCCTCCCTGTCAACGTCTATTATCCTCAAGCTCCTCAGCTCCTCGTTGCGCATACCGGTGGCGTAAAGAAGCTCAAGGATCGCCCTGTCCCGCAAGCCCAGAGAAGTTTCCGTGTCAGGCGCGCTAAGGAGCGCAAGCACCTGCTTGCCCGTGAGGATGCCTCTCGGAAGCGCCTTGCGCCTCTTCGGCTGTTCAAGAGAGGCCGCCGGGTCTGTAAAGATTATTCCCTGCTTGAAGAGGTAGCGGAAGAAGCCCATGAGTGCGGACAGCCTCAGAAGCTGTGTCGCAACCGAGAGCGGCATGCTCTTCTTGCCCCTGCTCCCTTCGCAGAAGTAGAGCCAGTTCTGATAGGCGCTCAGGTCTTCGTAGGAGAGCGAAGCGAGGTCCTCGGCCTTCGTCTCATTCTCAAGGTAGTCCAGGAAGAAGCGAAGGTGCTGCTCTATGCTCTCTATCGTCCTTTCAGCGTAGTTCAGCGCCTTCAGGTGCTCCAGGTATCTCGCCTTAATTACGGGCCACATTTTCTTGGGAGCAGCCATTTTTTCCCTTTAGTTGCGTTTTCCGCCTTTTCCCGCAAATTCCTCTAAACTCACTGATATTCAGTAAGTTAGGAGGATTTCAGGTTTCCGCAAATTCCCGCAAGGTTCACAAATTCACCCGCAACTTGCTTCATCTCAAGTAGTTAGGAGGCCGTTCCCGGAAGGGGCGATTTCCGCAAGGTTCACAAATTCTCCCGGTTCTCCATCGTCACCAGGGACGGAGCCTGGTCGTCGCCGTCATCGAGGAGCGCGTATTGCGCCCGCCTGCCGGTGCCGCTGAAGAACGCGCTGATGTACTCGTGGTCGCACAGTTCCCTAAGATGGACCCTCAACTGCCAGTAGGTCCAGCCCGTGAGGCGGGAGAGTTCTTTTCGAGTTACCGTCGGCTCCGGGATCGCCATCTCCGGGGGAAGGTCTTTTCTCAGGGCTTCCCCCTTTGCCTTTACAAGCGCTTTGATCTCCTCGTAGAGCGAGCGGCCGGGGGCGGAGAGTTCATCAAGGCCGCGAGCAAGCGCGCCCTTCGCCAAGGCGTCCACCCGCTGAAGGTCCTCTTTCGTGATCTCAACGTATTCGATGGCGATCCCAGCCCGCTCGGCCTTGTGGACGGGCCGCTGGAACTGGTGAAGCAATGCCATAGCCTTCAAGAGGGTGAGGTATTTTTTCTGCTCCCTTCTCATCTTCAGGCCGTGCGCGGGATAGGTCAGCTTCCCCGCAAAGGGGTTTAATACTTTCAACGGCCTGAGGAGCCTCTGGACGTTCTGGTGAAGCCTCATCGTCCGGTCACGCTCCGCCTGTCTTAAAAGCCCTTCAAGGGTGTCTTCGTCCCTCTGCGCCTTCAGTATCCTTGCGGTCTGCTCATGGGTCTCGTTCACCGTCACTTCAAGGAAGCGGTTGCGCGTCTCATAATCGAGCGCTTCGGGGTTCGTCGTCGTGAGCATGATGGCGACCGGCCCCCTTACGCGGTAGCTGTCGGTCTTAAGCTTGCCGGTCTGCGGATCGGTGCGCGTCGCTCCGATGGTGAGCGTCTGCGAGGATTGCAGGTTCCTTATCGCGTAGGTTGCGCTCTCCGCCCCGGTCTCTTCTTCTATCGCAAGCACCTTGTTCACCAGTGCGTTCTCCTCCTTGTAGAAGAGCGCCTGTCCTGTGATCCTCGTGTACTTCACCAGGCTCTCTTCCGGGACGAAGTCGCAGACAGCATCCTGCACCGTGCTCTTGCCCGCCCCGGATCGCGCGAGGATCATAAGCCCGAGGGGCTTGTCGAGAAGGCGGGATACCGTCGCGAGATACCCCAGCGCGAGAGCCTCACGCTCACCCACACACCCCAGCCGCTCCATGTCGGCAAGTACGCGATCCAGAAGGCGGGGATCCTTGAGAACACGAAAATAGGGGTCAGGCAATGCATTATGCATTGAGTTGAAAAGTAGAAAATAGGGACAGTCACCTATTTATGGTAGTGTCAACTTTTTTTCGCACATTTCCGGAAACTTATGAACAAGGAAAATCTCCCGATCCTTTCCGAAATTGAACGGCGGAAGGTTCGTTTCAAGGGGGTGGGAATCTCCCTGATTATCAGTCCGTTGTTTGATTGACGAAGATTCGAACTTATGCTAATTTGAATGATTGGGAGGATGGATGGCGGAAGCTCCCCTGACGAGAAGAGAAGAGGAGATCCTGCTCGGCGTGTTGAGGCTGTACGCCGATTCGAGGAAACCCGTCTCTTCCGCCGATCTCAGAGAGAACTGCAGCGAGGATATCTCAACCTCCCTGATAAGATCCGTACTTAACAGCTTGGAAAACAAGGGATATCTGGCCAAGGAGCATGTCTCTTCCGGCCGGATACCGACCGATCTGGCCTTCAGGTATTTCGCCTCGATGGCGCTTAAAAACCTCTCCTCGATTGACCTGCGGAGAAGCTTCAGGCGTCCTCAGGAGGGGACGAGGGACATCAGGACGATGGCCAGGGAGATCTCCAGGGCAATATCGGCGGCGCACCGCTCCGTAGGTTTCGCGACAGCGCCCTCGCTCGTGGATACAAGGCTTTCGGTATGCGAGCTTTACCCCGTTTCGCGCGACAAGATCGTCTTCGTCGCGCTGGCGCAGGGCGGGAGGATCATAGAATGCGTCCTTGACAGGAGACACGGCTACAGCTGGGAGCACCTGAGGAGCTTCAGCAACTACATCACCCGGAACTACAGGGGCTGGACATTCCGAGAGATCAGGAACCACCTGAAAGTGCAACTTGTAAAGGACAGGGAGAAGGTCGCCGACTGGGTCCTCGAAGCTCTTTCCCTGATAGCGCCGGCCGTGGAGCAGCTCCCGTCGGACGTCGAGCTTTTCTGGGACGGCCTGGAATGGCTGGTGGACATACCGGAGATCGCCGTCGACAGGAGATCGCTCAAAGCCCTCGTCGAAACGGTGGAGAAGAAGGAGAGGCTCCTGGGAATCCTGGACGAGCTTCTAATGAACGGAAAAGGGGGCACGATCGCGCTGGGAGCCGACTGGCCAAGGGGGCTCAACCCGCCTTCGCTGACGCTTATCGCCGTTCCATACGGCGCCGAAGGCTGCGGCCGGGGAGTCATCGGCCTGATAGGGCCCAAATCGATGAAATACGACGAGGCGCTTCCGAACCTGTCATCTTCGGCGCTGATCCTGACAGAAGCGTCCATGGACCTTTCCGCCGGAGGGAGAGAGATTGGCTGACGAAAAAGACATAACGACGAACGACGACATTTCGATAGAGTTCGTGGAGCATCCTGAGGGGGAATCCAGGCCCGAGCCCGAGCCGGAGCCTGTAATGCCTCCGGCAAGGACAGCGCAGGGGAAAAAACCGGAACCCGAGGCAGAAGAGGACGGAGAGACGGCGGAGAAGCTACGCCTCGCCGAAGACAGGCTCCTCAGGCTCAGGGCCGATTTCGAGAATTACAAGAAGAGGGTGGACAGGGACAATGCCGAACTCCAGGTCAGGTCTCAAATGGAGGTCCTCAGGAAGCTCCTTCCTTTCCTCGACAACATGGAGAGGGCTTTCGACAACATCCCGGAGCAGCTCGGCGGTTCCTACATCGAGGGGCTGGAACTCTCCCTGAAGGACCTTGAGAACGGCATGAGAACCTTCGGACTCGAGGAAGTGCCGGCCCTGGGAGTTCAGTTCGATCCGGCGCACCACGAATCTCTCGGGTTTGAGAGCGACGACGAAAAAGAGGATAATGAGGTCTTGAAAGTGTGGGAAAAGGGCTATCTTTTCAAGGGGAAACTGCTGAGGCCGGCAAAGGTGTTCATAAACAGGAAGAGCGCGGCAAAAACCGCCTCCGAAAACGTGAAGGAGAACGACAATGGCTAAGGTCATAGGCATCGACCTTGGGACCACCAACAGCTGCATGGCGTTCATCGAAGGCGGCGAACCTACCATAATCCCGAGCCGGGAGGGAGGGCGCACGCTCCCCTCGATAGTTGCGTTCACCGAACAGGGAGAGAGGCTGGTCGGAAACCTCGCGAAGAGGCAGGCGGTCACCAACCCCACGAACACCATCTACGCAGTCAAGAGGCTGATCGGGAAGAAATACGGCGACGCCACCATGACGACGGCCAGGGAGGTCCTCCCTTACCAGCTTGTCGAGGCCCCCAACGGCGACATAAGGATAAAGACCTATTCGAACGAATACAGCTCGCAGGAGATAAGCGCCTTCATCCTCTCCGAGATCAAGAAGAGCGCGGAGGAGTTCTTCGGGGAAGAGGTGACAGAGGCCGTCATAACGGTTCCGGCCTACTTTTCCGACCCCCAGAGGCAGGCGACGAAGGACGCGGGAAGAATCGCGGGTCTCGATGTGCTCAGGATCCTCAACGAGCCGACGGCGGCGTGCCTCGCCTTCAACCTGGAAGAGGCCGCAGCCAAGACCGTCGCGGTGTACGACCTCGGGGGCGGGACCTTCGACATCTCGATCCTGCGACTGGGCGAGGGGCTCTTCGAGGTCATCGCAACGGCCGGCGACACTTACCTCGGCGGCGAGGACATGGACCAGTCGATAATGCGCGAATTCATGAAGCGTTTCGAAAGGGACACGAGCCTGGACCTCGCGGGCGACAGGATGGCGCTCCAGAGGCTGAAGGAGGCCGCGGAGAGGGCGAAATGCGACCTCTCGGTGGTTGAGAGCGTGGACATCAACCTTCCCTTCATAGCCGCGGACGCGAGCGGCCCTAAACATCTCCAGACCACCCTGACACGAGCCCAGCTTGAAGATCTTATCAGGGACACCGTTGAAAAGACCAAGGCGCCCTGCCAGGAGGCTCTGAAGATCGCGGGGATAAGCGTATCGGACATCGACGAGGTCCTCCTGGTCGGCGGGCAGACAAGAACGCCGATGGTCATCCAGACCGTCAAGGAGATTTTCGGAAAGGATCCGAGAAGGGACAAGAACCCCGACGAGGTGGTCGCTCTCGGAGCTGCTCTGCAGGCCGGGATCCTCAAGGGTGACGTCAAGGAGATCGTCCTCCTGGATTCTATTCCGCTGAGTCTCGGGGTTTCAACCAAAGGCAATCTCTTTGTGAAGCTCATCGAGAGGGGATCGGCCATCCCGACTAAGAAGGGCAGGATATTCACGACCGTCGCGGACAACCAGGACAGCGTGGAGATCCATGTCCTCCAGGGCGAGAGGGAGATATCATCGGAAAACATTTCTCTCGGCAAGTTCGACCTGGTGGGGATACCTCCGGCTCCGAAAGGCCTGCCGCAGGTGGAGGTGACATTCGACATCAACGCCAACGGGATCGTCTCCGTCTACGCGAAGGACCTGATGACGGGCAACGAGCAGAAGATCGTCGTCAACCCTTCATCGGGATTGAGCGAGGACGAGATCCAGAGGATCATCGACGACGCGAAGGCCCGTGAGATCGAGGACAAGAGGGCCGTCGAGATCCAGAAACTGAAACTCAAGCTTGAGCGGCTTGTCGAGAGCATAGAGAAATCCTTCGCCGAGTTCGGGGCTCTTCTTGACGCCGAAACAAAGACCAAGGCCGAGAACGCCATCAAGCAGGCCCGTAAGGAGGTCCTCTCCGAAAGCACCGCCAACCTGCACGAAACGTTCTTCGAGCTGAGCGACATCTCCCACAAGATCACGGAGGCGATAATGAACGATCCGCTGGCCCAGATGGGCATCAAGCCTGATTCCGAGGAAGCGCCTCCCCAGAAGGAAGAAAAGAAATAAGAAATGAGCGGAGCCGGCGATTACTATGAAATTCTGTGCGTCCCCAGGGACGCCACACAGGAACAGATAAAGGTCGCCTACAGACAGGCGGCCCTGAAATACCATCCCGACAGGAACCCCGGCGACAAGGAATCGGAGGAGAAGTTCAAGAAAGCCTCCGAAGCTTATTCCGTCCTCGGGGACCCCGACAAGCGGGCCCAGTACGACAGGTACGGAAAGGTCGGGGGAGCCGGCGGAGGGGTCGACTGGGACTCGGCCGTGTTCGACGATTTCGGAGACCTCCTCGGCAACCTGTTCGGGTTCGGCGACCTTTTCGGCAGGGCAGGCGGGCGCGGCGGCCCTCACCGCGGGTCCGACCTGAGGTACGACGTCGAAGTGAGCCTCGAGGAAGTCCTGCTCGGCTGCGAAAAGGAGATGGAGATCCCGCACGAAGAGCCCTGTCCGAAATGCTCGGGGACGGGCGCGAAGGACGGGAAACGCTCTACCTGCGGAGCCTGCGGCGGAAGGGGAAGCATATTCTATCAGCAGGGATTCTTCACCGTATCCAGGGGCTGCCCGCAATGCTCGGGCGAGGGAACGATCGCCCGCGAAAAATGCGGGGAGTGCGGGGGGAAAGGAAACGAATACGGGACCAAGAAGATCAAGGTCAAGATTCCGCACGGAGTTGAATCCGGTTCGAGGCTCAAGGTCCCCGGACAGGGGGAGCCTGGCAGGAAGGGAGGTCCCAGGGGCGACCTCTACATCTTCATAGGCGTCAGGGACCATCCGTTTTTCCTGCGCGACGGGGAGAACCTTCTTTGCAGGGTGGACATATCGCTCCCCGAAGCGGTCATGGGGGGCGAAGTGGAGATAGAGACGCTTGACGGGAAGCTTGAAAAAGTCTCCGTACCTCCCAACACGCAGCACGGACAAAGGTTCAGGATAGCGGGAAAGGGCATGCCCAGGCTGCACCACCGGGGAAGAGGCGACCTTTTCGTAGAAGTCAGGCTTCGGACACCTTCAAAGATCTCAAGGGAAGAAAAGAAGCTGTGGCAGGAACTGCTCCGGCTTGAAGCAGAGAAGAACGATAAAAGGGAATCCTTTTTCAGGAAGATATTCAAGGGAGGAGATTGATATGGCAAGGAAAACCGCATTGGCGCTCTCCTTTTTCATGATCATTTCGTTCCTGGGCTGCGCGGCGATGCTCGAGCCTCCCGCAGACATCCAGCGCTCGGTCGATTACCTCAGGCAGGACATCCAGAAACTCCAGCAGGAACAGGCGGAACTCTCGAAAAAGATCCAAGCCATGACCGGAATGAAAGGGGAGGCCGTTCAAGAGGCTCCCTCTGAAGTGCCGCAGGCTCCTCCGAAGCTGGCGATCGAGGATCCTGCCAACCTTTCCCAGGACCCCGGAGACCTTTACAAAAAGGCCATGGATTTCATGAAGGACGGCAGGATAGAGGACGCCGAAAGGGCTTTCGCAGATTTCATCGTGAAATTCCCCCAGAGCGACCTTGCCGACAACGCGCAGTACTGGATAGGGGAATGTTTCTATTCGCAGAAGAAGTTCCAGGAAGCGAAAGAGGGGTTCGCCGCGGTGGCGGAGCATTTCCCCTTCGGGAACAAGGTCCCCGACGCCCTTTACAAGGAGGCCCTCTGCGCAGGGACTCTGGGCAATACGGAGGAAAGGACGTCCCTACTTAAACAGCTTGTGGAGAATTATCCTTACTCCGAAGCTTCAGCGAAGGCGGAGGACCTTCTCTCGCAGATCGAGAAGAGCTCGCCCTGACGCCCGGAAGGCCAAAAAACAAGGAAGGTGGCCCGAAAATGACCGGTGAGACCTGGAAACCGCTGGAAGCACACGCCTCCACCAAGAAATTCTTCTGTGGCGAATGGAAGGGCAGGCCAGCCCTGATGATAAAGTTCGAGAGAGGAGAAGACGCGGAGAGGTTCGCGGCCATCACTAAGTTCCTGCTTTCAAAAAAGGTCCCGGTCCCGAGGGTGCTCTCAGCGGACGACGAAAAGGCTGTCGTGACTGAGTTCGTGGAAGGCGGTCTGTTCTCCGCGGAGAAGAGGTCGGCGCCTTATCTCGACAACATCCTGAATGTCGCCGGGCTTTTCGCAGGCATCTCTCCCGGGGATCTTCCGAAAAGCTTCAAGCTCAACAGGATGGATATCGACAGGCTAAGGTTCGAGATGAACTTCTTTTTCCTGAATTTTTGCGCTTCCTACCTTTCGCAAAAACCTTCCGAGAAGGTAAAAGAGGCCATATACAATCTGGCGGAGGAATTGAGCCTCGCTCCTGCGGCGTTCGCCCACCGAGATTACCACTCCGAGAACATAATGGTGTCGAAGGGTTCCATCTACGTCGTGGACTACCAGGACGCCCTGCTTGCGCCGAGATGCTACGATCTCGCCTCTCTCTACGTCGACGGTTACAGGACACCCTCGGCGGCGGAGAAGAAGGCGATCCTCGAACGCTCCCTGAGATCTGTCGGAGGAGGAGGAGGCGCGGAGTTCAAGAAGACGGCGCTTCAGCGCGCTTTAAAGGCGTTGGGGACCTTCGGCTACCAGGTAGTCCAGAAGAACAAGGAAAGATACAGGGACGCAGCCGTAAGAACGGCGGGATATCTAGATGGGCTCGCTTCCGAGGAAACCCTGTCAACTCCCGATGCCGTTGATTTCGTAAGGACGATCAGGAAAAAACTTACATAGGTATCGTGTGGTTGAGCGGTCCCAGACCCTTTCCGATCTGGAAGGGGTGCTGCATGGCCTTTGCGAGGTACTGCTTCGCCTTTTCGATGCTCTCGCCCATGCCGAGCCCGCGCGCGATCAGCGCTATGACTATCGAGGAGAATGTGCATCCGAGCCCGAGAGTGTTCTTAGTTTTGAGGCGCGGCGCTTCGAACACATGGAAGTGGCTTCCGTCATACCAGAGGTCGAGAGACCTCACCTCCTGAAGCTGGCCTCCGGTGACGATGACGTGTTTCGTCCCGAGCCCGAAGAGTATCTTCGCCGCCTCTTTTGCATTGTTCATGTCCTTGATCGCCACTCCCGTGAGAAGTTCCGCCTCCTTGATGTTCGGAGTGACGGCGAACGCCAGGGGGATGAGCTTGCTCTTTATGGCCGCCACGGCGTCGTCGTTAACAAGCCGCTGCCCCTCGTGGTTGAAGATGACGGGGTCTACCATCAGTGGGCATTTGATGTTCAGCGCGTTCAGCAGCGATGCGACGATCTCGATGCTGTTGGCCTCGGTCAGCATGCCTATTTTCGCGGCGTGGAGGGGCATGTCCGAAACGACCGCCTCCATCTGCTGACCCACGAACTCCATCGGGATCGGGAACACGCCCTGGATCCCCGAGGTGTTCTGCGCTATGATCGCCGTCGAGACAGGCGCGCCATACACGCGGAACGTCTGGAAAGTCTTGATGTCGGCTACTATGCCCGTCGCTCCGCTCGAATCGAATGGCCCTATCGTCAATATCGTCCTGTTCATCTTTCACCCCTTCTTTACCATTATACTCCCTGGAACGCGTTTTCCGCAAAAGTCAGAAAAGCGGGAGGAGGACGTTTCGCGATGGAACCGTAAAGGAGTACAATGAGAAAGGAGAGGAGACAGAAGGGCGGGATGACGATCACGGTGGAACGGGTCGAAGAACTCATAGTTCTTAAGATAGACGGGAAGACATCCTTGGTGAGGATAAAGGATGTCGTCAACGAACAGGTCGAACAGGGAAATAAAAAGATCGTTGCAGACCTGAGGGGAGTGTCTTTCATAGATTCGGCCGGGCTCGGAGACCTCATGGCGGCATATACGATAGCGAGGCGGTTCGGAGGGGTCATCAAGCTCGTCAGCGACTCGAGGAAAGTTGACGACCTTCTCGACATTACAAGGATCTCGTCGGTGTTCGACAAATACGCTACCGTGGAAGAGGCGGTAAAGTCCTTCTGAATCTATTTCGTCCCTGATCGTCGCAGGAACCTGCAGCCGCCCCCGCAGTTCTCGTAAAGATCGCATTCTCCGCAACCAACATTCAGGCCATCATTTCTGAAACTTTCAGTCCGCGCCGATCCTGCCAAGTCCGCAAAGCTTTTCAAAAAGAGGCTTCCGAGGATCTCGGGGTTCTGTTCGCAAGTCCGAAGATTTCCTAGAGGGTCGATCACCCATTTATCCTTTCCGCAAGAGCATGCCCCGAAATGGAGGCGCGGAAACTGCTTATGATCGATCAGGCAAGGTTCCACCGGTATGGTCACCGCGACAGGAATGCCGAGGTCCGCGCTCTTCGCATCCGCAGCCGCAAGAACCTGTTCGAGGTCATCTCTCGTCGGCGTGAGCTCTGAAAGGTGCCGGAGACCTTCTCCGCCGGGGACGAAGCGGTTCAGCGATACCGAGTCGGCGGAAAAAGCTGCGGCCAGTTCGATGACCTCTCCTATGTCGATGAGGTTGAGCCTTGTTATTACCGTCGAAACAGTCAGTTTGGAGCCCGCGGACCTAGTGCAAAGCAGAGCTTTCCTGGCCTCGCCGAGCCTCTCGTCCCGCGTGAGCTTTGCGTATGAAAAGCGATCCATGCTGGGGATCGATATTTCAAAGTGGCCCACGCCGGCATCGGCCAGGTTCCCCGCAGTTTCTTCATCCAGAATGGTCCCGTTGGTCACGACGCTCACGGGGATGTTTTTCCCTGACAGAAAAGTACTGATCTTGGCAATATGGGGATGAAGGAGGGGTTCGCCTCCCGCCAGCGTCACCCCCGAAGGACGGACCTCCGAGAGAAGCTTCTCGAAAAGACGAGCGATGGCGGAAAAGGTCAGTTCTCCTTCTGGATAATCATCGCGCTGTTTCCAGACATTGTAGCAGTAAAGGCAGTCGCTTCCGCATCGGGGCGTGACCTCGAAAACGAAATACGGGCGGTTCATCGTTCCAAATCTAAGACAGCTTCGTTGATGAACGGGACGGCCCTCTTCAGCGTCAGGAGATTCTCTCTGGTTTCCTTGTACTTCGCTTCGATCTCTTTGAAAGAGGGAGCGGCTTCGCTGGAGTCGGGCGAATCTTTCCTTGCCGTAAAACCTGCGTACTGTTTTTCGTTGTCCTCTATCAACCTGTCGATGCTGAAATCTTTCTCCTCGGCAGGACCCCCGAGATCGGCATACATAAAGTGATACCCCAGCCACCCCCTGCTCACGGAATCGTACGCCGAGAACGCCTCGATCTCTTTCTGTATGTTCTTGAGCGCCAAGGAGATCTCTCGCTGGTCTATCTTGTCGTTCTTTTTTAGTTCAAGGAGCTGGTCGATCCTTCTTTCCAGATTGCCGATCGTCTGTTCTTTTCGGACAAGATACGGGGGAGGTATCATCCGGGTAATCATGCTCATCGGGAACTGCTCCATCTGGTTGATCCGTTCGGTGCAAAGGCGTTCGAAAAGTTCTCTCTCGGAGGGAGTCAAGATCCTGGATTGTTCGAGCCGCTTCAATCTTTCCACCAGCTCTTTAAGCTCGTTCCTGAGTTTTCCTGCTTCCTCGCGATCGATAGAGCCATGATACTCAATGACATCGCCGAGCTCCCCCTCGGTCTTTTTCTTTGGAACAACGAGATCCAGTTTTTTCCAGAACGCCTTGAAATCCCTCCACTCGGGAGTCTTGTTAAGGTCCAGGACCCTGCTCTCGGGGTACTTTTCCGTGTGCTGCCTCGCGGATTTGACAGGGGAGCCGGTGCTCTGACCTGAACTGTTGACTCCAATCAGGCTGAACGCTATGAGGAGGGCCATCATGAAGGGTCCCGGCTTCCTCCTCGCCCTGATATTCCTGATACCGATGGAGAACAATGCCAGGGCGACGAAAGAAGCGGCGGTCATGAGGGAGTAATGAAAGATCTTTTCCATATTTATGCCTCCGTGCCCATTTTATACCTTTTACGGGAGGAAAAGAACGGCCATCGCGTCGGGAGGGAGGCCATTTCATGTGCGACATCATTGTTTACGGCGAAAAGAGGGCTCAGGATATGTGCAACACCGTCTTGACAAAGAGACTAAATGAACAAATACTTGTTGACTTGGAATTCGTGATGACTTCCGGCGACTGATTCGAAAAAGAACGGGGGATAGATGGCCGAGATCAAAGGCACGACGATCCAGAGCAGGCTGGAGCACATCCGCGACAATTACGGCAGGGAGAAGGAATCCGAGGCCGTATCGCTGCTGAAGAAAAAATTCGGCAATGACGCCGGGGGCATAATACTTCCGATGAGCTGGTACGCGCTCGCAATGGACGACTCGCTCTGTCTTTACATCAAAGAACTCTCGGGGCTCCCCGGCGAAAGCGCTTATCAGGAGCTTGGGCGCAGGTCGGCGGCTTCGCACATGAAATTCTTCAAAGTAGCCCTGGGGGCGGCCAAGACCCCATGCGAGGTGATAGAGAAGATGCCGATCCTTCACAAGAGCTATGTCCGGGGTTTCGGCGAGATGATAGTATCGGAAAGCTCGCCCAATCATTCTATTCTCAAAATATCCGGCCACCGGGAGACGTTCCGGAGCGTCTGCTCCAGCAACGTCGCATACATAGCGGAGATGTGCGGCCTGATCGCGGGAGTGAAGGTGCGGGGTTCGGAGCCACGCTGCCTCTGCCGCAGGGACACATGCTGCGAATACCGCTTCGAGTGGTAGTAAGGGCAGGGGAAAACGAGTTGATAACCCGTGAACAAGGCCAGGTCGCGCGAGTCCGGCCGCAAGAAGAGGATGACGGTTTTCGCGGTCCTGTTCCATTTTTATCTCGTGTGCCGTTACCCTTGCCGGCCGGTTGCTGAAAAAACCGATTGCCGCACAGCCTGTCCTGTAATTTGCCGGAATCGGAGGTATGTCCCCATTGACATAGTACGCTTCCGGGGTTATCTTTGGTTCAGGAGGCAACTGAAATGGATGTGGGCGATGTCGTCAAGTTCATAGGCGGGGTGCGCGTGGACGGAGGGGCGACCTATAGGGTCGTGGAGATTTACAAGGAAAATGTCTCGGTCCTTCCAATACGCCCTCCCTTGCCGGGTGAACCGGAACCCCTGGTGATCTGCGCCAGGCAATACGAACTTGAAGTGATAGCGAAGGGGACGAAGCACTAGACCCCCGCAATCCCGGGTTCCCCAGGCCGCGGAAGCCTGCATGAAACGCGGCCGTGAAATTGCGGCGTCGCGGCTCAAATCTTGTTTATATCCTGTTCCCGGCCCTTTTGACAAGATCGCAAGACGAGGCTCACGGGGGAATTTTTAAGTAAGCGGAAACCTGAAAAACCGATATCGCCCCAGATCTTCCCGCAAAGGGGCAGGGGCGCAGACCCCTGCCCATGCCAGTGAATTTATTCCTATAAAGACTAACCTTCAGCCATAAGCCTTACGAACACCCGAGCGAATTCCCGCAGTTCAGGCATTTGTAGCATGCACCGTTCCTTACCGTGAGGTGGCCGCAAATGCTGCAGAACGGAGCGTCTCCCATCATCGAGCCAAGGTACTGGCTCGCGACCGAGCTGTCGGCGATCTTGTAAACGGGAAGCTTTGATTCTGTCTTCAGGATCTCTTCCGCTTCCTTGAGTTCCTTGCTGGAGGCGGTGGGGGAAGCCAGGATCTTCGTGGCGTCGGCCTCGGGGGTGATCTCCTGCGGCTTGACCTGGACAAGGTCCGTCCTCTTCAGGTACTCGAGGGCGATAACCCTGAACAGGTAGTCGATCATCGAGTTCGCGTGCTTTATGTTCGGGTGGTCGTTCACGATGCCGCGGGGCTCGAAGCTGGTAAACGTGAAGCAGTCGACGTACTCCTCAAGGGGGACGCCGTATTGGAGGCCGAGCGAGATGGCTATCGCGAAGCAGTTCATCAGGCTCCTGAAGGACGCGCCCTCCTTGTGGACGTCCACGAAGATCTCTCCCAGGCGGCCGTCCTCGTACTCGCCTGTCCTCAGATAGATCTTCTGGCCGCCGACGCGGGCTTCCTGAGTGAAGCCCTTCCTTTTCTTCGGAAGCCTTCTTCTCTGGAGCGGAGTTCTCCAGAGGTCTGCCGTCTGCTGGGGATGTGCCGCCTTGTCCGTGCCCTCTTTTTTTTCAGAGGAAGCATCAGAGAGCGGCTGGAGCATCTTCGAGCCGTCCCTGTAGACAGCTATCGCCTTGACCCCCCTTTTCCAGGCTTCCGTGAAGACCCTTTCTATCTCCTCGGGAGTTATGTTGCCCGGAAGGTTGACCGTTTTGGATATGGCTCCGGAGATGAAGGGCTGGGCGGCCGCCATCATCCTGATGTGTCCCAGCGGAGCGATGAAGCGTTTTCCGTACTTTCCGCACTTGTTGGCGCAGTCGAAGACAGGCAGATGCTCCTCTTTCAGGTAGGGGGCGCCTTCCAGCGTCATGTGCCCCGATGCGACCTTTGAAGCCTCCTCTATTTCCACATTCTTGAAGCCGAGCTTGGCGAGTAGAGAAAAGCCCGGCTTCGACGCCTCTTCCGGTGAAACGCCCAGGCGTTTGAAACAGGCATCCCCCAGCACCGGAACCGTGAAAGCCTGAGAAATCTCGACGACTCTGGGCAGCTGGGCTTCGACCTTCGTTATTTCTTCGGCAGTGAAACCTTTTTCATTCAGGGTCCTCGGGTTGATGAAGGGAGTCCCATCGAGTTTGAAGGTCCCGATCAGGTAGTCGAGGATCTCCCCGATCTCCTTCGGCGAGTACCCCAGCTTCTTAAGAGCCGGTTCGACAGATTGGTTGACGATCTTGAAGTAGCCGCCTCCCGCGAGTTTCTTGAACTTCACTAGTGTGAAGTCGGGCTCGATCCCCGTGGTGTCGCAGTCCATCAGAAGACCTATTGTGCCGGTCGGGGCCAGAACTGAAGCCTGGGCGTTCCTGTAGCCGAAGCGCATGCCGAAGAGTAGAGCGTCGTCCCATGCCTGCCGCGCCGCCGTGGCGAGCTGCTCGGGTATGAGCGATGTGTCGATGTTTAGGCTTTCCGCCCTGTGCTTTTTAATAACGTCAAGCATCGGCTCCTTGTTCGCCGCGTATGCGGGGAAGGGCCCTTTTCGTTCTGCGATGTGCGCCGACACGGTATAAGCGTGGCCGGTCATTATGCTGGTCACGGCGGAGCACCATGCGAAACCTTTCGGACTGTCATAAGGTATGCCTGAGACCATCAGAAGGGTTCCCAGGTTGGCGTATCCGAGCCCCAGGGGACGGAAGTCATGGCTGTTCTGCGCGATCGTCTCGGTGGGGTACGAAGCCAGGTCGACCAGGATCTCCTGCGCCATGATGAGAATGGCTATGGCGTGCTTGAATCCTTCTATCTCGAAGGATCCGTCCTCCCGTAGGAACTTGAGAAGGTTTATGGACGCGAGGTTGCAGGAAGAGTCGTCCAGGAACATGTATTCGGAACAGGGGTTGCTGGCGTTGATCCTTCCTGAAGCCTTGCAGGTGTGCCATTTGTTGATGGTCGTGTCGAACTGGATGCCCGGGTCGCCGCATTCCCAGGCGCCTTCCGCGATCATTTTGAGGATGTCCCTTGCTTTCAGAGTCTGGGCGGCGTCGCCCGAAACGCGGTTCCTTGTCGAGAACACGGTGTTCTTTTCACAAGCCTCCATGAACTCGTCCGTGACCCTGACGGAATTGTTGGCGTTCTGGCCCGAGACCGTCCTTATGGCTTCGTCCATGCTGACGCCGCTCTTGGCCATCATCCTCGCTTTTTCTTCCTCGCGCTTCTTCCAGCCGATGAAATCGAGTATTTCCGGGTGGTCGGCGTCCAGGATGACCATCTTCGCGGCCCTGCGGGTCGTCCCTCCCGATTTCGTCGCCCCCGCCGCCCTGTCCAGAACTTCAAGGAAAGACATGAGGCCGGACGATGTGCCGCCGCCGGAAAGCTTCTCCTCCTTTGATCTGATCTTCGAGAAATTGGTGCCGGTCCCGGACCCGTACTTGAAAAGGCGCGCTTCGTTCTTTATCAGCTGGAAAATGTCCATGAGGTCGTCTTTTACCGACTGGATGAAGCATGCGGAGCACTGGGGGTGCTGATAGGCGTTCCTAGTCTCCTCTACCCTGGCCGTTTGGGGATTATGGTAATAAGCCCCGCCCTGGCCCTCTATCCCGTACTCGTGGTAGAGCCCGAGATTGAACCACACAGGCGAGTTGAAGGCGCCCTTCTGGGTGATGAGGATGTGGACGAGCTCGTCCTCGAAGGTCTGCGCTTCAGATTCCTCCGTAAAATAATTCCCGAGCTTTTCACCCTCGGTCCTTAAGGTGTGGGCGATCCTTCTCACGACCTGCCTGACGGAAGTCTCGTGGCCGGACCCGGGCACTCCCGCTTTCCTAAAGTACTTGGATATCATGATGTCGGTGGCCAGCTGCGACCATTCATCGGGCACTTCGGCGTCGTCAAGGGAGAAGACGATCGAACCGTCCGGATTGAGTATGCGGGAACTTCTTTTGACATATCTTACAGAATCGTAAGGAGATGTGCCTGAAGTGGTAAAGTGCCGCTTAAGAGAGAAAGGCTCCAGTGCTTCTGAAACGAACTGATCAGGCGCTAAGTCGTCCGAATCCTGCTTTCTGTCCTGAGGAAGCTCCTTGAAAAGATCGTCCTTCGAATCGCGCTTGTCCTTGATGGTCCCGCCAATGTTTTTATTCTTATCCATAAGATTTCTCCTGTTTTTTCCCGTTTTATAAAAAAGACCCTTTTCAGGGCAATGAGAATATAATCCAATATATTGTGTTTGTCAAGGGTTAAAATGCCCATATATTGGCATTTTTATTGCATTTGCGGCTTTGCCGAACCGCAACTTCTTCATTTTTTTGAGCTTATGATTTTATCAGGGGAGGGGATGATCATGGAACTGACCAGGAAAAGGGAAGAGGATGTCAGGAACGGGACCCAGAAGGTCCCGGAAACCGAATATAGGAAAGTCCCGAGCGGGAACGCTATGAACGCCCTTACGCCCGCAAGCGCCACGTGCAGAGCTCCGAATGAGGAGGCTTCCTCCCTGGCGTGGCAGAATGTCAGGGGAGCGAGATACCAGGAAACGTTGACGACGGCCATGCTTATTCCGTACCAGGCGTATGCGGGGTATGCGAATAGAACGCCGGCGGCAAGTGAAAGTGACAAAGGATAGAATACAAGTGCGGCGAATCCCGCCTTGTTCAGGTACAGGGGATGGACCCTGTCGGTGAGCCGACCCATGAACCAGGAAAAGATCACAATCATCCCCTGGTAAAAAAGCCCGTTAAGAAATGACGCTTGGCTGTATGTCACCTTGAGATGGTCTACCAGATATAGTGGTAAAAGGGGAAGCATCATCATGAATCCCGTTCCGTAAAAGAAATAGGAGATCTCGAATTTTCTGAAATCCGGGCGTTTTTTGAGGATATCGAGGGGCTTAACGAGAGTGGTCGGCTCCTTCTTGTTGATTCCTTCTTCCCTGATGCCGGACATCAGGACGCAAGAAGCGAAGCCCGCCAGCGCCGCCAGGGGATAAATTACGGAGGGAGAGTCGGGAAAAAGGTCGTAAATCCTTCCCACCGTTAAAGATGAGAATATGGCCATCAGCCCGGAAAAGGAATATACCAGTCCGAAAAGCTTCCCCCTGTTCCCTTCCCCGTAGTTGGATTTAAGTATTGCGTTCTGAGCGGTGAAGAAAAGCGGATATGAGATCGAGGCGATCGAGGCGAGGATCACGAAGCCCGTTGCCGACCCGCAAAACAGGCATAGCAGGAATGCCAGCCGCGGCACCCCAGCCATCAGGAAGAAGATCCTCTTGGGCCTGTAGGCCATCATCGAGCCGAGCGGCAGCGAGAGGATGAGAGATGCGGAAGCCGACATGACCAGCAGAGTGACCAGGATCGGGGAGGCATCGAAATGCTTCCTGGCGACGATGTCGTTCAGGAGCCAGACGCCGGTGAAGATCCCCTCAAAAAAGTGGGCCCCGAGATGGGCTTGAAAAGTCCGCCTGGTATGTTCGGAAAGGGGCTGGCTCAATCATCCCGCCCTGAACACCCCGAAAACATCCCTGAGAGTTCCGACGATCTCGCCGATCGTGGCGTAGGCTTTGACCGCTTCCAGTGTCGGAGGCATTATGTTGTCCGAAGATTCCGCCGCCGCTTTTACATTTGCGAGGGCTCTCGACACCGCCGCGTTGTCCCTGCGCGCCTTCAGGTCTCTGAGCCTCCCCACCTGCTCGGTCTCGAGTTTAGGGTCGATCCTTAATACTGGGATTGGCGTTTCAGATGATTCCGAGAAGGAATTCACGCCGACGATTATTCTTTCTCCAGCTTCGATCTCTTTCTGGTAACTGTAGGAAGAATCCTCTATCTGCCTCTGGACAATGCCCTTTTCTATCGCGTCGACCATCCCGCCGCCGGCCTCGATCTCCTCGATGATTCTCATCGCCTCTGATTCTATCCTGTCGGTAAGGGCTTCGATAGCGTAAGACCCTCCGAGAGGGTCTATCATGTCCGTGACACCGCTTTCGAAAGCGATCGCCTGCTGCGTCCTGAGCGCCACGGTCGCCGATTCCATCGTGGGGAGCCCGAGAGCTTCGTCCTTGGAGTTGGTGTGGAGGGACTGGGTTCCGCCCAGGACGGCCGCCAGTGCCTGCAGGGTCACCCTGGCCACGTTAACCTCGGGCTGCTGGGCGGTGAGGGTGCAGCCGGCTGTTTGTGTGTGGAAGCGAAGCATCTGGGCTTTGGGGTTCACTGCGTTGAACTTGTCGCGCATTATCTTCGCCCACAGTCGCCTGGCCGCCCTGAACTTCGCGACCTCTTCCAGAAGATTGTTGTGGGCGTTGAAGAAAAAGGAAAGCCTCTCGCCGAAAGCGTCGACTTCCAGGCCCGCGTCCATAGCGGCTCGGACATACGTCATTCCGTTCAGGAAGGTGAATGCTATTTCCTGTACCGCGCTCGCTCCCGCTTCCCTGATGTGGTAGCCGGAAATCGATATCGTGTTCCACTTCGGAACGTTCCCGCCGGCGAACTCGAAAATGTCCGTGATGAGCCTTAGAGATGGCTTCGGTGGGAAGACATAGGTCCCCCTGGCTATGTATTCCTTGAGGATGTCGTTCTGGATGGTGCCCGAAAGCGAGGAGAACGGGACGCCCTGCTTTTCAGCGACGGCGAGGTAGAGAGAGAGCAGCACGAACGCCGTCGAGTTGATCGTCATTGAGGTGGAAACCTTGTCGAGCGGGATGCCCTTCAGAAGTACCTCCATGTCCTCCAGGCTGTCCACCGCCACGCCCACCTTGCCGACCTCTCCGGCGGAGACCGGGTCGTCGGAATCGTATCCCATCTGGGTGGGTAGGTCGAAAGCGACGGAGAGGCCGGTCTGTCCCTTTTCTATGAGGTACCTGTACCGTTCGTTGGATTCACTGGCGGTTCCGAAACCCGCGTATTGTCTCATGGTCCAGAACCTGCCCCTGTACATCGAAGCCTGCACGCCTCTCGTGAAGGGAAATTCCCCGGGATAACCGAGCCGTTCCTCGTAATCTGCGCCGGGTGCATCTTCCGGGGTGTAAAGGGGTTGAAATTCGTATCCCGAGGTCGAAGGGAGGGTCTTTTTGTCCTTCAGCTGCTTGTCGAGCTTCTGCCTGAAAGAGGCTTTCCTGGAGAGTTCTTTTTCACGGGGCATTTTTCCTCCGTTCCTTAGCGGTTTGCCAATCAGGCATTATAATATATAATAGCTTTTTTTGGATACGGCATGGACGCGATAACGGAACCAGGAAAATTCGTCGAGGCAGGGGACGGTACGGAGCCGCGCTATTCCCTTCCCGTCTTCAAAGGCCCCCTTGACCTGCTCCTTTACTTTATCGACAAGAACGAGCTGGACATCTACGACATCCCTATCGCGCAGATAACAGAGCAGTACAACAGGTACCTATCGAAGATGAAGGACCTCAACCTCTACATCGCAGCCGACTTCATAACGATGGCCGCGACACTGATCAGCATCAAGGGCCAGATGCTTCTTCCGAGGCACACGCGGGAGGAAGCCGTAGCCGAGGATCCCCGCAAAACTCTCGTGGATCAGCTCCTGGAGCACAGGAAGCTGATAGAGGCGGGGCACATTCTGGGCGAAAAGGAAGCGCTTGCGATCAGCCAGTTCCACCGCAGGGAGATAGCCGGGGAGGGGAGCCTGGACACCTACGACCTCGAAGTATGGGATCTCGTCGGGGCGATCAAGAACGTCATCCAGAGGATCGAGAACAAGGAAACAAAAATAATCCTCGTAGAAGAGAAGAACATAGCCGAGAAGATGGAGGAGGTCCTGGCGCTGATAAGGGAGCGAGGGACTGCGCTGTTCACGGAACTTCTCGGGGAAGACAAAGGCAGGTTCGGCACGGTCCTTACTTTCGTGACTGTCCTGGAGATGGCGAAAAAACGGGTCGTGAGCCTTTTTCAGGATGCCCCGTTCGGCCCGATAAGGGTGCTTCTAAGGAAAAAACAGCATCAGGCTGTTGAGCCGCGGCAGGACTGATCATGCTTGGGCCGGCAGTTCGACGACGATCCTGGCGCTTTCGCCCGGGCCGCTCGAGGCGTTCATCGTGCCTCCCATCATCATGACGAGATATTTTACCGCTCCGAGCCCCAGGCAGACAGGCTTCTGTTCTGCCGACTCCTTGTGAAAATCCGGAGGCTGGACAAAGACTCTCTCCATGAGATGGTTCATGGTCGGGGCATCTTCTTCCATTGCCGGGATGAGCATCGCGGCGCAGACTTTCTTCCCGTCGCGCGACACCGAGATCGCGACCTCCCTGTCGCTCCTGCTGTACAGGATGGCGTTCCTCAGAAGCTCGTCCGCCATGGAAGCGATGAGGTTCGGCGGCTCCGAGATTTCGGTATCGGACGATTCGGGACCCTCGATGTGGAGCTTGACCTTTGTCGCGAAGGATGTCCTTGAAAGCCTCCCGGCGGAGTCCCTAAGGGCTTGGGTGAAGCTGACCGGCTTTCTTTTCTCGTCCTTGCAATGCTTGACGATCGAGGTGAACTCCTCCAGCCTCTCCACCATCTCCGAGATCCAGGCGCAGTTCCTGTATATGGTCCTGTGTATGCGGTCCGAATCGCCGGCTCCGTTCGCTTTCCCCTTGAACAGGAGCTCGCAATAACCGAGGACCACGCCCAGAGGCGTCTTCAGGTCGTGCCCCGTGGATTCTAGAAGCCTCTCGAGAAAGATCGTCTGCGCGTGGTTGTAATCGAGTTCGTGGATCACTTCGTGGAAATGGACGCTTTCTCCGCCGGAACATTTCTGGGTATCGCTTTCCTTCAGGAAGATCACGTCGAAGCCTTCGGCATCGCTTCCGCCGTTGAGCTTCATCACCCGGAAACAGACGTTTATGGTGCCGCCGTCCGCCGTCCTGCATTCCGAAAGATGTATCTTGCCGCGGGCGGCTTCTTCGAGGACTTCGCGCCTAGGGCCGATCTCTCCCGTCAGTCTCTTCGAGAGGAGATCCTCGGGCTCCGCGCCCAGCAGCCGCGCCGATTGTTCCGAGATCTCCACGACCCTGAAGTCCTCGTCAGTTATCAGTCTGCCAATGCCGAAAGACTCGAGGGGCCTGAGGGCCCGCTTTTTCCCCACATGCTCTCCGACGTCTGACATGTTTCACCTCGCTTGTCGGTTAAATGATATTACCAAGCGGGCAAATTTTCAAGTTCAGGGAGCGGCCTCCTAGTCCTTCATCTCCTTGAGGATGAAATTGCCTTTGTCGAAATCGACGTTGCTCACGGTTCCGGAGACGGCGACGGAGAAATCCTGCGAGCGCTCGTCGTTGTTGATGACAACGGTCTCCTCCCTCCCGTCGTCATAGTAAACGGTGATGTCGATGGGCATTATGTAGCGGTCGTTGTTCTCGGAGCGGTTGGCGATCTTGTGTTTCTGCTTCTGCATCACGCTAATGTTGAGCGTGTTCCCGCTCTGCGAGTACGTCCAGGAATAGACCGGCCTTTTCTTCGTGTACACCCACTGGTCGAAGAACCATTTCAGGTCGGAACCGTGGAACTCTTCGCACACGGACATGAAATCATCCGTGACCGCCGAGGACATGGAATGCCTCTCACGGTAAGCCCTCATGGCCTGCCAGAATTTCTCCTCTCCCATGACGCGGCTGAGCATGTGCAGGACCCAGGCCCCCTTCGTGTATATGGCGTCTGAATCAGCGAAAGGCTTGTTCTCGTTCTTCACGTAGACCGTTCCCCGGAGCGCGCCGTTCGCGAGGCCGTCGTCATAATAAGAGCCGAGCACTCCGCCGACTGTCAATCCGTAACTGCTGTATTCGTGCACCATCCAGAGAACCTCGAAGTAGGTGGCGAACCCTTCGTTGAGCCATATGTCATGCCAGGTCCCGCAGGTCACCTCGTCGCCGAACCACTGGTGGGACAGCTCGTGGGCGTAAATGAGGTTGTTGTAATAATCGGAATAGCCGACGAAGTAATCTCCCATGCTCGTCAGCGTCTGATGCTCCATGGCGCCGCCCCAGGGGAACTCCACCTGCCCGTACTTCTCGCCGATAAAGGGATATTCTCCGACCAGGCCCGCGTAGAGAGAGATCATCTCGGGGATGTCCTCGAAGTTCGTCCGCGCTTCCGAAAGGTGCTCGGGATAGACGTAGTATTCGAGCGGCATGGCCGTGCTGCCGTCCAGCGAGGTGTAGGAATCGCTGAAATGCTCGTAGTTGGTGACGTTTACCGAGATCAGGTAGGCGGGGATCGGGTAGTCTTCGCTCCACATGTAAGTGACCGTGCCGTCCTGGTTGGTAACTGTTCCCTCAAGGGTGCCGTTGGAGGCTCCGACCATCCCCGCGGGTGTCTTGAGGTTTATATCTGCGGTGAATTTGTCGGAAACCTCGTCTATGACGGGCCACCAAGCATAAGCTTCGAACGGTTCCGAGAGCGTAGTGGCAGACATCACCCCGTCATGATCGCTGAAAAGCATGCCGCCGCCGAGGGCCCCTGTCATCTGCGGAGCACCGCGGTACGTGAGAGAGATCTGGTAAATCGCGTCCTTCTGCAGCGGGGAAGTGAAGTCGATCTTGATATCATCTTTCTTTCTTTTGAAATTGAACGTGACTCCGTCGTCGAGGGTCGCGATGATCGAGACAAGGTTCAATTTTTTGTGCAGCCTGAAGCTGATCGAGGAAAGAGCGGCGGTGGGGGAGAATGTCAGCGTTACCGTTCCGCTGATGAACCTCTGGCTCGGGTCGACAAAGAGGTCGAGGTCGTAGTGGAGCATGTCGATGTTCTGTTTTTCCTGCTGGCCGTATTTCGCGGCCTGCTTCATCTTTTCCACGGCCGCCGCTTTTCTCAGCGATTCCTGCGCCTTGAACTCCTTCAGCCTTGAAACGGCTTTAATCGGGTCGCTGTCCGCGGGGCCTCCCGCGAAGACCGCGGATACCGCGAAGAACATCACTGCGAGAAAGATCATGGTCCTTTTCATCTCGAATTCTCCTTATCCGGCAATTTCGTTGTTATCGCCGATCCTCAGGACCGTGGGCCTGAAACCGGCAGCCTCGCTCGCGTCCACCTGGACGTAGGCGCATATTATGACGACATCCCCCTTCTTTATCTGGTGGGCGGCGGCGCCGTTCGCGCAGAATGTCCTGGAGCCGGGCTCGCCCTCGATGGCGTAGGTCTTCAGCCTAGAACCGTTCGTGACGTTGTATATTTCGACCGCCTGATAGGGGATGATCCCCGCTTTTTTCATGATGTCGGAATCGATGGTGAAAGAACCTTCGTAATCGAGGTTCGAGTCGGTGACCCTCGCCCTGTGTATCTTCGACGCAAGCATCTCAATTGCCATTCTGAGCTCCCAGGATTATGTTGTCTATCAGCCGCGTTTTTCCGCAGAAGACGGCCGCGGCAAGGAGGGCGGGCCTTTTCCCTGAAAGGGTTTCGAGCGGCTCGAGTGTCCCGCAGTCCACTATTTCCAGATAATCCGGCTTCAGGAGTGCCGAACGACCGATCTCGGCGAGCGCCGCCTGTTTCAGTTTCGCAGGCGAGCGCTCACCCCCGCCGAACGCCTTGGAAGCCAGGTCCAGCCCCTTCTTGATTAAGGGAGCGGCCTGCCTCTCGCCGGGGTCGAGGTACTTGTTCCTGCTCGACATGGCTAGGCCGTCCTTTTCCCTGACTATGGGGGAAACGACTATCTCGACCGGAAAATCGAGGTCACGCGTCATTTTCTTTATCACAGCGCACTGCTGTGCGTCTTTCTGTCCGAAAACCGCGATGTCGGGCTCCACCGCGAGGAACAGCTTCGAAACGACCGTAGCCACGCCCCTGAAATGTCCCGGCCTCCTGGCGCCGCAGAGGGTGTCCACGATCCGGCCCTCTATCTCGACGAACGTCGAATACCCCCTGGGGTAGATCTCTTCGACCTGAGGACAGAAGAGAGCGTCCACGCGGGCCTCTTCGCATATGACCCTGTCCCTTTCGAAGTCCCTCGGGTACCTGTCGAAATCCTCTTCGGGGCCGAACTGGGTCGGGTTGACGAAGATCGATACGACGACGAAGTCCGCGCGGTTGTTGGCTTTCCTCACGAGAGAAACGTGCCCCTCGTGAAGGTATCCCATGGTAGGGACGAGGGCTATCTTCCTGCCTTCCCTCCTGACGGCGCGGCTCGTTTCCCTGATCTCTCTCACGGAACCGCAAATTATCACTTGGTTCTTTCCTTCTCCTCCCCCCGGGGATCTTTCTGCAGGTGGTACGACTGTTCTTCGGAGGGGTAAACGCCTTTCCTGACCTCTTTCGCGAACTGGCAGAGCCCTTCCACCATCTCGTCCCTGAGATTCTTGTATTTCTTGACGAAGCGGGGGTGGGGAGGGTCGGAGATCCCGAGCAGGTCGTGGAAGACAAGCACCTGCCCGTCGCAGTGCGGCCCCGAGCCTATGCCGATAGTAGGTATCTTCACCGAAGCGGTTATCTTCGAGGCGACCTCGGAGGGCATGCATTCGAGAACGACTGAGAAGGCTCCCGCGTCCTCCAGCGCCAGTGCGTCTTCCAGGAGCATCCTTGCGGACTCTTCGTCCTTGCCCTGGACCTTGAACCCTCCGAGGCTGTGGATCGACTGGGGGGTGAGGCCGATGTGTCCCATCACCGGTATCTCGTTGTTCACGAGGGTCCTCACCAGAGAGGCCCTCTTGGCTCCGCCCTCGACTTTCACGGCCTGGGCTTTTCCTTCCTTTATGCATCTCCCGCAGTTCCTGACCGATTCGGTCTCGTCCGTGTGGTAGGTCAAGAAGGGCATGTCGCTGACCACCAGCGCCCTCCTCGCGGCCCTGGCCACCATGGAAGTGTGGTAGATCATCTCTTCCAGAGTCACCGACAGCGTGTCTTCGTTGCCCTGGACGACCATCCCCAGGGAATCCCCGACAAGTATGAGGTCGGCTCCCGCCTGGTCGCACGCCTTGGCGGAGGGGAAGTCGTAGGCGGTTACCATAACCACCTTCTCGCCGGAACGCTTTTTATCCCTTATCGCAGGGACGCTTACGCTTTTAAAGGGGGGGACGGTTATCTTCGACATCTATCCTTCCTTTCTCCCCGCCGCCTTTGCGGTCGGGGGAAAGCGATCTTCGCCTTCATATCGCAGCCCTTCCCGCTCGCTCAGGATGCAGGAGGGTTGTACAGGACTACACCATACTCCAAAGAATTTATCATTGCAACGAGGCGGTCCATCTCTTCCGGGTTCTTTTCGAAGTCAGTGTCGTTGACGTTGACGATGAGGAGAGGAGTGCGCTTGTAGTGGAAGAAAAAGTGGTTGTAGGATTCGTTGAGCTTCTCGATGTACTCCTCGGAGATGTTCTTCTCGTTCTCCCTGCTTCTTTTCCTTATCCTCTTCTTCAGCACTTCCGTCGATGCCTGGAGATACACGATCGCCTCCGGGCCCGGCAGGGGGCCGAGGAGGAACTGGAATATCTTCCTGTGAAGGTAAAGCTCTTTTTCGTCGAGAGTGAGCTGGGCGAATATGAGCTCCTTCTCGAGGATGTAATCGCAGATCACGGAGCTTTCGAAAAGAGTCGGCTGGACGAGCGGAAGCTGCTGCTGGTAGCGCGTCAGCAGGAAGTACAGCTGGCACTGGAACGCGGAGCCTTTCTTCCCCTGGTAAAAATCCCTGAGGAAGGGGTTGTTCACTTCCTCTTCGATCAGCTTCGAGTCGGTCCGCTGGGCCAGAAGCCGGGCCAGCGTGCTTTTCCCGACGCCTATCGCGCCTTCGATGGCAACGTGTTTGAACTTCAGCTTTCGTTCCGGCATCAAAACCTCAAAGCGGTATTATCCGACAAATGTGCTGAAAAATAAAGCAGCCGTCCGGAGGGACCCCTTGAGGCGATCCGCCGGAGCGGCAGGAGCGCCTCTTGCAATTTTTTCAGTCCGGTATGATAATTTATCCGGAGAGGCTGGCCATGGAGTACAGGAAGCTGATACTCAGGTACCTTGACGGGAACGTGGTCCCGGCGCTCGTGGGATTCTTCGAGAACGGCACGGACCCGATCTCCGCCATAAAGACCGACGGATCCCCCCTGTGCGTCGCGGTTTCGGAACTCAAAGCCGCTTTCTTCGTGAAAGACTATTTGGGAAACCCATCCTACCAGGCCCTTCTTGACGAGGAGAACCTCAGGAAAAAGACCGACGGGCGTTTCGTCAGGCTTCACTTCAGCGACGGAGAGGTGCTTGCAGGGCAGGTGGCCGAGGATACCAATTTTTCAAAGGGATTCTTCCTTAAGGTCCTTGATCCCGACGACAACAACATCCTCGTCTACGTCAACCCTCGAAGCCTGAGAAAAACCCCGGACATGTGACCAGCGACAGGGCCGCGAGAACAGCCGTTTCGACCCTCAGCGTATTTGAAGAGACAGACAGCCGCGCGTAACCGGCTTCTTCCAGCATCCTTTTTTCCCCTTCCGTGAAATCCCCTTCGGGCCCCACCGCGAGTCCGATCTCTCCCGTCAATAGAAGTGCCGCGTTGACACGGTTTCCTTTTTGATCGAGAACGTAGCCTTTCTCCGGCGCGGTCCCGAGAGCTTCCGAAAGATGGCGGTGAAAGGATATCTCAGGAAGAAAAGGGTTCCCCGATTGCTTTATGGCGGATGCCGCGATCTTCATGAAGCGCTCCGTCCTGGCCTCATAAGCGCGGATGGGGGACGGAGACCGCTCCGTCTGAACCAGGGCCATCCGGAACATTCCCAGCTCTACCGCGTGGAGAAGAGCCTCTTCGAGCGCCTTCATGTCGGGAGCGCCGAGGATAAGGTGCGGCCTGACCGCCGGAAGCGGTGCCCTGACCGCTTCCGATGCGGCCTTTATTTCGAGGCCCTCCCGTCCTGCGCAGATGACCGAGAATTCCCTCGTGGATCCGCGCCCGTCCATCAGAGTTACGCGGTCTCCCTCTCTTATCCGAAGGACCCTGGCCGCATGCCTTGCCTCGTCCCCCGAGAGGAAGAACGAATCCCCGTCCAGGGCGTCCGGCCTGAAGAATCGTTGTCCGTGGCTCATTCTCTCCCCTTAAAAGACCAATTTACCTCAACTCGACGATAAGGTAAAATGGAACCTATGTCTTCTCGCGCCGCAAAGAAGGTCCTCGAATTCATCTTCACCCTGTTCGCAGCCTCGAGCGCGGTCTTTTTCCTGTCGCGACTCGCCCCCTCGGACCCTGTGGAGATCCTTCTGGGAGAGAACGCAACTTTCGTGGACAGGGAGGCCCTCCGGAAGGAGCTGAAGCTCGACCTGACGCTTACTGCACAGTACGCTTCGTTCCTCGCGGGGCTTTTGGAATTGGACTTCGGAGAATCTTTAGTAACGAAGAGAAAGGTATCGACCGAGATCCTCGAAGCCCTGCCCCACACCCTGGCGCTGGGGTTTTCCGCCCTCCTGCTCTCGATCCTTGCGGGATTGTTCTCGGGTGCCGCATCCGCTTATTTCGAGGGACGGCCCCCTGACAGGGTTTTCGGCTTGGCCTCTTCAGTGATGATGGTTTCGCCTTCATTCCTGACAGGGCCGGTCTTCCTGCTTTTTTTCGCGGTCAGTTTGCCGATTTTTCCCGTTTCGGGAGACGGGACGGCCCTGTCATTCGTGCTCCCGGCCCTGGTATTGTCCATCCCGGCTTCCGCATACCTGGGGCGCGTCCTGAGGGTCTCGATATGCGAGGAAAAAAGAAAGGCCTATGTCCTGCTGGCAAGGGAAAAAGGCGCTGGGGATTCTCGTGCTTTCGCCGCGCACATGGTCCCCAACGCCCTGATCCCTTTCGTGCAGGTGGCGGGCCTCGAGTTCGGCGCGCTGCTGACAGGGGCGATAATAACCGAAAAAGTGTTCCGCATCCCAGGGTTGGGAAGCCTTCTGGCGAGATCCGTCTTCTCGAGGGACTACACTCTCATAACCGCCCTGATAATCGTCTTCAGCTTCATTTACCTGCTGGGAAACCTTTTGGCCGACCTCCTCTCTCCATTGGTGGACCCGAGGCTCAGAGATGCGTAAAAAGATGTCGTTCCCTGTCCTCCTCCTACTGTCCTGGCTCCTGCTCACCGCCGCGGGCCCGCTGGCGCTCTCGTTGCATCCTTCGGAGATACATCTGGAGAGGAGGTTGGAGGGCCCTTCTTCCGGATTTCCGCTTGGAACCGACGAACTGGGCAGAGACCTGTTGTCCAGGATAGTGTTCGGTTCGAGGCTGTCGCTGAAGCTGACGATAGTTTCCCTCAGCCTTTCCCTCCTGCTGGGAGGGTTGCTGGGGGCGCTGGCCGGGTTCAAGGGCGGCGTCGCGGACCTCGCGATATCAAGGCTGATAGATCTGCTGCTGGCTCTGCCGGGGATACTGCTGGCGATCCTCATCCTCGCGTTTTTCAAGCGGGGAGAGTTCTCCCTCGTGCTCGCTCTGACCATCTCATCCTGGGTAGGCTACGCGAGGACGGCCAGGGCAATGGCAAGGCAGCTTAGAGATCAGAGCTTTATGGAGGCGGCGTGCCTCTCGGGCGGGGGATTTCTTTTTATTTTCAGGAAACATCTGCTCCCCAACATTTTTCCCGTCCTCGGTGCGCAGGCGACGATAGGGGCGGCGTCGATCATCATGGCGGAATCAGGTCTCTCATTCCTGGGACTCGGAGTTCCGCCTCCCGCTCCTTCGCTAGGCGGCATCCTGACCAACGGGTGCGATTACCTGTTGGAAGCCCCTCATATCATTATATTTACATCCATAAGCATGCTGTCCGTCCTGTGGGGTCTCTACAAGGTGGCGGATGATTTCAGGACGATGAAGGTGTGAAATGTATTTATTATATAACATCTTGATAATACTGTTGACCCCGATCTGGCTCTTCATTATCGCAAGGCGTCAAAAAGGATGGTCGAGGATTAGAGAAAGAGTTGGAATGTTACCGAAAAGAGACAACAAGCCTATCTGGATACACGGGGTCTCTTTAGGTGAAGTAAAACTTGCGATAAGACTTGCTTATAAGCTCATAAATAACGGATATACTGCGTTCCTAACCTCAGCAACCAGGGCGGGGCTTGAACAACTTGAAAAAGAGAAGTTCCCGTTTTCAGCTTTTCCTATTGATTCGATATTGTATCAAATTCTTGCCGTTAGGAGGGTCCGGCCGAAAGCGGTAATTTTTCTTGAAACCGAGATCTGGCCTTCGCTGCTGAGAGCGCTCAGTAAGAAAGAGATTCCCACATTCATCGTGAATGGAAGGATTTCCACGAAAAAACTATCCAAATACCTGCTATTCAGGAACTTCTTTAAGAATTCACTTGCCTCGTCATGGATCTCTGCCTCGTCCGAAGAATACGCGGACAGGTTCCGCTCTCTGGGAATCCAAAAGGATAGAGTTGAAGTATCCTCGAATCTGAAATTCGATATCGCCGCGCCCAAGGAAAACAAAAAAGTCAGCGATGTCAGCACTCTTTCCGAATTCATGCCCCCGGACAGCGGGAGTTTGTGGATAGGAGGAAGCATAAGAGAGGGAGAGGAGGAGATTCTTCTCGATGCTCACGTGGCAGTTAAAAACGAGATCGGTTCATCGAGGTTAATAATCGCTCCGAGGCACCTGGAAAGGGTGGGGAAAATTCTTGAAGGATGCTGGTCACGGGGGTTGAACCCGAAGCTCAGAAGCGAGCTTCCCGGAAGAGATTGGGACGTTCTTATTTTGGACAGCTACGGCGAACTTCATGAAACGTATGGACTTGCAAAGGTCGCCTTCATGGGAGGATCGATCCTTCAACTTGGCGGGCAGAACCCGCTAGAACCGGCAGGGTGGGGGATGCCGGTAATCTTCGGGCCCCACATGGAAAATTTTGCCGACGAATCAAAAGCTCTCCTTGATCACGGCGGGGCCGCTCAAATATCCAATCCGGAAGAAATAGCCCCTACGATCATAGCGCTTTTCAAAGATGAATCCAAGCGTCAGGTTATGGGATATAATAACTTGAAATACATGAATAATGTAAGTGGCGGCATCGACAGGACCGTTGAATGGATAATCGAAAAGCTGTAAGATTGTTACTTTTTAAGGATTGCCGCATCCTTAAGTTTTTATGGAGGAGATTATGGTCAACAGGATCCTCAGGGGAATAGCGGGAGCTTTGATATTGTTTGGATTCGTTATGGGACACTTCGTTCATCCCGGCTTTTATTTCATAACGGCTTTCGTCGGGTTGAATCTGTTCCAATCTGCGTTTTCCAACTGGTGCCCGATGATCGCGGTTTTGAAACAGGTAGGCGTAAAGGATTGAAGATGAAAGAGATATTATTAATGATTGGAGTATTTGCCGTTTGGTTCCTGCTTAACAGGTACCTCCTGCCCAGGCTCGGGGTCCCTACCTGAATGGCTGACAGATGCGGGGCCGGGTCCGGCCCTGAAGAGAAAGTGAGGAAATGAAATGTCCGAATTCGTCATCGAAGTCAACGACTCAAATTTTGACAGCGAAGTAACCAACTCGTCCCTGCCGGTGTTCCTTGATTTCTGGGCCCCCTGGTGCGGCCCGTGCAGGATGGTCGCCCCCGTCGTGGATGAGCTGGCAGGTGAGATGAAGGGGAAAGTCAAGTTCGCAAAGGTCAACATCGATGAAAGCCCGAACACAGCGTCGCGTTTCGGGATCATGTCGATTCCGACGCTCCTTGTCGTAAAGGGAGGGCAGATCGTCGGTCAGCAAGTTGGCGCTGTACCCAAGTCGACACTTAAGTCCATGATTGAGAACAGCTTATAGTCCGGGGGTGGCAGATGCCGATATACGAGTTCCGTTGCCTTAAATGCGGTTGCGAATTCGAGAGGATCACATTGAAACCTCTTGGAGAATACAAGTTCGATTGTCCGAAGTGCAATTCGTCTGAAGTCGAAAAGCTGATCTCGGCTCCAGGATCGGTCGGAACCGGTGGCAATGGAACAAGCCATAGCTGTAGCGGAGGTTGCTGCGGAGCTCCGCCATCAAAATCCAAATTCACCTGAGGTTGAAGAAACGGAAGCGCCGTGAGCGCTTGACGGGGAGTCTTCGTGGCTCCCTTTTTTTGGGCAATATTACGTCCGATAAGATATCTTATGTTAAAATAATTGTGGTGGGCTAGCGTTCTTTTCGTGAATATCTGGCGGGCCCGGTCCTTTTCTCTTACCTTGACTGGGCGATCCGTTAAATATTTTATCTGATTGTTTTAAAGTTTTTGTTCGATTTATGGTAACTTACTATTTCTGATCATTACCTTATTCGATAATTATCAGGGCTTACATTTTTCAATGTTCCTGATTTATTATTTTATTATCAATAAGATATGTAACATTTATGAGCTTTTTCTTTTCATCATTATGTTTATGAATTCATTGATGACTCGTTCTGTTTCAATAAATAAAGTCGTTATGTTGGAAGTCAGAAGCGATCCTGGAGCCAGCACAACTCCAAATTCTTCGTTCGAAACGAACTGGCCGGGCTTCAGAGCAAGGAGGTCCGGCGCGTCCATCAGATCCGGCAATGATCGCCGGACGACAAATTCCGACAGCGAGATAGCCAGGACAGTTCCCCTACTTTCAACATGTCTCTTTAAAAAAAGGCGGATCTCGGATCTTATCTCAGGTATCTTATTCTTATTTAAGGAGAAATAATTCTTTGGCGTCCCCTGGCCTCCGGGGATAACTATCCCGTCCATCAATTTAGGCGATAACTCTTTAAGGGGAAAAAGTTTTCCCCGGACAAGGCGTGCCGCTTCCTGCAAGATCACTCTTTTTTGCGTGCGGCTGTTCTTTCCGTCAATATGGTTCACGCTGTGGAGCTGAGTGCCTGAAGGAGCGGCGTAAATAACTTCGCAGCCGTTCTTTTCAAGCCAGTAATGGCAGAAAACGGACTCAAAGGGATCGCTCCCGTCAAGATTCCCACAGCCTGAAAGAAGGAGAAGGACACGATGTTTCATGTTTTATTCTCAAGTATATGAACAGCTTTATCAACAATTATTCGTTTAGAGGACGAGATATTCTGTTCGATAAGCAGCCCGGCAGCGTAAGCGTGTCCTCCTCCGCCCCATTCCGAAAGGAACTCTCCAAGATTTAGGCCGTTGCGAGACCGGCAGGATACCTTTGTTTTTTCCGTGCCCAGCTCTTTAAAATAGAACCCCGCTTTTACGCCGTCTATCGTCATGAGATGGTTCACCAGGTCGTCCCCGTCCTCGATCCTCGCGTTAAGCTTTTTTAACAAGGACTGTGTCAGTTCTATAGTGGCGACCTTTCCCTGTGGTGAGACCCAGAGCGTGGAAAGCACTTCCCCGGTCAATCTGAGCCTTAGCGCCGACTGTTTCTCGTAGATCTCGGAATATACCCTTGCAGGATCGGTTCCCGCAGCCAGGAGTTCAGAGGCAAGCAGGTGGGTCGCTGAACTTGTGCCGGCGAACCTGAACCCTCCCGTATCGGTTTCGATCGCGGCGTAGAGCGGGTCGGCTATCTGCCTGGTTATCCTCAAGTCCATGCGTTTCAAAAGTTTATATATAACTTCGCCTGTCGCGCAGGCGCCGGGATCGATCAGGGAATGGACGCCTTCAGGTATGTCGACGATGTGATGATCTATCACCAGCATCCCCTTGCATCTCTGAATGATGGGAAGTACCGACCCCAGCCTGTCGAAAGCCCCCATGTCCACTACGAGGGCGAAATGGTCTTCCGGGTTAAAACCTCGCGGCAGCCCAGCCGGCTGTATTATCTCGGAATCGTCTTCCAAAAGGAACTTCAGGTTAGATGGCGTCGGAGAGTGATCCACGATGATCGCTTTTTTTTCGAGCGTTTTCAGCCCTCTCGAAAGTGCCAGGGCCGATCCTATCCCGTCGCCGTCGGGAGAGATGTGGGTGGTGATGACAAAGGAATCGTTCTCCTTGAGAAAGCTAAGAATGTCGGCGCCGATTACCATCAGTTCTCCTAAACAGGAAATGATAAGACCTCGCGGATAAAAAAGCAAATTGACTGAAGGATGCCTTTAGGATGAGGGAGATCCCCTCGTTTTCGGAACCCTCGAAGGCAACCTCGGAATGACGTTCAAATCATCTTCTCTATTATCCTTCAGCTCTTCAGCCTTAAGCCTTCAGCCTGTCCCAAGAACACGCCTGCATTGAAAACACCAAATTTCCGGACCTGAATGAGATTGAGGTAAAATGAGCGCTCTTGAGGAGCGACTTTAAGGGAATGATGAAAAAATACCTGGCCGTACTCGCCTCTTTCGTCATAATGCTCTGCCTGGGCGGGGTTTACGCATGGAGCGTGGTCGCCCCGGAACTCTCCAGGGAGCACGGCTTTTCTTCGGCGCAGAGCCAGTCTATCTTCGGCCTGCTCATCGGGATCCTTCCCGTCACGATGATATTCGCGGGTAAAGTCGAAAGAAGATACGGCTCTCGGGCGATCGCCTGGATCGCGGGGGGCCTTTTCTCCGGGGGGTATCTCCTCTCGGGATTCTCGGGAGGGAATTTCTGGCTGGTCCTTCTCGGCAACGGGATCTTCGCCGGGATGGGAACCGGCTTCGGATACCTCGCGGCGCTGACCGTGCCGGTGAAGCTGTTTCCATCGAGAAAGGGCCTCGTGACGGGAATCGCGGTCGGGGGCTTCGGCCTCGCCGCAATGGCTCTTTCCTACATCGTTCACGGGCTTACTAGCTCGGGGCGCGGTATACTCGAGATCTTCTTGATAGTCGGCGCCGTTTACGGGACAGCCATAGCGGTATCGGCTTTCTTCCTGAAGGCTGACGGATATGAGTCCTCCTTCCGTGAAAAAGATTTGAGCGCCCGTGAAATATGGAGCTCCCCCCCGCTTTACAAGCTCATTTCGGGCTTTTTCCTCGGGACCTTCGCGGGGCTGTTAATAGTCGGCAGTCTTAAGCCGATCGGCGCCGGACACGGCATCGGGGACAACATCCTGATACTGGGGGTCTCGGTCTTCGCCATTTCAAACTTCGCGGGAAGGGTCTCCTGGGGGTTCGTCAGCGACACGATCGGAGCGAGCCTGACAATTTTCATCGCTCTCGCTTTCCAGGCTTTTTTCATTCTCCTGCTGGGCACGGTGGAACTCTCCGATATTTCTTTTCTCGTGCTTTCGATGCTCGCAGGGTTCGGCTTCGGCGGGAATTTCGTCCTGTTCGCGAAGGAGACGGCGGAAATTTACGGCGTTGGAAACCTCGGAGCGGTCTACCCTTACGTCTCCTTCGGCTATGCCCTCGGAGGCCTATCGGGGCCCGTCACGGGAGGTCTCATGTACGACAGGTTCGGAGATTACAGGAACGCCGCGTGCCTCGCCGCCTTGATAAGCCTTGCCGGCGCTCTTCTTTTTCTGGCGGACCATTACACCCGACGCGAGCGGACGCGGGGTTCATAAACTCCCGAAAGTCTGAGATAATAGGCTCTGGAGAAAATCAATGCTCAGAGCCGCAAAAAAATATTTCGGGTTCGCATGCCTTGCTTCCGATCTCGTGAACCTGGTCGTTTCTTTCTTCGCCGCCTATTTCGTCAGGGCTGTATTGCTTCCGATGATCCCCTCTTTCGAGAAAAGGGTTTTCTTCTCGATCGACAAGTACATCCCCGTCGCGATAATTTCCGCTTTTTTCCTGCTCCTGTGCCTTTTCCTGCTGGGCGCTTTCAAGTTCCCGCTGGGGGTCGCTCTCCACAAGACCTTCATGACTTTTTCAAAGGCGGCGTTCTTTGGCTTCCTGATGACGATCGCGCTCATCTACCTGTTGAAACTGGTCTACGTGAGCAGGACCTTCGTGGCGATCTACTTCGTCACGATACTCTTCCTCGGGACGCTTTTCAGGCATCTGATTTCCCTAAGGTTCCGAAAGAGCGTCAGGGAGGGAATCCATCACAGGAACCTGGTGCTCGTGGGATGCAGCGCGCAGGCGCACGAATTCATCGATTCCGTGGGAACCAGCCCCGAGGTGGGATTTTCGGTCAGGGGGTTTTTCCTTCCGGGCGGAGAAGAATGCCCCGAAGCGAAGGAAGAACTTCTCAAGAAGGGAGTCGCATTTCTCGGGAACGTTTACGATATCCCGAAGTTCCTCGAAAGGGAGGTCATCGATGCCGTGGTGGTCGCCGAAGAGCCGGGAAAGGTGAGCAGCCTGGAGGAGCTCTTCCTCGTCTGCGAGGAACTCGGAGTCGAGCTCATCATGTCCCTCAGGATATTTCCCCACATCAACACGCCGATCTTTTTCGAAAGGCTAAGCGACATCCCTCTCCTCCATTTCGCGACGACGCCGAAGGCGGGCCTGGCTCTTTTCGTCAAGAGGATGATGGATATCTGCGGGGCATTCTTCGGCCTTCTGTTCCTATCTCCCCTGCTTCTTTTCACGGCGGCCCTCGTCAAGCTGACGAGCCCCGGGCCGGTCTTTTTTATCCAGGAGCGGATGGGGCTGAGGGGAAGGAGGTTCAGGCTTTACAAGTTCAGGACGATGGTGAAGGACGCCGAAAAGAAGCTCGAGGAGCTGAAGCACCTCAACGAAGTGGACGGACCCGTCTTCAAGATAGAAAGGGACCCCCGCCTGACTCCCATAGGAAGGTTGCTGAGGAAATCCTCGATAGACGAGCTTCCCCAGCTCTGGAACGTCCTCAGGGGCGAGATGTCCCTTGTAGGTCCCCGCCCTCCGATCCCGGCCGAGGTTGAAAAATACGACCGCTGGCAGAGGCGCCGCCTTTCCATGAGGCCCGGGCTCTCCTGCCTCTGGCAGATCTCGGGAAGGTCCGACCTCGATTTCGACACATGGATGAAACTGGACCTCAAGTACATCGAGGAGTGGTCCCTCACGCTCGACCTGATAATCCTCCTGAAGACAGTTCCCGCCGTTCTATCGACCCGCGGAGCGAAATGATGAAAAACTGCCGCGACTGCGGAAAGGAGATAAGCGAGAGCGCGCTCGCATGTCCCCACTGCGGAGCGCCGTTCCCTTACAAGGAGAAATGGGACGGCTGGGGATATGAATACAAATCAAAAACGAGGATCCTCGGAATGCCCCTGCTGCACGTTTCCTTCAAGTTCCGCCCCAACTATGTCCCGGTACCGGCGAGAGGGTTCATTTCCATCGGCCAGTTCGGCGCGGGAGTGATAAACATATCCCAGTTCGGGGTCGGGATTTTCAGCCTTTCGCAGTTCACGGTCGCGGGATTCGCGGTATGCCAGATAGGGCTCGCCTATTCGCTCATCGCCCAGGTGGGGCTATACTGGGACAAGGGTTGGGGGCAGGTCGTCAGGAACATTCAGTCCTTCTTCGGTTGAACCTTGTTTCCGCCCTTCATCGTCTTGTATTTTTCCGCCTTCGTTTTTTCGCCGATCGATTCGTAGAAATCTACGACCATCTCGATGATCGCTTCGATGTCGCCCGGCTTGGAACCCTTGAAAGATCGAACTTCATCAAGGACGGAAAGCAGGGTTTTTTCCGCCGTGGCATAATCCTTTTCATCACGGTAAAGCTGGAACAGGTTTGTCTTGAACTGCAGAGTAGTCTGATGGACCGGCCCAAGTTTTTTCTCAACGACAGCTATTGCCGAGGTGAGAGTATTTTCGGCTTCCCTGAACCGCCCCTGAGCGCTTTGGAGACTGGAAATATTGTTGAGTATCTTCGCTACGTCTATTGAATCCCTGCCGTTGGCTTTTTCCGTTATGGCGAGGGCTTTCGAATAGTATTCAAGAGCCTTGGGAAAGTCCTTCTTGGCCTTGTAGACCAGAGCGAGGTTGTTGCTGATCAATCCCAGGTTGGGGTGATCCGGGCCGAATTTTCTTGAATATATGTCATAGACCTTAAGCCAACCTTCTTCAGCTTCTTCGAACTTCTGTTCGGAATAATAGAGCGAGGCGATGTTGTTGAGCGTGGAGGCGGTCTCCGGATGGTCACTGCCCAGGATCTTCTCCTTTATTTTCAGGCTCTGGTTGTAGTAGCCCGCGGCTTCTTTGAATTTCTTCTGTTTCTTGCATACGAGCGCGAGATTGTTCAGGCATTTGGCGACGTTCGGGTCAAGGTCCCCGAATTTCTCTTTCCACACGGCATAGGCCTGGTGGTAGTGCTTCTCCGCTTCGGAGAATTTACCCTGCTTGCTCATGAGGCTCCCTAGGTTGTTGTAGGTGAAGCCTATGTCGGCGCTAGTCTCTCCTCTCAAATTCTTCCTGATGGCGAGGGATCTATTGTATGTTTCCAGCGCTTTTTCGAATTCTTCCTTCTTGACGTAAATTCCGGCGATGTTGTTAAGTATAGATGCTGCTTCGTTGCTGTCTTCGCCGAATAGTTTAGCGTTGATATCAAGGGATCTCCGGTAGTGATACTCCGCCTTGTCATACCGCCCCTGGATCTCTTCCAAAAGCCCCATGCTGTTGTAGATCTCAGCCATTTCCCCGCTTCCCGGGCCGAAGCATTTTTCCCTTAGGAGAAGCGATTTTTCGATCAGCGGCCGGGCTTCCTTGTAAAGTCCGAGGTTCATGAAAACTTCACCCATGGTCATCATCAGCCTCGACTGGATCTTCGGCTGGGAGCAGAGCTCGCTCTCGATCTTCTCCGAACCCTTTTCCAGCACTTCCCTCGCCGTGACCGTGTTGCCTTTGGCCTCACTCGGGTCAGAGACTTCGAACAACCCCACGAGGAAATCCGACACCTGCTTCGCGGCTTCGGCTTCCTCCAGCGCTTTCTTTTCTGCGCGCGCCGCTTTTATCCAGAAAAGTGTCGCAATCACGGCGAAGGCGGAAAGAAGCGTGATGGCCGAGGCGACAAGGACCCTTTTCCTTTTCTTCGCCGGTTTTCCGATGATCTCTTCGATCCTTCTCGCGGCCTCGCGCGCCGTCAGCCTCGCGTTCGGTTCGAAAGCGGTCAGGTCGTCCACCAATGTTGAGATGTCGGGCTCTTCCAGGCGGAGCTCCTCCCTTTCCCCCTTCTGGTTCTTTTCAAGCAGGACATTGAAACTGCTTTCCAGGTTATAGGATGTCTTTCCTGAGAAGATCTCCTCCACTATGATCCCGAAAGAGTACATGTCGCTGAAGGAAGTGACGTCCTCGCCCCTGGCCTGCTCTGGGCTCATGTACCCGAGAGTCCCCATCACGACGCCCACTGTGGTAAGGCCGGTCGTGCTCTTCACGTCCGAACCGCCCGAACCTCCGAGGGCGAGAGTTAAGTCAGTCGATCTGTTCTTCGGAACGACGGGGACGTTCGGACGCTCTTCTTGTGCCGGCTGGTCGTCAATCAGGATCTGCCTCGCGAGGCCGAAGTCCAACACTTTTATGCCGCCCTCTTCGGTCACGATGATGTTGTCGGGTTTCAGGTCCCTGTGTATTATCCCTTTTTCGTGGGCTATCTCAAGGACGGAGGCGATCTTTTTTATGATCTCGAGCTTCTGCTTCTTTCCGAGGCGTCCTTCTTCTATGGAATCCCTCAGCTTTTTTCCGTTTATCAGTTCGAGGACCAGGTAATCGGCGTCTTCAGCCTCGACATAGTCATAGATCCGGCAGATGTCGGGATGGCCGAGCTGGGAGAGGACTTTCGCCTCCCTGAGAAAGCGGCCCTTCGCCTCGTCGTCCAGCCTGTTCTCGGCATTTATGCACTTGAGGGCGACCTTTCTCTCCAGGGTTTCATCCCCGCCGAGGTACACGTCTCCCATGCCCCCGCTCCCGAGCCTCTCCTCGATCCGGTAACGCCCAATTTTCCTAGATTCATCGGACATTGACATATCGCCTCCGCGCCAGTCAGTAAATTTATCACCTCCCCCGTTCAGGAACAAGAGGATGTTCGATTTTATCCAACTGACAGAAGAAGATTCCAGCTTTTTTCGATCGTTCGGGTCAAAACGAAGAAACTGGTTGGGATTAAGTTCTTTAACCTATTGAAACAGCTATAAAAATGTGAGAAAATAATTCTTTTTTAGGGAGGGCCATGGACATCCGGGAGCTTGCCTCTATAAAAAGCGGTTTTTTCGAAGCGCTTGAAAAGGCGAACACCGAAGGCTCCCTTCTGGAGCTTAAAGGGGCTTATGTAGGCAAGAAAAGGGGCGTCATAGCCGATCTTCTCGCCCGGATCCCTTCCCTGCCTTCCGAAGAAAGAAAAGCTTTCGGGCAGTCGGTAAACCTCCTCAAACAGGAGGTCGAGGAGGCCCTTAACCGTGCGCTCTCCGGTCTGAACGCGAAAAAATCCGCCATACCGAAAATGGACCTTACCCTCCCGGGAAAAGGATCCCATCGCGGGCACCTTCATCCCCTGACGACCGTAAGGAGGGAGATAGAGGAGATATTCATTTCCATGGGATACGCGGTGGCTTCCGGCCCCGAAGTGGAGGACCCTTACCACAATTTTGAAGCGCTCAACACGCCGGCGGACCATCCCTCCAGGGACATCCAGGACACCTTCTACCTCGAAGAGGGAGATCTTCTCCTCAGGACGCAGACCTCCCCCGTGCAGATCCGCTCGATGGAAACTAGAAAGCCGCCTCTGAAGCTCATAGCCCCGGGAAGGGTCTTCAGGCGGGACGACGACGTGAGTCATTCGCCAATGTTCTTCCAGGTGGAGGGGCTCGTCGTGGACGAGGACATCACGATGGCGGACCTGAAAGGGACGCTGCTGACTTTTTACAGGAAGCTTTTCAAGAAGGAACTGGCGATAAGGTTCAGGCCGTCCTATTTCCCTTTCACGGAGCCTTCAGCCGAGACGGATCTGACCTGCGTGATCTGCGGAGGATCGGGTTGCAAGGTCTGCAAGAGGACCGGGTGGCTCGAGGTCGGCGGATGCGGGATGGTCGACCCGAAGGTTTTCGAATTCGTCGGGATAGACCCCGAGAAGTACACCGGCTTCGCTTTCGGCCTCGGGATAGACAGGATGGCGATGCTGAAGTACGGCATAGACAACATCAAGTACCTTCTCGAGAACGACATGAGATTCCTGGAGCAGTTCTGATGCGCTTCCCGCTGTCATGGATCAGGCAATTCGTCCCCATCCCCGAAGACATCGAAAAGCTCTCGAGAGGATTCACCTTTTCCGGCACGGAAGTGGACGAGGCCATCGAGGAGGACGGCGATACCATCTTCGATTTTGGGTTCACCGTCAACAGGCCCGACCTGATGAACGTTTTCGGCCTCGCAAGGGAAGCCAGTTCGATATTCGGCCTCCCCCGCCCCGCCTACGGAGCTTCCCCCGTTCATTCCGGCGAACCAATCGGGAAGAGCTTATCCATCGAGATCGCCGATCCCGCCCTCTGCCCCAGGTACAGGGCGCTTCTGATAAGAGGGGCTAAGGTCGGCGAAAGCACCCCCGCCATGAAGAAAAGGCTCCTGGCTTGCGGGCTCCGCCCCATAAACGCCGTCGTGGACGCGACGAACTATGTCCTTTTGGAGTACGGTCATCCTCTTCACGCTTTCGACATGAAGTTCATCAAGGGGAACAGGATCGTCGTGAGGCGGGCCTTGCCGGGAGAGAAACTGCTCATGCTGGACGGCGTCGAGAGGAAACTCGGCG
>Ga0209096_1000143_pt1 | contig 105211 bp, 94 predicted proteins | sample AD_UKC034_MetaG_FD_184407 | JGI IMG/M metagenome (GOLD analysis project Ga0209096, IMG submission 184407) | Active sludge microbial communities of municipal wastewater-treating anaerobic digesters from USA - AD_UKC034_MetaG (SPAdes) (version 2) | ecosystem: Engineered > Bioreactor > Anaerobic >... | reverse complement strand
TCCACTTCCCGAAGAATCCCAATTATCTGATCCTCCGTGTACCGTGTCTTCTTCATGATCCGATCCTCCTTCCTAATTCTACAGGATCCTCTCATTCAAAGTGGTACAGTTTTTGGGGGGGAGGTCAAGGGGTCCGCCTTATCCCGAAAATGCATAATGCATGGCCTGACCCCAATTAGGCATCCCCTTTCTGTTTCCTGCGAAGTGCCTCCTCGTTTATCGCATCGAGCGGCAACGCCACCTCGATAAGTTTCTTCTTGGTTATCATTATCGCCCATTCCTTTCGATTGCCAATCTATATTTTGCAGGAAATAGCTTTATTTCTCCATCATCAAGCATCTTCTGGAGCTTCGCCCCTCGAACCTCGACGGGGTCATCTTTGGGTCCCATAAGCAGCAGGGAGTATTGTTCGGGTTCATTTTGCATCAGCCCCCACACGTCTGCTCCGATCTCGATAGGTTCATTTTCAAGGCAATGGCGGAGTGGCAAAAAAGATCTAAGGAGATCGCCTGACCTATTCCTGAGTTCCCACGGAAAAAGTGAACCAGATACTTTACCAAGCCAATCTCCATCAGGATGGAAATAGCGGTCTCCTCCATCATTCTTAAATCCATTCAATTTTGCGAAGATCTCGATCATGGAAAATCTTGGCTTTTTCTTGTGCTTGGGAGCACCTTCATCATCGAAATCCGATTGGTTCACCGATTCCTCTATAATTTCCTCTTCCTCCTGTTGGACCCCGTTTTGTTCCGGAGCGATCCTTGCTGGAATCTCTTCAACGGGATTTGAAGAATCTTCTATTGCCACAGGAGGCTTCACGGCTGATAGAGCTGCCTCTTCAGTTGAGACAAGAGAAAAGTTTGCCTTCATGTATTCCCGTATTTCCTCCGGGCGCCTCTCGAAGCTGTAATGTAGTGCCGCTTTGATATCATATCGGTCAAATACTTTGCCTATCTCTTCCGGGACTCTCTTCGCAAGTTTCCCTTTAGTCATCTTGCTGACGAGCAGTTCAGTGCCTATCCATGCCACATCAGCCTTTCGTGGCAAGCCAGCAGGTTTGCCATTGATATATGGTAATATCTCCAGAGTTCCAGTTTCGAACATTGCAGTTTCAGCCAGCACAGAAGCATGTTCTCTTAGTTGCTGTGTCGCTTCGTCCGTTTCCAACTTGACCCTTCCCAATTCATGTCCTAAAGTTAATATCCATTCCTGTCCAACTTGATTTGTTTTCTCGACATCTTGGCTTAGCCTCTCTTCTATGAGGGTGCTGAGCCTCGGCAAGGATGAAAAGGGAGGAGCACCGCCTATTTCAGCTGAAAGGTTCTGGAAATCAGCCGTTTTCCTCTTGACTTCAGGGTGAAGGTTCTTCCACGCGATAAGCGTTTGCATTGTCAGGCTATAAGCCAGATCTTTTACCGGAACCCATTCGCCTTCAAGGTTAAGCCAGTGTCCCAACCCATCCCATACTTGTTTCGGGTGTCTCCCCAGCACTCCACGTACTCTCTTGAGATCACCTTCAACAACTTTTTCTGATGATGTCAGATCTTTTAGCCATTCCAATGCAAGTTCAACGGTTGGGCGCTCCGCCACACCTATTTTTCGCCAAAGGGATAAGTTGTTAACGGAATGCCTTATGACCTCGGCATCGGGAACATCCTCTTCGTTGGACGAGATGAATACCGAGTTAATAGCCATCCATTCGTTTTTATGGGAAAGGATCAGCCGTTGCCACCTGAATGCACCTATTATCTTATCGAGATCTTCTGTCGAACAGGAATCCGCGAGCTTGTCCAATCGCCGATACCATTTGTCCACTTCTTCCAGGGGAGGACAATCAGACTGGGAAAGCGCGATCACGCGCTGGATAATCTTTTCAGGACCTGTCGGTGTCGATTGGACTCCGAGAATGTCCAACAATTCCCTGGAAGCGCTATGATCCCATCCCCCGTTCACGAAAGGTTCAACATCGATCAAGGATTCCGTTTCGGGTGTTCTCCTGAACAATTCGCTGGGCTTGTGCAGAAAACCCCTGGTGTCAGGAAGACATGGTAATTCACGGAAACGCCTGACCCAGGTCGCAAGTATTAATTTTTCTAATTTCACATCTTTAACGCCACCGGTCTTGTTTTCTTCTCTCACGATAATGGTAGATTTGTCCGCCCATAATAGCCTGCCAGCATATAGCATTTTCGCCACTATCATTTTCCAGATCTGAGGGTCTTCTTCAGCGGTCTTTTTCCAATGATCCCATAGACATGGATCGAAGTCCCAATCGTTGAAAATAAATTTGGGTCTTACATAGTGAGACACGAACGACCCCGAATAGCCTTGATCATGCAACAAAGCCTTCAATTGCTGGGTATTGTAAGCGTACTTGGGTTGCAAGCTGGTGGGTACGAATCCCTTCAATCCAGATCTGCCATTGGATATCCATTGCAGCCATTCCTCCCGTGAGCAGGATTTGAATTCATGCATATAGTCATAGTGGAGGAGGAGCGATCCTTTTTTATCCTCAGGCAGGATAGTTTCCAAGGATCCATCGACATCAAACAGGACACCGCTCTCGATGGATTTTATGTCTTCATTGCGGGTGTAATAGCAAAAGCTTTTGCCGGTTTGTGCATCCAGTTTGGCTGCTATCTGGGCAAGTTGAATACATGTGTCCGCATTTATTTCCTCATTTGAAAAGAAGTTTTTAGCCGCCTGCTCTATCACCTTGGTGACATCGCTGACATCGTTCAGTCCAACTTTATCTAGGATTTTTATCGCATCTTCAACTGAATGGTCCGTTTCCCCAGTATGCAGCCGCCGATGTTCTGAGAGAAAATTCAGCCAGTCCTGATCCAGCACCTTCAGGTGCTCTGACAATAAATCCCAATCCTCTTTTGAATGGAGAGTCTTTTTTTCACCTAACCTTACAACTTCATTGGGAGGGTAAAGAAATTCACTATGAGTTACCGGGATGATTTTCAGCCAGTCTGTATTCACTTTGGAACGAAAGCTGTAAACCTCCGGAGCGATGTAAGACCACAATTTAACAAGCTGTTGCCAAGTATCGGGTTTGTGAACATGTTTTCTCTGAAGGACATCAAGAAGATTTCTCAATCCCACTTCTTCGATAAACTTCCATCGTAACAATTTTCCCCTGTCCGCAGATTCAACATGCTGGCAAAGAACTGGACGACACCTGTCATCAAGAAATGCAGACGCTTGTTTTGCCGACCAGATATCAAGGATGTGCTTTGGGATATAAATGCAATTATTGACTGAAATCAGCATACCATCCTCTGCCAAAAGAAGGGATGATGAAGTTGTCCAGCGGGTAAATGCATTTTTTACCGCAGTAGAACAAATATTCTCCAGAGCGCCATCTTCCTTGGGTGGGTCGGGAAGTAATCCGTACGCCTTTGCCCTTTCTTTTGTGGATAAAGTAGTCTTTCCCAACCAGTCAAGCATTGCATACGCAGCCAAAAGACCGGTTCTTTTCAGCAGCCATCTGTTAGTGGGTGAAGTTTCAGGGCTTTTGATCCGTTCTCTGGCTGGATCCTGAATGAAAGGCGCGTTACAAGCAAAGGGTAGATCGGTTGACACACCCGTAGGAAGAACTACATAAAGCCTTCCCTGGGCATTAAGGACAATCTCAACTTTGCATGGTGGAAAGGATGTTTCTTCTCCAGTTCCAAGTAGTCTCTCTTGGCGTATTTCCTGCAACGCTTCCTCTGGGAACGCCTCTTCTTCAGACCGGACGACCAGGAATGGCTCCTCGTGCATCAGATTTAAAGCCATCCATTCACTTTTATCGATGGGACCTTTTCCCTGTGACCGCCAGCTTATTTCACTTCCTTGTATTTTAAGGCTTCTTATATTTTTAAAGAAGAGAAGGGAAACAGGGCTTTTATGCCACTCATAGAGATTCTTTTCCACTTCTTGTTGCCGTTCATAATCCGATATCTCTACCCATATAATGGTTTTTCCTGAGGTGTCACGCCAAGCTGGCGACCATTCAGGCAATGTAAATCTATTCTTATTAAAACTGACAGAGAGGGTGGGTGTGAAAACGACCACGTTATTCCCAAGGCTGAAAGTGCTTTTGAATCCTATTCCTCTGAATCCGATAGTATGAAGTGCTCTCTTGTTGGAATATCCGAAACGGCATAGAGATGTGAAATGTTCCTCAGTGAAATCCTCTCCGTTATGCTCGAAGGCGAATACTTTGTTATCTATTTGAACAGAAGCCTCGGTAGCACCAGCGTCATCGGCGTTCTGAAGAAGCTCAGACAAGACGTGCCTTGGGCTTTGCACTTGATTAAAAAGCTGGCGCCATGGTGCAGCAAGTTCCGGATCGCTTTCCAGTTGCTTCCACCTTTGAAGGGATCTCTGGCGGATACTTTCAAAATATGGCGGCGGATATATCATCTTGGATATTCTGCTTTCTTTAGAAGCTCGGCAAAATCATAGTTTACACTCGTCACACCAAAATCAGGCTCCCGTTTGAAGGGCTGCCTGATGTAATGAACTGTAGGATCCATATCTTCAAAAAACTGGACGATGGCAAGGATGAAGTTGTCAGGCTGATTTAAAGAGTACAGGACTTCGTTCTTGGTGACGGTCACGGTAGTCGCGCCACTTATCCTGCCTTTGACCTCGATAAAACGCAGCCTCCCTGTCTTGGGATCCCTGCTTTCGATGTCATAACCGAGCTTATCTAATTCCCTGTCAACTGGCTCATATCCAAGCCTGCGCTCGGCTTCCATGACCATTTCCCTTGCTTTTGCTGCCGCAGCCTGGGTGTCAGGTGAATTGGCTTCTTTGATTTCGCTTTCTTTTCCTGTGATCTTTGCAAGTAGACCGGCAGAAACGACCACAAAGCCGCCAAGGACTACAGGGGGTCTCGAAGAGATTTGTTCCTCTCGGTCAAGCTCCTTTATCCGCTTATCAAGCCTTGCAGCAAGCTCGTTCGCCCGTCTTTGAGCTTCCTGTGAATTAATCTTTGCGTTTGTTTTACCAGCCTGTTCCTGATATTTAAGCTCTTGCGCTCGATGATCCCAGTAATTGATCTCCTTGGCTAGACGGTCTTTCACAGCCGCCCTCGCTTTCTTGATCCATTCAATGCGGTTGGTCATGACCTCATTGAGATGACCAGGTGCCACATTTGCGATTGCGTGCCCAAGCGCTTTGTTTTCAAGTTCCTTAGTGATCCACTTCAATTCCGGACAGGCTACAATTTCTTCAATGCTGGGTTCATCCTTCTTTAGAGGTCGATAATCGAGATAGGGGGCGTAATTGATGCCTTTGCAGCTTCCTGTCTCGTCCATTTCCACGAACAGAACTCTTCTTGAAATGACCCGTTGTTCTCCAGAAGGGGTAATGCTGGCGTCTTGAATGGCGTGCTCGATAGAGAAAAGGACACGGGCTTTATCGCTCCAATCGTTCTCGTCTACAAGGACCGTGCCTCTTCTCAACAGCTCCCTGTTGCGTTCAAGGGTAAGGTCTATCGTAGCATCAAGAAGAGGGTGCCCAGGGCATACAAAAGCTGCAAGGAGTTCTCCTGGCGGTGCTATCAGGTGTTTTTCAAAGGCGATTCTTTCATATTTTTGGAGGAGTGGAGCCGAAGTTCCCATGATCCTGTCAAGGTTGCGGAGCGATGCGGGTACATTTGTTATCTCATAGCGGCGTGGTTCGCGCTGGCTGGATTTGCCGCCAATCCTTTTGAACGCTTCCAGGAAGAACGACTCGACATAGAACGGCTGAAGTCTGCGAGCTTCGGCTCTGTCCATGTCTTCGCGGATCTTCGCGAGGCGGCTTTCGTCCAAGACATCGTGAACTAAGGCTTTTTCCTCGAAGAGGTCTTGAAGCTGCTTTTTGTCAAAGGCGTTTTCAACAACCATGTTAAGTTTGGCTCTCACTTCCGGTTTTTCGCCGTATCGGATAGCCTCTATCAGCAATTCGCGCAAGGGCTTACCTTCAAATTGCAGTTTGCCCAGAACATCAAAGACCTGTCCGCCTAGGTCTTCTCTTGCCTTCTCCAGCTTGTCGAGCAATTTCCTGTATACGTCACCTTCTCTAGTGCCGTCGGCAATCAAGTTCCAGAGATGGCATACCTCCGTCTGACCGATCCTGTGGATACGCCCAAACCGCTGCTCAATACGGTTCGGGTTCCAGGGCAGGTCATAGTTCACCATCAGATGCGCCCTCTGAAGGTTTATACCCTCTCCTGCGGCGTCTGTTGCGACAAGAACCCGCACATCTGGATCGTGAAGGAATGCCTCCTTCATCTTCTGTCTTTCTTCTCGCCCCATGCCCCCGTGAATAGAAACGACCGCATCCTGTTTACCAAAGAGCGTCGTGAGTTTTTCTTTTAGGTAATTCAAGGTGTCCCGATGTTCAGTGAATACGACAAGCTTTTGACTGGGAGAAGCTTTAGGCTTGGGTATCTTGCCGCTTCCGTAGTGTGATGTCCTTTCAGCAGTAGAGGTGTCGATGCCTTGAGCCGTGAATATTTCCGTCTTGAAAATGTTGGACAATTCACACCATTTTCGGTCTTCCCCGCTTTTCCTGACCGCCAGTGCCAAAGCCTCAAGTCTTTTAAGGGTGGAGATCTCCTCCTTAAGCTCTTCCATTGTCCTTGCCGCGGTAGCCTGGTCAAGGACTTCCTCTTCTGCCTGCGCGACTTCATCGTCGGGGGCATCCTCAAGGTCGTCGATATCGTCCTGCTTTAATATTTCGTAGGAAGCGGAAGGCGCGAAGAATTTACCCGCTCGCTGAAGAATCTCCATTTCACTGAGACGGCTTTCAAGCCTTTCTTTTCTTCTCCTTAAGGACTGGTAGATGGCTTCTGGTGAAGATGCAAGCCTGCGCTGAAGGATGGTAAGCGCGAAGCCTACAGTGCCTGCCCGCTTGTCATCCTTTAAAGCTTCCGCACGGTTGAACTCTTCACGGACATAATCGGTGACATTCTTGTATAGGTCAGCCTCTGCTTCCGAAAGCTGGTAAGGAGCGGTGTAGGCTATCCTTTCAGGAAAAAGAGGCGTCCCGTCAAATTTGATCAGATCCTCTTTAATTGCACGCATCATTAGATCCGAAACATCAACGGTATGAACTCCGTCTCTGAATTTGCCTTCGAACCGATCCCCGTCAAGGAGTGCCATAAATAATTGAAAATCTTCTTGTTTGCCATTGTGGGGTGTCGCTGTAAGTAAGAGTAAGTGTCTCGTCGTTCCCGACAGCAGTTTCCCCAGATTATATCTTTGAGTATATTTGACCTCACCGCCGAAGAAAGTAGCTGACATCTTATGGGCTTCATCTACAACGACGAGATCCCATGAAGCCGAAGGAGCCTGAAGTTTGGCTTGCACGCTTTCGTCTCGGGAGCATTTATCCAAACGGGCGATAACAAGGTTGTTCTCGCCGAGCCAATTCCCCGTCCTGGCAGCCTCAAGCTTGTCGTTGGTCATGATCTCAAAGGGCAGATGGAACTTTTGATTCATTTCATCCTGCCACTGCTCGACAAGATTGCCCGGAGAAATGACAAGGCAGCGGCGTAGATCTCCCCTCATTATAAGTTCTTTGATGAGAAGCCCTGCCATTATAGTCTTCCCGCTTCCGGGATCCTGCGCCAGCAAATATCGAAGCGGTTGGCGAGGCAGCATAGCCTGATATACAGCCCTTATCTGGTGAGGCAGAGGATCCACGATGGATGTGTGGATTGCGAGGAGGGGATCGAATAAATATGCAAGACGGATACGATGAGCCTCGGAAACGAGCCTGAAAAGTTCTCCGTCACCGTCAAAGCTCCACGGTGCGCCCTGCTCAACGACTTCAATCCGAGCTTCATTATCGCGATAAAGAAGCTGATTCCCAGCCCTCCCAGAAGCATCCTTGAAGGTCAGCTCAAGCGCATCCGAGCCGAACCACTGCACGTTGATGACGGTAACAAGCCCGTCGGGAGTTATCCCTCGGACGCTTGCAAATGGTTTGAGGTCTTCAAGTTTCGCCATGAGTTATCTTACCCCCTCAGCCTTCTTTGGCAATCCCGCAACGACCTCCACTTTTGTATTATACTCCCTCCCCCCTGTCATTTCACGCTACACACGCCCAAAAACGGCGCCCCCGCCGTTTCGGGCGGGGGCAGTGCCTCATCGGATTGTAGTTTGAAGGGTCTCCGTGACGGGGTCTAAAAAGCGAGATTGCCGCAGAGGGGATTACGCGTTGAAGCCATCTTCGCAATGACCGCCGTCACCTGGTTTTGCTTTACCCCGCTTTGGCGACCTCCTGGGCGGGTTCTGCCGCAGTCGGGGTCTGCTTTGCTTCCTTGGTCTTGATCTCCACATTGTCGGCTGTAAGGGCGACAAGGACTACTGCGCCGGGGGTTTCGGTGGTCTCTTCGACGACCTTCCTTGCGCTTGAAGTGGGCATGATACCCTTGAACCTCTCGGCGATGAAGGGCTCCTTGTCCATGTATTGAAGGTAGCCGGCGGTGCTTATTTCGCGAAGGGACTGCTCGATCCTGTGCTGGACGATATTCTTCTGCGTCGTAAGGTTCTTCTTGTCTTTGACGCCCATGTCCTGCGTTTCGCGGGCCGTCCGCAGGGTGTCGAGAAGCTCCCTGCCCCTTGCGATGTCGGCGTCGAGGATGCCGCAAGCCCTTATTGCGTCTGGGTTGTCGCTTGCCGCCTTGAGAATGGCCTCGATGGCGCTGATAACGCTGGCCGAACGGAACGGATAGAACCGCGAGCCTACGCCCACAGCCTTGGGAAGGCCGGTGTTGGGGGCCCTCTTCTTGACGGCGACGCGGATCGCGGTTACCCACATGGCGCCTGTAAGGGCTTTTTCCGTCTCGGTCCCGGTGAGGCCCTTCACCTTGATGTTGACGGCGGGCCTTTCGGTGTAGAGGGATTCGAGCTGTTTGATGTCGAAGACAAGACGGTCGAGGGTGGCTTCGGGAAGGCGGGGCGCAAGCTCTCTTTGCCTGCCTTCGATGAGGGTCAGGGTTTCCCTTCCAAGCTGGATCGCCTGGGAGGCGGTGAGTTTACAAGTGAGATTTATTTTAATCATGGTACAAATTTCTCCTTAATCCGTAACTTTTGAGGTCACGGACAAAAGTGTTTCTTGTTAAAACCTTTGCCTGTATTGGATCTTGGAACTCTTTGAAAGGAGGAGCATGAAGAATCCCGTATCCCGCACAGGCGATTTATTTCAGTTGTGTATCAAGACGAAACAGGGGGGGCGGGCGCCTCATCAAAGGCTTGAAGCGGTATATGTCCTTTATTATCTTTATGTTGGCATGTTTTACGGCGATCTGAAGCGGAACCGGCATGTCTTGAAACAAAAGCGCAAGACCATTTTTCGAAACCGCCAGAGCCTTTTCCGGAAGCGCCGCGGGATTTTTCGCGACCGCCACATAGGTTTGCAGAGCGTCCCAAATGGATATTGATTCGTCACCGGTATAAAACGAAAGCGCCAGGGCTTCCACGGTGACCGCCTGGGTGTTTTCGGGAATGTTACAACCTTCAAGCGAATCTGTGCGGACCTTTCTGCGGAAGAGGCGGCCCACTCCCTGAAAGAGCCACTCGCTGCCGAGCACAAGCAGGCTTTTCTTTGATTCGGGGAAGGGGGGTGGCGAGGATGTCTCTATAAGATAGTGACTGTGGAAAAAATCTGGTTGTGCGGTCCTGCTTTCGTTATAATTATTGGGCGAAGAAATAATGTGCCGCGCCTGCTGGCGCTGTGGGGGAGGAGCCGGATTGTGACGACCGCGTAACAAATTCAATATGCCTCCTTGGCATATCTGCTTTGCGCATCACTTTTCCTCCTCCTTCGTGCATCCCCACTTCAGCGCTTTCACCACAACCGATCCTTAAGCGCCAACCAAATTGTAACATATAGTTGTGGAAAAGTCAAGACCCCTATTACATGTGGAGTCATTTATTGTCACGATGCCGTTCTGGCATAGGACCTACGGGTATTCTTTATGGCTTTAAGTGCGCGCCGGGCCAGGCCATGCATTATGAATTTGGGCGAAGAGGGGAGCGGCCCTATCTGTCAGGGGACACGATCCCGATTCAAAAGGCCGAATCGGGTCATGTCCCCCGGCACAGGCTGAAGGCTGAAGTTCAAAAAAGGAATGGGTTTTCCTGTAGGGGCGAACGGCGGCTCGCCCGGATACATCGCCCCGTTTTCGCTTCGAAGGAGCAGCCCTCTTCAAAGGGAAAGAGGATCGGAGGGAGAAGTTATCTGGCTGTCTTTTTTCATCTGTCGCCTTTCAACCTTTCCAGTATCTTGAAAGCATCCTTGTCGAACCTTGAGAAGGCGAACCACTTTTTCCCCAGGTCTTTGAGCGAGGCGCCTATATAGTATACGGTTTTGTCGTCTATTATCAGGAACCTGTCGTGGGAAAGGCCGAATTCCTTTAGCTTTATCTTGCGGTATTGTTGGCCGTATTTCTCGGTGTCAAGCGCAAGCTGTTTCGAGATCGTTTTGGTGTAGACGGTTATCTCCGCCTTCCTGCCGGCCTTCGAGAGCAGCGTGAGGACGCTCTCATCAACGTAATTGTCGATCAGGACGATGGAATTTTTAGCGCTTCGTATCAGATCAGAGGCGAATTTATATGCGTCGAATACCTGGCCGTCAAAAAAGATTCCCTGCTTCGGAACAGCATCCTTACTTTCGATGGCAGCAAGCACTTTGTCCATCTTTATTTCTGTTTCAAGCTGTTTAAGCTCAAGAGTGTCAAGCCTTTGAAAGACCTGGGCGTTTGAAAGTATGAATTTCCGCATCGCCACAAAAGCTTTGATGATCTGAATGCTCATCTGAACGGCTGTTTCGCTTTTAAGGACGGCCGAAAGCATCGCCACGCCTTGCTCGGTGAAGACTCTCGGCAGGTACTTCGTATGCTTCCCTTTTTTACTCTCTAAGGTCACATTCTGTGACCATACAGCATCTTTCTCTAAGGTCACAAATTGTGACCTTAGAGATTCGTACTCGGTCTTCGTGAGCTGGAAGCTGAACTCCAGAGGGAATCTTTCAAGGTTCCTTTTAACCGCCTGGTTCAGGACTTTGGTCTCCACTCCGAAAAGTGCGGCAAGGTCGCTGTCCAGCATCACATGGGCATTTCGGACGGTGCTGATGCGGCTTTGAATATCGCTTTTCGTTAATGCCAAGGATTTGTCGGCCATTTTCGCTCCATCATCCTACTTTGAGGTCACATTTTGTGACCAGCTGTGCCTTCTGTCATTCTTTCCTACCCCCTCATTTTACACCCTTTTAAGGCTGAAGGCTGATGGCTGAAGGCTGATGGCTGGTGTCCTTCGGACGGCACTGAAGGCTGAAGGCTGGAGCACGAAGCGGAACATCACAGACAATCTGCCATCATTTCAGCGGTTATCCTGCCCCCGCTTTCTTTGTGCATCTCCATCAGGTCGAGGGTTCTTCCTTTTCTGGTATAGACCGTGCCATTCGTTTCGAAGCAGAGGAGGGGTTCGCTTTTTCTCACGATGAACCAGAATTTCAAAGACTCTTTTCTGGCAAGATCTATTGGTTTTGAGAGCCTTTCGCGAGGCTCGGGAAAAGGCTCGAAAAGATGGCGGCGAATTTCGAAAGGAATGGGCGCGCCGTCACAGTAGCCGCTGCGGCAATCGAAGCAGTCTTCGTCGAAAACCGACAGGGACAGGATATCTGATGCCAGCCTGGAAAGGAGCGTTGCGGGGGTCGCGGGGAGAGGCTTTTCGGGGACGGGAAGCTCGATCAGCCTGACGATCTCATCAAGCACGGTTTGCGGGGACGAGCGCTCGATCTCGGGCCAGATGTCGATCATGCGTGAACTTCCGCGATCCTGCCCCTCCGTCAGCTCATGGTTCATGGTGCACCAGATATGGAGGTGGCCGGGGCGGTTGAAGCTCATTATCTCTCGTTGATCCCTGTCATACAGGGTTAGCGTGTCGTAGTTGTTGCCGCCGTGCTCCTCCGCGACGGTGAAAGCGCCGCCGCTGATCTCCTGGAGCCTGGAAACGAACCACCACGATGCTGACAGCATAAGAGCATGCCACATCGGAATCATCCTCCTTGCAGGGAGCCCCCTCCCCTCCGCGGCCCCCTCTTTTAAGAATCCGGGAACACAATCGGTTCCCTGCAATCATCCGAGTCCAGGATATCTGTGGCTTCTTTGTCGTCCAGGCCCTCGTCGTTGTAGGGCTCTTTCGAGAGGCTCTCGAAGCGTTCTTTTTCATCTAAATGCTCGATGGCCGGCATGCGGATATGGTAAAGAGCTATAACACAATCGCGGCAGAGGGCGAAGTTCTTGTCCTTCCAGCAGAAGACAAGCCTCCCGTCGTCCTTCTGACAGGAGTCGCAGACGCAGTCTCGCGTTATCTCGTGCAAGTGGATGAAAAATCCGGGCCTTTTCATGGAGCGCTCCCTTCCAGATACATTATAATCCCCCACCCGTGCCAATTCAGGCAACAGGCTGGCGCTGCGCTATCGCTACGCTTTCCCAAAGAGAGGAGCTATCCTATCCTCTCTTAGGCGCTCCGCTCGTATACTCGCTTCGCTGAACACTCCCCCGGCAGGGAATGTGCCCTGCCGCAAAATGAATTTGTCTCTGGGCACACCATTTCACGCCCTTCGGGCAAATGCTGGACTGATGGCTGAAGGCTGACTTTAGGCTGAAGGCTGATGGTTTATGCTTCGCTTCCCGAAGAGAGGAGCTATCCTATCCTCTCTTAGGCGCTCCGCTCGCATACTCGCTTCGCTGAACACTCCCCCGGCAGGGAATGTGCCCTGCCGCAAAGTGAATTTGTCTCTGGGCACACCATTTCACGCCCTTCGGGCAAATGCTGGACTGATGGCTGAAGGGTCAATAGGGAAAGCAGGCTAAAGACCTGCGGCTACAGGTAGGGGCGAACGGCGGTTCGCCCGGGGATCATTTTTCGAGGGTCTTTTTCAGGGTGTTTTCGAACGTTTCGAGGTATCTTTTGTCCTCGAAGCTCTGGTCAAACGCGGCCAGCCATTTTCTTATGTGGCCAAGATCAAGGTCTTTGTTCCTCAGAATGACCGACTTGACATCGTCGAGATCGATGATCCGCCCCGCGATGACCTTGAGGACGATGAGGTCTTCGGGAGAAGCGAAGCTGGCATCACGGCCCAGTATCTTTCGAGTCTTTGCTCTCTTGATCGCTTCCGCTTCAAAAAGAGAGTTGGAGAAAATGAAGTCCACTCTGACGGACGAGGCTTCATCGAGGACGGGTAGGACCATTGTCCGGCCCACGAAATCTTTGGGGTCTTTCGTGAGGGGAACGAGGCCGGTCTCCGCGACGATGCCGAGCATGTCGGGGAGGCGGTCGGCGTCGACACCAAGAGAGATGTCTATGTCCCTTGTTATGCGGGGCTGGCCGTGAACGAGAACGGCCTGGCCGCCGATGATGGCGTAAGGGATGCCGTGGTTCTTGAGCGCGAGGGCGACCCGCGCGATTATTTCTTCGAACATCCGTGCAGGACCCTGGCAAGTTCTATTTTTTCTTCAATGCCTTCGAGGGGATCGGCGGGGGGATAAACACCTAGCGCTATCGCTTCCCTGTACATCGATTCGAGAAGCTTCATCGCGGCCTCGTAGGAAAGCGGATTTGAGGCAATCAGATCGTCCTCGAATTTTCGTAAAAGCTCGCCGTCCTTTATCATCCGATCTCTCTCATCTTCTTCACCATCAATAATATAGCACACGCCTGCCAATCGGGCAAGCTGGAGGCTGAAGGCTGAAGGCTGACTTTAGGCTGAAGGCTGATGGCTGATGGCTGATGGCTGAAGGGTCAATAAGGAAATTGATTCATCAATTTTTCACTTTTCAATCTTCACTTTTCATTTTTCAATGCAGGCACAGCCTGCCAGGCTGATGGCTGAAGGGTCAATAGGGAATGTGATGTCTTTAGTAGGCGCAGGCCGTATGGCTGACGCCCAGGCTGAAGGCTGATGGCTGAAGGCTGACTTTAGGCTGAAGGCTGAAGGCTGATGGCTGATGGCTGATGGCTGATGGCTGATGGCTGAAGTTCAATAGGGAAATAGATTCCACACTTTTTCACTTTTCATTTTTCAATTTTCATTTTTCAATGAAAGCGAAGCTTCCAATACAAAGGGCGGCCGTTGAAGCCGCCCTTTCTTATCGTCAAGCGTTGATGTTGCCTTTACTGCCCCGGATCGTCCACGGTGTAGAAATAGGTGTTGGTGTCCAGCAGGACGTTGTTGTCGTCGGCGCTCTGGCTGCTGGTCGTTCCGATCAGCGACATCACCTGCGGGCTGGTTCCCCTGTATATGTTGTAGCTGTTCATTCCGCCGTCGTTCCAGTAAAGGTGGGCGTCGGGGTCGGAGCTCTTGTCCAGCATCAGGGTGAAGCTGGAGCTGGTCTTGACATAGACCGATTGGGGCTGGCTCGGGCTGCACGTCTGGGGATCGTTCATGTACTGCGCGGCGTTGACGGCCCTGACCGTGTAGTTATAGGTCGTGTTCAGGCCGAGGCCGGTATCGGTGTAGTAGGTGTTCGAGGTCTTCGCGATCTCGGCGTTGTTCCTGTAAACGGCGTAATAAGCGATGTCGGTGTAATTGTCGAGGGCAGGCTGCCACGCGATCGTCGCCGTGCTCCCCGAAACGCCGTACGCGAGAAGGTTCGACGGGCATCCGGGAAGTTCGGCATAATTGCATCCCCACGGTTGGACGAAGCTTCCGAATGCCGCGTAATCCATCCCCGTAACGAGGAAGCCGCGCCCGGCAAAAGCCGCCTTTGGGTTCGTGATCATTCCTGTTGCCGTCACCTGTACATTCTCTCCGATGAGCGTTCCTGAACTGCTAACGCGCTGGTACCAGATATCGTAAGAACTTCCAATCAGCCTGAACCAGAATACGCCCCATTCGACGCCGGTCCAGACGCAAACAGGATACTCCTCGTATTCGGTCGAAGAGGATATCAGGATGTCTCCCGTGACCTTGCTGCCCGTGTTGTTCAGAAGCGCGAAATAGATGTCGGGGTTTCCTACGTTTCTGTTGTCCACCCAAGTCATCGCGCTGCCTTGGGGCCCCCTTTCGAGGGTAGGAGACCATGAGTTTCCGGTAGACGTGATGATCCGGCCGTTTGAAGTCACAACATTCGCCGGGGATAACCGCGCGGCATAGATCTCCTCTTTTACCGTAGTTCGATTGTCAGTGTAGGCAATTAGGTAAACCCCGGGGCCGGGAAGCCATTCAACGGACGGTTCGCTCTGCCAGATCGGATTTGAATCCAGCAGCGTGTCATGATATGTAACGTTTCCCGAGGCGTCAAGCAGAGTGGCGAAAATCTGATATCCCCCGTTCCTCGCATCTGTCCAGGCTACGCAATAGCCGTTTCCGCTGAATGCCATCGACACACGATTCGCGGAGACCAGGGGCGTTTCTCCGTAGAACGATACCCTGACTGGGCTTCCGATCAGCGAGCCGTTCGCGTCCAGCCTGCAAAAAAAGACGCTCTGCTGTCCTGTCGTCGCTTCCTCGTATTTAAGGTAGGCAGCTGCATAGCCGCTCCCGTTCCAGACAAGGACCGGAGGGGCCGGATTAGTGGAAGTGTCGGCATCAAAAAGAGCCACGGGCGGCGCGGCCGGGGTCCCGTCCGCATATAGTCGCGTGAAATAGGCATAGTAAGGACTATAGGACAACCATGCCACGGCGAAATCCTTCCCGTTCCAGACGATAGACGATCCCGTGCAAACATTCCCGTTGATTATCGTCTGCATGGGAGCTATCTGCTGTGGGCTGTTGCAATAGGGCATGTACTCGGGCTGGGGGACGGATGCCGACGCGGCAATCGCGGTTATGATAAACAGGATCACAAATACGATCTTTCTTGTCATTTTTACCTCCCTCAAGCAGAAAGTATTACATAGCGGCAAAATTCAAGTCAACCGCGCGCCGCCCCCTAAAAAACAGGTTTTTTGGCCACGGAGGTACCGACGAAAGGCCGAAGGCTGACTTCAGTCTGAAGGCTTAAGGGTCAATAAGGAAATTGATTCATCAATTTTTCACTTTTCAATTTTCACTTTTCAATTTTCAATTCAAGCGAAGCGTGACTTTCTCTTCTACGGGCAGTCGGGAGCGCTCCTTGGGACGCCCTCGGAGTCGGTCCCGATGTTGCCGCCGCAGTCGTTCCTCGCGCGGACGAGGTAGTAGTGGCAGACGCCCGGAGCAGGCGGTTCGTCGCCGACCTGCGCCATCGTCCAGGTCGTGCCGTAGGCGAGGCACACTATCGAGGCTATGTTCGACGGGTCCTCGAACCTGACGAGGTCGTAAACGGGAGTCTCGCAGCCGGGTTGTGAAGGCGCGCTCCAGGAGAACTGGCCCATCTGATCCGGAACGAAGATGGCCTCGGTCGCGGGACCTGGAACAGACCAGGTGTATGCGTCGAGAGGGCTGCAGTCCTCATCGTCCGGGACGAGGTCGCCGTCGTCGTCGGGGTCGCAGAGGTCGCCGATGCCGTCGCTGTCGGCATCGGCCTGATCGGAGTTCGGGACATCTGGACAGTTGTCGCAGGCATCGCCGATATTATCGCTGTCGTAATCGGCCTGACCGGGATTTGAAACCCAGGGGCAGTTGTCGCAGAGGTCGCCGACAAGGTCGCCGTCAGAATCAACCTGGCCCGCGTTGGAGATGTAAGGACAGTTGTCGCAGAGGTCGCCGACGAGGTCTCCGTCGGAATCGACCTGGCTGGTGTTGGGTTTTGAAGGGCAGTTGTCGCAGAGGTCCCCGACGAGGTCTCCGTCGGTATCAAGCTGGTTCTGGTTGTATATGGAAACGCAGTTGTCGTAAACATTGGGGACGCAGTCGCCGTCGTCGTCGGTCATTTGGCAACCGCACTGCCGGATGAACAACTCGGCATCTCCCAGGTTTTCAGACGCATCGGGGGCTTTCCCGCCCTCGGAAATGCCCCAGACATGGGTCACCTCCTGTCCGTAACCGAGCCCCTGGTAGATATGCTGTACATATCCGGGATGCTCGATCGCGATGTAAAGGGTGAAATTCACGGGCTGATTAACTTCCGAGTTCGGGTCGGAACCTATCTGGAATTCAAGCTGGGAGTTTTCGAGGACTACTCCCGAAAGAACGAGCCCGCCCGTGTGCAGCCGCTTGAACCATTTGTGTTCTAAGAAGTCATAACCCCATGCCGTGAATTTGATGAGGACGTTCTTGTTCGCCCAGAGGCGCATCAGAAGCTGCTGCGCTTTCTGCCGATTCGTCGCCGTCACCTGCATCGTGATATACAAGGGATCGGAATACTCTCCGTCCCAGTTGAAACTATTCATCACCGCGGTGACATCCTTTCCCTCGAACGGAGACACGCAGTCTTCGCCGGGAAAGAGAACTCCCAGATCGACATCGAACGCGACATTTTCGACCTTCAGGTAGTCAACATGGCCAAAAACGTCATTAATGATGGGTTCATGGCAGAACCCTTCCGAAATGTCAAAGGGAATGGATATCTGTGCCGACGGTTCGGGGGTGTCTTCCGGCAAGTAGGAGATCCCGCCTCCTTCAGTTGCTTGAGCCGGAAGAAAGAAAACGACAAAGAATAGCAGAGTGAAGATCGCTTTTACCAATATTGAAAGAGCCGATTTCATCCTAACCCCCTTTTGGTTGACAAATGGCCGCCGTTCCGAGCCGATGTGATTATATCACGGAGCGGGGATCGACATGGAAAAGAAGATCTGAAGCGCTGAAGAGCGGAAGCGCTGAAGCTCAATAGGGAAATGAATACCATAAATTTCAAATTTAAAAATTAATCTTTAAAATTTAAAATGCAGGCGTGTCCTGCCAGGCTGATCGCTTTCGCACGGCTGAAGGCTGAAGGCGTAAGGCTGAAGGGTCAATAGGGAAATGGATTCCTTTATTTTAAAACTGGTGGTGGTTCAATATTTGCTCAAGGGATTTTTTCAATTCGGGGATCTTGTTCTTGCAAGTATCGAATATGGCATCCGCGTTCACGTCAGCATAATGGTGGGTAATAATATCCCTCATCCCCATAGCCTTTTTCCACTCTACGCCAGGATAACGTTGGAGGACGGATTGATCCGTGATCTTGTCGAAGTTCTTCAATCCTTCGCCTAAGACGATTAGCTGCATGCAGATGGAATCCAGTTTTTCCATCCCTGCCGGGGAGCCCGTAAAATCCTCTACGGTGTTCACGTTTGACATCCTGTCGATTATGATTTGAGTCGAGGCCATCAGCTGTCGCAGGACCTCTCTGGCCAGTTGGGGGTCAAACATAGACCGCCTCGCTGTCTATGCGACTTTTTAGGAAGGGGTTCATCTGTTCGCGATAGCTTACGATATCTACGCGGCGCTTAAAGGTTTCTTCCAGGCTTTGTTTTATTCCTATCAATTCGAAAAGATCCTGCTTGGGAAGGACGACTACAATGTCGATATCGCTGTCATCGGTGGCCGTATCCCTGGCGAAAGAGCCGAAGACGCCGAGGCGTTGAATGGGCAATTTCTTTTTGTTCGCCTCCTTAAATTTACGCAAGATATCGATCACTTCATTAAGGCTCATCCGCTTTATCCTTCCATGTCAATAATATAGCCCCGTCCTTAGATTTGTCAACATTTCGATGGGTTTCTTTGCTTCAGCGCCGAGAAGACCCGTGGAGGGCCGGAGACCTTCTTCGTTGTCCCCTGCCATCGGCAAGTAGCAGGTTGAAAGCTGAGGGTTCCTTAAGGAAAAGTATTCCTCATTAACTCGGATTTCTCTGCTGCCTCTGCGGTTGGATGATTTTTTCCGGAAAGAAAGATATCACCCGAAAAATACCTGGAACGCTTCTTTGAGGGATGAGACGGGCTGGAGCCCGGGGCTCTTCTCCTTGAAATCGACCCTTTCGAAATCTGACCTGGGAAGGATGACGGTCTTGAAGCCGAGCGCCTGAGCCTCCTTGATGCGCTTCAAGGGATAGGATGTCGCTCTTACTTCTCCGAGGAGACCGACTTCGCCGAAGGCTACGGCGTCCCCGGGAAGGGGCTTGCCCTTGAGCGAGGAGAGGACGGAGAAGGAGAGGGGAAGGTCGAGCCCCGGGTCGTTGATCGGGACTCCGCCCACGACGTTGACGAAGAGGTCCTTGTCGCCGAGAGTGAGGCGCGAGGTCCTCTCGATGACGGCGGTGAGGAGCTGCATCCTGTTGCGGTCGAAGCCGACGCTCATCCTCTTGGCGTAGCCGAATGCCGACGGGCTGAGCAGGGCCTGGATCTCGAAGAGGAGCGGGGTCGTCCCTTCGATGGAAACGCCTATCGCCGAGCCGGGCTCGCCGACGAGCCTGTCCTTCAGGAGCACCTCCGAAGGGTTGGTCACTTCCTTGAGCCCCTCCTCGGTCATGTCGAAGAGCGCGATCTCGTTGATAGTGCCGAAGCGGTTCTTCTGGGCGCGGAGGACCTTCAGGTTGCGGTAGTTCTCGCCTTCGAGGTAGAGGACGACGTCAACGATGTGTTCGAGCGCCTTGGGCCCGGCTATCAGCCCTTCCTTGGTGATGTGGCCGACGAGGAACACCGATACCATGCTGTTCTTGGCGAACTGGGTGAGGGAGAACGCGCACTCCCTGATCTGGGCGAGGCTTCCCGGCGCGGCGGGGATCTTTTCGGAGAAGATGGTCTGGATGGAATCGATGACGACGGCCGTCGGCTTTGCTTCTGCCATCACGTCGAAGATGTTCTCGAGCGATGTGGTCGAGAGTATGTCGAGGTTGTCGGCGGAAATGTTCAGCCTTTTCGCCCGCGAGCCGATCTGCGCCGCCGATTCCTCGGCGCTTACATAGAGGACGGGGTATTTTTTCCCGAGAAGGCCGAGCGCTTGAAGGAGAAGGGTCGATTTGCCGACGCCGGGATCTCCGCCCAGCAGGATGGTCGCCCCCTCGACGAGGCCGCCTCCGAGTATCCTGTCGAACTCCTTGAGGCCCGTTCCGGTCCTCGAGAAATCCTTGGAGGTTATATCGGCGAGCTTGCTGCTTTTTTCCGAGAGAGCGGCCTTGCCGTGCGCGGTCTTCTTTTCCTTGACTTCAACAAGGGTGTCCCACGAGCCGCAGGACTGGCACTTGCCCATCCATTTCGGGCTTTTCGCGCCGCACGCCTCGCACTCGAAGAAGGTCGCCGCCTTCGGCAACTATTTCTCCCTTAGCCTGTGAAGCTCTCCGCCGATCACGACCGCCATCACGGCGCCCTTTATTTTCCTGCCGATGAAGGGGCTGTTCTTGCTGAGTGACTTGATGTCCTCTTTCTTGAGGAGCGTCTCCTTCTTCAGCGAGAAGATGGTCAGGTCCGCTTCCTTGCCGACCTCTATCCTGCCCTTGTCCCCGAGGCCGATGATCCTCGCGGGCGCAGTGGAGAAGGCGTCCACCATCCTCTTGAGGGAGATCTTGTCGGGAAGGACGAGGTTCTCTATGGCAAGCGGGACGGCCGTCTGAAGGCCGATGATGCCGTTGGGAGCCCTGTCGAACTCGACCATTTTCTCTTCCCACGCGTGCGGGGCGTGGTCGGTCGCGATGCAGTCTATCGTCCCGTCGCTGAGCCCTTCGATGACGGCCTTGACGTCGTCCGCGGTCCTGAGAGGCGGGTTCATCTTGTAGTTGGTGTCGAAGGTCTCGACCATCTCCTCCGTCAGGCTGAAATGATGGGGGGTCGCTTCCGCTGTCACCGGGATCTTTTTCTTCCTCGCCATCCTGACCGCCTCGACCGAATACTTCGTCGAAACGTGGGCGATGTGGACCCTCTGCCCCGTCAGTCTCGAAAGGGCGGTGTCCCTCCTGATCTGGATAAGTTCGGCTTCCGCGGGGATGCCCCTGAGGCCGAGACGAGCGGAGACCTCGCCCTCGTTCATCGAGCCTCCCGCAACGAGGTTGATGTCCTCGGCGTGGTCGATGACGAGAAGCCCGAGCGACCCGGCGTATTCGAGAGCTTTTCTCATCACCTGGGAATTCATGACCGGCCTTCCGTCGTCGGAGACCGCCCAGATGCCGGCATCCCTCATCTCGGCGTAGTTGGCGAGTTCCTCGCCCTTCTGTTCCTTGCTGAGGGCGCCGACGGGATAGATCCTGACCGGGCTCACCTTCTTCGCCTTCTCGATCATGAAGCTCGTGACCCCCGCCGAATCGTTGACGGGGTCGGTGTTGGGCATCGGGCAGACGCCCGTGAAGCCTCCGTACATGGCGGCCGCGAGGCCCGATTCGATCGTCTCCTTCCTCTCGTAGCCCGGCTCCCTGAGGTGGCAGTGCAGGTCTATGAACCCGGGGGCGACGATCATGCCCGTCGCGTCGAAGACTTCTATGTCCTTCGAAACGGCGATCTTCTTGTTTATCGAGAGCACCTTGCCGTTGGAGACAAGGATGTCGAGAGTTTCGTCTGTTCCGCTGAAAGGATCGACCACCCTTCCGTTCTTAATTAGAAGCTTCATCTTCGCCTCCGCCCATGAGCAGGTAGAGCACGGCCATCCTTACCGAGACGCCGTTCTCGACCTGGTCCAGTATCACCGATTCCCTGCAGTCCGCCATTTCAGAAGAGATCTCGACCCCCCTGTTGATCGGGCCCGGGTGCATCACGATGGCGTCCTTCGCCGCGAGCTTGAACCTCTCCTCGGTCAGGCCGTAGGTGAGGTAGTATTCCTTCATCGACGGGAAAAGGTTCTTGGTCTGCCTTTCGAGCTGGATCCTCAGCATCATGACGACATCCTTCCCCTTGAGAGCCCTGTCGAAATTCGTCTCGACCTTGACGCCCATCTTGTCGATGTGGGGAGGGATCATCGTCGCGGGGCCCGCCACCGTGACGTTCGCGCCCATGGTCTTCAGGAGGTGGATGTTCGACCTGACGACCCTGGAGTGGGTTATGTCGCCGCAGATCAGGATGTCGAGGCCTTCGAAGCCGCCCTTCTTCTCCCTTATCGTCATCGCGTCGAGGAGAGCCTGTGTGGGATGCTCGTGCGCGCCGTCGCCCGCGTTGATGACGGATCCCTTCACGTAGTTCGAGATGAACTTGCAGGAGCCGGGGGACGCGTGCCGCATGACGTAGGCGTCGGGCTGCATCCTCTCGATGTTGAGGACGGTGTCGAGGAGGGTCTCGCCCTTCTGCACCGCGCTGGTGCTCGCTGAAAAGTTGAGGCTGTCCGCCGAAAGCCTTTTCTCGGCGATCTCGAACGAGGAGCGGGTCCTCGTCGAGTTCTCGAAGAAGAGGTTGACGATCAGCTTTCCCCTGAGAGCCGGGACCTTCTTGATCGGCCTGTCGGAGATCTCCTTCATCTTTTCGGCCGTGTCGAGGATGTGCGTGATATCCGCCTTCGACAGGCCCCTTATTCCGATAAGGTGTTTTCCTATCTTCATCTTATTCTCCTGCTACTTCTTCTCGCCGCTTTCAAGTATCAGTGCTTCCTTCTGGTCGGTCTCCTCGAGCATCAGCTCGACGTTGTCGTCCCTTCTCGTGTTGAGCGAGAGGCCGACATAGTCAGCCTGGATCGGGAGTTCGCGGTGGCCCCTGTCCACGAAGACCGCCAGCTCGACCTTCCTCGGCCTTCCCAGGTCCACGATCGCGTCGAGCGCCGCGCGGATCGTCCTTCCCGTGAACAGGACGTCGTCGACCAGGATGATCGTCTTGTCCTCGACGGAGAAGGGGACCGATGTGCCCCTGAGAACCGGGGCTGTTCCGACCGTCGAAAAATCGTCCCTGTAGAGGTTGATGTCGAGGGCGCCCACCTTGACGTCGAGCTTCTCCATCTCCTTCAGCTTTTTGGCGATCCTCTTCGCCAGGGGGACTCCCCTCTTCTGGATGCCGATCAGCGCGAAGTCCCTGTTTCCCGCCTGCCTCTCGAAGATCTCCAGCGCCAGCCTCCCGAGCGACCTCTGAATGCCGGCCGCGTCGAGTATCTCTTTTCTCCTAGTTTCCGGTTTTTTCATGATCTCCTCCACCGTACGCCTTTGGGAGTATCTTCCAGCAATATTCCTCTTTCTTTCAATTCGTCCCTTATCGAGTCGGCGAGGGAGAAATTCTTCGACTTCCTTGCCGCCTCTCTCTCCTCGATCTTCCTCTCCACTTCCTCTTCAAGGGTCTCGTCAGCCTTGAGAGGGATCCCGAAGACCGTCTCGAAATCCGAGACAAGCTTTCCCGCAGCGTCGAACGCTTCGCGGGTCATTTCTCCGCCGTCCATCATCGTATTGGCCGCCCTGACAGCTTCGAACAGCGCGGCGAGCGCCTCCGCCGTGTTGAGGTCGTTGTCCATGGATTCGCCGAAGGCCTTCGCGAAAGCTTCGATCTCCCCGGCTTTTTCCGGGCCGGAAGGAAGCTGCTGGAGGCCGTACTCGCCGAGCCTCGAACTGAAGCCCTGGAGCCTCCTCAGCGCGCTTTTCGCCGACTCGACGCCGTCCAAAGTGAAATTGAGCTGTCTCCTGTACGGTACGCTCAGTAAAAGGTAGCGGACCGCCATCGGGTCGCAGCCTTTGTCGAGAAGGTCCCTCAGCGTGAAGTAATTGCCCTTGGACTTGCTCATTTTCTCGCCGTTCACGAGGAGGAACTCGACGTGGAACCAGTACTTGACCGGGGACACTCCGGAAGCGCCCTCGCTCTGGGCGATCTCGTTCTCGTGGTGAGGGAAGACGAGGTCCACCCCGCCCGTGTGAATGTCGAACCTCTCGCCGAGGTATTTCCTGCTCATCGCGGAGCACTCGAGGTGCCATCCGGGGCGCCCTTCTCCCCACGGGCTTTCCCAGCTCGGCTCGTCGCCCTTCTTTCCCTTCCACAAGACGAAGTCCCTCGCCGACTCCTTCTCGTATTCGTCGTTGTCGATCCTGGCGTTTTCGAGGATGCCCTCCTTGTCGATGCGGCTCAGCTTTCCGTAGTTCGCGAACGCGCCGATCCTGAAATAGAGGGAGCCTCCGGAAACGTAGGTGAGCCCTTTCTTTTCAAGTTCGCGGCATATTTCCAGCATCTCGGGGATGTGCTTCGTCGCCCGCGGGTGGACGTCCGCCTTCATGCAGTTGAGGGTCTTGAGATCGGCGTAGAAGGCATCCGTGAACCTGTCGGTGACCGCCTCCAGCGGCACGCCCTCGTCCGCCGCTCTCTTGATGGTCTTGTCGTCGATGTCCGTTATGTTCATTACGCTTACTACATCGTAGCCCCGGAACTTCAGGAATCTCCTCAGCAGGTCGATGGAGGCGAAGGTCCTGAAGTTCCCGATGTGGGGGAAATCATAGACAGTCGGGCCGCAGGAATAGATGCCCACCTTCGGGGGTCCGATCGGGGAGAGATCCTCCAAGCTTCTCGATACTGTATTGAAGATCCTGACTGTCATTTTCCGGCACCGTCCTTCCGGGATGATAGCCTGACGATATCTTTCAGTTCGCGCGCAAGTTTTCTGAATTCCCCGACCGTCATGGCCTGGGGGCCGTCGGAAAGCGCGCTCTTCGGCGCAGGGTGGACCTCCATCAGAAGGCCTTCTGCTCCTGCTATCACGGCCGCCTTGGCGAGCATGGGGACGAACCTCGATTCCCCCGCGGCGTGTGAGGGATCCGCAATTATCGGAAGCCACGTCATTTCCTTCAGCAGGGCGATGGACGCCAGGTCCAGGATGTGCTTGCCTGCGGGGTTAAAGCCCCGGACGCCGCGTTCGCACAGGATGACCTTCTCGTTGCCTCCCTTGAGGATGTATTCTGCGGCGAGGAGCAGTTCCTCCCGCGTCGAACCGAAGCCCCTCTTCAGGAGGACCGGCTTTTCGAGCTTTCCAAGCTCGCGGAGAAGCGGGAAGTTCTGCATGTTCCTGCTCCCCACCTGCATCATGTCCGCGATGTCGTAAACCTTTTTCAGGTCAAGCCGGTCGAGCACTTCGGTCAGCATCAGCAGGCCGTGACGGTCCGCCGCCTTCCTGTGTATCTTGAGGCCCTCTTCTCCGAGGCCCTGGAAGGAATAGGGGCTCGTCCTCGGCTTGAAGGATCCTCCTCTAAGTATCCTGCCGCCTGCAGCCTTTACCGCTTGCGCCGTTTCTTCGAGGCTCTTCTCCCCCTCTACCGCGCACGGCCCCGCCGCAATCAGCAGCTCTCCGATCTTCCATGTCCGTCCCGCGCCGAGGCCGAACCTGCGCCATCTGGGCTTTCGTTCCAGCGACGCGAGGAAATACTCCTCTGAAGGGTCGATCATTTTTTCGACGCATGTGGAGCCGGAAAGGCTGTCTCTCGAAAAATCGCTCGGGTAACATTCAAGCACGACCGCTTCGCGGCCTCGCAGTTTTTCGGTTCTGAACACTATCCCGAAAGAGCGGAGCTTCTTTTCCAGCAGTTCCTTTCCCTTTGCTCCGGCCCCGGTTTTAAGAAGGAGGATCATCCTTAATACCTCTCAGACAGCCTATGATAAATCCAACCGGACATTTTCTCAAGTTCAAAAAAAAAGGGACCCGTTAAAGGTCCCTTTTCAAAGCTATTTTCAAAACGCTTAGCGGATTGAAACAACTTTTTCCGCCTGGGGGCCTTTGGGCGTATCCTTCACTTCGAAGTTGACCCTTTCGCCTTCCACAAGCTTTTTGAAGCCTTCCGACTGGATGGCGCTGTAGTGAACGAACACGTCCTTGCCGCCATCTTCCGTGATGTAACCGTAACCCTTTTTCTCATCGAACCACTTAACTGTTCCCTGTGCCATTGTTTCTCCTTCGCAAAAAACTTACGCAACATAGGTTAACAAAACGACGCTATTATGACCCAAAATTTCTTTTTTGTCAACCAGCCGAGCGGGGGGTTAAAAAAAAGGGGCCCGGAGGCCCCTTTCTTCAAGACGATATATCGTTCTTAGCGGATGTGCGTGACCTTCTCCGCCTGGGGACCCTTCTGGCTGTCCTTCACTTCGAAAGTGACCCTTTCCCCCTCCACCAGCTTCTTGAATCCGTCGCCCTGGATCGCGCTGTAATGAACGAAAACATCCTTGCCGCCATCCATCGTGATGAACCCGTAACCCTTTTTCTCATCGAACCACTTCACTGTTCCCTGTGCCATCAAAAGCTCCTTTTAAAAAAAAAGACACTAACAAGGTTAACGAAACGTCTAGATTATATAGCATGGACCGCTGGCTGTCAAATTCAGGCATGCCCTACTGCCCGGATTTAACCGAGTAGAGAGTGAGGTCGTCCATGAGCTTGCCTTCCCTGCTCTTGGCCGCCAGGGTGTAACTGTCCTCACCCACCTGGAAGATGAGGGGAGTGCCCTGGGCGTCGGCCAGGCCGCTGAGCGGAAGGATGCCTTCCTGCGCCACGCTCTCCAGCGTGGGAGGAAGTTCGCCGTTGAAAAGCTGATAGACCCATATTGCTGCTTCGGCCCTGTGCAGCAGTATCCTGGTGGAGATCACGTGATGGTCCCTGCTGTAGGCGCTGCCTCCAGAAGGGAACCGGTCGAGCGGATGGAACGGTATGAGAAGGACCGATATCGCGACCCAGCCGATCAGCAGGTATATCGCGACCGCCCCCAGCCCCTGCATCAGGCTGAACTTCTCCTCCTCTTCCTCCTCGTCTGCTTCGCCGACAAGCGTCGCGTGCTTGATAAGCTGGCGGTTGAGAAGCTCGAAAAGGGCTTTGCACGTGTCGAACTCGCTCAGCCCGCACTGGTCGATTATCTCCTGAACGGTAAGGATCCCGTTGACCCTCTGGTAGACCGACATCTCGTCCTGCGACAGCCTTACTATGCCGTCATCGGTCTTCTTGGGCTGTTTCTTCGGCTGGGGGGTCTCTCCGCCGAAACCTCCCCAAACGTCCTCGAGGCTCGAGGAGTGGGTCCTCTCGTCGACGATCGGCGGGGCGGGAAGCGGGATCTTCTCGAAGACGACCTCGAAGTTCGCTATCTTCTTCTCGATGAGGGGCCATTCGTCGACGATCCTGACGCCTTCCATCATGAGGCTCTCGGTGTTCATCGGCTCGACGTTGTCCTTGTCCCACTCCACGACGTCCTGCGGCTGGAAGTTGTAGTCCCCCGTCTTCCACCTGAAGATCCTGTAGATGGTCTGCTGCATCTGCACCGCGAGAGCCTGCCTCAGGGTCTCCTTCTCGATGAAGTTCTCGGAGATGAGGATGTATCCCAGTCTCTGGAGTGTCTTCTTCTGGATCTCAAGCGCCTTTGTCAGCTCTTCTCTTGTAAGCTTGCCGCTCTTCGTAAGAACATGCCCGAGCCTCTCCTCGAGCCGCTTGTTGAGCGAATCCGCGCCGACTATGCTTCCGTTGAGGAAGGTTATGGTCACCACCTCGGTCTCGTTCGCCTTGAGCGTCAGGTAGCCGGTCTTCTTCTGAATGGCGATCAGCTGGAGAATATCTGGAACGGAAAAATCGCCTAGTGTTCCGGTGAGCGCCATATCTACCTCCTCATCATCATGAAGCCTACCGGCTGTCTCGACAGTGCCTTGGGAAGGCCGAACAGGAGCCAGAGCAGGACAAGGAACAGCGTGCCGAGGATGTCGAAGGCGCTGCCCGAGCTTCCGGCGGCCAGGTTATAAGGCATGGGATAGGCGAAGATCCTGGATATGAACCCCGACAGGAACGCGAGCCACAGGAAGAGTATCGCGAACCCTGAAAAGACGTGGCCGTCCCAGAGGTGCCCCGCCCCCGGCGCAAGCAGCGAAAGCACCGTCCTGATGACCTTGCCGCGCTTGGCGAAAACCTCGACCTCGTAGTTCTTCTGCATCCTCGCCTGCGGCGACACACCGTCCTGTTTGATGTAGAGATGCACGCATTGACCGCAGAAGGATTCGAATTCGAGGGACGTCTTGCATTGCGAGCAGAACGGCCTCCCGCACTTAAGGCACGCCCTTGCGAACTTCTCCCGTTTTTTCGTGATCATGAAGAACGCGGCGGCCAGGAAGAATACGATCATCCCGAGCGAGAAAGCCGGCCTCAGGAACACCGAATATTTCGAATTGCTGGGCTTCAGGGGCCCCGTGAGGCTCTTGTTGAAAAGCTTGAACTGGTCGAGCGCCATCTGCCTCGTCGACACGATAGAGGGATAGTAAGGAAGGGGTATCAGCTCATCCTGCTGCGTATTGGTGAATTTCTGGTACTGCTCGGGATCTATCCCGGCGGCCCTTGACTGGTCTTCTCTCGCCCCGTCGAAGTCGAACTGCTTGTTCTTGCCCAGGGAGCGGTTGAGATAAGCAACCGCAAGGTCGGGCTTGGCCTCTATCGCCTTGCTCCATTGGGCGACGGCGTCGGAGACCCTGTTCTCGTAGAAATAGAGACAGCCCAGGTTGTTCGACACGTAAGGGTCCGACCCCTTCTGCCTGAGAAGGCTCGTGTATATCTTCTCCGCCTTGACATAACTCCTGTGGATCAGGTAGCGGTTCGCCATGACGAAGGCGTATGTATCCTGAAGCGGATCGTTCGGGTCCATGTGCTGGTTGAGGATCTGGTCCGGGCCGATGTCCACCCTGTTGGCGTAGCACCTGAGGTTCGAAAAATGGGGCGGGTACATAGACAGGAACAGCTCCTGCTGCATGTGAAGGGAGAGGCTGCCCGAAACGAGGAGCAGAGCCACCGCGACGATCGTGACAACCTTTTCGGGAACCCTGCAGTAAATTAGGAAAAGGGCCGCCCAGTAGACCACGAGCCAGTAGCCGGACAGGAGGATTACGGAAGGCAGGAGGACGAGCAGCCATCCGGCCGCTTTCCTGACCCTTTCGTCGTCCACGCTCAGCCATTCCTCGACGTCGTGCCTTGCGAGCTTGTTGTACCTCATGAAGAGTATCAGGGATATGAAAGCGAGAAGCAGAAGCGAGAGCGTCCTGAACCAGAGGGCGAGGTTGGTCAGCGAGACGAACCTGCTCGTGAAGTTGGTGAAGGAATAGAGCCAGCCTGCGAGCGACTGGTAGAGGTACTCCATCGACAGGAGTCCTTTGTTCTCCTTCGCCACCGTTGCCAGGGCCTGGTGGAGCGCGGGGTTGGTAGGATCGAAGGTGAGGCCGAAGTTCAGGTAACGCTGGAACCCGTCGGTGTCGTTCTTCTCCCGGGCCTTTATCGCGAGGGCGAGGAACACTTCGGCGATGTCCGGCGCGGGATACAGTCCGTAGGCCAGGCAATCGTCGTAAAGGTCCTGCACCATGGTCCCCTGCTCGGAGGGGTCGCTTGTCTCCTGCATTTTCATTATGTAGCGTTGTATGGCCGTTTCAGCGTTCTCGTCTCCCGATTCGGAAAGGGAGCTTGTCACGAGCTTCCGCACCTCGTCCGGATTGAGGGTGAACGGCTCGTCCTGCGCCTGGGGAGGCTTCTGTGCCTGCTGGGCATGGCAGAAAAAGGTCACCGCGGTCAGTGCGATCATGGCAAGCGTAAGAACGATCTTGTTCTTCATGGTCTCCCACCCTGCTTTGCCTTAACGTAAAGCATCTTGAGCTGATAGAGATATTCGCCGAAGAGCTGCTTCTCTTCCGGCGCAAGGCTGTTTCTCGTTTTTCTTTCCAGCGCGTCCAGCCACTCGATCATCGCTGCGGCCGCGTCGGCGTTTATCTCGGCCTTCTTCCCTCTGGGGCCGGGGAGCTGCCCCAGCGCGGCCAGGGCGTTCTGGACAAGGAACATGACCAGTTCCTTGAAAGCGGGGTCCTCCGCGGGCGTGGCTTCTTCCGGCTCCGGGGGCCGGGCCGGGCCGGGATCTGCTTCGCCACGGGCAGGCATCTCGTCCTCTCCGAGATCCCGTCTTTCCCCCTCGGAGGTGAAGTGCCTTCTGTCGATCACTTTAACCCGTTTCTCCTCTTCTTCCACAATTCCTCCCCGTTCAAGTTACCACTAATTCCGCATGATTTTCAAGTATTTATTCCCCTTTCGAAAAGCCGTCGGAAAGAGCCGCCCTGAACTCCATCGCGCACAGCCTCGCGTACCTCCCGCTGCTGCCAATAAGCTCCGCGTGCCTGCCTTTTTCGACTATCCTTCCCTCCTCCAGGACGACGGTCAGGTCAGCGTCCATCACCGTCGAGAGCCTGTGGGCGATTATTATTGTGGTCCGGCCGCGCATCAGGTCCCTGATGGCTTCCTGGACAGCGGACTCGCTTTCGGCGTCAAGAGCCGAGGTCGCCTCGTCCAGGATCAGTATCGGCGGGTTGTTCAGGACCGCCCTCGCTATCGCTATCCTCTGGCGCTGCCCCCCTGAAAGGGAATACCCCCCCTCGCCGAGTCGGGTGTCGAAGCCCTGCGGAAGCGCCGAAATGAAATCGAAAGCCTTCGCGCGCCTGGCGGCTTCATGCACTCTCTCCATCTCTATGTCGGGGTTCCCGTAGGCAATGTTCTCGGCCGCTGTCAGGTCAAAAAGGACCGTGTCCTGCGTCACTATGCCGATCTGGCTTCGGAGGCTCCTCAGAGTCACCTCGCGGATATCGACCCCGTCTATGGATATCCTTCCTCCCGTCGCGTCGAACAGCCTCGGGATCAGGCTGACCATGGTGCTCTTTCCCGCCCCCGACGGGCCGACCAGCGCGATGCTGATCCCCTTGTGTATCTCGAGAGTGACTCCGTCAAGCACATTGGGGGTTGCCCCGTAGCTGAAAGAGACATTCTCGAAGGAGATCTTTTCCGAGAACGGGCCAAGCTCTCCCGCCTCCGGGAGTTCCCTGACCGCCGTCTCCCATTCGAGAAGCTCCATCGAGCGGTCTGCCGCCGCGACAGCCTGCTGGACTATGTTGTTCGCCTGCGACAGCTTCTTGACTGGAACGTACATCGCGTAAAGCGTCGCGAGAAAGGCGCTGAAGGAGCCGAGGGTGATCGTCCCCGAGAGTATCTTGAAATGGCCGTAATAGAGTATCCCCGCTACGGCGAACGCTCCTATGAATTCCATCATCGGCGTCGTCAGCGCCATAACCCTCGTAGCCTTGAGGTTGACCTTGTAAAGATGCTGGTTCGCGACGCCGAACCTTTCCGCTTCCTTCTCCTCCATCCTGAACATCTGGACGATCCTGACCCCGGTCAGGGTTTCTTTCATCTGGTCGGCGAGCTTCGCGATCTCCTCCTGGCTCTTCTTGGACACCTTCCTGAGCTTCCTGGAGAACCTCGCCATCGGGAAGACGACCAGCGGGATGGTCACGAGCGAAACGAGGGTCATCTTCCAGTCCTGATAGAATGCGCTGGCGAGAAGAGCGACAAGCGAAAACAGGGCCGTCGAGATCTCGGTCAGCTTTTCGCTGACTGCCGTCTTCATCCGCTCGATGTCGTTCAGAAGCCTCGATATCAGCGTTCCCGTGGGGAACTGCGCGAAGAAGTCCTGCCCCTGTTTCATAAGCTTCTTGTAGAGAAGGTCCCTCAGGTCGGTGATCGTCGCCAGCCCCACGGCGTCGAGCCAGTACTTGCCGAAGTAGTTGAATATCCCCTTGAGGAGGAATATCGCCACGAGGGTCAGCGGAATGATGGTGAAAAGCTGTTCGCGCCCCACGCCGGCGAAAAGGTCAACGCCGAGCTTTCCGAGCGCCTCCTGGAAAGCCATCTTTTTTCCTTCCGAAGCCTGCGGGCTCAGGAGGTCGTCGAATATGAACCTTATCATGTAGATCTCTAGCGCGTAGAAAAGCGACGCTATGCCCAGGAACAGGACGGCCGTCGCAAACATCAGGATGTGCCTCCTGATGTGGATCCTCCAGATGTAGAAAAGCGCCGAAAAACCTCTCACATGATCTCCCGTCAAGAATAATAAAGTATGAGCGCCTCGATATAGGCGTTCGCGACCTTCTGCCTGAAGAGCGGGTCCTTCATCAGGCTTGCGTCCTCCCCGTTGTTCAGGTTGCAGACCTCGATGAGGATGCTGCAGGGGACTATGTTGTATTTGAGGACCGCCGGCACCCATGCCCTCTTTTTGCTCCTCACGACATGGTCCCTCGTGGGGGTGTAGGGATGCAGCTTGAGCTCGTTCTTCCTGAAGGACTCTTCCAGTCTCTTCGCGAACTGCTTGGACAACCCTTCGGCCCTCTCGAGCTCCTTGTCCGTCATCGAGAAACTCCCGGCCTTCTTGCACTCTTTTATGGTCGCCGCCAGTCCCCCGCTGTATCCCCAGCTGTTCGACCTGTATTTGCTGCCAGGTATGTAGAACATCGTCCCGCGCACGCTGGGATGGAGGGAGTCCGCGTGGATGCTCGTGAAGACTATCCTCTGAGGGTCCACTCCGGAATTCTTCAGGGTGTTGAAGTGGCTGTTCGAGAGGACCCATCTCAGGTTGACGCCCGACTTGGTCTCGTCGGAGGAGTCGGGCTGGAACGGCGGGTGGGTAAGGATGGTCGCCTTCCTGTTGGGCGTCAGCCCCGGCTTGTCTATCGGTTTGAAACCCTTCGTCGGCTCCATCAGCGTCATGAACACCTTCGCCTTGGTCTTGGCTTCCAGGCCTTCCCTGATCCGGCAGGCGATGTCGTAGACGTAGGAATCCTCCCACACCTTGTTCTTGATTGCACCGCGGTCGATCCCGCCGTGCCCCGGGTCGAGGATCACAACGACACCCTCGAGAGCGGCGTTCTTGTAGGTGTTGATTATGCCGTCCAGGTCCTTCTGGTGGGCCGCCCATTCGGTGTAGGTGGGCGATTCCGAAGGATAGAACTGCGGCAGGAGGAGATCCATCGGGATCTTTACCGCGTATCCCGCGGGTATCGCCGTGACGTCGGTTATTCCCGATCTTTTGGCGATCTCCATCGCCAACTGGTTCACCTCCGCGGCTTCGAGCCTTCCGGTGAACCGTATAACAACCGACGAGTAAAGCGCTTCGCCCTTCGCAAGGTGGTAGAGCGCGTACTCGCCCGCATCGTCCTTGCCGTATTCGAGAAGCTTCCTCGCGTCGTCCATCGACATTTCCGAGGGCGGGGGGAACGGAGGCTTAACGGGTCCTGCGGAAGGCTGGCCCGCCGGCTGGGATGGGGGCTCCTGTTTCGCCTGCGGAGGCGGAGCTTCAACCTCGGGCTTCATCCCCTTGAACGGCTCGACAAGCAGTTTCTCCGGAATGACGACCACATCGCCCTTCCTTAGGACCTTCCTTTTCAGGGCCGCCCTGAGGGATTCCGTCTTCTTCGTCGAACCGCAGAACCACTTCGCCAGTTGCGCCATGGTTTCATCGCCCGCCTTGTGCTGCCAGCCTGCCGCGACGCGCCTGTCATCGGGAAACAGAGCCGAAACGACCTCTACCTGGTAAACGGGAAGAAGGTCCTTCAGAAGTATCCTGACCTCCGAGAGCCTCTTTTTCTTGGGCGAGGGGTTGTAGTTCAGCAGAAGGTTCGATTTCTTCCTGTCGCCCATGTATTTTTCCGCGACATGGCCCAGACCGCCCTTCTTCGGGTAGGGGACCCTCAGGAAGATCGAGCCCTCGACGCAGGCGCGCCTTCCCTCCCTGGTCTTTACGTACCTGCTCTTGAACTTCTCCCCGGGGGCGGCGGAGACGAAGAAGAACGCGCAGGCGATAAGAAGCGCGGAGGCGAACAAGAAACGCCCCTTGCCGGGCAGGCTCTTCCTGCCGTGATTTTCAAAGGCTCCGGTCATAAGGGAAAATTATATCAGAAATTCATCTTAATATGTTGAAGAAATCAGGCCAGAACGAAGGGTGGGACTTTTTTACGCATCCTGGGTCGAGGACGGTCGTCTCCTCCGCCAGGAGGCCCATGACCGCGAATGCCATGGCGAGCCTGTGGTCGCCCCGGGGATCGAGGACCGCGCCTTCGTACCTTTCGACAGGCTCGATCATGACGGCGTCCCTTTCCATCTGAGCTCTTCCCCCGATGGCGTTGACCGCTTCCACTACGGCGGAGCCTCTTCCGCTCTCCTTCGCCTCCAGCCTCGCCGTTCCCCTGAATACAGACCTTCCCGGGCATTTCAGCGCTAGTGCCGCCAGGGGAGGAAAGAGGTCGGGAATGTCCCTTAGATCAACCTCGAGCGGCTTTGACGGCTTTCCGCGGCAGACAAGAGAACTGTCTTTCCACGAGACATCCGCTCCTATCTTTTCAAGCATCCCGGCTATTCCCGCGTCTCCCTGGATGGAATCCTCTCTCAGGCCCGTGATCGCGATACGGCCGTCCGTCACCGCGGAGGCGCAGAGGAAGAAAGCCGCAGCCGAATAGTCCTTCTCGATCTCCAGCTTCGTCCCGAGGTATTCTCCTCTTGGGACGTTGATCATTCTCCCTTCCGTCGCCGCGGCAACCCCGAATTCTTTCATCACTTCGGAGGTCATCCTGACGTAGGGATAGGAGACCGGCTCGACGGCTTCAACAACAAGATCTTTTTTCGATAACGGAGCGGCGATCAGAAGGCCCGACACTGAATGGCTGGAAGAGCTGTCCGAGATCCTGACTCTTCCCCCGCTCCACCTGCCGCCTCTCACGCTCACGGGGAAACAGCCTTCATTCCGGGGAAAGCGGATCTCTGCACCGAGAGAACGGGCGGCTTCGACGCCAGCGCCGACAGGCCGTTTCCTCAACGAGCCGTCCCCGTCGATAACCCGCTCTCCTTCAAACATGGAGAAAAGCGCAAAGAGAAACCGCGCCGCGGTCGCCGAGCCCACGCAATCATAAACTCCCTCGGGGATATCTATCCTTTCGACGGGTCTTATGACGAAAGAATCGCCCTCTTTCGAGATATCCCGCCATCTCCTGACGATATCGGCCATCCGTCCGACATCGTCGGAAGTGCCGCAGCCGCGGACCTCGCTTCCCCCCCGCGCCAGGGAGGCGATCAACAGAGCCCTTATCGCGTGTGATTTCGACGGCGGGGGAACGAAGGCGCCGTCAACCTTTTTTCCGAACGGTATCGCGACGGCGCTTTCCATCACGACCTCTTCGATTCGTAAGCCCTGTCCCTCTCGATGTCCCTCTTCTTGATGCTTTCGCGCTTGTCGAAAAGCTTCTTTCCCTTGCAGAGGGCGATCTCGATCTTCATTTTTCTTCCGCTCTGATAAACCTTCAGGGGGATCAGCGTGAGACCCTTCTCGTCGGCCTTGTTCTTGATCTTGCGAAGCTCCTCCCTGTGCATCAGCAGCTTCCTCGGGCGTATCGGGTCGATCGGCGTCAGCCCTTCCACCGTGTGGTGCGACCACGGCGTGATGTGGCAGCCGAGGAGGAAAAGCTCGCGGTTCTGGAATCCCGCGTAGGCCTCCTTGAGCTGGATCCATCCGCTGCGGATGGACTTCACTTCGTAGCCCATCAGGGCTATGCCCGCCTCGTAGGTCTCAAGCACCTCGTAGAAATGCCTCGCCGCCCTGTTGGTGGCGAAGACCTTGATACCCTCCCCGGTCACTTGTCCTCATCCTTCTTTTCGGGAAGGTGCTTCATGACGGCGTCCTTGAAGGATAAAGGGACGCAGACCAGAGGTATCGTCTCGAGCCTGTCGAGGAGGCTCTTCATCGCCTCGTATTCCTTGCGGCACCCCTCGCACTTGTCGATGTGCGCCTTTATCTCGGCCGACTCCTCGTCGGCGAAATCGTTCTCTATGAACCGTGAAAGGAGCTCAAGCACTTTCTTGCATCTCATCGCGTCTTCTCTCAGGTTGTCCATACGCCCGGCCCTTCCGAAAAGTTCATCTCTTGTCCCTGAGTCTTTCCATCAATTGCTTCCTCGCCCTGAAGATCCTGTTCTTCACGGTCCCGATGGGAAGGCTCGTGATCTTCGCTATCTCCTCGTAGGACCTGTAGTGGATGTGCCTCAGGACGATCAGCTCCCTCTGCAGCGGGGAGAGCTCGGATATCGACTTCACGATCTCCTTTTCGAGCTGCTTCTGTTCAAGCAGGTCGTGCGGGCCGAGATCGTGCGAGGCCGGCTCGATGCAGAGGTTGTCGTCCTCGTCGCGCTCGTCGAGCGAAGCGGCCATGGGGTCGCGCCTCCTCAGGTGGTCTATCGTGCAGTTGCTCGCGATCCTGTAAAGCCAGGTCGAGAACTTGAAGTTCTTGTCGTAGGTGGCGATGTTGACGTAGACCTTGATGAAAACGTCCTGCGTCAGCTCCACCGCCTCCTCGTAGTGGCCGACCATGTGGTATATGAAGTTGATGAGGCCCTTCTGGTAGCGCTCGACCAGCAGCGCGAAGGCCTCCTTGTCGCCCCCAACTATCTTTTCGACTATCGCCGGATCGGCTAAAAGCTCTTTCGTCTCGACCAACCGTCACCCCGAAGAAAGATTATAACCGAAAACAAGGGGGAATGGGGGGATAGGCTGAAGGCTTGCGCTAGACTGAAGGCTGATGGCTGATGGCTGAAGGCTTAAGGGTCAATAAAGCGGAAGTCAGAAAGCTCGGATGCCAGTAAGTTAGGAAGTTTCGATGAGAATTGATTTTGTCCATAGTGATGCGTTTCATCAACAAGAATGGACAGGATGAAGCGGAAAAATTGTGATCAATGCTATCTGAAGTTGAAGATGTCTCCAAGATACAGCTTCGCGAGGTAGTAAAGAAGTATGCTCAACCCTGTTCCCAGAAGCAACACAAAAAACGCATAGGACATTCTTTTTATTGAAATCATTTTCTGCTTTTTTTCCAACATTCCCGAAACGCGGCCGCTGAATATCTTTTCTCCTAAAAATTCGCACAGGAGATATCCCGGAAAAGAAAAAACAACGAGCAATATCCATCCTTTTGCAGTCTTAGGCCACATTCCCGCATCAAATGCTGTAAAAAGCGCGAACGCCATGGCGAGGATTATATAAATCGCGAAAAACCTCAATGCGGCAAGGACCTTCTTACCCATCACGACCTCATTCAATTATTATTATACTCCCTCCCCATTTCATTTAGAAAGACATGTTTCTAAGGCTGTTTGAAACCTGGCGGGGGCAAGCGGAGCTTGCCGCGTCCCGACGCCGATGGGCGGCATGCGAGGAAGGCAAGGGGGCTAAGCCCGACTCGTACTGGGATGTACTTGGAGGGCCTTAGACCCCGCAGGCTGACATAGCAGTTCGCTCCGTCGCCGTCGGCGCATCGCGACGGTGTGGGGGGGGGTGGATTATCTTGGGCGCAGGGCGAGCCGTCAGGCGATACAAGGCGAGCTGGAGTCTCGGAGGGGGCTTGCTCACAGAGAGACTCAAGCGGCGCCTGGGAAGATGCGAAGCATCCCCCTGCGCTTTGAGTTGCCCATACCTCATTTTCCTTATCGCGTTTCTGCGATAGAATGTTTTGATGGAGAAACGAGGATGAAGAAGTTCAAGCTCGAGGCGCCCTTCCAGCTCGCCGGCGACCAGCCCGCCGCGGTCGAAAAGCTCCTCGACCACATCAACAGCCAGAAGAAGGTGGGCGTCCTCCTCGGCGTAACCGGCTCCGGCAAGACCTTCACAATGGCCAAGCTGATCGAACAGCTGGGCCGCCCCGCCCTCGTCATCGCCCATAACAAGACCCTCGCCGCCCAGCTCTTCAGCGAGTTCAAGCAGTTCTTCCCGAAGAACCGCGTCGAATACTTCGTCTCCTACTACGACTACTACCAGCCTGAAGCATACATCCCCACCACCGACACCTACATCGAGAAGGAGGCCACCATCAACGAGGAGATCGACCGCCTCCGCCTCTCCGCCACGAAAGCGCTGAGGGAGAGGAAGGACGTCGTCATAGTGGCGTCCGTCTCCTGCATCTACGGCCTGGGCGAGCCGGAAACCTACTACGGCATGACCGTAACCATCAGCAAGGCCGAAAAGCTCGATCGTCAGAAACTTCTGAGGAAACTGGTGGACCTTCTCTACACGCGAACATCGGTATTCCTCGAAAGGGGGCGGTTCCGCGTTCTGGGCGATGTGATCGAAATATATCCTTCCTACGAGGAGGAGATCTACCGCATCGAGATGTTCGACGACGAGATTGAGAAGATCCTTGTGGTGGACCCGCTGACCGGCGAAGTGAGGGAGGAGCTCGACGAAGTGACCGTCTACCCGAGGACCCACTACGCCACGCCGAAGGAGCAGATAGACGCCGCCGTGAAGCTGATAAAGGCCGACCTCGAAACCAGGGTGAACGAGCTGACCGAACAGGGAAAGATCCTCGAAGCGCAAAGGCTTCTCCAGCGGACGCAGTTCGACCTGGAGATGATGCAGGAGACGGGCTACTGCAACGGCATCGAGAACTATAGCAGGTACCTGACCCTGCGCGATCCGGGCGACCCTCCGCCGACGCTTATCGAGTACCTTCCCACCGACGCGGTGATATTCATCGACGAATCGCACATGACCATCCCGCAGCTCAACGCGATGTACAACGGCGACAGGTCGAGAAAATCGACGCTGGTCGATTACGGCTTCCGGCTGCCTGCCGCGCTGGACAACAGGCCCCTGAAGTTCGACGAGTTCTTCTCCTTCGCGCCGCAGATCGTATGCGTCTCAGCCACGCCCGGGCCGTGGGAACTGAAGACATCGGAAGGCGTCACCGCTGAGCAGGTCGTAAGGCCGACGGGGCTCATGGACCCGGAGATAATCATCAGGCCCGCCCAGGGGCAGGTCGAGGACCTATACAAGGAGTGCCGCGAAGTGACCGCGAAAGGCGAGCGCGTCCTCATAACTACGCTAACCAAGAAAATGGCCGAGGAGCTCACAAAGTATTACAAGGAGCTGGGGCTCAAGGCTGAATACCTCCACAGCGACATCGACACCTTCGAGAGGGTCAAGATACTCAAGCGCCTGAGAAAGGGCGATATCGAAGTTCTCGTCGGAGTGAACCTGTTGAGGGAAGGGCTCGACCTTCCCGAAGTGACGCGCGTCGCGGTACTGGACGCCGACAAGGAAGGATTCCTCAGGAGCAAGAACGCCCTCATCCAGACTATGGGAAGGTGCGCCAGGAACATCGAGGGAAAGGCGCTCCTCTACGCCGACAGGATGACCGACGCGATGAACAGCGCCATATCGGAAACCACGAGGAGACGCGAGAAACAGATCGCCTACAACGAGGAGCACGGCATCACTCCCCAGAGCATCGTCAAGGCGATAGATTCCGTCCTATCAAGCGTTTTCGAAATGGACTACCTGGAGATCGCGAAAACCGCCGAAGCGCCCGGAACATACAAGGACGCCAAGGAACTGGCGGAAGCGATAGCCGAGACCGAGAAGGAGATGCTCAAAGCTGCGGACGAATACCACTATGAAGAAGCGGCCCAGCTTAGGGACAAACTCAGGAATTTAAGGAAGATGCTGGTGGAAAGCTAGTTTTACTTGCTCTTCTGCTTTTCCGCCATGAGGTCGATCTTCTCTTTCGCGGTGACGATCAGGTTCTTCAGCGTCGGAAGATCGGCAGGAACGATGTAGATGCAGAAGACGATGTCGTTTTCGTTTATAACTGAAACCCTTATGCCTTCTCCGACACGAATGCTCTTGAGAGAAAGCTGGAACCCGCCGCGGGTCCTGAACACGGCCTGATAATCGTCGAGTTCCGTAGCGGTGTGGTTGATCTTCGAGAAATGGTCCAGCGCCTTCAGAAGAGGATCGATCTCGTCGTAATCGATGTATGTCTCCGCTTCCCTGAGGGCCTGGTCCGGCCCCGCCGGCTCGACGATCCGGACGAGAATCCCCGTTTGCCTCGCGCCCGAATTGGCTATCTTGACTTCCTTTGCTTCGAAAAGTGCTTCCCCTCCGCGACTGCCGTGAAGTCTTCCTACCTTCGTCATCCCCTTCAGGACGAGGACTCCTTCTTTTTGTTCGAGGCATTCGATCATCGTCCTCGGAACCGGTTTGTAGGGATACTGCGCGAAAAGGGAAACCGCCCAAAGGATAAAAACCGCCGCGGTAAAACTGTTAGCTTTCATCTGAACGCCTTTCACGGCCGTCCGGCCCCTACTTTTTCTTCTTCTTCGGGACCTCGGCGGAATTTTTGTCAGTTATGTCCCTTACTATCGCCGTGACTTCGTTCTCTCCGCTCCTGACCATCCTGGCTTCGTATTTTCTTGTTCCCTTCTCCGGGATCGGGAGTTCGTAGCTGTATGTCTGCAGGTCTCCTGTTTCAAGCGCTTTTGCTATATATCCCGCCGTAAGATCGACAATCTCCCGTGGAAGGATCTCGCCCAGTTTTTTGCCGATGAAAGTTGTTTTTCCCCTGTAATAGAGATCGCCCCTCTCGGCCTTGTAGTCGAGGAACACCCCTTCCCTGTCAAGCCGGAACATCATGTCGGGTATCGCTTCCAGCATCGCCTTCGCCTTCAGCTCACTCTCCCTCAGTTTTTCCTCCGCCTCTTTCCTGTCCGTTATGTCCAGTTCCACTCCGTCCCATTGCGTGGAGCCGTCTTGCAGAAGGGTGGGATTGGAAACGAAGGAAGACCAGCGGATCGAGCCGTCGGGGTTTCTCAGCCGAACTTCGGCCCTGAACACTGACAGGCTGCTGTTGGCTTCTTCTTCCAGCCTCCAGACCTTTTCCCTATCCCCGTCAAGGACCCGAGAGTAGATAAGGTCCGGGTTCACCAGCGCTTTTTCCGGTTTTATTCCGTACATTTTCCTGACCGAATCGCTCAGGTAGGTGAACCTTCTCGAACCGTCCTTCAGCCGTAGGAGCTGGTACACCATCCCCGAAACCAGGTTGTTGTTGATGCTGCGGATAAGGTCTTCCGTTTTTTTGGCCATCTTTTCAGCGTTTTTCCGCTCGGAAATATCCCTGAAGATCCCCATGAGGACCGTCTGCCTGTTGAACCTTGTGGTCTGAGCCAGCACTTCGACGGGCACTTCCGTGCCGTCCTTCTTCAGGACTGATATTTCGGTCAGGTCGGAATGGCCGTAGCTCTGCGATTGGCCGAGATGAAGATAGAAGATCTCCCTGGCGTGCTCCCTGATGTCAGGCGGATGGAGCTCCGCCTGGCTCATCCTCAAGATTTCTTCTTTTCTTCTGCCCAGAAGGCGGCAGGCGGCTTTGTTGGCGTCCACGATCCTTCCGTTGTTGTCCGCGAGAAAAATTGCGTCGGGAACGCCGTCAAAAAGAGCTCCGAACCTTTCCTCGCTGTCGTACTGTTCTTCCTCCGCCCTTTTTCTATCTGTAATGTCGATGAAAGACGCCTGGAATCCGATGCGGTTCCCATCCTCGTCTTGGACCGAAGCCGCTGAACCGAACCCTCGGAAGGCTGTCCCGTCGAGCTTGAAGTCTGCGAACTCCCCCTCCCATCTCCCCTCTCTCTCCAGGGAGGCCATTATCGAGGCACGGTGGGATTCCGTCCTGATGAAATCTCCCAGCCTGCGGTTCAGGACCTCGCTCTTGCCGGAGTATCCCCACATCCTCAAGAAGGCGGCGTTGACATCCGTCAGGACCCCGTCGGGGTTCGCGAGCGCCTGCGCGCTGACTGAAGACTCGAAAGATCCGCGCAGGAAGGCTTCCTGCTTTTTTATTTTCGTTTCCCCCTGGTTCTTGCGACTGTTATCCTCCATCCTCTCTCCTCTGCCGCTTACGATCCCCCTCCGCCGCCATGTCATTTCACGAACATACGAACCAGAAAAAACACCGCTATCGTGATAATCGCTATCAGGGACCCGATGAAAAGGATCCCGTAAAAGGTCTCCCTGTTGGCCTTTCTCTCTCTCTTTTCGATCATGCTCTCGAACTGCTCAAGAGCGCTCCTCGCGTTCGCGCTGTCCTGGACGAGCTTCAATTTGAAGACCACGGCTTTCAGCCTGTCCCTCCCCGCATCGGAGACGGAGGGAGTGTCGGACTCGATCAGGGGGATGCACTTGATCCCCGCTTCGACAAGGACTTCGGGGGTTCCGGGCAGGTAGCCGTTCCGTATCGCCCCGGCCTGCAGTTCGCCGCTCTTTTCGCCGGCGGACCTGTGAAATTCCTCGAGAAGCTTCCGCTCCGAATCAACGCCGTTCAAAGCGTTCCCCCCCTCACTTCTCCTCTTCTTTTTCCCTGTGGAGCCCGACTTCGATCTTCAGGGAACTGAGCGACATGTTGATGTCGACGATGAACATTATAAGCGAACCTATGAGGCATGAAAGCGTGAGGATGAAAAGGGTGGCTATCCAGATCGGGAAGCCGAGCTGGAAGACGACGCTGATGAAAAGGGAAATTATCAGCACGGCCGTCCAGAAAACGCTCAGGACCGCCAGCGCCAGCGCCGCCCTGACCACATATGCCTGTTTCAATATCACCCTGAGCTGGGCTATCAGGTTCTTTCTTTCCTCCGCCGTGGCGGCCGGCAGTTTCGTGACGATGTGATGAGTCCTTTCGAAGATCCTGGTGTATCGGTTCGTCATCGAAAGTATCAGGAGCCCTATCCCTGAAATGAGTATCACCGGGCCAACGGCCGTCTGGAGTATCGGGATGAGGTCCTTCAGAAGCAGGGTGTCCATCGTTTCTCCTTCGTCAGCAAGCGGATGTCACTTTTTGAGCGTGAAGGCGTAGTTGAGGGTATAGTTCGTCTTCACTCTGAGGTTGTTCTTCATTCCGGGCGAGAATTTCGTCTTTTTCGCAGCCGCGACGCACGAGTCGAATAGCCCGTGGTCCGGGTTCGGGCCCCTCACGACCTCCGCGCTTGTCACACCCCCGTTCTCGTCGATCTCCACCTTCACGTAGACTCTCCCCTCGACCTTATTCTGCCTCGCGAGGGGCGGGTAGTCCGGTTCAACCTTGTTGACCTGCTGAGGCCTTACGTCTAGGGACACATAGTCAACGAAATCACCCTGCTTGACGGCCTGTTGAGAAGGCTGTTCCGGGGAGGCCGGCTGGGCTTCGGGCTGGGGCTCAGGCTTCTTTTCAGGCTCTTCGGCCTTCTCTCCCGGCTGGGAGTTCGCGCCTGCCGGCTGAACAAGCGCGGGCGAGGGCGCTGTGACGGCGGGCTTGGCTTCCGGCGCCGCCGGCTTCTTCACATCCTGGACGACCTTCTGCGCTTCGTCCAGTTTTTTCTTGGCTTCGTCGAGGGCTTTCTGAGCCGCAGCTTTCTCTTCCGGAGTCTTCGCCTGGGCCACCTGTTCTTCCTTCTGCCTGGTCTCGCTCTGAAGCCTGTCGAGCTGTTCCTTGAGCTGCCTGTTCTGCTCTTCGAGGGCTTTCATCTTCTGAGTTTCTTCTTCCCTGGCTTTCTGCTCCTTTTCCTTGTCGGCGCCGCCGCTGAAGATCAGCCAGCCTATCACCGCGATGACGATGACGGCCGCCACGGCGCCGATCCCGATGAAAAGCCTCTTCCTGCTCTCCGGTTCGGTTTCGGTCTCAAGCCCGAAAGTCGAGGGGGGCGATTCGGGCTCCGCGGGAGGAGGCTGCGCGGGCGGCCTCGGGAGTTTCTTTTCCGGCTTCGGCTCGAACGGCTTCCTTTCGATCTTCAGGAACTGCTCGTCCTTTTCGGCCTCTTTTTCGTCCTGGTCCCTGTAAAGCGTGTGGATCAGGAAAGCGGTGTTGAAGGTCGAAGGGCTGTATTCACCGGAGTTGACCAGTTCGTCGAGGTCCGCCTTCATCGACTCGAGGTCCCTGTAAGCGCCCTCCGAAGCGGGGTTCAGGCTCCGGTCGAGTATCCTCATCAGGTTCGCGGGAAGGCCCTCTCCCATCCCGATCCCCTTCCTGGCCTCATCAAGCCTGGCTTTCGGGTCGAAAGGCTGTCCCGGGACTTCGAAGGTCTCCCGGCAGAGGAACTCGAACATGATAAGCCCCAGGAAATAAACCTGGTCCCTGGGCTTGACCGGCCTCCCTTCCCTGAGGTCCGGCGGATAGGAACGGGTGAACCTCTCCACCGTAGTCGAGTGCTTCAGTGGCGTGGAGTGAAGGTCCCTGAACGCGCCGGGAAGCAGCCTGACCTCTCCTTCGAAGGTTACGAAGATCTGTTCGGTCGTGAGATTGCCGTAAAAGAAATCCTCGTTCTTGACCGAAAGAAGCCCCTCCAGGATCCTGGACGCCAGGTAGACGGCTTGGTCGAATGCGAGGGGGAGGCATTCCCTCGCGCATTCGGCGAGGAGATTTGAAAGGAGCCTTCCCCTTTCGTATTCGAAAGCGTAGAAAAGCTGGCCGTCCTTCTCCTGCCAGTCGGTCAGGTTGAGCGTGTTGATATCCTTGATCCTTTTCCATTTCTCGAAGCAGGCCTTAACCACGGTGGCGGTCTGCGGGTCTTTCCTTATTTCCTCGTTGAGCGTGTGGACAAGGAATATCTTAGGATCGCCTTTCAGAGGTATCGCCTTGAATATCTTGCCGAAAGCGGTTTCGGAGAATTCTTCGAGCAGGATGCAGCTTCCCAGAACCTTCATATCCATATCAAGTTCCCCCGAAGAAGTATACTTGCGCGAGCCATTCAAGTCAATTTCCGGCGGCTGATAGGCGGTTACTTGCAAAAGCGCACCTTTTTCTGGTATATTACCCATTTTCTTTTAGGAGTTTGACATGTCAAGAGTTTGCGAGATCTGCGGCAAAAAGCCCTCTGTAGGGAACAACATAAGCCACGCGCACAACCTTACCAAGAGAAGGTGGCTTCCCAACCTGAAGAAGGTGAAGGTTGAAGAGAACGGCCGTAATACCCACAAGGTCGTCTGCGCCAAGTGCCTCAAAGCCAACAAGGTCAAGAAAGCTATCTGATCCCTTTTAAAAACTGAACGATCTTTTCAGCGGCCCGGCGAGACGCTCCGCTCTCGCCGAGCTTCGCTTTAAGCTCCCTCTTTATTTCCACGGCCTTCCTTCTTTTACCGTCATGCGCTTTCAGAAGTTCAGTCAGTTCTCCTGCGAGCCTGTCGGGAGTGAAGTCGGCCTGGATCAGCTCCGTCATCGCTCCTCTCTCGAGGATTATGTTGGGAAGGGAGACATGCGGAAGCCTTACCAGTTTTTTTCCGAGGAAATAGGTCAGCGGGTTCAGGGAATAAAAGACAACCGACGGAAGTCCGAAGAGAGCCGCCTCCAGGCTGGCCGTCCCCGAGGCGACCGCGCCGATGTCCGAATAAGCGAGGACCTCGAAATACCGGTTTTCCACGAGACGGCAGTTGTCGGGGGGTTCGATCTCCCAGCAATTACGGGAAACTTCCGGTGCCTTCGGGACCACGAACTTCAATGAAGAGAATGTCCGGTTGAGCTCTTCAGCGCACGCCAGGAGGGTGGGAAGATGCGACCGGACCTCAGAGTCCCGGCTCCCCGGCATCAGCGCCACGAGCCTTTCCCCCTTCCGCATACCCATCCTTTCGAGGAAATCGTGGCGGGGTTCCAGAGAATACCTCCTGTCCAGTATCGGATGGCCGACGTAGGCGGCGTTCACGCCGTTCCCGGTCAGGAAAGGCTCCTCGAACGGGAATATGGCGAGCGCCAGGTCGACGTATTTCTGCAGGAACCTCACCCGTCCTTTGCGCCAGGCCCAGACCTGGGGGGTGATGTAGTAGATAACGGGTATGCCTTTCTTTTTAGCGGATTTCAGGAGCTTGAAGTTGAAGTCGGGGAAATCGACCACGACCAGCGCGTCGGGTTTTTCATCCTCGATGACCCGGCAGAACCGGCGGTAAGCCCCGTAGATGTCCCCGATCCTGGATATGACCTCGGAGATCCCCACTACGGAAACCCTCTCCATCGGGATATCCACCCTTACCCCCTCTTTCTCAAGCTTTTCCCCGCCCATCCCGAAGAACTTGACGCCAGGGTCGATGGAAAGGATCTCCGACACGAGGCGGGCCGCGTGCGAATCGCCCGACGGCTCCCCTGCCGAAACGGCAATTTTCAGACTATCTGGCAACGGCTCCTCCCTTCTTCATTCTATCCCTTTTGCATAATCTGGTAAACTATCCACCGGAGGTTTTGACTTGTTCATCACTTTTGAGGGAGTTGAAGGAAGCGGAAAGACGACCCAGATAAGGCTTCTCGAACAGTACCTGGCGGAAAAGCGCCTGCCTTTCGTGTCAACGAGGGAACCCGGGGGATCGCCGATCGGCGCGGAGCTGAGGAAGATCCTTCTTTCGGAACATCACGACATCTGCGTGAGGACGGAGCTTCTTCTCTACATGGCGGAAAGGGCGGAACACGTGGAAAAGGTTATAAAGCCCGCGCTGGCCGAAGGAAAGTGGGTCCTGTGCGACAGGTTCGGGGACGCCACGAGGGCTTACCAGGTTTTCGGCAGAGGATTGCCCCGCAGGCTGGTGGAGGACCTCGAATCTTTCGCGGCCTCGGACCTCGAGCCGGACATCACCGTGCTTCTCAGGCTTGACCCGGCATCGGCGCTGAGGCGCGCGAGGGCGAGGAACCAGACCCTGCCTTTCTCCGAGGGAAAGTTCGAAGCGGAGGAACTCGATTTCCACGGCAGGGTTTACGAGGGTTACGAGGCGCTGGCAAAGGAGTTCCCGAAGAGGTTCTCCGTCATTGACGCCTCGGGCGAGCCGCACGAGGTCTTCGCCCGGCTCCTTTCGGCCCTTTCGAGGAGAGGCCTCTTCTGATGAAGCCCAGGCACGGGAAGGAACCCTCCCTCGCGATGATGATCTTCTGGAGGATGGAGCACCTCGTCCTGCTGGCGGTAAAAGCCCTCCTCCTCTGCCTGCCATGGAAAACGAGGATCGCCTTCGGGAAGATGGTCGGAAGGGCCATATACGCCATGGATGCCAAGCACAGGGGCGTATCGGCCGCCAACCTTTCTTCCGCTTTCCCGGGGATGGAAAAAGAAAAGACGCAAGAGCTGAGCATCAGGTCTTTCGAGAACATCGGAAAACTGATGGTCGAAGTGATCTTCATGAAGAGGCGCGAAAAGACGCTTATCTCCTCCACCGCCATAGAAGGATGGGAGAACCTGCACGAAGCTTCGAGGGACGGCAGGGGATACCTTCTTGTTTCGGGCCATTTCGGCAACTGGGAGTGGGTCGCCTTCCTGCAGAGCTCGCTCGGATTCCCTCTTGAGATGGTCACCCGTCCGCTTGACAACCCCTACGTCGAGGGATTCCTGAAAAAGATACGGGAGGCGAAGGGCAACAGGGTGGTATACAAGAGGAACGCGGTAAGGGAGATGGTCAAGGCTCTCAAGGCGTCGAAAGGGGTCGCATTCGTTTTCGACCAGAACTTCGGCGAGGAAGGCGGCGTGTTCGTCCCTTTCTTCGACAGGCCGGCCGCTACGACCCCGGTCTTCGGGAGAATAGCCGCGAGGATGGATGTCCCGGTCCTCCCGGTGATGGCCTACCCCGAGAACGGGGGTTACAGGGTCGTTTACGGAAAGCCCATCGTTCCTAGAAAGGAGCTGTCCGTCGAGGAGAACTCGATGATGATAATCCGGGAATCCACGCTCAGGCTGGAGGAGGCCGTGCGAAAAAACCCGTGGGCATGGTTCTGGATGCACGACAGGTGGAGGACGAAACCTCCGGCGGAGTCTCACGATGGCTGAATTCGGAGTTTTCCTCGACAGGGACGGAACGGTCACGGAGGAGATCGGGTATGTCAACGACCCCGCGCGGTTAAGGCTGATACCCGGTTCTGCTGAGGCGATAGCCCTTCTCAATTCCAGAAGGATCCCCGCCATCCTGGCGACGAACCAGGCGGGCGTCGCAAGAGGATATTTCAAAGAAGAGATGATCGGCAGGTGCCACTCGAGGCTGGAGGAGATGCTGGCCGCCCTGGGTGCGAAGCTTGACGCTATTTACTTCTGTCCGCACCACCCCTCGGTCGGAGAACCGCCTTACAGGCAGGATTGCGGCTGCAGGAAACCGAAACCCGGGATGCTGACGAGCGCGGCGGAGCGTTTCGGCCTAGATCTTACGAGGTCCTTCGTCATCGGAGACAAGGCCAGCGACCTTGAGGTCGCGAAGGTCGTAGGCGCCCGTCCGCTCCTCGTGCGGACCGGATACGGAGAAGGAGAGATAGAGCTTGCGGGCGGCCGATGGAAGGTCGAACCTGAAGCGATATTCCTCAATCTCCTGGATGCCGTCAGATATATAGTCGAAAAGGAGGCCGCCGGTTGAAAAAGGACTGGAAGAAGCTGATCAGGATAGTCGATTCTTTCGAAAATACCCCGGTGATGGTGGCGGGAGACCTGGTTCTCGATCGTTTCTGGTTCGGGGCGGTGCAGAGGATCTCCAGGGAAGCCCCGGTGCCGATAGTAAGGCTTTTCAAGGCTTTTCTCGCCCCCGGATGCGCTGCCAACTCCGCCGCCAACCTCGCTTCGCTGGGCGCAAGGCCCATAGTCGTCGGGGTCGTCGGGAAAGACAACGAGGGGGGTCAGCTCATCAAGCTGCTCGAAAGCCTGGGAGCCGACACGGGAAACATCCTGCGGGAACCTTCATGGACTACCCCCACGAAGACGAGGATCCTTGCCGGAACGATCCACGGGCCGAAACAGCAGCTTGTCAGGGTCGATATCGGCGAGGACGCGGTCTTCACGGGGAAGGTCGTGGGCAAGCTCGAAAAGGCTGTCGAAAAGGCTGTTTCCAAAGCGAAAGCTTCGGTCATCTCCGATTACGGGTACGGCCTGGCCGAAAGTGTCGACCTGTTAAAGATCCTTGGAAATAAAAGGATCACGGCCGTGGATTCTCGCTTCAGGATGACCTCGTTCTCCGGCGCCACTACGGCGACGCCGAACGAGGAGGAGTTCGAGAGAGCTATCGGGAAGGCGGCCCCGGAGGACATCCGCAATTTCGACAGGGAAGCCGAAGCGCTCAGGCGCAGGCTGAAGCTCGAAGCCCTTCTTGTAACAAGGGGAAGCAGGGGAATGGCGCTCTTCGAGGGCTCGAAAAGGCCGGTCCACATTCCGGTCGTCGGAAAGGACGAGATCGTAGATGTCACGGGAGCCGGGGACACCGTGATAGCGGCCTACGTGATATCGCTGGCCAGGGGCGCTTCTTTCGAAGAAGCAGCGCACATCGCCAACGCGGCGGGAGGGATCGCGGTGCAGAAGCCCGGGACGGCGACCGTTTCCCGGGCGGAGCTTGCCGAATGGATAGAGCTCTGGGGCAGGGGAAAGATATGAAAGAACCGAGGGAATCGCTCTCCAAGCTGATCAGGAGAGAGGATGCGGGGGAACTGCTGGGTAGAAGGTCTCGGCGCGACATGTCCCTGGCCCTCGCCAACGGATGTTTCGACATGCTTCACATAGGGCACGTCAGGTACCTCAAGGCGGCGAAAGACACGGCCGACATCCTTCTCGTGGCGATCAATTCGGACGCTTCCGTAAAGAAGCTCAAGGGGGGCGGACGGCCTGTCGTTCCAGAGAAAGAAAGAGCGGAGATCGTAGCTTCCCTGGCATGCGTCGACCGCGTGGTCATTTTCGGCGAGGAAACTGTCAGGGAGCTGATCGCGGATGTCGAACCGGATTTTCACTGCAAGGGGGGGGATTACAGGGAAGAAGATGTCCCGGAAAGGGACGAGGTAATCAAGCACGGAGGCAGGGTCAGGATAGTCGGAGGAGAAAAGCTACGATCCAGCACGGACCTGATAGAAAAAGTCACTCGACGCTGACAGCGCCCGTCGGGCAGTTCTCCACGCACAGAAAGCATTCGGTGCAGTCTTCGGGCCTCGCCACGGTCACTTTCCCCCTGTCGATCTCGAAAACCCCCTCCGAACAGATGTCGAAACAGAGCTGGTTGTTCTCGCACATTACGGGATTGATGACAACATCCGCCATTTTGCCTCCAAGGTTCAAATGTATAATATGCCCGGAAAAAAGTAAAGGGGGGGGCAGATGAAACTTTCCAATTAAATGAGCCAGTTTGGTACTTGACATTTAACAATTACTATATATATACTACAGCTTGAATGGAGTATGAAATGAGAGGGGATAAAGCCATGAACTTCCGAAATTGGAAATGGTTTTCCGTTGTATTGGTGGTTATTCTGCTCACTTTAAGCTTCACGTCGATAGCCCAGGAAGAACAGAAGAAAGAGGAGCAGGCGGCCGCCGCCCAGGCACCCCCGGCCCCCCCGGACGTATCGAAGAAAGCGAGAGAATACAAAGGTTCGCCGACTCCGCCCAGGAACCTCGTTCAGCAGCCGGACGGACACTGGACCCCCTACTCTCCTCCGGAACCGAAAGAGGGAGACTACATAATCGTCCAGGGCGATACGCTCTCCGTCCTCTCCGAACAGAAACTGGGCAACTGGCTCCTCTGGCCGACCATCTGGGACCTCAACCCCTACATCACCGACGCGCACTGGATCTATCCGGGAGACCCGCTGACCATGCCGGCCGCGCCAAAGATCATCGGCGAAGATCTTGAAGATGAAGAGGAAGGCGGTCCGGGAGCCGGAGGCCTGATCCTGGAGGACGAAGCGGCTCTCCCTCCGATCAACGCCAAGGACGTCTACTGCTCGGGATTCATCAGCGACAGGTTCAGGATGCCCGCCCTCAGGATCGCTTCTGGAGCCAACAGGACCAAAGAATCGCTCGGGGAAGGAGACGTCGTTTACCTGAACGGCGGATCCAAGATCGGCATACTCAACGGAGCTGAATATTTCATCATAAGCGAAGGCCCGCCTGTATATCATTCGGTTTCCGGAAAATTCCTCGGTAAGCTTTACGAGAAGGTCGGCCGGGTGAAGGTCATCTGCGTGCAGGAGAAGACCGCCATCGCGAAGATAACGCTTTCCTGCGACGAGGTCAGGTACGGAATGGCCCTCCTGCCGTTCTCTCCTCTTCCGATCCCCTTCGATGTGAAAGTGTCGGAAAACCTGCCACTCTGCGAGATGGACAGCGGCAAGACCAGGGGCAAGGTGATCTGGACGGAAGACAGGCTTGAAGCGGTCGGCCAGCACAGCATTATCTACGCGGACCTCGGGGCGAACCAGAAACTGCTCCCCGGCGACAAGTTCTGGATCTATCGTTTCGCGGCACAGGAAGACACTCTCGTTGGCTCGGTGAACGACCTCTTCAAACAACAGCAGGTCGGCGTGGCGGGAAGGGACCTCTTCCGAAGCGATGTAAAGGATGAAGCAAGGATAAAGAACACCAACGACGAGTTCGTGAGGGACAAGAACGACAACAGGCTGCCCGAGGGCGCCACTCTCGAGAGCGAGAGCGGGTACACCAACGAACTGGAACCGGAGAAAACGGACAGCAGGCTTCCAGCCAATATAGACAGGATATATTACGAACCTATGGGCGGCATCGACTCCATCAGGAAATACGTCGGCGAGGCGGTCGTTCTGACCACCCAGGGCGAGACTTCATGCCTGAAGGTGATCTCCTCCACCGAAGAGGTCAAACTCGGCGACTCGATCCAGCTCGAATAGTTCTTTTTGAAAGCATTCAAGAAGGGCCCCTTCGCGGGGCTCTTTTTTTTGGGGGATGGCGATGGCTGTAAAGATACGCGGCGAAGGGATCGAAGCGGTTATCGAAGAGCGCGGCGCGGAGCTCGTCAGCCTCGCGGACACGACGACAGGCAAGGAAGCATTGTGGAGCGGGGACCCGCTATACTGGGCCAGACGCTCGCCGATCCTTTTTCCGATCGTCGGAAGGCTGAAAAGAGATGAATACGCTGTTTGCGGCAAGCCCTACACTATGAACCAGCACGGGTTCGCAAGGGACTCCGTTTTTAATATCATAGAAAAACACAGCGACAAAGCGGTCTTTCTGCTGAAGTCGACCGGCGAAACTCTTTCGAAGTATCCTTTTCATTTCTCTCTCGCAGTCACTTATGAACTGAAAGACGGGTCTCTCCTCGCCGGGGCCGCGATAAAGAACGAGGGCGACGGGCCCATGCCCTTTTCGATCGGCTTTCATCCGGGATTCAAATGCCCTTTTGAAGATGGAGATAAGCTTGGAGATTACGCGTTGTTCTTCGAAAGTCCCGAGGAGTGCGAAAGACTGGTGCTGGAGAGCGGACTTGTCGCGGGCAATGAGTTTCTCTCCCTTTCAGGAGGCGTAATAGCGCTGTCTGAGGAACTTTTCGAGCGGGACGCCCTGATCCTCAAAGGTCTGAAGTCGCAGAAGGTGACACTAGGCAGGATAGATGAAAGCGGGCGGAAGATCGAAGTGGCTTTTCCCGGAATACCCTATCTCGGCATATGGAAAAAAAAGGACGCCCCCTTCGTCTGCATCGAGCCGTGGCATGGAGTACACGACCGGAAAGAAGCCGGCGGAGACATTTTCAGCAAGGAAGGGATCATTGTTCTTCCTCAAAATGCCGAATTCAGCACAAGCTTCACTGTATCGATATTATAGAGTACCCATTACAACAAGTTCATCCTTGGGGATACTGATACTGGCAGCCATTGGAACCTCCTTTCAATTTACTGTTCAATTTCAGTTGTTCCATCAGAGTATGTAATTCCTTTCAACCATTCTCCTTTGTTGAAGCAGGAATCAACCGCCCTGACTTTCCAATAAGTCGGCCCCGGATGGCCTTGAAGCGGAATTGAAACCGTCGTTGAAGTCAGCCTGTTTCCTGGCTTGCAAGAAGTGTTGTTCGGGCCGATTTCTCCCTGGTAAAGGTCTCTGCTTTCATCCGCGGTTCCCGCGACGACTTCATAAGTGAGACTTTGTGGCGGGGTCCTATCATCCATCGCATCATACCAGAAAATGGCAAGCCGTCCATCTTTTTGAGTTGTATCTGAGAATGCCGCCTTTTGAGGAGGCAGGTCTATGCCTTCCGTTTCTGCCGGCTCATCATAGGCAAGCATACCGCTGTAGATGTCAATTGTCTTGTTAGAAACAGTTGCGAGATCTGAAATTCCGTCTGAATTAAAATCACCAACAGCCGCAGCAGTAACCAAGCCGGGGAATATTATGGCTGTCTTTCTGAGATTGCCAGCTCCATCGTTTTCCAAGAAACAGCTCTGTTGTGCCTGTTCTGTAACACAAACAAGCCCCGGACAACCTCTTCCTTCCAAATCCGCAAAAACAACTTCTCTTGCATTATCCAAAGTGAGGGAGTCAAGAAGCTGTCCCGCCTGCCATGTATGCGCCAGAGGTCTTACTCTCGGGTCATCGCCATAGTTCGGCACAAAGAGATAGATAAGCGGGTCATCCTTTTTCTGCCTGCCAACGGCAATATCCAAGAAACCATCACCGTTCGCGTCAGCTATATCAACGCAGCTTATTATGCTTGAGGTGATGACTATTTCTTCATCCCAGACAGCCGGATCATAGGCAGTGGTAGAAAAGATGCGCATGCCTTTTTTTCCACCGCAGGCAATATCTGTTAATCCGTCATTGTTCATGTCGCCTAATGCCACTGAACTTACGTCCAAATCGGTTGTAACGGTTTTGCCGACAATAAAGCCGTTGCCTGAAGTCAATTCAACCAAAGCGATTTTGTCTTTAAGGCCTGCCGCAATTTTCGCGTTGCCGGAAATGTTGAGGGGAATATATCCTATTGCGAAATCGCCTATGTCGCCGCCGAGGTCAACCGATGGTCCTTTGGTGAAAATTCCCGATGAGCTGTTGAATTCGACCCACATGGTATTCTTGTGAGAGATCACTCTGTCCAAAAGCCCATCGCCGTTCATGTCAAAGATTCTGATCCGGTCGCCATTTCCGGCGGTCGTGTTCAGCTTTGAACTTTCATCCGTAAACGTGCCATCGGGATTGGCTTTCAGATAGGCGCTTTGAAGAACAAGATCATAAAGCCCGTCACTGCTGAGGTCTGCAAGTTTTATATCTGATTGGGTCAAATTAGTGGAATATACCCCCAGTTTCTGTGGAGGCGGCGGCTCACCGAGCGTGACGGCCATAGTAGAAGCACTTTCGTTTTCGCCTATCAAGGCTGACACTTTGTAATAAGTTGAAGGTGTGCCTGATACTGGACACCTCGATGTGCGCAATGAATACAGATTACTGCCATTTGGCCGAACCTGCAGGGGGAGTTGCCCAAAACTGCTGCCGTCAGTGCTTGCGTAAACTTTGAAGTCGGTATAGGCGCACGCTTCATTAGGGTCAACAGCCCAAACAAGAGTATCGTTTCCGTCAGAGCAGAAATTGTAAACGCCGGTCGGCGGGGATGGATAAGTCGGCACTACTGTCGCGACTTGCGAATTGCTCCAGTCGCTGAAAGCACCGGTAAAAGGATCGTAGGCTCTGACCATTAGCTCGTATTCATCACAGGCTGACGGCACCTGCAAGTAACTGCCAACCAGAGATCCATCTATTTGGAAGTCAGCCATGACCACCGGAGTATAGTAATAAGTAAACTTGGAGGGCAACTTGTAGGCAAACTGATAAACCAAGCTCTCCGCTTCTTCTTCTTCCCAGATCAGCTCCACCCAGTAGTTGCCGGAAGAATCCTTGTCGGCGCTAGTCGCCGAAATGAGGCTTGGGGGAATAATGATAGGACCGGAATATACTCGGAAGGTCGCTGCGACATTTGAATCCTTGCTCATTGTGATCTTGTTGTTTGGAAGCGATGTGGGCACACCATTGACTGACCATCCAGCAAAGTAATAACCGGCACCGGGTGTGGCAGATAGCTGGACGATTGCGCCGTTTCCGTAACAATCTTGTTGGGGGGATTTCGCAACCGACCCACTTCCGATCCTGCTCAACAAAAGCGCCCAACCTGAACCAGATGCACATTTCAATATAAAATTGACATTCGTGATACTTGCGCCATCAATATATTTTTGCTGAGGGGGTAGATCAAATACGTATCCTGCCTTAGTAGGAGTTACAGTATAGTAAGTTATATTTGTAAGATTATCAAACTTGTAGAACCCGGTGGATAGAGTTGTCTTTGTAACGCCACCGCAAGTTACTGTCACGCCCCCAACACCAACACCGCCGCATTTGATATAGCCTGAGATTGAATAATTGATCGTGCCAGTGGCAGAAACGCTAAAAGCTGTGTTTGTTGTGTTTCCATAAACTCCCAAATACCAGTTGCCTTGCCCCAGTGAAGAGAGTGTGATTTTTTCAGTGCCAGTTCCAGCGTTCGATGATTTTGCGTAATAAATTGAGGTGGTCGGCACAGCATTCTGTTTTAGATAAAGATGGCCCCCAGTTCCCGTCAGCCCAGTGCCGATAATGTTTAGATTTGCTGTCCCAGCTTGAATAGGCAAAAGATAATAAACCCATTTTGTGCTCTGGACGGCGCATCTTACAGCCGAGCCGTTAATAGCGAGATCCGTTCTTGTTGAAGTGTCGCAGAAGGCGTCAAAATATTTCTGTAAGGTGCCATTTGTTATTTCCGGTGTTCGGTTGGGCGGGTCAAAATAATAGCCGGATTTAGTAGGGGTCAATTTGTAGTTCCCGTTGCCCAGCCTATCAAGGTTATAATAACCGGCCGAATCTGTGGTCAAGTTTTGAGTGCCCAATAGCAGGCCATAGTCTCCATATGTTTGTTCGGCCTTTACATTTACTCCCTGAAGTGCTGGAAAACTTGATGAGTTACCCTGGCACAGGCGCACATTGCCTTCTATCTTATATCTGCCGGTGGCCGTGAAATTCAATCCTGTCAAATCACCGTTGGTCAATGCAATCGGAATTGAAGAAGGGCTGTATGCAAAACTTGAAAAGGCCGGTTTGGTATCATAGGGAGCAATGGTATAGGTCCCGGAAGGCAAGTAGGATTGATAATTGCCGCTGGATGACGATTGGACATTGGAGCTGAAGGGATTTTCAATATCTGTCGGCTGAGCAAGGATGGGGAAATTCTTTAAGCTTGTTTCATAGGTGTTATCTTTTATTGCCCCGCTGACAGAAAAAAGCTGTTGAGGTAGATTATTTACACAAGGCCATACAGGGGTACCTGCAATATCACGGCAAAATACTTCAACTTCATGCCCAAAAAGAACCTTGTTTAATTCACTTTGTGTGGCATCAATTCTGAACCATCCTCTCTCACTTGTCAAGCCACCATCCTTGTCTATGCCCCAATCTGTGCCCCAACTGTTTTTACAGATGAAATATGGCGGGGAGTTTGTTGTATTGTATCCAAACACAGTCACAAGATGGCCACCTTTCCATGTTGTAGAGTTGCGTTTGTAAATACCAGAACCATAGGTTGTAAAATCATCATAGACATCCATATAAACCAATAGAGGAGCTTTATATTTGTACAGTGTACTTCTGATTTGATCCGCTGAAATTGCGGGAAATGGACCACCCGCCGCATTGGGTAAATATTTGTAAGCAGAATTGCACGGTGGATCAAAACATAATGTTGGATTTGGAGCGGGTGGTGTACAATGGTCAGCATCGCTTACAGTATCATAATTGATATAAGGGCAAGTTGTATTCGGGATAGCCCCTCCTTTATTTGCAAGATGAAGGGCGCCGGAGTTTGTTTGTCCACCACAGCAGCCAGTGGCATTGATAGCGTAAGGGCTGCAAATCACATCCTGTTCTGATAAATCAACGGATGTTCCTATCACCGGGCCAGAACCGTTTTCCTCTAATTGTCTTGCTATTATTGCTTCTATTGCAGCAATTGTCGCAAAAGCCCAACAACTACCGCAATGTCCCTGGTCTCTTACAGGTGACGCATAATTTAACAAATCAAGATAATCTTGCGGTATGTCATCAGAGACAGCGATTTCATTTGGATTTTGGTAAGTAGAAGGATCCGAAAGAATTGCTCCAAGACTCTTTTCTTCTTGTTGCCCGCAAGTTGAGACAGAGGCTGATAGAAGAAGAAACAAAATCAGCAGAAAAAACGTGGGAAAGCAATTTCTTTTCATTTTCCGCTCCTTATCTTGTAAATTCAAATGGCGCAGATGTCCCATTGTCGTCAACATTTGTTACAGTTATTTCAACTGTAACGCCTCTTGGAATAAGGTTTTTTAACGCCTTGCCGCCTTTTGCGATAATCGTTATATCATCCTTCCATTTCGTTTCAGAAACTTCCATCCCATCAATTTTAACTCTGGCAGATTGATGAAATTTCCGCCCCTTTATTTTAAGCCTAAATGGATCTTTCATAGTGGATACAGAACCAATTTGCGGAGGAACTACCACGGTCGCGCATATCGCATCGCTGAAGTCGCTTGACACCAGATTCTTATTAGGTATGCAGAATGGCGTGTTTTCGCATGAAACTGGATAGGTAACGGTTCTTACTTTGAAACAGTAATCCTTTCCTGGTTCCAGGCCCTCAATATCTTTGAAAGATGTCGACTTGTCCTCTGTCGAGCCATAGTATTGGTATTCATCTCCATCAGAGGGTTTATAGTAGATTTCGTAATAACCTGGGTCGCCTTGATATAGAATTGGAGCCCATATTAACCTTATGGGAACTTCTCCATACGTTCCTCCAGCAAGCCCTATTGGCGCAAGGGTCTGACAATAACGAAAGTTGCCAAGACAAAAACAGTCCCTCTCCGAAAGGTAGGCACTTACTGTGTCATCATTAGAGAAAAGAGCATTTTTGGCCAGTGAAAACAAGAATATACTGCCTGTGCATGGAGGAATTTGTAGGTCTGCAATTTCGTTGGGAACTTCTCCTTTCATCGAATTCCCTTCCAAGAAAAGAGAAATGAGATTTTGCAGATTGCCAATTTCTAGAGGAATATTACCTTCAATTGAGTTATTATCAAGGTAACAGCCAGAAAGATAAGTTAAATTCCCAATTTCAGCCGGAATGGCTTCTGAAAGGCAATTATTTGAAAGCTGAAGTCCGACCACATGAGTATCATCTTCATTTAACGAGACTCCATACCACTGTCCTTCTGTCCCTTCCGGTCCAAGCCAATTGTCGTTGTGCGTCCAGTTAGGACCTCCAAGGCTATTGTAAATCGCTATCAGCGCATCTCTTTCGGATTGGGGTATTGTGGCAATAGTTGATTTATCAAAGACCACCAAAGAAAGAACGGTAAAAATCACGATAGAAATTTGTTTTTCCATTTTTCCCACCTCCGCGCTCTTAAATGGTGTGCCTTATATTCTCAATTGTCAAGCTGCCTTGAATTTTGTGTGAAAAACATTTTGCAGGAGGTTCTCAGCACAGCCCACTGCGCGGCGGGGCGATTTTTTAAAACGGCGTCTGTGAATCGATGTGGCATTTGATGCCGAATGGCTCGAAGATCCGGGCTATGCGCGCCATGGCTTCCGCAAGCGGAGGCTCAAGCGCGGCGAACTTGTAAGCTTTCCCCATCTGCTCGTACTTCGACGCTCCCATCCGGTGGAACGAGAGAATGTTTATCTCATCGAGGCCGTTCTTCTTCATGAACACGGCCGTGGCTTCAAGGTTCTCTTCAGAGTCGTTGAACCCCGGGATGAGCGGCACTCTTATCACAAGCCGTCCTTCCCGCTTCGCCGCCGCCGCCGCAATGTTTTTCAAGATCAGTTCATTCCCGGCGCCGGTTCCTTCTTTGTGTTTCGCGGTATCCATGTGCTTTATATCGATGAACATGAAATCTGTCAGTTTCTGAACTTCCAGCAAAGTTCCAGGAGGAACGCAAGCGCATGTCTCCAACGCCGTGTGCATGTAGTTCTCGCGGCATTTTTTGAGGGCGTTTATCAGGAACTCTTTCTGTAACAGCGGCTCTCCCCCTGTGAAAGTTACTCCGCCGTCCTCTCCCCAATAACTCTGGTCGCGCCTGAGGACCCTCATCAGCTCATCGACCGAGATCTCCCTGCCCGCGATCTTCACAGCCTCTTTCATGCACGCTTCGGCGCATTCGAAAGTTTCGCATTTGTCGCAGATCGCGCGGTCGAAAACCGGGACTCCATTGTCCCCTGCCTGTATGGCCGTGTGAGGACAAGCCTTTCGGCAATGGTAATTCTTCGGGACACACTTCGTCCTTCTGAACATCATCTGCCGTTTTAATCGTTTCCCTTCAGGATTGGAACACCAGAAGCAGTCGAGCGGGCAGCCGCTCAGGAATACGAGCGTGCGGCATCCGGGGCCGTCGTGGACCGAGTAGCCCTGGATGTCGAATATCAGCCCTTTTTCCACGAGAACTGCCCGCAGGTGACACCGACAAGATCGGGATATGTCATCGGTTTGGAAGGCTCCGCGCCGCAGGAACCGAGGTGTTCTTTGCCGCCTGGCATATAATTTTCGCAAAACTTGCACTTCGGGACCTTTTCGAATTTATCGCACTGTTCCTCGTCGCCTAAGACCGCATCTTTCGTCAGGTGGCAGATCCCTTTGACGACATCTACGGGCGCGTAGTTCCTGCAATCGAGATGTTTCATTTCACACCCCCTCGTATTCGGTGCGGGCGATAACTTCGTCCTGTATCGGCTTTCCGATCTCAACCCAGTACTGAGTGAATCCAGCGACACGGACCAGGAGGTCGCGGTATTTCTCCGGAACTTTCTGCGCTTCTTTTAGGACCCTCGAATCGACGACGTTGTATTGGATGTGGAAGCCGCCCTTCCGCATGTAGGCTCTCGAGAGTTCGAGAAGTTTCTTCGTTCCCGACATTCCCTTGATGGCGCTCGGATGTATCTTCAGGTTTAGCTGGGAGTTCTGCGACTTCGAATGGTCCCAGCATGTGGCCGAAGCGAAGAGGGCGTATGTCCCGTTGCGGTCCGTTCCGGGATAAGCCGACATCGAAGCGTCGGCGAAGGTCGTCCCGGCGAGCCTTCCGTCGGGCGTCGCTATCGTCGCAGCGCCCATGGGGGCGTGGGTCGAGACCGATATCTGGCAGGCGTAATAGGGTTTGGCGTTCAACGATTCGTATCCGTAGCACATCGCGCAGAACCAATCCTCCCATTCCTTGAGAATGGCGTCGGCGAAGGGTTCGTCGTTGCCGTATTTCGGGGCGGTCAGGCACTGGAAGTGGATTCTGTCGAACTCGTCGCCGCCCTCCTTTTTCTCCTGGTCCTCCATCGAGTAGGAGCCGACCTCGGCAGCTGTCTTGAAGCCGAAGTTCGCGAGAAGCGCCTCTCTGATCTCGCTCAAAGAGGCTGTCTTTTCGTCGTACACGATCTTTTTCAGCGCGGCGAGGCTGTTGACCAGATTGATCGTTCCGCACGATTCAACGTTGTGGGTGGCGTTGTACCTGTACCCCATTTCATTGATCAGGTGGCCCTTGTCGAGGCAGTCGGGTTTCAACATCGAATTGAACACAGCCATGTTGTTCTTTCGCCAGATATCGTGCTGGATGTTGTTGGTCAGAGCGAGGACTTCAACCGCTTTGGCGAAATATTCCTTCACTTGTGCAAAAAGCTCTTCGTATGTTTCGAGTTTTCTTCCGTGCGCCGGGAAGACCCGTGTTTTCGTGCGTTGATCGACACCGTCGAAGAGCGTCAGTTCAAGGACCTTGGGAAGCGATATGAAATGGACGCCCACGCTCGTCGGCTGGCCAGAACCTCCCGGGACCCAGTATCGTTTGCCGTTGAGGTCCAGCGGCAGCCACGAACAGGGAGAGGTTTCGAGGCAACCTCCTATGGCTATCGCGCGCGCCTCTTCGAGCGTCATCCCCTCGTCGCCGTAATGCTTCAGGAGGAACTCGATCGCGTTCCTGTTGTTGATGAAAGCCGGGTAGCCCGTTCCCGTCTTAACGCACTGAGCCGCCTTCAGCAGGAAAGATTCGGGGAGCTTGTCGTCGTAAAGAAGGGAAAGCGTGGGCTGGGTAGTGACGCAGTTCGCCCCGGCTTCAAGAATGAGCTCTTCGAGGCGGTTGCACGCCGGCTCGCCGTCCTTTGTCAGACCCCCGAGGCTGAGGTTGTTGAAGGTGTTTCCCGATAGGACGCCGCCGACGACCCCCATCGAAGCGAAGCAGTCGAGACAGGTGAACTTCACTCGCTGGCATTCGAGAAGCTCGATGACCTCATCTTCGGTGGTCCGTCCGGCTTCGATATCCTGCTCGAAATAGGGGAAGAGCACCTGCCCGAGCCTTCCCGGAGACATGCCGGAAATGGCGTCCTCGTTCACCACGGCGACATGCATGGTCCAGCAGATCTGGATCGCCTCGCGGAAGGTGCGGGGCGGGTTGACGGCTATCCATTCGAGGCATTCGGCGATCTCTTTGTACTCTTTTTTCTGAACGGGGTCGGCCTCCATCTTCTCGAGACGGCGAGCCTCACGGGCATAATTGAGGATCCAAGCCTTTATGCCTTCGAGCACGAGGATCACCGCTTCATAGTTGTAGAGGCGGTTCATTCCGCTGACGCCGTCGCCGCCGGCATTTCCCGCCACTTCGGCTTTCTTTCCGGCCGCCATGTCCATGAGACCCTGGAAGCCATACTGGAGAGGATAGTAATAATTGATGACCTCTCTCCCCTGCGGAAGGGTGTAGCCCGAATCGAACATGCAGACGACCGATTTCATTATCTCTTCCTTGATATCGTAGCCCGGGACCATCTGCTCGTACTTGTGGCCGAGGTCGTCGACCGACTTGCCGACCCACTCCCTTGCAACCTTGAGGAGAGCGGGGACCTCTTCCTGCCTGATGCCGAACTTTCCCGCTATCGAGATGACATTTCCGAAATTCTTCGTCACGTTGCCGCCGCCCGAGCCGAACTTTGAAACTTCGTCGGCGCTGGCGCTTCCCCTTTCGAGAGCCGCCTTGTAAAGCTCGTCCTCCTTCGCCATGTAGTAGCCTTCGGAAAGCCACGGCATCGGGAACGAGCCTCTGTAGTAATTGGCCTTGCCCATGACGATCAGTTCCCCGGGATAGATGACGGGCGTCAGATGCGAAAAAGCCTCCCTGAGCGCCATCGCCCGCCGGACCACCGGAATCTCGCCCGGGTGCTCCGCGTACTTTCGCGTGTACCAGTAGGGGAACTCGTTCGAGGCCGACGAGTAGCAGTTGTAATAAAGATCGCGCAGCCTGGCGGCTCTCGGGAACGGCCGTCCCGCCGATTCCCTTTCGGTGATCTTTTCCGGCGCGCTCCCGCACGCCTGAAGGCCCAACGACAACCCCGATTCCTCAAGCACCTGGGACAGCTTTTTGCTCATGTCACGACCTCCGGAAGAACTTTGTCACAGATTCATCCCGCCCCCCGCGGAATGTTACTCTCCAAGAATGATAATGATAGCACAGGAACCCGCCCTGGACCCCGGGTTTGCCCCGGGCCTCAACTTGCTATAGAATGACGGCTGAAAGTGAAGGTTTTTTGCAATGATCCTCGACAAAGCTCAGGAAAGATCGGCCAAAGCAAGGGAGTTCCTCGAGAACGGCCAGTACCGCGAGGCGGCCGCCGCGTTCATCTCCATAGGCGAATACGCCTCCGCGGCGAGGGCTTTCGTCTGCATAAAGGCCTACATGGATGCCGCCCAATGCTACGAGAAGGCCGCGAAGCCGCTCGACGCCGCCCGTTTGTACCTTCTCCTAAAGGAATGGGCTAAGGCCGCCACGCTCTTCTCCGCCGCAGGCGACGAAATGAGGGCGGAAGTCGCCCGGGAGCAGCTCCGCCGGGAACAGGTAGAAAAACCGGCACATCCCGAACTTCTTGCGGTGGAAGAAAAACCCGCTCCCGCCAGAAAAGAACCTGTTGTCTGGCCTGAAGGCGATATCTGGAAGGCGATCTCCCTCGCGGAAATGGACCTCGCGGTGACCCTCTATCTAAAGCCGGGCGCGAAATCAGGCTGGATCCTCATGCAGGAAGCGAAAGGACAGGAAGTCACGAACGCGCTTGGCGAGGTTCTTTTCCTCGCCCGCGATTACGCCATAGCCGCGGACGCCTTCAGAGCCGCCAAGAACGACATCAAAGCGGCTCAATGCTACAGTCTGGCGGGCCTCTTCGAAGAATCGGCGGACCTTTATGTCCGCTGCGGAGAAAAAAACCCCGCCGCCGAGAACCTTGAGAAAGCTCACCAGTGGTCGAGGGCCGCCGACATCTACAACGAGGAAGGAAAATTCGTTGACGCCGCCAGGTGCTTCGAAAAGATGAGCGAACCAGTCCGCGCGGCGGGAATGTTCCTGAAAGCCCAGAAGGCCGATATGGCTCTGCCCCTTCTGCAGTCGGTCCCGCCGACGAGTCCCCATTTTGCCCAGTGCAGGCTTCTGGCGGGAAAGATCCTTTTTCAGAAACAGCAGCGCGATCTCGCCCTTGCCCTTCTTGCCCCTCTTAACGACACCGACACCTCCAGCGATTCCTCTTTCGACATACTCTACCAGCTCGCAGGTTTGATGGAATTCGGCAGGGAATTGGAGAGGGCGAAAGACATCTACATGAGGATGCAGACCGCCCGTTTCGGTTACAAGGACGTCGAGAAAAGGCTTGAGGCTCTCAAGAACGCCATGGCCCACCAGGCCCGGAAGACCGGATCGGAGACGGACGCTCAACCCCCGAAGCCCCCTTCAGGCAACCTGCAGATCGACACATCATCGTTGAGGGACTGCAGCCTCCTGCACAGGCTGGACCTTAACGATCTGAGGCACCTCTGGAACATAGGAAATATCCTCGAACCGGCGCAGGGTGAAATAGTCCTCAGAAAGGGAGACAATTCCGACGGTCTTTATTTCATCCTCCAGGGAGGGCTTTCTATCACTTCCGACCCAAGCAACCCCAGCCTCGTCGTGGGTTTCCTGGGAAGGAGCGATTTCGTCGGGCTGGGATCTCTCATCCAGGGCCCGCCTCAGCCAAACTACATGATCGCCCAGAAAGAGACCAAGATCCTGTATATACCGAAAGGCACGATAGAGCGGGTCGTTTCAACGGAACCCGAACTTGGCCTTCGGCTCTTCAGGTCGATATCCGAACATCTCGTCCAGAAGCTCATAGAGATGTCCAAGCCAAAGAAATAGAAGCCCTTCCGCTGGTCTTCTTTCCGATCTCCCGATCTATTACTTGCTGAACAGTTTTCCCACGATCCCGAGCACGTCGTCGGCCGCGGAACCGTCGCCGTCCATGTCGAGAAGGCTGCCAAGAGCTCCCATCATGTCGGGATTTTCTTCCTGAGCCCGCTGCGACTGCCCGCCGAGGAAATCGGCAAGGCCGCCGGCGTCGAAGTTCTGCTGCCTCTTGTTGCGGCCGAGGAATCCCATGACCAGGGGAGCCGCGATTGTCAGAAGCTTTCCTATCTGCGCCATGTCGAGGCCGGTCCCCTGGGAAAGTCCCTTCGAGACAACCTGCTGTTTGCCGCCGAGGATGTGGCCGAGGATTCCCGCTCCGTTCGCCTGTTCGGGATTTCCCAAAAATCCCGCCAAGTCGTCGAGAACGGATCCGTCATGATCCCTGTCAAGAGCCCCGAGAAGCGACTGCGCCCCCGACTGCTGCGAAGTGTTCCGGGAAAGAGCCTGAAGAAGCATCGGTATCGCCGCCGACAGGGCTGATCCCGTCGTCTTCTCATCCGCGCCGATCTGCCTGCTGATCTGCGAAAGTCCTCCGCCCGCGAGCTGCTGCATGAGCATATTGGTCAATGAATCCATCTTTCCCTCCTTTTATCAGTATGCTTTGAATGGCCCGGTTTCTCCGGAACCGGCATCTTTTCCATCATATCACACGTCGGCGGAACAGATAAGGAAATCAACCTGAAGACAGACAGATCCTATTTTATGACCGCGACGGGATAATACAGAGGAAGCTGCCACGAGATCGCGCAGGTCAGGCCCCAGATCAGGGAAACGATGCAGACAGTCCAAAAAGCAAGTTCATCGAACGTTTTCTGCTTATCCTCGTCCCCGAACCTTAGGAAGATCACCGCGAAAGCTATCAGTGGCAGTACGTATCCGGCGTAATGATACCTGCCGAAGAATGCCGTGAGCACGGGAAGATGGTTCATGTCGAGCTTGTGGCCGTATTGAAAGATGTTGACCTGCAGAAGGCTGTGCCACTGGGCGAAAACAGCTGCCGTCAGCGCTAAGAGGAAACCCGCGATCTTTCGTATCAAAGCCGTTCTCCTTTCATCCTTCCTCCGCGTCCATTCAAGCTCACCCGATGACCCCCTTCACCAGCCTGATCATCGCGAGGGCGTTGAGTGCCCCATGGGCTATTATCCCCGGCCATGTGCTGCGCCTTCTCTGGCAGACATACGAGAGCCCCAGAGCGCCGGGAAGGATCAGGGCTATGTCGTACAGGAAGAACACGTGGAACAGTGTCCACAACAACCCCTGCACGATCCAGGCCCATCTGCCGTGCTGAAGGATCTGCCTCGGAAATATATAACCGCGCCACCAGAGCTCTTCGCCGGCGATGTTGAAAAAATAGCCCGCGAAGAAAACCCCGAGAAGCCACCAGTTCCCGGCAAGTTCGAATCCGGCGAAATGTTTTTCGTTTCCCAGAACCTTGTCCAGGACGTCCGGACTGGGAGTATATTCATACAAAAGGTTGGCAAGAGGGACCATGGAAACATAGCTGACTATGAAGAAAATGGTGAGCCCCAAAGACCATACCCAGTCGCCCCGGTTCATCTTATTCAAGCGGAACCTCTCCCTGATCTCCGGCCAGGAGATCTTTCTTCCCTCCAGGCGGAGCCCGATGAAAGCCGCCGCGAAGAGAAGGATCATGGGGAACGAAAAAACCGCGTAGTTAAGCATCGGGTGGAGCCCCCGGCCGTCGAGCCACGGCATGATCCTGTACATCACCAGGATCTCCAGGAGACAGGGTATCCCGAAGAGCGTGACTGAAAGCCAGAGCGGCATCGGCCGGATCTTGTCATTCATCTCCGCTTTCCCTTCATGGATCATGCGATCACCGCCGTTTCAGCTTTCTCATCAGCCCGGCTATTATCGTGTGCCTGGGCCCCCGGTGTTATTTCCTGTCCCTGCATTCGAGAACGCTCACCTGCCCCTGTCTCGCGATGTCCGCCGCATTGGCAAGTATCCTGGCGCTCTCCTGCGGAGCGTGGAAACCCATCGAATTTTCAGAGGAAATGAAATCGAGGTACCACTGCGCCTTGCGCTGCAACTCGAGACCTTCCTTCAGCTGTTCATCCGTCGCGCCGTCCTCCCTGGCCTTCACTATCGCGGCGACGAGGTCGGCCACGGCTTTTCCCGCGTTCTGAAGAAGTTCGTAATTGCGGTCCTGTATCTTGTCGACCCTTCCCTGCAGTTCCTGTTCAGGGACCGAATGACATACCTGACAGGCACGATTGATGTTCAGCAACGGGCTTCTCACCCAGTGGTCGGATATCTTCGTCGCTCCGGATCGGACATAGGGCATGTGGCAGTCTGCGCAGGCGACTCCCGCCCTCGAGTGAACGCCCTGGCTCCAGACCTCGAACTCCGGATGCTGGGCCTTCAGGATCTTTGCCCCTGTCAGCTTGTGCTTGAAATCGTAAAAAACCTCTCCATCCGGGAAGGTCTTTTCGTTCCAGTATTTCTCCACTTTTTCGACAGCCAGGCCGTCGCCCCAAGGGAAAGTGAGAGGCATCTTCCCCGAACAGTAGTACTCGACGTGGCACTGCCCGCAGACAAAGGAGCGCATCTCGTTGCGGGTGCCATCCTTGTTGGGATCGTAAGGGGCCTTCCGGCTTCCCTTCCTCCAGAGCTCTACGGAAGGAAGATGCGGAACCGGCTCTTCCGAGGCGGCCAGTTCGCTTATCCCTCGAATGAACCCGGGGCGGGTGACCCTCAGCTGCATCGTATTCGGGTCGTGGCAGTCGACGCAGGAGACGGGGTACCCGTGCCCCATTTTCTTCAGCTTTTCGTTGACCTCCTTGTAGGACAGCTTGTAAGTCGCGTCAAGTCCAGCCATGACATCGTCTTTGCCAAGATCCCTGTATAGAGGCATGACCGACGCGTGGCAGTGAAGACAGGACCCCGACTGCGGGACCTGCTGTCGGAGGGTCTTCTCCTGGTCCTCCAGCATGTAGGCGTGTCCCCTTCGCTCCCTGTAATCGATAGCGAATGCGTAACCCTGGTATATCGTCGTGAGCCAGGGGTACTTCTCCGCCTTTTCCGGTGGCATGGATTCAGAGCCTCCGTGACCGCCGAACCTCGTCCTCGTGGTCAGAGAGGTCCTGTTGTAGAGGTCGTACTGGGTCGGCCAGTTGCGCCCCCACACCGCTGGGTCGGTCGTGTCCTCGCCGACCTCCACAACCCTGACGAACGGCAGGGCCGCCTCAGCCTTCCTCTGCTGAATGTTCATCATGAGGGCGCCGACGGCGACGGCACCGATGACGGCGCCGATGAAAACCAGTACCAGTAAGTAGCGGAAGGGCACCTGAATTCTCATGGAATGATCTCCCCTTTTCTATTTATCTTGTACCCGCCCCCGAGACCTGCGCGCGGACCGTGACCGACGGACGAATGGCAATGCACGCAGTCCACTTCCATCCTTGCCCCTCCCGCCTCGGGTCGCATGTAAGCAACGAGGTCAGCGTGACACCTGACGCAGTTGGCTTGGAGTATCTCGGAGTTCTTCTTTTTTATCATTATCGGTTCATGGAAATCCTGGAAAGTGAATCCCTTGGAATGATGATACCCGTTCTCGGCCTTGGCGATGTACTTGCCCGGAAAACCGTGAGGAAGATGGCAGTCCGCGCACACCGCCGAATGGTGATGACCCGATTTCTGCCAGGAATCGTACTGTAGGTTCATTATGTGGCAATTCGCGCAAACCTTGGGGTCCGAGCTCATGTAGGAGAATCCTTCGGCGTAGTAGAAGGTATAAATCCCGAGACCGGAAGTAAATCCCACCAATAACGCCAGGAGAAGACCGGTCCTTTTGCCGACAAAATCCTCGGGGTTCGAGAGAAAGGTTTTTAGCTTATGCAATAAAGTCCCGGCTTCTGCCCGATCGACCATCGTTATAATTTAACCTTGCACGACACGGCGTGTCAATCGGAAACGCTGTATTTTTCGCTGTGGACGGGGTGTTTCTTCCACCAATTCAAATTTTTGGTTGATAACCATGGTTTCAAGATGTACCTGGAACCCCTGATACTTCGGATCCATGCGGATCTCCGGCGGGACCATCCTCTCTTCGAGCTTTTCATAGTCGAGAGGAGTCGCCGCGACAGCGAGCTGTTTCTCCGCCGGCATCATCTCCACCCTGACCCGCTCTCCTTTCAGCAGCCTTCCCATCCCCCCTCCTGTGTAGGGGGCCTTCCAATGTGTCGTGAATTCCACGTCCTGGTCTTCCATCGACTCGTAAACATCGCCGTGCCGGGGAAAACGATAGCCCGACGGCACCAGGCTCAACTCGTATTCCTCGGCCCAGTTGAGTTCGGGCCGGCCCAGAGATGTCCTCTTTCCGGCTTCAACTTCCGCGTACAGGTCCTTGAGCGTCAGCTTCCAGTCGGCCGGCCTGGGAGGGACGGGGACAGACGCGGGATCGGGCCCGAGCAGCAGATCGAAGAACTTCTTGATCAACCCCATTTTCAGCCTCGCTTTCAGGGAAAATTATATAACCATGGAAAGGAAAATCAAGAATTGTCACCGCCGAACGCCTTGTACCCGACGATCGTGCTATAATCGTATCTGCTGAATGGGGGTTTAGATGCGCCTGAAATTTTTTTCCCTGGTGGTCGCAACGTTCTTTTTCTGTTTTCCGGCCTTCCCCGACACCTTCGATACGCACACTCTCTGCGCCGTCACCGTAGCCGAAAAAGGAGATCTGGAATTCCTTTACAAGATCCGGGCTGACATCGTCGGCCGGAAGGGCGATGTTTACAAGGCTCTTTTGACGGACGGACAAATTTGCCTGCTCCGCGAGCACGATGTCAAAGTGGAAGTGCTTTACGATGAAATGGCCGCGGAGCGCGCTCTTTTCGCAACTCCGGGATTCTGCAGCAACACCGCATGGCCGTGCTACTACACGGCTTCGACCTTCAACACCGCCAATCCCCCTTCAGGGAGCCTCATGAGGCACATGCTCGACCTTTACAACGCGCATCCTTCGATCGTCCGGCTTTATGACATTGGCAATTCGGAGGACGGAGCCTACGACATCATCGCCATGAAGATAACGGACAACCCGGACATCGAAGAAGCCGAGCCGGAGATCAGGATCTACGGGGACATACACGGAGACGAAGTCAGCGGGATGATGGTCGCCTGCGACGTGCTCGACTGGATCCTGGCGAACTACGCGACGGATGCCGATGCGCAGAAGCTCGTGAACGACGGCGAACTGTGGTTCATCCCGCAGGGGAATCCCTGGGGGCTTATGAACCAGACAAGATACAACAGCAACGATGTCGACCTTAACCGCAACTTCTGGGGACCTGACGGGAGCAGCGACGGCAGCGGCGACTTCTCGGAAGCGGAAACCCAGGCCATCCGCGACCTGACGGAGGTCATGGGAAAGAGGTTCGTCACATCGCTTTCCTTTCACGCCGGGGAGATCTGTTTCAATTCGGTTTACAACTACGCTTCAACGCCGACTACCGACGAACCGATATTCTTCGAATCGCGCTCGGGCGGCCCGGAAGGCTATGCCGATCCCTCGCCTTTCGGCCTGGCACAGGCATACTTTGACGGGTGCACGACAAGCGGATTCTGGTACACCAACGGCGCCGACTGGTACATCACCAACGGAGACACCAACGACTGGTCCTATTACCAGTGGTCCGACCTCGACACCACGCTTGAAGTCACGACCACCAAATGGCCCGACTCGAGCCAGATACCGGCATACACCTCCCAGCACCGGCAGGCAACTCTCAATTACATGCTAAAGACCTTCCAGGGAGTTTCCGGCCTGATGACGGACCAATCCTCCGGCACGCCGCTCGACGGGACGGTCACCGCCACATGCACGGCTACTTCCTCTCCCTACGTTACGGTCCCGCATGCCTACAAGGATGTGCTGACCGACCCGGATATCGGCGATTTCCACCGCGTTCTCGAGCCGGGGACTTACACGATCGAATGCAAGGCGGCCGGTTACCCCACTACCACTTTTACAGGCGTAGTGGTGAACGCCGACCAGACTACGACCGTAAACTGCCCCATGTGCAGCACAAACCTCGTCTATCTGTCCTCGACGGTAAACGACCTGTGCGGTGGTGTATCGGGAGACGGGATCGTCGATCCCGGAGAAACGATCGAACTCCAGGTGACCCTGTCCAATCCGGGAACGGTCGGGGCGACGGGAGTTTCCGCCACCATAACATCCGGCACGTCAGGCGTGACCATGGTCGACAACGCATCCGCATTTCCCGACATCGCGGGAGGAGGCACCGGAGCAAGCATCGCCCCCCATTTCCGGTTTAGTGTGGGTGAGGGCGTTGCGTGCGGGACAGTCCTCTCCTTTTCGATACAAATGACATGCGCCCAGGGATCCTGGAGCGGCGCGTTCAACCTGACCGTGGGCACGGTTGTCGGAGGCGGAACCACAACGGACTTCAGCGAAGATTTCTCTTCCGGCAGCGCGTCCGGATGGACCTTCAGCAAGACGGGAAACGGGAACAATTGGGCCGTGACCCCATCATACTATTGCGGCTCTGCAAGCGGTCTCTATTATCCATACAATTCGAGCTACGCTGCGGACGCCTGGGCTTTTTCCCCCGGCATCGCGATGACAGCGGGGACGACCTACACTCTGGGATTCTCGCAGAAAGTCCAGTCATCAACCTGGCCTGAAAAGTTCGAAGTGAAATGCGGAACTGCGGCGACGTCATCGGGACAGACAGCAACGATTCTCCCTTCAGCAACCTATACGAACACCACATGCACTTCGAGGGCTCCGACCTTCACCGTTCCGACGACGGGAACATATTACCTGGGCTTCCACTGCACGAGCGACGCGGACATGTATTACCTCATAATAGACGGCATCCAGCTTACTCACACCGGCATCGCAAGCTGCACTATGCACCCCTGTTCCGAGACCGTCGAAGCTCCCGAGGATGAGGTCATCGAATCCTCCGTAAGCGCGGGAGGTTTCGGTTGGAGCGCCACCGATGCCGAAAATTACAGAGTCGTCAGAGGACTCCGCGCAAACCTCGCCGCTCTCGATACCGGCTCGGCGGATTTCTCCTGCTACAAGTGGGGCACGAACGCCGCGCTCAGCGTGGATATTTCCGGAGACGATCCTTCCTCCGTTGAGGGGAAGTGTTTCTATTACATCATCCAGGGATACAACGGCTCCGACCCGGACCTTTATACCGGCCCGGCCGGGAATTCAACGGCGGGAGCCAGACAGGTGAACACACAAGCCGCCTGCGACTGAAGGATTTCATCTATACGAACGAAAGGCCCCGGCAACGGGGCCTTTTCTTTTTCCGAAATGAAACAGTCCTGAAACAGTGGCGAAAAAACGGGCCGTTACACTTCCGCCTTGTGAAAGGAGGAAGTTGTAATGAAAAAACTTGCATTGATGGTTATGGCTGCGGCGGTGCTGGGGAGCCTTTCGCCCGTGTCCGCCCAGGAAGTCGACCCGCTGCTCCAGCTTCTCATCGACAAAAAGGTCCTCACGCAGGACGAAGCTCTGACCGTCCAAAAAGAGTACGACAAGAAAAAGGAAGCGCAGAAAGAGGAAACCAAGAAGGCGATGGACGACGCGACGAAGCCGATGAAGTCGGTTTCCGACGCCCTCAAGGGACTGAAGATCGGAGGCACATATTATCTTTCCTACCAGAACGGCTCGTCCTTTAGCGCGTCCGAAGCCGACGGGCTGAAGAGCTACAACAAATTCGTCCTGAAGAGAGGCTACCTCGACGTCAGGAAAGAGATCGCCCCCTGGCTTGCGACCCGTTTCACGACCGACGTCCACCAGGATTCAGAAGGCAACTATCTCGCGAGGCAGAAATACCTATACGCCGATTTCAAATGGAAGGGCAACAAGGTCTTCTCGAACCCCCATTTGGAAGTGGGCCTCATCCACACCCCGTGGCTCGACTTCGAAGATTCGATAAACACCTGGAGGATGCAGGACGCGCTCTTCCTCGACAGGGAGAAGATCCTCGCCAGCGCTGACTCCGGGATCATGTTCGGCGCCAACTTCGGCCCGGCTCTTCCGAAATCATACCAGGACGAAGTTTCCAAGGGCTTCCCCGGGAAATGGGGCTCCATGGCGGTAGGGATCTATAATGGCGGAGGCTACAGCAAGGGCGAGAAGAACATGAACAAGATTCTCCAGTACAGGGTAAGCTTCCGGCCCGTTCCCGCCTACATGCCCGGCCTGCAGCTGACGGTGTCGGGAGCAAACGGCAAAGGCAACCTCGAGCCTGTCAACTATGACAAGGACGGCATCTTCCTCAACGAGAGGATCTATCCCGACTTCAACCTGATCAACTACATGGTCTCTTACCAGCACGCCAGGTTCACCCTCGCCGGCCAGTGGTTCAAGGCCGAAGGCAACCCGACGGGAAGCGGATACTACACCCCCGCCCAGTACATTCCGGGGAAAGTGGAATATTCGGACATCTTCTCCGGGCCGAAGACCAAGGGTTACAGCTACTTCGGCGAAGTGAAGCTCGACGACGCGAAAAAATGGACCCTCTGGGCCCGCTACGAAAAGTTCGACCCCGATACCGAAGGTATTTTCGAAGCGGTGAAAGAGAACAGCGAAGACGTCCGCAAAAGATACATCTACGGCATCGCTTACAAAATCTACAAGGACAACATCATCCTTCTCGACTACGAAAAGAACTCCCACACTAAGGAATACGGCAACATCCTTCACGGCGACACCGTCATCCCCGACGAGGAGCGGATCCAGCTCACGCTCCAGATAAAATTCTAGCGAAACCACTCCATGACCTCTTTTCAAACCATAGGGGGGCTGAAAAGCCCCCCGCTCTTTTTTTGGTGGTAGAATTTATGGGGAGATGAAAATGCGAAAACGTATCGGGATACTTACCAGCGGAGGCGACTGCCAGGGACTGAACGCCGCGATAAGAGGCGTCTGCAAGGCCGGCCAGGAAAGTTACGGGATGAGCTTTCTGGGGTTCAGGAACGGCTTCAGGGGTCTCGTGGAAGACAATACCATGGAACTGGAAAGCGGCATGCTTTCAGGCATCCTGACCCACGGAGGGACGATCCTCGGCACCAGCAGGGACAAACCCCACCGGATGCCTTCAAAGAACGGGACAAGGGACATGACCTCTGAAGCGGTGAAGACCTTCCGGAAGCACAGGCTCGAAGCGCTCGTCTGCATCGGAGGAGGCGGCACGCAGAAAAACGCACTTGTACTCAAGAACGCGGGGCTCAACGTGATCACCCTTCCCAAGACCATCGACAACGACCTGGCAATGACCGACGCCAGCTTCGGCTTCGACACCGCCCTCGGGATCGCCACGGAGGCGATAGACAGGCTTCATTCGACCGCAATGAGCCACGACCGCATAATCGTGGTCGAGCTGATGGGTCACAGGGCCGGGTGGCTAGCCCTCGGCGCGGGCCTGGCGGGCGGAGCCGACGTGATACTTATCCCGGAGATACCTTACAGGATAGAGAAGACCGCCGCCGCGATACTCGCGAGAAAAAAAGCGGGAAAACATTTCTCAATAGTGGCGGTGGCGGAAGGGGCGATGTCGAAACAGCAGGAGAAACTCGTCAGCCGGCTCGTCTCCGCGAAAGGAAAAGCTTCATCGAAAGAAGAAAAGAACAGGGCGAGAGCGGAGCTTGACAGGTTCCACTTCGAGCACCTTTCGCACACTCTCGAACTGACGAGGAACCTCGAAAAGCTGACGGGAGTCGAATCGAGGCTTACGATCCTCGGCCATCTGCAAAGGGGAGGCACGCCTTCGGCTTACGACAGGATACTCGCGACCCGGCTCGGCAGCGCCTGCACGGAATTTCTCGACAGAAAGCGGTACGGGATCATGGTCGCTTCCAAGGGAGAGAAGGCGGAGGCCGTTCCTCTCGAAGAAGTGGCCGGAAAGAAAAACCTTGTTCCTCCGGACCATCCGTGGGTGAAATCCGCCCGCGAGATCGGTACTTCCCTCGGAGATTGATTGAACAGCCAGGATGTCTCCCTTTTAAGGAAGCAGGCGATCAGGTTCGCGGTCCTGCTGGGCGTCGTCAGCCTCTTCAGCGACGTCACCTACGAATCGGCGAGGAGCCTCAACGGGCCATATCTGGCCATGCTCGGAGCGAGCGCCACCGCTGTCGGCGTCATATCCGGCCTGGGAGAGCTGATCGGCTACGGGCTGAGGCTTGCCTCCGGATTCCTCGTCGACAGGACCCGGAAATATTGGCTCATGACGATCACGGGTTACGCTGTCAATCTCCTGGCAGTTCCCCTGATGGCTTTTGCAGGAAGATGGGAGTTCGCGGCGTCCCTGATCATTCTGGAAAGGCTCGGGAAATCGATAAGGACCCCCGCGAGGGACGTGATGCTCTCACACGCGGGAAGCAGCATCGGCGCGGGATGGGCCTTCGGCCTGCATGAAGCCATGGACCAGATCGGCGCTACGGCGGGGCCTCTTATCGTATCGGCGGTGCTCTATTTCCGGGGCGATTACAGGATGGCGTACGCCTTCCTTTCGATCCCGGCCGTCCTGGCCCTTTCAAGCTTGTTCATTGCCAGGCTTTCTTTCCCCGAACCTTCCAACCTTTCTGCGCCGTCCCGCAAGGTCGATCCGGCAGACCTGAGAAAAGGGTTCTGGCTCTACATGGCGGCCGTAGCGTTTATAGCTGCAGGATATGCCGATTTCCCCCTGATCGCTTTTCATTTCAGGCAGGCCGCGGTGGCGGACGAGCAGTTGATCCCCCTGTTCTATGCCGCCGCCATGCTTGCCGATGCCGTAGCGGCGCTCCTTCTCGGAAAGCTTTTCGACCGCTTCGGGCTATTCACCGTCATGGCGGGAGTGCTCTTCTCAATCGCCTTCCCGCCTCTGGTATTTTTTGGCGGATGGATATCCGGCCTGGCCGGAATGGTTTTCTGGGGCATCGGGATGGCGATGCAGGAATCTGTCCTCAGGGCGGCGATCTCGACGATGATACCTCTGGAAAAAAGAGGCTCAGCGTTCGGTATCTTCAACACCGGTTACGGCATTTCCTGGTTCCTCGGAAGCGCGGCGATGGGCTTCCTTTATGACCTTTCCGTCTCATACGTGGTCATCTTTTCGATGGCGTTGCAGGCCATCTCCATCGTTCTTCTCCTGTCTGCCAGAAAGATATCAAAAAGCTGAACTGACCTATTTCGTGGCCTGTTACGGTCGCAGCCCTATTTTCCTTAGGGTGTCGGCTTAGAGCCTATCCGGAAATAAGACATAGCCGCGACGGTTGCTGTCGGATGTGCATGGCGAGGAAGCGAACGAAGGCCGATGTCTGGCGCATCGGATGAGCGAGCTGACAAAGCCGGGCGCGCTGGCAGCCCCGTCCCGAAGGGCGCGGACGGCGGGCTTCGCATAACTGTGTTGTCCTCCTTTGAAAGGCAGACCAGCCTTACTTCAGTCAGCCGCCTTGTTCTGCTCGCCCGGCGTTTCGCGCGCGACTGTGTCCTATTTCCGGATAGGCTCTTATGGCCGGTTCAAGCCTCATCTTTTCCAAAAGGAAATATTTCTGAAAACCTGGCGAAACATTCGGATTCTATCTTATATCCTGGAGGACAGGAAAATGACCGGCACGGAAACCGAGACCGAAGAAAGCAAGATCGTCCTTGTTCTGAAAACGGTCCTGCTGGCCGTCCTGATCGGGTTCATCTACTGGGGGACGCTCATGCTTTTCAGGACGATCATCGGATCGCTTTCGCGGCTTCTCCGCTGACCGCTGACCTTTGAAAGGAGGACCTTATGAAACTGGATATCGAAAGATCGGGAGGTATTGTCGTGATGCGGGCGCAGGGCAGGATAGCACTCGGTCAGAACGAAACCACGATGAGGGAGAAGCTCAGGGAACTTCTGGAGGACGGGGAAACGAGGATCGTACTCGACCTTGGCGAGGTGACCTTCATGGATTCGTCGGGCCTGGCGGAGCTCATAACCGCCCACGTGACCGCGGAAAGGTACAGCGCCGAGGTCAAGCTGGCGAGCGTCGACAGGAACATCGCGAAACTGCTTGACATCACGAAGCTCAGCTATGTGTTCGAGATATTCGATTCCCCGGAGGACGCAGCAAGGTCCTTCGAGGAGAGAAAGATCGCCTGATCTTTCAAGATTTGTTTTTTGTCTTCTTTCCGCCGGCTGTGGCGGCTTTTTTATTCCTGGTTATTTTTCTCAAGAAGATCGGAAATGACCGCCGATACCTTTTCTTCTACTTCCCTTCTCGCGTTCCTGAACGCCGCTGCCACCTCTTCCTCGGAGCCCCTCGATTTCGAGGGGTCATTGACGGGCATGTGAACCCTCTTTATCGAAGGAGGGGTCGCGGGACAGCTCTCTTCCCCATCGCCGCAGAGGGTGACGACGCAGTCCATCTGCAACAGGATATCGGGATCGATGATCTTGGGTTTCTGGCGGCTGATGTCTATTCCGATCTCTTTCATGACCTCGACCGCCAGAGGATGGACGTTCTCTTCCGGCCGTAACCCTGCGCTCAGGGCGATCACGGAATCGCCGAACCTTTCCCGCGCGATACCTTCCGCCATCTGCGACCTGCAGGAATTGCCCGTGCAGATAAAGATGACCTTCATCATTTGAACAACAGGACCGCGAGGCCGTATGAAGCAGCCGAGATGATCGCCGAGGCCGGGATCGTGATTATCCAGGCCCATACGATCCTGCCCGCCACTCCCCACTTGACCGCGCGCATCCCCTTGAGGGAACCGACGCCCATGATGGCGCCCGTTATCGTGTGAGTCGTGCTGATGGGAACGCCCAGGGCGGACGACCCGAACAGCACGCACGCCGCCCCGGTTTCGGCGCAGAAGCCGTCGACGGGAAGAAGGTGCGCCAGCTTGTTGCCCATGGTCTTGACTATGCGCCAGCCGCCGAAAACAGTACCGAGAGCTATCGCGCCGTGGCATGAAAGCACTATCCAGAGCGGGACATGGAATTCCTTGCCCAGGTACCCCGCGCTGAAAAGAAGGCCGGCTATTATGCCCATCGTCTTCTGCGCGTCGTTGCCGCCGTGGCCGAGGCTGTAAGCCGCCGCCGAGATGAGCTGCCCCTTACGGAAGATATGGTCCACCTTCCTGGGCGTGGCCCGCCTGAAGAGGTTATAGACGATGACGCCCAGGACCAGTCCCAGGATCATACCGACCACGGGCGAAATAAAAATGAACGCAACGGTCTTTAGAATTCCCTTCCATACAAGCGCACTTGTCCCGGCCTTAACGATGGCTGATCCTACCAGACCGCCCACGAGAGCGTGGGATGAGCTGGACGGTATGCCGCCGTACCAGGTGATGATGTTCCACGAGCAGGCGCCGACGAGAGCGCCGAAGATCACGAAGCTGTCCACCTGAGTGATGTCCACGATCCCTTTTCCCAGGGTGTTGGCGACATGGAGCCCGAAGAAGGCGAAGGCGATGAAGTTGAAGAACGCGGCCCATAGGACCGCGAACCTTGGCGACAGGACCCTGGTTGCAACTATAGTCGCGATGGAATTGGCGGCGTCGTGAAAACCGTTGAGGAAATCGAAGAAAAGGGCCAGTATGACAAGAAATATTATCGCTATCAGAGTGATATCCATAATGCCCCTCTCCTATTTCCCGCCGCCGTGCCTCAGCGTGACGCCTTCCGCCATGAACACGATGTCCTCGCAGATGTTCGTAGCGAGGTCTGCTATCCTTTCAAGCTCCCTCGCCGTCGAGGTGACCGCAAGGGCTTTCTCCCTTTCCATCGCCTTAGCCTCGTCGCCCCAGAGCGCGAGGTTGATTATCTCCTTCAGCAGGGCGTCTATCTGGTCGTCCTTGGCGATGACGCTTTTCGCGAGGGCCGTGTCCTTGGCTATGAAGGCCGTGATGACGTCGGAGAACATCGTTTTCGTGATCCCGCCCATCTGTTCGATCTTCATGGATATCGTTTCAGGCAGGTTCGCCTTTATGGTCACCGCCCTTTCGGCGATGTTGATGGCGTGGTCGCCTATCCTTTCTATGTCGTTGTTCATCTTCATCGCCATGGTGACGGTCCTCAGATCGTCCGCCTCGGGCTGGTAAAGCGCAAGGATGCGGAGGCACTTGGAGTCGTTCTCGTTCTCCATCCTGTCGATGAGATGGTCCTTCTCGTCGAGCTTCTTCAGTATGTCCTCCGCGCCGCCTTTTATCGCACCGAGGGCTTCGACGAGGACGGCGTTCACTTCGTCCGCCATCGTTACTATCGATTCCATCAGCTTCCTGATCTCTTCCCGTTCTCTCATGCCCGCCCTCAACCGAACCTTCCGGTAAGATAATCCCTGCTTTTCTGCTCTTTAGGATTGGTAAAAAAATCGTCCGTCCTGGAGAATTCTACGAGCTGTCCCAGCCACAGGAAGGCCGTGTAATCGGAGACCCTGGCCGCCTGCTGCATGTTGTGAGTGACTATCACTATGGTGTATTTCTCGCTTAATTCTCCGATCAGCTCCTCGATCTTCGCCGTAGCTATGGGATCCAGAGCGGAAGCCGGCTCATCCATGAGGAGCACTTCCGGCTCGATCGCGATTGCCCTAGCGATGCAGAGCCTCTGCTGCTGACCTCCCGACAGGGAAGTGGCAGGTTCGAGCAGCTTGTCCTTGACCTCTTCCCAGAGAGCGGACCTTCTCAGGGAAACTTCGACTCTTTCCCGGATCTCCGAGCGGGTCATCTTTTTGTAGAGCTTCATCCCGAAGGCGATGTTGTCGTAGATACTAAGCGGAAAGGGGGTCGGCTTCTGGAATATCATCCCTATCTTCGCCCTGAGGTCGGGAAGGTTGACCCCCGGTCCGAGGATGTTCTCACCCTGGAAGATTATCTCTCCTTCAGCCCTCTGCTCGCGGTAGATGTCGAAGATCCTGTTGAAGCACCGGAGGAGTGTCGATTTGCCGCATCCCGACGGGCCGATGATAGCGGTCACTTTCCTGTCATAAACGGGAAGGGAGATGTTCTTCAGGGCGTGGGAACTCCCGTAGTAGAAATCGAGGTCCCTCACTTCTATCTCCACGCCCCCGGGAAGCGACGCGGGAACGACTTCGCTTTGAACGCTTGTGCTGGTCAACGCTGCGGCTTTATCCATTCTTAACCCTCTTGAAAAGCACCCTGGACAGTATGGTGAGCGCCAGGATGGACATCGTTATTATGAAGGAGGCTCCCCACGCGATGCTCCGCCAGTCGTCGTAGGGAGACATGGCGTAGACGAACACGATGACGTTGGCGGTCGCCATCGGCTTGAAGAGCGAAAGGTTCCAGAAAGAAGAGTTGAGCGAGGTGAAGAGAAGCGGGGCGGTCTCCCCGGATATCCTCGCGAGCGCCCCCAGGATGCCGGTTATCACTCCCATCTTGGCGCTTTTAAGGCAGATCTTCTTCACTACGACGGGGTAGGTGACGCCGAGGGCAAGCCCTGCTTCCCTCAGAGAATCGGGCACCATCAACAGCATCTCTTCGGTGACCCTGTGGATCAGGGGGATCGTGATGACCGCAAGGGCGAAGGCTCCGGCTATCGTCGAAAAGCTTTTCATCGGGATGACGAACACCGCGTAGACGAAGAGGCCGATGACGATGCTCGGGACGCTGGAAAGTATCTCGGTCGAGAAATGGACGAGGCTTCCCAGCTTTGTCCCTCTTCCGAACTCCGCCGAGTAAATGGCGCTCATGATTCCCAGCGGAACGCCGATCAGGGAGGCGAGGACCGTTATTGCCGCTGAGCCTAAGAGAGCGTTCGCTATCCCTCCGCCGGATTCGCCCGGAGGTTTGGGAAGGTGGAAGAAGAAATCCCAGTTGATCGCCGAGTACCCTCTTTTCAGGACCTCTAAAAGGACCACAAGGAGGACAAGTATCGCGACGACAGCCGCCGACCAGGCGAAAACCCTGAAGGTTAGGTCGATGGCTGTCCTTTTGAACGTTACGACGGCCTTCATTTTCTGCCTTTCGCGGCTTTCTCGGAGGCGTATATGAGCCACTTCGAAAGCGATATGACCGCGATGCTGAGGAAGAAGAGCACCAGACCCAGAAGCACGAGGCTGCTCACGTGGAGCTTCGTCAGGGCTTCGGAAAGCTCGTTCGCGAGTGTCGAGGCGATGGTGCTCGACGGAGCCAGGAGGGACGCCGAGATCTTGTGCTGGTTGCCGATGACGAAAGTCACCGCCATGGTTTCCCCCAGGGCCCTGCCCAGAGCCAGGAAAGTCGCGCCCACTATGCCCTTCTTGGCGTAGGGAAGGAGTATCCCGAAAGCAACCTCGGCCCTCGTCGAGCCTATGGCATAGGCGGATTCTCGCACGACGTTCGGTACCAGCAGCAAAAGCTCCCTGCAGATGGAGACTATCAGCGGAAGGACCATTATCGAAAGGATTATGCCCGCCGTAAGGACGCCTATCCCCATGGGCGGCCCGGAAAGCAGCTTCGCCTCGGGAAAGCGTTCCTGGAGCGGTTCGTAAACTCTTTTTGAAAGTATCGGCGCGAGGACGAAAAGCCCCCACATCCCGTAGATTATGCTCGGGACGGCTGCGAGGAGCTCAACCGCCACGGATATCGGCCTGCTCAGGAAAGGCGGGGCGATCTCGGTCAGGAAGAACGCCGTCATTATCCCGACAGGGAAGGCTATCGCTATGGCTATTACCGAAGTTGCAAGCGTGCCGTAGATCTGCGGCAATGCGCCGTAAATGTCCCTGACCGGGTCCCATTTCGCGGTCGAGAGGAACTTGAATCCGAATGCCCTTATAGCAGGAATGCTGTCCACTAAAAGGGACAGGAAGATGACGAATATTATCGAACATACGACGAGAGCGGAAAGAAAGGAAAGGACCTCGAACAGGGTCCTTTCCTTTTTTCCCAAGATCGAAGGTAATCTCATTCAATAAGCCCTATTTCGCCCAAACTTTCTTTCCGCCGGAAACGATCTTCTCAGCCCAGACTTTCTCGATCTGCGTGTAGACGCTTTCAGGGATCGGGATGTAGTCGAGCTTTTCCGCGTAGGGCGCGCCGCTCCTGAAGCACCAGTCGAAGAACTTCAACATCGTCGCGGCTTTGTCAGGGCTTTCCTGGTTCTTGTAAATCAGGATGAAGCTGGCTCCGGTAACCGGCCAGCTGTCCTTCCCCGGCTGATTCGTAAGAACGAGGAAGAAATGGTCGGCCTTTTCCCAGTTAGCGTTCGCCGCCGCCGCGCCGAATGAACCGCTCGACGGAGAAACGAAGTTCCCGTCCCTGTTCTTCAGCTGGGCGACCTTGAGCTTGTTCTGGAGGGCGTAGGCGAATTCGACGTAGCCGATCGAGCCGTCCACCTGCTTCACATAGGAAGCCACCCCTTCGTTGCCCTTGCCGCCCACTCCCGCGGGCCATTCGACAGCGCTTCCGTACCCTACCAGGTTCTTCCATTTTGGGCAAACCTGCGACAGGTAGTGAGTCCAGAGGAAGGTGGTCCCCGAGCCGTCCGCCCGGTGGACGACCGTTATGGCTTTCGCGGGAAGGTTGACGCCGGGGTTGAGTTTAACGAGCCTGGGATCATCCCATTTCTTGACATCCCCCGCGAAGATAAGACCGAGAGTTTCTCCGTCAAGTTTCAGCTGTAGGTCTCCAACGCCCGAAAGATTCACTACGGGGACAGCTCCGCCGATTACCATTGGGAACTGGATCAGCCCCTTCGAATCGAGTTCCTCCGCTTTAAGGGGAGCGTCGGAAGCGCCGAAATCGACTGTCTTGTTCGAGATCTGCTGGATACCTCCGCCTGAACCGATCGATTGGTAGTTCATCTTGACGCCGGAGATCTTCTCATATTCATAAGCCCATTTCCCGTAGATCGGATATGGGAAGGTCGCACCCGCGCCTGTTATACTCTTGGACTGGGCGAACATCGCGACCGCGACGGTGAGGGCCAGGATTGTCAGCGTTAGTTTCTTCATTTTCGGTCTCCTTTCCTTTTTCATCAGGTATCATGGTAGAAGACCCCTATTTCAGGAATGTTTCAGGAATATTTCAATTCTGAAATAATTCTATTCGGGCAGGGTCAGAATGAACTTCGAGCCTTTGCCTATCTCGCTTTCGAGCCTGACATCGCCGCCCAGGAGCTTCAGCGAGTGCTTCGCGATCGAAAGCCCCAGCCCCGTCCCGCCCCTTTCCCTCGACCGGTGGGGGTCGACGCGGAAGAACCTCTCGAAAACCCTTTCGGAGTACTCGGCCGGAATGCCGTCGCCCGTGTCCTCTATCTCAAGCCTCACGGCGCCGTTCTCTCTTTCCGCCCTTATGAAGACCTTCCCGTTCTGCTTGTTGTAGCGGATGGCGTTGTCGAGGATGTTCTTCGCGGCGTGCTCGATCAGGGCGGAATCGCCAGTGACAGAAAGCTCATTCTCGATGTGACATTCGAATTCTACGCCGAAAGTCTTCCGAAGAGGTTCGAGGGAATTGAGGATATCTTCGATCAGCGAGCTAAGGTTCACCCGTTCGTTTTTCACCGTTATCTCGCCGCTTTCAAGCCTCGAGAGGGAAAGCAGGTCCTCGACAAGGCTGGACATGCGCCTCGCCTGTTTCTTAAGCCTCTCGAGGAAATCGGCCCTCCTGCCCGGTTCTACAGCAGGATCGTCAAGCACGTCGCATATGGATGAGACCGCAGATATCGGCGTCCTCAGCTCGTGGGAGACGTTCGCGACGAGGTCGGATTTGACCTGCGCCATCCTGGCTTCCGAGGTTATGTCGTGGATGATCAGCGCCCAGTTGCCCTCTTCGAGAGGGACATAGGTTATCTCGAAAATGCGGCCCCTACCCTTTTCGCCCTCCTTGAGTTCCCGCGTCTGCCTCTTGCCGCTCTTTTTCGCTTCTTCGAGGAACTGAGGAAGGAACGGGATGTCCAGCGACGCTATCGGGGCGTCCTTCCTGAAATGTGCGAAATTGCCGCTCATGTTGGCGTTGGCGAGAAGCATCTCGCCATCGGGGTTGAAGAGCATCAGACCGCTGTTGACCGAGTTTATCAGGGCGGTAAGCCTCTTTTCCCTGTTCTCGTAAAGCTTCTTGTACTTCGCGAGGTCCTCCGCCAGCTCGTTGAAGACGACGGCGCTCGCCCTGACGTCTCCCCCTTTCACGTCGTCGAGCCGCGCCTGAAGGTCTCCGCTTTTTATCCGATGCAGGGAAGCTTCGAGCTCCTTCCACGGCGAAAGCGAGAACCTTTTCAGCAGCGCCGCTCCCGCGAAAGCCGCGCAGACGATGAAAAGCCATTTTCCGTAAAAGGGAAGCCCGCCCGCTAAGACTACGGCGGCGGCGAAAAGGACAAGGAAAACGAAAAAGGTCCTGTGGTAGTTCAAGAAGACTCCCTGACCCTGTAGCCGAGTCCGCGTATGGTCTCGATAAGTTTTCCAGCCTTGCCCATCTTCTCCCGGAGCCTTGCTATGTGGATGTCCACTGCCCTCTCTTCCACGGAATCGGAGTCCTGCCAGAACTGCTGAAGGATCTGCCCCCGGGTGAAAAGCCTGCCCGGGTTCGAAACGAATAGGGAAAGCATCCTGAATTCCATCGGCGAAAGTTCGAACTTCCCGTCTCCGTCACCAGACTGGAAGGTCGCCTTGTTGATCCATACCGTTCCCAGTCTTGAAAGATCGTTCTTTTCCTCTTTTACAGGCCCGTATCTCCTGAGAACGGCCTTGATCCTGGCGAGAAGCTCTTCCTTCCTGTAGGGTTTCACCATGTAGTCGTCCGCGCCGACGTTGAGGGCGTCCACGATGTTCAGCTCTGAGGATTTCGCGGTCAGCATAACGACGCCGCACTTGGCGAACCTGGAGTCGTTCCTTATGATCTTGAGTAGGTCTATCCCGGAGATCCCGGGCATCATCCAATCGAGTATCACAAGGTCGGGCACATCCTTCTTGAACCCGAGAAGCGCCTCCGTGCCGTCCTCGTAGGCCGAAACGGCGTAGTCTTCCCGCGTCAGGACGACCTTCAGGCTGTCCCGGATGTCCTTTTCGTCCTCGACCACCGCGATCTTCTTATCCATTCTCCGCTCCAAAGCACATTATATTGATTCGAATCAAAAACGCAAAAAGAGAGGCGCGGACACCTTTCTACTGGACGAGCCCTTGATCGCCGCCGCCGAACAGGTCGAGAAGTTTCTTGCCCTGGGCGTCCCATTCTTTCGCGAACTTTTCGTCGGAAAAAGCCTTGCTTTGCAACTCCAGCGCCTCGTCGTCGCGGCCCATGTCGAAAAGGACGAGCGATTTCGCCATGAGGTGTCTCATGTTTCCGGGATCGGAAGTTATGAGCCCGTCATACACTACGATCGCTTCTTCGAACCGCTTGAGTTCCCTGAGGCAGTTGGCCCTTCTTTCGACAGCCTCCCTGTCGCCGGGCTGAAGCGCGAGGCAGGACTCCCACATTGAGAGGGCTTCCTCGTGTCTTCCCAGAGCGCCAAGGGCGTAAGCCTTCCCACGGAGACATTTCTCCTCTTTCGGGTTGGATCCGAGGACGGTTTCGTAGCATGAAAGCGCTTCCTCGAAACGGCAGAGAGACCGGAGAATGTTCCCCTTGTTCTGGAGGATCGGATGGACATTGCCCAGAAGATCGTAAGCCTTGTCGAAACATGGAAGCGATTCCTCGTTCCTTCCCATGTGGCTCAGGGTCGTTCCCCTGTTGAGCCAGTTCTCGCCGTTGAACGGATCGGCCTTGAGCCCTTCCTCGTAGTCGGCAAGGGCCCCCGCGAGGTCGCCCTGCATCATCCTGTTCCAGGCTCTGTCGCCGTATTGCCTTCCCAGATCGGGGTTCAACGACGCGTCCGGATTCTCGACGATCCAGAGAAGGCGCCGCGCCTCCATCGCGCTCTTTCCCGACCATCCCGGAGCGAGAGAACAAAGATCTTTCAATTCAGCGATAGATTCGCCCCCTCTCCCCGCTCTTCTGAGGACATCCGCCCTGAAAAGCCTGATGTCGTAGTTGCCGGGGTCGGCCGCCAAGCCTTCGTCGAAGCTCCTTATCGCGCCCTCCTGGTCTCCGCTCATGCTTAGGAAGATCCCCCTGCGTTTTAAAAGCTGAGGGTTTTCCGGGTTGGCCGAGAGGCCTTTTTCCAGCACCAGGATTGCTTCGGACAGGCGTTTTACTCTCGCCAGCGACACGGCCTTGTGGTCCCAGTTCTTAACCATGGAAGGGTCGAGAGATATCGCCTTGTCGAAATGGACAATCGCCGAGTCGATGTCTCCCATGAGGCTGAAGCCTGTGCCCGCCTCGCCCCACGCCTCGGCGTTGTCCGGAGTCATCTGCAGGATGCGCTTGTAAACCTCGATCGCTCCCTGCATGTTGCCCGCGCCGGCCAAGTCTTCGGCTTTCAGCTTTAAGCGCTCGGGAGTGTTCTCAAGTGCTTCGAGCCGGGCGCGGATACTGCTCTTGAGGTCTTCATCACTGCCCGCCCTGTAATTCGCCGTATTGTAGCTGGCGACGGCGTCATTGATCCGCCCGAGCTTTTCTTCGAGTTCCCCCTTGTGGAAGGAGGCTTCCGCCGTCGAACCCGGCATAGTTGAAACTTTGGCGAGAGTTTCGACAGCCTTTTCAAGAGAACCTGAAGCCTCCTGGCACGCCGCGACGCCGAGCCACGCCGGAACGAGTTTTTCATCGAGAGATAGGGCCAGCCGGTAAGTTTCGAGGGCTTCGTCCAATCTGCCTGCGCCCCTCAGTGCGTCAGCCATCAGGAGATGAAGCTGCTTGTCACCCGAAGATCGCTCATAGATCCTTTCGAGACAATTCATTGCTTCGGCGCTCCTGCCGAGAGACTGGAGGACGCGGCCCTTTCCCAGCCACGCCGCTGCGAGCGACAGGTTTGCCATCAGCGCCTTGTCGTACCAGAGTATCGCGTTCTCCTGCTGGCCCTTCATGCCCGCCGTCAGGTCTCCGAGGCGGACCAGTATCGCTGCGGAATCGGGCTTGAACTGGAGGGCTTTCCGCGCGAAACCGGCTGCCGCTTCAAGCCTGTCGGGCTTCGATGCCAGCAGTTCCGCCTGCTCCATCCACTCGGCCGATTCATCACGCGGAGCGGGCGCCTTCCCCCGCTGGCGAAGCACCGCCACGATCTCCTGGAACTGCTTGAAGATGGCCTGCGCCTTTCCCTGCTCGGCCCTTTTCGAGTAGCAGGCGAACGGCAAGAATTCCAGACCGTCAGGCCAGACGACCGAGCTTTTTTTCTGCTCATTGTTGTCCGCTTTCCAGGAACCGCCGAACTTTTTACAAAGAAGTTCGCCGAGATAGCATCCGACGCTCCATTCCCTCTGGGAGAACCTGAGTTCGCTTTCGCTCTTGAGCGGCTGGCCGTTCGTCTCTATGAGCTCCAGCCACCCGTCGATGACGGCGAGGCTGGCAGGTGTGTCGTTGGGTATGCCTCCGAACCGTTCGACTTCTTTCCTGATGAGGTCGCTTCCCGCGGAAAAATCAGGTGGAATTTCATCAGCGACGGTTTCAGGAGCCTGTGCTACCTGTCCGCTGTCAACCCGGGCCAACCTGCTTGCTTCGGCCTCCGCCAATCTTCTCGACCCGCTTACTCTCAAGCGGTCCGCATCCGAAAGCGGCAGAGCTAGCGCGCAATCGTAGAACTTGAGGGCGTGGTCGGGGCGCTTTACTTTCTCGAAGTGGCCCGCCTGTATGAGCCAGCACTCCAACTCATCGGCCTTCGGCTGATCGCCGAGAGACTGCCTCAAGGAGAGAAGCATCGGGTAAAGAGCGTCCGTTGACCCGTTCTTCAGGCGCTTGAAAACCTTGGAGATTACATACAGATGGTCTCCGGACGGAAGCGCGACGGTCGTCCAGAGGGGATTGCCGTCCTGGGCCTGGTCCTCCTGCCACCTTCCGTTGTAGCGGCGCCTGATCACCTCTCCGAAGTAGGAGCCGAAATTCATGATCACCGCCACCTGACCCTGGTTCGCGGTCCAGTCTTCGTTGTTCGGAGAATAGCCTTCCGTGCCCCACATCTCGTCGAAGAAAACATCTAGGGCCAGGACGCTGGCAGGAGAATAGTCCAGGTCCAAATAGACCTTGTTGTGCTCGACGGCATCCGCGGCGATCGCCGTGTAATCGAATTTCGGCTGCGAAGGTGCCTGTTGCCTCGCCGAAGGAGTCACGACCTGTTTGCAGAAGGGACATTGAGTGAAGGAAGCGTTGATAAGCCTCCCGCAACGCGGACATTTCACCGGCGGGACCTTCGGCTTCTCCCTTGGAGGTACTGGTTCCTTGCAGAAAGGGCACCGGTCGAATTCGGCGCTGAAAGGCCTCCTGCATTTCACACATACCTGAGTCGGCGTCGTCATCTTTCCTCCTGTTACCGCTCTATTTTAGGGCAGGAAGGAGGCTTTCTCAAGAGCAAATTTTTGCTCAGGTTTTACGTTTGATTTTTATGCTAAAATCTGGACTACAGGAGGTGCATTATGCCGAAAATTGTTAAGAAGAGCGACGCAAAGGCTGCCCCGAAAAGGAAAAGAGTCATTCAACCCGGCCTGCCTGAGGTTGACAGTGTGTTTGATGAAGAAATTGCCGAAGATACCTGCGGTCTGGAAGCAGACAAGATAGCCAAAACAAAAGCCGGCGGCAGTTATTCAGTCGACACGATCATCAGCGATCTCTCGGAACTCAAGGTCAAAATCGCGAAAGGGCTTGCCGACCTTGAAACCGGCCTTCTGGGAAAAGCGAAGGTTCTTGAAGAACTGGACGGCAAAATTGACGGCCGCGTGGAAACACTCAAACGGCTCTTCAAGATCGAAGCCGAAGCCGGCAAGCTTGAGGAGCTGATCAAGGCGCAGGAAGATAAATCCAAGGTTTTCGAAGCAAAATCCTCCGAGGAACGCGCCAGATGGGAAGAAGAACGAGCCGCGATGAAAAGAGAGCGGGAGCGGGAGGAAGAAGAGTACGAATACAACAAAAAAGTGAAGAGGCAGCGAGAGGAGCAGGAGTTCCTTAAGAGGAAGGAAACTCTTTCAGCCATGGAAGACGAGCTCTCGACTCTTCGTGAACAGGTCGCAGAGTTTCCCGGGTTGCTTGCCGAAAAAACAACGGAAGCCGAGAAAAAAGCTGTTGCCGCCTCGGAAGAGCGGATGAAAGTTGAAAAGATAATCCTGGAAAAGGACATGGAGAAGGAAAGGGAGATCTACAAGCTCACGCTCAAAACCCTTGAAGATAAGGCAAAAGATCAGGAAGCAAGGATAAAAGCCCTTGAAAAGGACCTCAAGGATTTGATGGCTCAAAACCAGTCAGTAGCTTCAAAGGCGATCGAAGGCATAGCAGGCATGAAAGCCACCTCCCAGAGCGAAAAACCGCAGGGGTGACACACAGAAACTTCTTCACCGCGGCTGGTGCCTTTAAGGCGCTGATAACTTTCGCGGACAAGGAACGGGCGAAGTCATCGCTCTGGTTTTTCAAGACCGGCCCGGGAGAGTACGGCGAAGGCGACCGTTTCCTCGGCGTCGCCGCGGCCCCGGTCAGAAAACTTGCGAAGGAGTTCCGCGAGATGCCCCTCGATGAAACCATCAAGCTCCTTCACAACCCCTGGCACGAAGCGAGGAGCCTGGCCCTACTGATCATGTGTCTCGCCTACGCCAAAGGGAACGAAGAGAAACGCCGGAACATCTATAAAACCTACCTCGGGAACACCCGATACATCAACAATTGGGACCTGGTCGACTGCTCCGCCGAGCACGTCGTAGGCGCGCACCTTGAATCAAGGAGCAGGGCCCCGCTTAAAAAGCTTGCCAGGTCGAAGTCTCTCTGGGAACGGCGCATCGCTATCATCGCTACTTTCCGCTACATCAAGAAAGGCGAGTTCGGTGAAACGCTCCAGATCGCGAAGATCCTTCTGAATGACGATCAAGATCTGATTCACAAGGCCGTCGGCTGGATGCTCCGGGAAATAGGCAAACGCGGCGGCCAGGCGGAAGAAGAAGCGTTCCTCAAAGAGCACCTGAAGACGATGCCCCGCACCATGCTCCGCTACGCCATCGAAAGATTCCCGGAACCGCTTAGGAAGAGGTACATGGGAATGCGCCCCCGAGGTGGAAGAGAGAAATAGGCTGTCTGGCAAATTATTGTTCAGCTTGCTTCTTTTAACGCTCTTTCAAGAAGGTCGGTAACTTTGAGTTCGCCCGCCCAATTCCGAAGGTATTTGACATCGATCTCCCCAGAACCGGCTTTCAGTACCCCCAGAATGTCACGCCATTGACGATCAGAGCCTTCGCCACCCGCCCTGAACCATCTCAGCTTGGAAAGGATCGTGTCTTCCGGGCTTGCGAATATGGCGCCTGCGCCTATTTGAAAAGTGAAAGTATGGAGTTTCGCGCGGGAGAACTGGGATCGAAGATAATCACTCGGGACAGGGACGAAAACATCCACCTTGAACACGCATTCTTTATGTATAAGGTTGAAGCTCTTATTATACCGGATCGATTCGCACATCATTTCCTCGTCCAGGTAAAATTCTTTCGATAACGATTCGGCGAAGGGTTTGACATGATCCGCATTCATTTCGGCAACGATGTCGGCGTCCTGGGTGGAGCGTACCATGCCGTACAGTGTGCTGGCGAGCGAACCTGTTATGAAGTAGGGGATATCCATTATTTCCAACACCCTGGTAACTTTCAGAGTCACTTCGAGAGGTTCATTTGGCATAGATGGCCTCTCCGTAAACCTTCCGAGCCAGATCCTTCCCCAGAATAAGATCTGCGAGCCTGCGGCGAAGCTCGGCCTCGTCCGCGCCCGGGTGCCGTTCCCGCAGCCCGGCAAGCGCCAGCAGCCGCGCCGCGGCGTTGAGCTCCGCGACCATCTCCATCTTCCGCGTGGGGCTGGCTTCCCGCCACAGTCTGATCTGAAGGGCCTCCATTTTTGGGTCAGTATCAGAAAACAATGAAGTCATCGTCCGCCTCAGGGGTATTCTATATCAAGGGAAGGGGGATTGAAAAGGGAGGATTCGGAGCATCAATCTATTTGGCAATATCGATTATCTTGGAATATAAGTGATGCGGGCACGTATTTCTTATAATAATGCCAGTATGCAAGACTTGACACCATTATCAATGCCCCGCACCATGCTCCGCTACGCCATCGAGAGGTTCCCGGAGAAAAAGAGGAGGGAGTATATGGAGGGGAAGACGGTTAAATAGTGGGCAAGATATTATTCAAAAAAAAGCCAGCCAATTCCTGGCAGAAGGACTGGCAATGCCAACAATATATAATATGGTTTCTATAGTCAAACAAAACCATGCAAATAAGCGTAATGTGTCGGGGCCATAATTTGAACCCCATGCATCGCGAATAAGAAATCTCATGAACCATTGGTGAGCCCACTTTTCAGCGTTCCTATTTACTAGAAGCCATACCCAAATAGAAGCTGTGGCCAGATACAAAATAGTCCATACAACAACGGACATGAGAAACCTCCTCTAAGTAATTATACCCTACCCTTTCACAATCCAAGTTGCGAAGGTCGACCTTCCCTAAAAACAAAAAGCCCGCCTTTTGAGGGCAGGCTCTTCGTAATATATCACTGGGCTTTTCCATTAATTGCTGAAAGATGCAACGAATAAGTGATCAGCGACGCAGTCGCTGGCGTCCCGACGCCGATGGACCAGTTACGAGGAAGATGAGCCGGCCGCACCTGAAGCATCTAAAGCCAACTGCTTGGCTTCAAGTCAGCGAGGGCTCTGTTCCAAGCGTTCACAAAAGAATTGAGCATTTCAAGCTCCGACGGCTGACGCCGCAGATGGCTCGTCGCGGTCGGCGCATGTTAGCAGGGTGTGGAGAGAGCGCAGATGTCCAGACGCGGGAGTGCTGCAGCCGTAGGCGGCAAGGCGAAGGAAAAGCTTTTGAAAAGCTTGCTTATCTAAAAGCGTTGACTTTGCCTGGCCGAACGCGGAGCGTTCCACTTCCCGCGCCGGCAATATCATTATGATCTTTCAGATTGTTTTTGTATCGCGGATCGGGCGGCGCCCGAAAAATAAAAAAGCCTGCCGTTTAAGGCAGGCTTTTTTCGTTTAATCCCGGCGGCGTCCTACTCTCCCACGCAGTCACCCACGCAGTACCATCGGCTCTGGAGGTCTTAACTTCCGTGTTCGGAATGGGAACGGGTGTTGCCCCTCCGATAAGGCCACCGGAAAATCCTTCGATTTATATCAACCAGTGATCGGGAATTACCATAACGGAGTAAAGAAATTTTTATTGCCAAGCCTCACGAGTTATTAGTACGGGTCAACTGAATGCATTACTGCACTTACATCTCCCGCCTATCAACCTGGTCATCTACCAGGACTCTACAGCCCAATAAAGGGAGGGAAACCTAATCTTTGGGAGGGCTTCGCACTTAGATGCTTTCAGCGCTTATCCCACCAGAGGTTGACTACCCAGCACTGCTCCTGGCGGAACAGCTGGTACATCAGAGCTCTGTCTCTCTCGGTCCTCTCGTACTAAAGAGGGATCCCATCAAGTTTCCTTCGCCCGCGACAGATAGGGACCGAACTGTCTCGCGACGTTCTGAACCCAGCTCACGTACCGCTTTAATCGGCGAACAGCCGAACCCTTGGGACCTGCTTCAGCCCCAGGATGCGATGAGCCGACATCGAGGTGCCAAACCCTGCCGTCGATGTGGACTCTTGGGCAGGATCAGCCTGTTATCCCCGGAGTACCTTTTATCCTTTGAGCGACGGCCCTTCCATACGGGACCGCCGGATCACTAAGCCCGACTTTCGTCTCTGCTCGACTTGTTGGTCTCGCAGTTAAGCTTCCTTATGCCTTTACGCTCTACGGCTGATTTCCAAACAGCCTGAGGAAACCTTTGGGAGCCTCCGTTACTCTTTTGGAGGCGACCGCCCCAGTCAAACTACCCGCCTAACATTGTTCCTGACCCGGATTACGGGTCGAGGTTAGAGCTCCAACGCAACGAGGGTGGTATTTCACATTGCGACTCCACCGAAGCTGACGCTCCGGCTTCAAAGTCTCCCACCTATACTACACACGCAGCGTCAAAACTCAATGTTAGGTTGCAGTGAAGGTTCACAGGGTCTCTCCGTCTAGTCGCGGGTAACCGGCGTCTTCACCGGTGCCACAAATTCGCTGAGCTCCTCGGGGAGACAGCGCCCAAATCGTTACGCCTTTCGTGCAGGTCGGAACTTACCCGACAAGGAATTTCGCTACCTTAGGACCGTTATAGTTACGGCCGCCGTTTACCGGGGCTTCGGTTCAAAGCTTCGCTTGCGCTAACCTCTCTCCTTAACCTTCCGGCACCGGGCAGGCGTCAGTCCCTATACGTCGTCTTCACGACTTTGCAGAGACCTGTGTTTTTGTTAAACAGTCGCTTGGGCCAATTATCTGCGACCCTTTTCAGCTACGGCCGCGGGGCTTTCACTTACTTGGGGCACATCTTCTTCCGAAGTTACGATGTAATTTTGCCGAGTTCCTACCCGAGGAATCACTCACGCACCTTTGGATACTCTCCTCGCCCACCTGTGTCGGTTTACGGTACGAGCTCCTCAAAGACTCACTACGAGGTTTTTCTAGGCAGCGTGGAATCGATCAGTTACCCCTTGTCCGAAGACTTGAGGCCCCATCAGCTCTCGATGTTAGTAGCCCGGCGGATTTACCTACCAGACCCATCTACGACCTTGGACCAGCACATCCATCAGCTGGCTGACCTATCCTCCTGCGTCACCCCTTCGTTCAAACGCCTTTAAAGAGGTACAGGAATATTAACCTGTTTTCCTTCGACTACGCCTTTCGGCCTCGCCTTAGGACCCGACTAACCCTGGGGGGACGAACCTTCCCCAGGAAACCTTAGGCTTTCGGTGTGGCGGATTCTCACCGCCATTATCGCTACTTATGCCGACAGAGTCACTTCCTACAAATCCACCGGTCCTTACGGTCCGACTTCATCTCTGTAAGAACGCTCCCCTACCAAATCCAGTAAACTGGAAATCCGCAGCTTCGGTATCTGACTTGAGCCCCGGTACATTATAGGCGCAGAACCGCTTGACCAGTGAGCTATTACGCTTTCTTTAAAGGATGGCTGCTTCTAAGCCAACCTCCTGGCTGTCGGAGCAGTCCAACAACCTTTCCCACTTAGTCAGAATTTAGGGACCTTAGCTGACGATCTGGGTTATTTCCCTCTCGACCATGGGGCTTATCCCCCACAGACTGACTCCCGTCCTCTAACTTAACGGTATTCGGAGTTTGATTGGATTCAGTACGGCTTATGCCGCCCTAGTCCATTCAGTGCTCTACCTCCGTCAAGAAACGGACGAGGCTAGCCCTAAAGCTATTTCGGGGAGAACGAGCTATAACCGAGTTTGATTGGCCTTTCACCCCCATCCCAAGCTCATCCAACTGGTTTTCAACCCGGATTGGTTCGGTCCTCCATCTCGTGTTACCGAGACTTCAACCTGGCCTGGGATAGATCACCCGGTTTCGCGTGTACCCCGTGCGACTAAACGCCCTATTCAGACTCGCTTTCGCTGCGGCTTCGGACCTGAAGTCCTTAACCTTGCCACACAGGGTAACTAGCCGGCTCATTAAACAAAAGGCACGCCGTCGTGCATTGCCTTGCGGCCATAGCACTTCGACTGCTTGTAGACGCACAGTTTCAAGTTCTATTTCACTCCCGTTATCCGGGTTCTTTTCACCTTTCCCTCATGGTACTGGTTCACTATCGGTCGTAGGAGAGTATTTAGCCTTACCGAATGGTCTCGGCGGATTCCTACGGGATTTCTCGTGTCCCGCAGTACTTGGGAGAATCGCTAAGGGGCTGATACCTTTCGCTTAAGGGGCTTTCACCCGCTTTGGCCGGCCTTTCCATGCCGTTCTGCTAGATAACAGCTTTGTAACCCTTCAGACCCTCTGCAAAGGACCCACGCGCTTCCCGCAACCCCGGACCTGCAACGCTTGCAGGCTTGAACACAGGCCCGGTTTGGGCTTCTTCCCGTTCGCTCGCCGCTACTTGGGAAATCACTATTGTTTTCTTTTCCTTCAGGTACTGAGATGGTTCACTTCCCTGAGTTGGCTCTGCATGCCTATGTATTCAGCATGCAGTGACTGGACATGACTCCAGCCGGGTTCCCCCATTCGGAAATCCCCGGATCAGCGCCTGCTTGCGGCTCCCCGAGGCTTATCGCAGCTTGCTACGTCCTTCATCGTCTTCCTACGCCAAGGCATCCACTGTACGCCCTTAGTAGCTTGGCAAATGTTCTTTACTCAACGTTTTTATGGCAATTACCCGATCACCAATTGTCAAAGAGCTTTTGGATCGCATCGTTCCGTCCGATCCCGACCGCCACAAGGCTACGGCATAGGACGGCATGCTGGTGGAGATGAGCGGGCTCGAACCGCCGACCCCCTGCGTGCAAGGCAGGTGCTCTCCCAGCTGAGCTACATCCCCGGATAGTTGGTGGGCCTAGTTAGAATTGAACTAACGACCTCACGCTTATCAGGCGTGCGCTCTAGCCAACTGAGCTATAGGCCCGAATTCGCCCGCTTAATCAACAAAGCTCTTTCAAAGAAACCCGGAAGTTCCTTCAAAACTGGAAAGCGTTTTTTCTTAAAAGCCCAATCGGAACCATTGTCCTTTTAGAAAGGAGGTGATCCAGCCGCAGGTTCTCCTACGGCTACCTTGTTACGACTTCACCCCAATCACCAACCCTACTTGCGGCGCCTGCTTCCCTTGCGGGTTAGCCCAGCGACTTCTAGTAAAGCCGACTTTCGTGGTGTGACGGGCGGTGTGTACAAGGCCCGGGAACGTATTCACCGCGACCTGCTGATTCGCGATTACTAGCGATTCCGACTTCATGCAGTCGAGTTGCAGACTGCAATCCGAACTGAGGCCGGATTTTTGGGATTGGCTCCCCCTCGCGGGTTCGCAGCCCTTTGTGCCGGCCATTGTAGCACGTGTGTAGCCCTGGACATAAAGGCCGTGATGACTTGACGTCGTCCCCACCTTCCTCCCCGTTAACCAGGGCAGTCTCCTTAGAGTTCCCAGCATGACCTGATGGCAACTAAGGATAGGGGTTGCGCTCGTTAGCGGACTTAACCGAACATCTCACGACACGAGCTGACGACAGCCATGCAGCACCTCGACTTCCGCCATACGGTAAACCGCATGGAGGTCCTGTTTCCAGGACCGGCAAAAGCCGTTCGAGCCCAGGTAAGGTTCTTCGCGTTGCGTCGAATTAAACCACATGCTCCACCGCTTGTGCGGGCCCCCGTCAATTCCTTTGAGTTTCAGCCTTGCGACCGTACTCCCCAGGCGGGATACTTAACGCGTTAGCTCCGACAAGGGGAGATTTAAGACTCCCCACGCCAAGTATCCATCGTTTAGGGCGTGGACTACCAGGGTATCTAATCCTGTTTGCTACCCACGCTTTCGCGTCTCAGCGTCAGTAATGGTCCAGAGAGCCGCCTTCGCCACTGGTGTTCTTCCCGATATCTACGCATTTCACCGCTACACCGGGAATTCCGCTCTCCCCGCCCATACTCAAGTTCAGTAGTTTCGAAAGCAGTTCCTCGGTTGAGCCGAGGAATTTCACTTCCGACTTACAAAACCGCCTACACGCGCTTTACGCCCAGTAATTCCGAACAACGCTAGCCCCCTACGTTTTACCGCGGCTGCTGGCACGTAGTTAGCCGGGGCTTCCTCTGTGGGTACTGTCAAAACTGGTTGATATTAGCAACCAATCCCTTCTTCCCCACTCACAGGGCTTTACGATCCGAAGACCTTCATCGCCCACGCGGCGTCGCTGGGTCAGGGTTTCCCCCATTGCCCAAAATTCCTCACTGCTGCCTCCCGTAGGAGTCTGGCCCGTGTGTCAGTGCCAGTGTGGCCGGTCACCCTCTCAGGCCGGCTACCCATCGTAGGCTTGGTAAGCCGTTACCTTACCAACTACCTAATGGGATACGGGCTCCTCCTCAAGCGATAGCTTGCAAGCAGAGGCCATCTTTGCCGTAAAGGACATGTGTCCAATTCGGGTTATGCGGTATTAGCGCTCCTTTCGGAACGTTATCCCCCACTCGAGGGCAGATTGCCCATATATTACTCACCCGTGCGCCACTCTACTAACCCTTGCGGGCTTTCGCGTTCGACTTGCATGTGTTAGGCACGCCGCCAGCGTTCGTTCTGAGCCAGGATCAAACTCTCCGATTCAAATTTGTTGGATCGAAGATTGGGATCCGATTTAAGACTTACTGGTCTTAAGGCTTTTCTGCAAAAAAACGCTGTCCAGTTTTCAAAGAACTTCCGCCACCCATTTTCGGGGGCAATTGGAGAATATAAACCTTTTTTTTCCCTTTGTCAAGCCCCCCAGCAAGACTTTCTTTCAAGAGGGGTCGGAAGCTTCGTTGTGATATCCCTAAAACCCAGCGTGGGCGGGCTATTCAACAATCCTATAAAAACCGGGAAAGAATCATTGAAAAGGGCCGATTTCGCTTTTTTCTCTGTTGACGGACTGATATCGACTCCTTTAAAAACCAATCCGAAGGAACTATCTTTCAAGATCAACTCACTTCCTTTTCGAATATCGTCTCTCCCTGGAGGCTCACCACCACCGCTTTCAGAGGGATAGCGGCCCGCGACCTCGACATCGCCTCTTTAACCAGCCCGAGCAGTTTCGAGCAGCACGGCACTTCCATCATCACCACCGTGACTCTCTTCGGCGCCGCGCCTGCGAACATGGCCGAGAGCTTCTCCACATAGGCGTCGAGCCCCTCGTCCAGCTTGGGGCACGCTATCACGAGGCTTTTATCCCTGAGGAACTTCCCGTGGAAGTCCCCCACGGCGAAGGCGGTGCAGTCCGCCGCTATCAGGATGTCCGCGCCCTTGAAATACGGCGCGCCCGGAGAAACGAGATGAAGCTGGACAGGCCACTGCCTCAACTCCGACGGGACATCGACAGCCTCGCCGCGTTTCTTTTCTACCTTATCAAATGTCAGGGTCTTCGACGACGGGCAGGAAAAAACCGGGACGTGATGTTCCGCCGCCTTCGGAGCGGGGGACTTTTTCTCCTCAATCAGGGTGATCGCGCCCCTCGGGCATTCCCCGATGCACGCCCCCATGCCGTCGCAGAGCGATTCGTTCACCATCCTCGCCTTGCCGTCGACTATCGCCAGGGCGCCTTCGTGGCAGCTCGGGATGCAAAGACCACAGCCGTCGCACTTCTCTTCATCTATTATTATCTTCGTCATAAGAAAACCTCCGGAGCTCATCTTACGCTCCGGAGGAGGACAAATCCTTGACGAAAGTCAAGCGGTATTATTCCTGCGAGGCAAACCTGCCCATCAGCATTCCAACGATTATCTTGGCCATGCCGATCCCGGCGATGAAGAGTCCCCACACCGCCCCTTCGAGCGGATTGTCGCCGCCCGTGCTGACATACAGGGCGAGCGCCAGGAAAAGCCCGATGATGAGGATCTTGATGCCCCCGTATATCTCGGCCTCCTTTTTGCTGGGATAACCCTTGGTGTTGTTCCCGTTCTCGCCGTTCTGGAAAAGGTCCTTCGGTGCTAACCCCTTTTCTCTGGTTGTCGGCCTTTCCCTTGACTTCAGCGGCTCTTTTCTATAAAAAAGAGGGCTCCCCTTGAGAATCTGTGCAGCACACAACGCCAGAAATCTCATCTAACATCTTGATTGCCAAGCAGTTGCGACCATGTTAAGAGATCATGGAACAGCAGATGATTCCCCCAATAGCAGCAATGTTGTGGGCGGTGTGGAAAACCCGGAACAACATCGTATGTGTTCTGCCGGGTTTTCCAAGCCCGGTGGGATAGCCAAGGGCTTTTCCATGGGGCGTCACCGTCCATAACCCACTCTTTTTCTTAGGTTTGGAATATCTTTGGCCTATTTTTCCTGCACAAATTCTTGTGAGGAGCCAAAAAGAGTTTGCCTTACTATAGAACACATTACAAGCCATGTCATGAATTTGCAAAAATAAAGGAAGGGGCAACTACTTCAAGCCGCTAGCCGCCCCTTACCATAGCTTAATTCACCTGAGACACCGAGCGAGTATTTCCATGTTTTCTGGCTATTGAGATAAAGAAAGCAGTTGAAATAACAGATGAAAACACGCCAACAAAGACACCGCCCCAGGAATAAGGTTTTCCCCAAAAAACAAGAACGCATCCCAAAAAAAGGTCGGATAGCAGCATAAACAAGGCAGCTAAAACAACATGCCTGACATATTGTGAAGCAAAGCCTTTCGGCCGTTCGACTGTCGGCATGGGCATGGGTTTTGCAGTAAACAGCCACACGATGAATGAAGGAAACAGCGCGGCCGCTCCGACTAAAGTCAAAATAAAAGCAACAGGGTTGCCTGCGGGCAATTCATAGAATATCCTGCCTGCAAAATACCAAGGACAGATAAACCAAGAGAGGGTTACTAAACATGACAACCACCTTGCCCTTTTGAGCCGCTCCCATTCTTTGCGGGTGAAAATTGAAATGTACAATGAAAAAAGCCCAGCTGCAAAAAGAAGAGTTGCCTGTACATATATGATATTTAGCTTAGTCATTGTTCTGCCGATGTATCTAAGAAACAAGCGTCAATCCAGGAAAATATAGCAAGCTTCTGCATAATCACGGCAATGATACAACCTGGACCTGTCGCTCCACAAGCAGCGATCATTATAGCAGTAGAGGCTACTAGAGCAATAGATGCAATTACGCAACCAAAGACACTCATCGTTTGAGCACAACCAAGAATTTTTTGAACATCGACGATAATTGTGCCATCCAATCCTCGGTTTAGGAACCCGTTATTCAAGCCAAAATTTATGAAAGAATTAGGACCATTCTCAGATTGTTGGTTCAGTATATTCATTACTTCAGAAAAGGTCGTCATAGAATTGGGATTCTGTGGATTACCATTTTTATCAATTAGAACAACCGCACTTCTGCCATTGGTAATTTGAGCTTTTAACTGAAGAAATCCACTTTCTAACCAATGCATATCAAGATAGCCTCCAGCGAGATTGAAAGTGGCGATGCGATTTTGACTATCGGAGGTAAATCCAAAAGACTGGCCTTGGGATGAGGTGTAATTGCCGTTGATTACTACTTGATCACCGTTCTGCGATTCATATTTTGATATTTCAAGTGCACCATCAGGACTTGAAAAAGCAAAACTTCCGGTAGGAACAAGCGAACCACCTGTTTGGGCATAAATTCCAAAGCTGAATATACCTAAGCATACAGCTGCACACAAGATAGCAATCATATTAAATAGCCTATTGGTTTTTAGCATTTTACCCTCCTTGTCGATACCTGCAATTCTAATTTCTTTCGGCTGTCAAATTTTCCTTTCAGGCCAAATGGCGGGGGGCGGGCGAGTTTTCTTCGAAGGTTTTTTTCTGTAGGTAGGTAGGTAGGTAGGTAGGTAGGTAGGTAGGTAGGTAGGTAGGTAGGTAGGTAGGTGCAAAGCCAATGCCAACTGGCATTGCATGATTTTCAGAGGTTTTCTCCCGCAACCTCGACAAAACCATTTTCACCTCTCTTAAATCATATTCTCCTATCTTATTAATATCAAGTGAAGAAGAAGCTCCGGCCCGCTTCGTAATAAAGCGGGCCAGGTTTTCTGCTACCGCGTTCACACACTGGGGTCAAATGTATGGGATCAGGCGGCAGACGACTCTGTCCTTCCCATGAGCATGCCGACGATTATCTTGGCCATGCCGATCCCGGCGATGAAGAGTCCCCACACCGCCCCTTCGAGCGGATTGTCGCCGCCCGTGCTGACATACAGGGCGAGCGCCAGGAAAAGCCCGATGATGAGGATCTTGATGCCCCCGTATATCTCGGCCTCCTTTTTGCTGGGATAACCCTTGGTGTTGTTCCCGTTCTCGCCGTTCTGGAAAAGGTCTTTGGGGGCTATCCCCTTTTCGATCGCGGCAAGCCTCTCAGCCGAGCGGATGTTTTCCTTCTTATAGTGGTAATAGAGCGACGCCGCTACTATCAGCACTGCGCAAAGGCACATTGAACCCAGAATGAAGATCGCGGTGATATCAACTGACTGTTCCATGGTGAACCTCCTTTCAAGCCATTTAGACGGAGGCCCCGGAAAAAGGTTTCAGTCCTGCCCGCGCAATCCGGATCAAGGTTGACCGATGTTCTCGAAGTGGCGTATGGTTGTTTCCTTCCCCTTCATCTGTATGGCGATAACGTCGATCCTGAGGGAACTGACCGGAATGTTCTTCATCCTGCAATAGACCGTCCCGGCAAGAACGAGCCTTCTGAACTTCCTCCGGTCCACGGCTGCCTGGGGCGGGCCGAACCTTTCAGTCGTCCTCGTCTTGACCTCGACCACGACGGTCCTCTCCCCGGTCGAGGCGATGATGTCGGCTTCCCCTCCCCTGATCCTGAAGTTCCGCTCCAGTATCATGAAGCCCTTGGCTTTCAAGTGCTTTTTAGCCAGTTCCTCCCCTTCCATACCTTTTATAATATGGCGGGGTTTCCGGGAGAAAACGGCAAGTATCTTTCCGAGGAGGTTCAATGGTCCCTTTGGCCCCTCTGTTTACCGGGCGCGCCCATCTTTTGACCCGGACCGGGGCAGCCTCCCGTCTGCATCTCCCTTTTGAAAAGGAGCCATTCGAGCTGCTGCTTCGGAGTGAAGACCGCCATCAGCTTCTTGTCCAGTTCATCCATCCCGGCTTCGGAATCTTTCTTGGCCCGGGTCATATCTTCCGCCATTTTCCTGAACTCGGCGTCCGTCGCCTTCGGGTTCTGAAGCAGCTTGTAGGCGGTCGACCTCATGTTTCTCATGCTCTCCCTGTGCGCCAGCCTTAACTGGTCGCCCTCTTTCAGGATCTCAAGCACCTTCAGCGTCTGGGCCTCGGTCAAATTCAGCCTCTCCTTCATCTTGTAGGCAAGGAAAAACCGGACATTCTCCCTTTCGCCCGGCGGGGGCTGGGGCGCCTCCTCGTCCTCCATGGGAGGGGGCGGGGGCGGGGCTTGAGGCTGCTGGGCGCAGGCCGACACCGCCAGGACAAGGATCAACAAACTAAGAAATATCGTTCTCATCATCGCCTCCGACAACATCTTCTATATAACTGTCCATGTGCGCGCTTCCAGCCGCCAGTTTCTCCTCAGCGGCCGCGAACATCTCTTCCATTCCGGGATCAAAGTTCCCGTCAAAGTTCGCAACCAGCTCCGCGACAAGCTCGGATGAAACGGCCGCGGGAACTGCGGGCTTTTCCGTGAAACCCCGGTTGAAGAAAAAGAGCGAGGCCGTTAGGGAAGCTATCAGCAGGAAAGCCGCCGCCAGCGCCCTTAAATAGAACAGGTTCCTCCGCTCCTTCCTTTTCAGCGTCTCCAGGAGCCTCTCCTCCCACTTCTTCCCGAACTCGGGTTTAGCGGAGGCTATGAGCGATTCCAGCTCCCCGAAGCCGGCAGCTTCTTCTTCGCTGAAGAAGGCTTCCAACACCTTTTTTTCGTCCGATTCATCTCCCCGTCGCACCGTCATGCTCCTTATCCCCTTTTTCTCCCAAACTTTTCTTCATCTTCCTGAGTGCAAAGAAATAATGCGCCTTCACAGTGCCCTCGGCCAGGCCGAGGACCTCTCCTATCTCCCTGAAAGTCAGATCCTCCCAGTTCTTCAGGATCACCACTTTCCTCTGCTGGGGAGGAAGGGCGTAAAGCAGTTCTTTGACCTCTTTCTCCCGCTCCAGCCTTTCCAGCCTCGCCGTCGAACCCTCCTCCATCCTCACCTCGGGGAATTCCTCGACGTTCTCCTCCCTGCGCGAGGGCGCCGAAGTGACCTTGGTGATCGCGAGGTTGTGGGCGATCTGGAACAGGTAGTTGCGAAGCTGTTTCAGGTCCGCGAAATCCTGCGGATGGTTCAGGAACCGGAGAAAAGCCTCCTGCGCCAAGTCCTCCGAATCGTGAGGGTTCCTCACGATCCCGTGAATGAACCTCCGTAGGGGAGCCGCGTAGAGGTCGATAAGCTCCCTGAGAGCTTGTTCCTCCCTGTCCCGGACCGCCTGAAGCCATTTTTTCACATCCTCCATGTCCCCTGCCAGATTCATAGACCAGATCGGCCTCTGTTTGGTTTAAAGGCCAATCAAGCCTCCCCGGTTCTCGCCTTCTTGAGCAGTTCGACAATCCTCTCCGCGAAATCCCTCAGGCCCTTCTCGTCGTTCCCTCCGAACCAGCCGCCAACCTTCCTGTCGACGACCCTTTCCTTCCTGACGGTTGCCCCGGAGGCGGCGTCCCGCACTTCCACCATCACCTCGACCTTCTGCTTCCCCGCGCCCATTCCTATGAAATAGCGGGCCGCCTTGCTACCCTTCTTGTAATCGAGGAATTGCCCTCCCAGGACCCACCCGGTCTGTCCTTCCCCCAGCAGGGGCTTTTCGCCTGACTTGAGGATCCTGACCTCGGCAAACAATTTGGTTTTCCCTATCTCGCTCTTTAGGACCTCCTGGATCTGCAGAAGTTTCGACTCCGGGATATCCTCAATCCGCTCGGCCTTCCTTCCGCTGTCCGCAAGGTCTGCGTCCGTACTGAACCTTTCTATGAATAGTATGTCGGGCGTCTGTATCTGGGCTTTCAGAACAATGCCTGATATGATTGCCGCCGCGAGGAAAGCTAAAATCAATAGCGCAGTTTTTCTTTCCATCTGATACCTCCTGCCGCCATTTTAGCAAATAATTCACTACCTCTGCCTGTCCCCTATCCTTCCTGCCGGATTTCCCGGCCAAAGTTTACCCTTCTTTATCCAATGATTCCAGAAATGCGCGAAAATAGTGTAGGTTATCGTTTTGGCTGATGGCTGAAGGATCATCCGTAGGGGCGATTCACGAATCGCCCGAAAGATCTCAGGAATAGGAGGCTGCCCATATTTGTCCGGGGACATGACCCGATTCGGTTCTTTGAATCGGGATCGTGTCCCCAGGCAATACGTTTCCAGCTTGACAAGAATTAAGTATTGTGTCCCCGGAAATCCTGGTTGGGCATAAGGCAGTAAGCCCATACCTGCACTCCGCACTCGCCGCACCATTCGGAAAGAAGGTCGATGTAAGCTTCGTAATCTTCATACCCGAAGAAAACCTGCTGACGCCGGTTCCCTCTCTGAGTGATGTGATGCGGATAACCTATTGCGACGACCCTTGCCAATCTTGCCATGACTTGATTCTAGTCTTTAAAGCGAGGCTTGTCAAGAAATAGGTATTGTGTCCCCAGAAATCCTCGGATACCCTCCGAAGAGAACGATTATAAAGCATCCCGAGAAGACGAAGATTATCAGCACAGCCGCCTTGTCCTGATTCCCCGGGTCAAGCCGGAGACCCTTGAAGCCGTGATTCAATGTCGAGAAGAGGTCCTTTCCGGCGGTAAAGAGGCTTCCGGCGAAGGCGGCGGGGTTCTTGCTTGGGGGAGAGGTGATTTCATTGAGGAGCTTGTCGAAGCCGATCGAGGCGAGGGTGTATTCGCTCTGACGGTTGACGGCATTGGCGAAAGCTGTTGCGGTCGTGATCTGCTCCTTTAAAGAAGGCAATATTACTCCACTTTCCAATAAATATACGAATCATCAAATGTACCGTATAGCGAGTGATTATTCTTGTTCTCAATACAGAAAGAAGAAAATATCATCCCAGCTCTAGTTAAGAAAACCATGTCCAATGCACTAAAGGCCATACCTTCTGCAAAAGGCGTAGGATGCCTTTTCATTATAACAGCTAAGAGCTTGTCATCCTTATAATAACATTCAAAGACAGAAATCTGATAATTACGGTCCTTTTCTTGAGCCAGCTGCCTCCTTGTAATATCGTCAGCTTGGGAGTCAGTAGGAACGAATAAGTACTTATAGGCAAATAATTCGTCAACTACGAGAGAAAGACAGGTATCTGGCTTAAAATCTTTCTTGAAACAGCCCAAGTAATCTAGTATCGTCTCGGTGGGGTAAAGTTTATAAGGGCATTCCTTCAGCAACCATCTCTGCGGATTGATATCTCCTAATACTTTTGCGCAGTATTGCTTTATCTCTTCTTTTGTGTGCTGATCATGAAGAAACTGGCAAAGGTTGTCCTCTATCATTTTCCATTTCTTCAATGAGGTCATTTCTTCCTTAAACTCTTCTATGTAGTCAAATTTAAATGTCCTTTTTCTATGTTTATTTTCTCTTTGCAGCTGATCCATTGCAAGCAAACAAAGTTCACTCATTCCTTCATCATCACCCGGCAAATATGTCACAATCTGATTGTAACAACTGCCCATGGGTCTGACCAGCGCAAAAGAAGATTTACCGTTTTTCACGGCAAGCAATATCTCCTTATAAACCGTCCCTACAGCGGGATTCTCTTGAAAGCTGTAATATTCACCTTCAAAAGCTTTACCGTGAGCTATGACCTTCTTTTTCTTGAGGCATGCATCTTCAGTTTGCTTAATTGGTTTAAGCTCTATCCTAATGCCACAATAGTTTTCTTTGTTTTGTTCGAGAAGCTTCTCAATGTCGGCAATACCAAGCCCATAACGAAGTACGCCAACGGATAAAAGCCAGTCAATGGTATTAGAAGAAACCGAAAGACCGTCAGAAGAAATTGGTTCGCTTTGAGAGGGCGAATTGGCGTAATATGAAAAGATAACAGATAAAAAGGACACAAGTATTAACAGGATTCTTTTCTTCATCGTTCCTCCCGTTCTCAGTTGTACTCCTTGTACTCATATGCTTGAATAATTGTGAAAGGCAAAATGAAAGGCGAACCGTAATAGCCATAAAGCCCGGTCGTCAGAAATACCGACCAATGGGATGATATGCTGAAAGGAGACAACTGGGCAACCATCACCCTGCTTAATCCTTTTGCAGCCGTCTGCTGACAAGTAGCGGAAATCAAATATTCCCCTTTCGCGAAATCCTTCAATATCGCCGGATTAGTTGAATCCACAGAGATATGCTGAAAAAAAGGGGCTCCTTTTACCGGAGCCAATGCAGATATGGCAATAAGATCCGCGGAGTTACCTGTCTCTGCTGAGGCTGCTTTAAACCAAAGCGTAACATTCTTATCAGCTACACGTCCTTCCTTTATCATGTCAACAACTGACGGACCACCGAATGTATCTCCGCCGCTCGTAAATCTTTCTTTACCAAGCTCAAGCCCCTTAAAGGCAGGATAATCCTGTTTTACAAGCTCTCTAAACTGGGCAAGCTGAGCTTCCTCTGCTGCAGAGCGTGCCGTTTTCGCTTCAAGTTCAGCAATTTTTGCCTCTGCTTCTCCTACTGACATACCTTCTGTCTCTCCACCTACTCCTGCCTTTGTAGCCCTTAATGCCCCAGCAGTTGCCAGCGCTGTAACTAAAACATCCCCTAAGATTTGGCTTCCCACGGCATTACCAACTTTTTGAATCATCCATTGCCCCCCGCTAGTAGCATGAAGGGCCACATTTACAGTTTGCGTCACGGCAAGGTAACCCCATGCTCCCGGGCCTGACGGGGCTCCCAGATAGGTCAGTGCTCCGGAAATAGCACCGGTTACCGCACCCAACATAACATTACCGTGGTTTACATAAGCTATGGTTGCGCCGACGGCGGCACTAATTGCAACGAATATCCAAGTGGCAGCAACAAATTCATTTCCCGTCGGATCTATGAGGTTTATCGGATTATTTCTCGTGTAGGCATACCTATCATAACTCAATGAATCCGTCGGGCTCGGCAGAACATTGTCCGGCGTCATGAACCTTCCTATCGCCGGGTTGTAGAAACGAAAAAAGGGGTCACCCATTAGCCGGTCGTTGTCAAGAGCCAAGTAATCTCCATTGCGGCGAAGTTGCCGCCCATCGTTATTCTATCCCCGAAGCCCGGACTAAAGCATAACTTAATGCGCGCCCCTGTTTTCT